>JYMV01024804.1_pt1 | contig 11598 bp, 12 predicted proteins | sample 338911 | NCBI WGS metagenome assembly JYMV01 (sample SAMN03354496, study PRJNA234377) | hydrothermal vent metagenome | biome: Deep sea; feature: Hydrothermal plumes at the Eastern Lau Spreading Center, Western Pacific Ocean; material: Seawater | place: Tonga | collected 2009 | depth 2000 m m
CTCAGCGGGTGTTAATTTTAGGCATTAACACCCGTTGCTAATATTATCACATGTTGCTAGGGATGGGCGGGGCTTATGAAAGGTTAGTGAACATTAGCAAATGCCGCTTGTCCAATGAAATGAATGGATAATGTAAGAAATTTGCATAAAGTATAATAATACTAAGCATAGCATTGCTTAGGTGTATGTCATACGTTACATACAGCTGTTGTCAACGTTATTTGTATTTCCAATCTTTTGACGTTGAGCATATCTGGGAATATTATTTTTAGAGGGTTGGGGTTATGGTGTTCAACGTCTCTTTCAGCAATATTTCAGTTATATCGTGGCGGCCAGTTTTATTGATGGAGGAAATTTGATATAAAGTTTCGTCGAGCATACCTCGCCATGAGCGGAATTCGTTCTATCAACTTTAGCGGTGATAGGCATTGATTGCATAGGTAATTATACATCCAACTACCATACGAGTACGACCACGACTCACAGAATTAGACAGCTTTATTTGTATTACTGTATTTCGACACTGACATGATGTAAGATGTGTATTTGTTATTAAAATTTAGTTCTTATTTAATGTTTGTATTATTAAAACTAAAATGTGTCTCCCTAGCTGTGATACCGTAGCTCACCCTTTCAAAAACGTTCGGAAGTGCGATCTCTATCTTTTGAAGCTTAGTTTGAATCAGGACAGACATGAGACTCCCTTTAAGCTATTTGTTTCCCGTTTCTTTATATATTTATCTATTGCTTTACCTACTTATTTCACTCTGAATATTCATTTTCAGAAAATTATAATATCAAAATATATGTCACAAGATCAACATATCCCGCCTACTTTGGTCTGCGCTGCTCCGGAAATCTCGTCTTACGATCACGTGATCGGTTAAAAATAATCGGACCTACTTAAGGAACACGTGTATTTGCTTACGATTTCATACCGCGATATTTCGAACGGTATTGATTGTTTTATTCAATTTCATGTATATAAAATTTTAGTGTTTCGTTATAAATATACAATTTCAATGACAATGAAAATGAATGAAATGTCCATTCACTGATCGCCATGATATAGCTGAAATATTGCTGACAGTGGCGTTAAGCACAATAAATCAAATCAAATCTACCATTCACTGAAACAGAACTTGACAAACACGTGTACTTGCGATTTAGAGTTATTTTCGGAAAACCACGTGACTCCCAAAGCGAGAATACCGGAGCAACAAGATGGTCGATGAAGTAGGAGGGCTTTGTTACAAGCGCAGACATTTGTATTGGTTATGAGCTGGAAATGAATAATGATAGGTAAATAAATATGGAAGGTGATAGATTAATATTTCACAAATGAAATTTCTACATGAGACCACTTTTTGAAGGTTATTCATGAAAAAAAAACCTTCGCAAGCGGTGCAGCATCTCGACTGAGCAGAGTTGAAAGTTTTGAAAGGTGAATTCCGTAGCTCTACGTAGATACACAGACCTTGTGCTAGGAAGGGATAGATCTTATTTTGCGAAAAGTTTTCTGAAACTGACATCATCAACATGTTCGTGTTTTTGATTGACAACATATTTGTTATCTTTGGTGGACGTGTTTTTCAACAGACGGTCGGCATACCTATGGGTACAAACTGTGCTCCTCTTCTCGCCGGCTTGTTCCTTTATTCGTATGAGGCAGACTTCATAAAGAGGCTTCTCAAGAAAAACGAAAAGAAGTTAGCTCGATCCTTTAATTTCACGTTCCGCTATATAGATGATGTCCTTTCACTAAATAATTCTAAGTTTGGTGATTTCGTGGATTGCACCTATTCCATTGAGCTTGAAATAAAGGATACCACAGATACAAATAGGTCTGCTTCATACATTGACCTACACCTCAAAATTGATAGTGAGGGGCGGTTAAGAACGAAACTTTACGACAAAAAAGATGATTTCAATTTTCCCATTGTGAACTTTCCATTCAAATGTAGCAACATTCCAGCAGCACCTGTATGTGGAGTATACATCTCTCAGTTTATACGATATTCCAGAGCTAGTGCTTCCTATCAGGATCTCTTTGCTAAAGGGTTGCTGCTAACAAGGAAGTTACTGAACCAAGGGTTCCTCTTAGTTAAGTTGAAGTCATCACGGTCGCCACTATGACTTGGTTGACCGTTATGGAATATCTGAGTCACAAATGACCACAGATATGTTCCACTTGTCGTAACCACTTCCCGGTCCTTTCCTCGTTCATGACTTATCACCGGGTTTGTAACTAGATTAACACAACGGGTGACCTGAGTTCACCACCGGTTTTTAATGGGGTTCGTGTTACTCACTCTTTAGCTTTATATGAATGTTTTGTAGATCGTTGTTTGTCCTTTTGTACTTTTTTTCGTTTGGCCATTGTGTTGTCTGTTCTTATTCGATATACGGATTCAGATTACCTCTTTTGTATCTTCAAATTCTTCTATGATCCACACATATAAAACGAAACACCATAGGAACCATAAGAGTTACGGTTCTGCAGCTCTCCCCCAGATTTTCTTGCTCCCTATTTGGTTTTCCAATCTATTAACTTTGAGCGTACCCGATAAAAGTGATTCCAGAAACGAGACGTTAGATATCTACGTCTTTATCATAAAGTTATAACTAAACATTTTCAAACAAAAGAAAATACTGGAATGTTTAGTCGATTATAATCAATTTGGCATACCATTCAATTTAGTTAGTTTAATATTATTTTATTTCAAATAAAACAGCAATGGGGTGGTTGGACAAAAAGTTATCACAATTTATGGGCTGTCCTTTCCCTGCAAATAATACACATATAATAATGTCAACAAAAATATCACATACACAAATATAAATAATATTTAACACAATATAGTGAAACATGGGAAATAAGTTGATGTTGATGTAGACCAGATGACAGACCACTGATTAAAATCTTTTCGCCTTTCTAATATATCGATTTAGTTAAAATATTTAGTTTAATATTTGTTAATTTCAGATGCTCAGTGTTCAGCTGGTTGGTTGAAATATGGAGGCCATTGTTATTTTATCAGTAAACGTTCAGCCAGCTGGTCTTATTCCCAGGTACGCATCCTATGAATATTCACATAAGTATAATGTGTTTTGTTTCGATGCGTGTTTACTATATTTTTTATATTGAGCGTGTTGAGACAATATCGAACTCGAATATCGAGTAACTGAAGTTGGTCGGGAATCAGACCTTGTTGTCATAAATTGTTCAGCATGACTCGTACTTGAAAAATCAATCAAGTATTACTTTGTTAAGATTGAACAATCTTGCAGTGCATGTGCAAAAATTCGTTCTCAAAAGTAAGGACTGATCTTGCATTATTCTCTTTGTTTGATTTATTATGTAAAATAAACGATAGGGTAAACCGAAGGTCCAATCACGAATGGACAATCCAGAGAAACTGGCAACATTGTATGCACAACACGAAGACAATCAGCACAAAAAAAACACAACACGATATGTGTTGGAAACCAATCTACGCAAACATGCACAAATAAGGTAAATAAGATATGGGCCTTCCTACAAACAATTGGAGATAAAGACGAACATCGTCGATATTACAACAATTTTCAGAACAATTGACTTTTTAACAGACATTACACTTCGCTTCTGATGCATGTCACTATGACTGGTTTTGGATATCATTGTCCTTGTCCTTTGATTGTCTCGGCCTGTGATTGTCTCGGTCTGTTGTTGTGTGCAGTATGCAGAACAATTGACTTTTTAGCAAACATCAAACTACGTTTATGATGGATATCACTACAGCTGTTTCTGGATATCACTGTAGTCGACCTTTGATAGTTTCGGTCTGTTGCTCTGTGCAGTATTCATAGACAGATACATATCTATGTTGTTTTTATTTCCCATTAAGCTATTAGTAGTTAGTAATTCGACTGAAAAAAATATAATATCTGTATGCATTTTATTTGTCTTTGCATTTATCTTATATTTTCCTTTCATTTGCTTGTTGTCGATCTCTGATAGTCTCGTCCTGTTGCTGTATGCAATGCTCAGAGACAGATGTGAAGGTTTTCTTCGCCGCATTAATTCGTTAGTAATTCGAACGAGAACAAAACATAAGGTATGGATAAATTGATCGACCGATCTGTTTCGCACTAGTTCGTTAGTAATTCGACTGAGAACAAAGTACAAGGTATGGATAAATTGATCCACCTTTCTGTTTGCATTAGTTCGCTAGCAATTCGATTGTGAACAAAATATAAGGTATGGATAAGTTTATCGACTGTTCTGTTACCCACTATTCGTTAGTAATTCGACTGACAACAAAATATAATGTATGGATAAATCGATCCACCCTTCTGTTTCGCACTAATTCGTTAGTAATTCGAATTAGAACAAAATATAAGGTATGGATAAATGTATTGACTGTTCTGTTTTGCGCTAATTTGTTAGTAATTCGACTGAGAACAAAATATAAGGAATGGATGAATTTATCGATCGTTCTGTTTCCCACTAGTTCGTTAGTAATTCGACTGACAACAAAGTACAAGACATGGATAAATTGATCGACCGTTCTGCTTCGCACTAGTTTATTAGTAATTCGACTGACAACAAAGTACAAGGTATGGATAAATTGATCCACCCTTCTGTTTCGCACTAATTCATTAGTTATTCGACTGAGAACAAAATATATGGTATGGATAAATTCGAAGTACCCCACTCATTCTACTTATATTGATGTTGGTACAGGCCCATGAAACTATTTAACCCCGCCATTTGTTAATGAAGTATCAATGTCACGCAAGCAAAATGTATGTCATTTATATGTGTGTTAGGGGTATCAATTCTGAATATTACTACGATTTTTCTATTATATTTTGGAGCTGTTCCGAAAGTGTGGTATTTTGCTTTCTCTGTCGTAACTGCCTTTGTGATGACACGATCATTGTGTGTAGAATACAAACAATTCAAGACTGATAATGGATAGTCAGATAGTTTAGCTACATTTGCATCGCCAAAAACACTATATATGCACTAATGTGTGCATATCACTCATAAACTACCTACATAAATAAAGAATAAAGGCATGTTTCAAGGTCGAGACAAACATTATCACTAATATTACAACCATTCCGAAAAATCATATTGATTCGGATTGCCTCCTATTGACTTTCACTTACCTGCTATGCAATAAAACAATTACATTATTTTGTATCGGTCAATGTGAGATTTTATTGACCTAAAAACCCCATATTGAAAGACGCCGTCATTTACAATATACATTTTGTACGCAGCATAATAAAATAACTAGATTTGATACAGCAGCAGTACTGTTATCCATATATATTCATCAAAGTTTTGTATATATCGAGTTTTAACCCGATTTTTTGCTAAACTAAATTAATTGACTAAATTTATGTTTCGCTTCTCTGTTTCACTATAAATATATCATAACAGTGAATATTTATTAAGAAAGTTTCTTTCAGGGTCAATGTAAGAGAATGGGTGCCAACTTGGTCAAAATTGACAATGCAGCTGAAAACGCCTGGATTGTATCAAAAAGAGGTAAGCATCATGTATCAATAATTGCATTGCGAATCAATATTATTGCTGATTCTCTAATGTTGCTTGGTTCATCTGCATACATAATATTTTCGAATATTTTCAATATTTCCTGTATGAAATACAGTGCACATTATTCATTGTTGTAAAATTTAAGTACACATTATATTTTTCTTTTGTGTTTACAGGAAATGTGCGTAGAGCTTGGATCGGATTATTCGATCGTACTAAGAACAACAAATGGCAGTGGGTTTCAGACAGGTCTCCTCTGACTTCCAAGAACTGGGCTCCTGGCGAGCCCAATGCTCGTAGCGAAGCTTGTGCTGAAATATATATGGCAACTAGTGGTGGCAAATGGAATGACCTTCCATGTTCCCATCGGAGGCATTACATATGTGAAAAGTCTTTATAAGGTATTACTGATTCATTATATAAAAAAATTCATGTTTCATTGTTGTCTAACAAAACCAACTAGATTTAAATCCATATATTACAATGCTTCAAAATGTATATTAAAATGGTCCAACTAATGTTCGTCAATGGGTAATCGTACCAATAATATTGCAGACAGCAAAAAGGTATGAATCCATTTCTTCTGAAATAATCAACTGAAAATAATGCGGAGTGCACCCTTGTATTACACTATATTGACCCGTTAAGTCAAAAACAAAGACTATAACATTGGCATTAGCTGTGTTTTTCATCTAAGCACGCTGCATTAAGAAATAAGAGCAAAGACTGGTTGGCTCAATATCAGTATAATATGTGTCTCAGTGAAGCGACATGTCTTTCCGCGGACTCTTGTTTCAGTGGGATAGCACTAAGCAAAATCCAACCAAGCGTGTTGGTCTAGTCCAAGGCGGATATAGTCATCATCACCATCTCATCGAAATGTTCTCACCATGATATTCCTGAAAAATTGCTCATTGGCGCTTAGCAACAATCACTCATTCCATTGTATTGATGCAATCGTTTATACGAACATAATCGTTACTAACTCTTGGAATAATCGAAGTTACACAGGAATCGTCGTGGCAGGTGATCGTATGGTAGTTGGATGTATACTACCCATCCAATCGGTGCCTATCACCACTGATGCTGTGGGTTCGACTCCCGCTCAGGGCGAGGTGTACAACATTATGTGAAAAAGTTTGTCAGTGACTTACGGTAGGTTGGTGGTTTTCTCCGGGTCCTCCGATTTCCTCCACCAATAAAACTGACCACCACGATATAAATGAAATATTGTTGAAGGTGGCGTTAAACACCATAAACCAAACCGAAATTACATCATGTTTGAAGATGAATATGTTTCTGCTAAGATCCGTTGGTTTTCGTGCTCCAAAAACTTTTAAAATATTTTGTTTTCCAACCTGTTAACTTTGAGAGTACATGATGAAGGATAATCCAGAAACAAGTCATGCGCACTATATTAGCTATTTAAGTCTTTAATCCATCATACCAACTTTAAATCTTCAAATACAGTCAAATCTGTCTTAAAGTGGCTCTATACCCTAGGCACTGTGCATCTTTTACGAAACCAACACATTTGGAGAGAATGTCAAAGATGTTATGTTTACTCTGCACCCATCACTGTGTCGTGAATATATGAAAATGTAGGCGCATTCGTTTATTTTTATTTATATGATATTCATAATAACACGTTAAAACATTTAGTTATTTCTGGTCGAATTAGTTTTTTATCATTTCATATAGGAGTTCTCGAAATATTAAAAAAAATTACGTCCACTCCTGCTAAAAGTAGATTTTCTGTCAATGTTTCGCGGACAATGTCTTTTTGTCTTTACATTTGATCATAATTATTATTTGTACTTCTCCGATGTACGGCATATGATTACAGGTCCTTTGATATCTTTAGACTGTTCTTTCATTTCGCATCTCACTGTCTATAAAGGTCCGCCTGGTTTAATGAATAATGCATATAATTTCAACCCTAATATAAAGGGCCATTGCTCATAAAGGGAATATTTTCACGTTCTGTTGAGCGACCTTTTAAACAGATGCAGCTGGGATTAATGTTTTGATGTCTTATAAAAACTATTATATGGGCGTTTTTGAGGATAATAGATGGATATATATTTTTTATTCAGGATTTTCACAGGGGATACGGGTCCATATTCCCTGTCTGTCTTCTATATCTCCTGGGCCGTCAGGCGAAGGGGATATAGAAAACAGACAGGGAATATGAGTCTGTATCCCCTGTGAAGCCCGAATAGCAATTTTTTTCTACTGCAGTGTTCCGATTAAACTAGCACTAGAAATATCACTCGCAATGCGTTTTGCCATTTTTGTTGACTAGCAGACACCACATTCTGATTATCTCTCCTTTTCACAAACAGAAAAATTAATATCGGAACGGCTATGGGGAAAATCAGTACAAACAAAATGAGTTTAGCATTTTCTTTTTGTAATTTATTTTTCAAAATGAGTAAAACTATGAAGCGATGAAGACAAAAATACGGGCTAATATCTCCGGTCCTACCACAGAGATACGGGTTAATATCCCCGGTCCTACCACAGAGATACGGGCTAATATCCCCAGTCCTACCACAGAGATACGGGCTAATATCCCTGGTCTTACCACAGAGATACGGGCTAATTTCCCTGGCTTGATTAACCAATTAAATTACAGGATTAGCCTAGCTATTTCGCTCCAGTAGAATATATGTATGCATAACGCTATTGTTGTCATTGTAGGTCGTATGCCGCTGATTAAACTGAACTTCCCAGAACTGATACCAGAAAATACCTTACACTACTTGTTTTCCTTTATTGGATAGCTGTCCAACAATAAAGTTTCTTGCATGCCCATTTTAATATTTATTTGTATTAGTATTTAAGGGGTCTTAAAATACAATCAATATGAGTTGTGCTCGTTGAGTGGGTACGTTCGTAGGGGAAGGAATGAGTGATTTAGTAAGTGACGCCAAATAAGGAATTTTTTGGTTATATTATGGTGAAAACAATGATGGCCAGTTTTGAACTAGACCACCACACTTAATTTGATTTTTGTTCTGCTAAGTAACTGAAACGATAGAACGCGGGTAGACATGTCACTCAACTCAGACACAATATCCTGATTTCAAACCGACCAGTTTTGTTCTTACTGCTTAATGTTGCGTGCTAAGCGGTGAATAAACAAATACCAACTTATTTGTCTTTGGATTGACCCGACTGTGGCTCGAACGTATGATCCACCGAACACGAGGCGAACACGATATGATATGCTCAATATTGAAGATGGTATTGTGAATGTGACATGTAGAACAGCGATATTCCTGTACCATAATATTTGTACAAGAGTAAAGTTGAATACTGCTTTATGTTCTTTTGCATCCATATCTGTTCTTATATATCTGAACAAATATTGTTTCAATCAACCAGATGTTTCCGCAGAATATCAACGATGGAAAATAACTCAATCAACTACATCTATTAAACTATCTCCATATCTAGAAAAAAAATGGGTAAAATTACTAAAATGGGTATTCAGAAGCCGTAAATTACAGGCCGCACAAACAATACAATGGCCAATAGAAAAGTTACAAAACAGACATACAACGATCGACAACAAACGACACATGAAATTAAATATTAATCAACAGGGACCCCACCATAACCCTGGCTTCACTACTGTATTCAGTTTCTGCTCCACTAGTCACACTGATCGTGTACAAATCGTGTTTGAAACCAGTTTGTCCCTAGTAGAGCACGAACTGCCTACCCTTCCGGAGCACCTGAGTTCATCTCCGGTTTTTAGTGTGGTATGTGTTACTCGATCTTTAGTTTTATTTGTAATGTTTGTAGATCGTTGTTTGTCCTTTTTCTTTTGGCCGCTGTGTTGTCTTTCATTCTTCGATTTACGGATTCTGATTACCCCTTTGACATCTTCAAACTCTTCTACCTATGTTGATGATGGATATCACTGTCGTCGACCTCTATAGTTTCGGACTGTTGAAGTGTGCAGTATTCATAGACAGTGGCATACCTATGCTGTTTTTTTTATTTCCCATTAAGCCGTTAGCCGTTAGTACTTCGACTGAAAAAATATAATGTTTGTATGCATTTTATTTGTCTTTGTATTTATATTATGTTTTCCTTTCTTTTGCTGTCGTTAATCTCTGATAGTCTGGGTATGTTGCTGTATGCAATACCCAGATACTCTTTTGGTCATCGATTTACGGATTCTGATTGCCTCTTTGGTATCTTCAAGCCCTTCTGTGCCACTTCGGTATTCTCTAACGTTTATTCATCAATAAATGCAAATTATATAAATAAAACATAAATCCCCTAAAAATAAAATGTCAGTAAATACGAACGGAACATCGTTTTTATGCGGAAATCGCAGGTGACATCACACCACGGAACTAAAAACGTGTTGACATGTAAAGGACCATTTGCACATTGAAATTGGAATTGAATCTTAAACTATACGCTACAAGCATATTAATAGTACTTGGATATCTTTTTATGCAAGTTCAATGAATGCATAACTTTTTCTCATAATCTGTACACAATTTGAATTTTTTAACAACTTTTTGGAATAAAACTCTCCTCTAAAATATTTACAGATTATACTCTTTAAGTCATTGTCCTTTCCGTTGCGCTTGCTAGAATGGGTACCATTTTTAATTGCTCACCGGTACGGAAATAACTCTTAATTAATAAAGGTTTGATTTTAGCATCAAATCGGGAATATACCAATGGTCTAATGAATAACAGGAACCCCACTAAATCTCGTGATGAATTTTTGTGCTCCGGGACAGTTACCAGTTCCTGCTCCATTGGTGACAATATGTGTAAATATCACCGGAGACCAATCATAAAAGATTGTAATATTCGTCAAACGGAAGAAGAGTCTGAAGATATCAATGAGGCAATCAGAATCCGTAAATCGAAGAAGGGCAGACATATCTGTGGTCATCTGTGACATATCGGAAACAATCAGAAAACCTCGGCTGAATTTGCTTCTTCCCCTTGTCCTTTAGAGGAGCGGAATCTTCCGAGTGGTGAAAAGTGACAGCTTAGAATAATCGATTTTTAGTTGATACTTTTATTTGGTTACTTGTCTGACACTAGTGGAGCAGGAACTGCTTACCGTTCCGGAGCACATGAGTTCATCCCTGGTTTTTAGTGGGGTTCGTGTTACTCGATCTTTAGTTTTATGTGTATGTTTTGTAGATCGTTATTTGTCCTTTTGTACTTTTTCTTTTCACTATTGTGTTGTCTGTTCTTCTTCGACTTACGGATTCTGATTATCCCTTTGGTATCTTCAAGGTCTTCTTAGAAGCAAGCACATTTGACTGTTCAATGTCCTACAAAGAACATAAATACAAAGTTTGTTTCTTTTCAACACAAGATTTAAATTCCAGAATATAACGATCATATTTAATTACCATTCGAAAGTTGCAGTATCACGAGAATGCAACAAAAGGTGAAGGTTACATCAAAATTGTTATGTCATTATCAAAACGAATTTAGAAAACTGATTGATGACAAATGGCGGATGTCGTATGTTGACTGCATTATGAGCAGTGGCGGAAATCATGTGAATTTTGCGGAATGATTGGACTTACGTACAATTTGTGAACAATTATATTTGAAGTTTGATTGTTTATTACTGTTTCTGTTTCTGTTTCTGCCATGTAATTGCCTCCTTCGTCATTTTGAAGATTATGTAATGACTTTGGACTGCGCATCTTAGTTGAACTAATCAAGTGTGTGGGATAATGATTTAATGGGGCTTATTTACAATTAAAAGTTAACTACAAATGAATATACATTTTGGGACTGCCTGGCGGCTAAAGGGACACAATCCTGGCCTTAAAGGCTACAGGTGTGTCCAGCTCCACAATGTCTGGTGGCAGCAGATTCCAGTCCCTCACTGTTCTTGAGAAAAATGACATCTTTCTGGTGTCAATACGACAGGATTCTAGTTGAATTGCCTTGTTGTGTGTATTTCTAGAGCGTCGACAAGGTGGTATTAGTCTGTTTTCTTTGGTGATGGATACTAGCTCTCTATCAATTTTGTACATCAT
>JYMV01029866.1_pt2 | contig 11597 bp, 13 predicted proteins | sample 338911 | NCBI WGS metagenome assembly JYMV01 (sample SAMN03354496, study PRJNA234377) | hydrothermal vent metagenome | biome: Deep sea; feature: Hydrothermal plumes at the Eastern Lau Spreading Center, Western Pacific Ocean; material: Seawater | place: Tonga | collected 2009 | depth 2000 m m
ATGTTACTATTCATCGAAAAAATGAAAATGATGTTGATTTATATGTAAGAAGATCGTTTGCCGGTTACTTATGGGATTGGTTAAAAGATTCAGCTAATTTAATTTAAATTTCGCTTTATGTAAGCACTTACAAAGGCAAACAAGCAAATCACATAAAGCCAATTAAAAAAACAATAGCTCCAAAAAAAGCTCTGAAAACTACCATCGAACATCATAGCAACTATTATAGTTGGTATGAACAAAATAACATTTCTTATTATATTTAAATACATTGAATAGGATGATTTTTTTATAGCCATAAAGAAACCATTGCTTATAAAAAAAATTGGATAAGCTGGAAAAATTAAAGCTGATATTTTTAGGTACGTTGTTCCAAAACTAATTACACTTGGATTATCTGAAAAAATACTAACAATTTTATCTGCAGATATAAAAATTATTAATCCTGATATTATCATAAGAGTAAAACCGTAAATCACAGCCTTAAAATAAGATTCTTTCACTCTTAAAAAATTTTTTGCTCCAAAATTTTGCCCAATGATTGATATAATGGCGGTATTTAATCCCAGAACTGGCAATAAAAATATTTGTTCAAAACGGGCAGCTGATCCATAACCTGCCGTCGCATATTCACCAAAAACTCCGATATAAGCTAGTATTATGAAATTACCTACAGAGATTAATAGTAAAGCAGCTGAAATTGGTGCTGATTGATAAAACAGATTTCTTAATAAATAAACTTTTGGATAAAAATATTTTGTAGATATGTCTTTAATTCTACTCGATTTAATTACTTTATTAAAAATAATAAGCAAACCAATAAACTGAGCCACAATTGTTGCTAATCCTATTCCAGCAATTCCCATCGCCGGTACAAAACCATACCCAAAAATAAATAGTGGATTTAAACCTATATTCAGAAAAAAACTTAAAATAAGTACATTTCTGTACGTTTTGGTATCACCATCAGCATGAAGCAAAGAGTTTAAAGCTACAAACATGATAAAAATAGTCGACCCGACAAATATTACATTTGTATATTTAAGACTTAATACAATTACTTCATCCGCAGAACCCATTAAAGCAAACAGACTCGGAGAAAAGACCAGACCAATTATAGTAATTAATATTGAAACTAAGACAGCATAAATAATGGTATGAGCAAAATACCCTAAAATATTTTCTTTGTTATTTTCACCAATACTATTTGCAACTAAAGATGTTCCACCTACTGTAACACCGACGCAAGCAGCTATTATAATAAAGTAAATTGGAAAAGATTTAGCAAGAGCTGATAATGCTTCGGGAGAAATTTTTCCAGCAAAAAAAGTGTCAACAATATTAAACATTGTTTGAAAAAAAGTACCTACGCTAGCAGGTATCGCTATTTTTTTGATCAAACTAGGAATTGGATCTTTGGTTAGACTTAAAGTTGAATTCATGAAAAAAGAATTAATATTCTTTTTGATAGATGTGAGCTTTATTTAATTTTCTTGCTATTAAAATTTGTTTTTGTCTCATTGAAAATCTATCTTTTTGTGATTTAGTTAACTTATTATAACAGTATGGACATGAAATACCTTCCTTATATTTACTAGATTTTTTTTCTTGTACTGAAATGGGCATTCGACATCCTCTACACATAGAATAAGAACCTAACGATAATTTATGTTTTACTGAAACTCTATTATCAAAAACGAAGCACTCACCTTTCCATAAGGATTTTTTGATATTTATTTTATTTAAATAGTTAAAAATACCTCCTTTAAGTTGGAATACATTTTTAAATCCTTTTTGCATTAAAAAGTTAGAAGCTTTTTCACAGCGTATTCCTCCCGTACAGAACATAGCTACCTTATTATTCTTCTCAAGTTTATTAAAATATTTTGGAAACTCTCTAAAACTATTAATTTTCGGATTTACAGCGTCTTTAAAAGTTCCAACTTTATGTTCAAAAGGTTTTCTAACGTCTATTAATGTAACATTTTTATCACTGATTAATTTGTTCCAATGATTAGGATCTACGTAACAACTTTTATTTTTTTCGTTGAATTTTAATTTTAATCCTATAGGAACAACTTCTTTTTTAACTTTAACTTTTGCCCTATGAAAAGGTAAGAACTCACAAATTGAAGTATTGTGGCTATCGAAGGAAACTATAGAAAATTTATCCTTAATATATTCTATACAATTTTTAACATCTTTTTTTTTGCCAGCAATAGTACCATTAATGCCTTCTGGTGATAAAATTATAGTACCTTTAACGAATTTAGATAAAAGATATTTTTTTAGTAAATCCTTATACTGATTGAAATTAGCAATTCTCTTAATCTTGTAAAAACCCTGAACGTAAAACATCTATAACTTTCTACAAATTGTTAGGCCATCACCTAAAGGTAAAATCGTTTTTTCTGTTTTCTTATCATTTTTAATGTGACTATTAAACTTTCTCATTTCTTCAGTTTGATTATCAACAATTTCCTTTTTTGCTACGTCACCGTGCCATAAAACATTATCAAAAATTATAATGCCGTTTCTTTTAACAAGTTTAATTGCAAAATCAAAATAATTTATATAATTGCTTTTATCAGCATCAATAAATATCAAATCAAAAACCGAATTAGACTTTAAAAGTGATTTTAGAGACTGTTTTGCATCATCAATTATCGTTGAAATTTTGTTCTCCATTTCTGCTTTTTTAAAAAAAGATTTTGCCATATCTATAATTTTTTTGTCTTTATCAATAGCAACTAACTTTCCATCAATGGGTAGTGCTAAAGCCATAGATAAAGCACTGAAACCAGTAAAAGTACCAATTTCTAAACAGCTATTTACATTATTTATTTTTATTAAAAATTGTAAAAAAAGTGCCTGTGTTTCAGAAATTTGCATCCTTTGTATATCTCCAAGTGTTTTGTTATATTTCATGATCTCTTTTTGAATTGGGTGTAAGGAAGAGCTATGATCGTAAATATAGTCTAAGAGTTCTTGTGTTACCTCAATATTTTTAAACATTTTATTTTAACTTGTTTCTTAAAATTTCATTAACAAGTTGAGGATTGGCCTTACCTTCAGAAGCTTTCATAATCTGCCCAACAAAGAAACCAAAAAGTTTTTCTTTTCCAGATTTATATTGTTCTACCTTATCTTTATTATTAGAAATTACTTTTGTAATTATTTTTTCCAATTCCTTAGGGTCACTTTGTTGTATTAAACCTTCTTTTTCAACAATTTGTTCCGCATCCTTATCATCAACTTGCATTTTTACAAAAACATCTTTTGCAATTTTTCCTGAAATCTTTCCTGAAGTAATCATCTTAATTAACTTGGATAAATTTCTTGCACTAACTGGTGATTGTGAAATGGAGAGATTCTTTTTATTCAATAAGGCAAATAATTCTACGGTAATCCAATTAGTTGCTAATTTTTTATCACATTTTTTAATAACTTCTTCATAATAATCTGAAATTTCTTTTTCAGATACTAAGATATTTGCTTCATATGAGGATAAATTATGTTCTTTTATAAATCTTTCTTTCTTTTCGTCAGGCAATTCGGGTAATTCTTTTTTTAACTTATCAACCAGACTCTGTTCCAATTTAAGTGGTAACAAATCTGGATCTGGAAAATATCTATAGTCATGAGCTTCTTCTTTTGAACGCATCGATCTAGTAGCATTTTTTTTTGTATCAAATAATCTTGTTTCTTGATTTACTTTCTTATCAGATTCTAACAGCTTAACTTGTCTTCTTGCTTCATATTCGATAGCCAGTTGCATGAATCTAATTGAATTTACATTTTTAATTTCGCACCTTGTTCCAAATTTTTTGTCTCCAACTTTTCTTACGGAAACATTAACGTCAGCTCTTAACGAACCTTCCTGCATGTTTCCGTCACAAGTACCTAAATATCTCATGATTGATCTCAATTTTTTAACATAAACATTTACTTCTTCAGGAGATCTCAAATCTGGCTTACTAACAATTTCCATTAAAGCAACTCCAGATCTATTGAGATCAACATAGGAATTGTCTGGATCTATATCGTGAATACTTTTACCAGCATCTTGTTCAAGATGAAGTCTTTCGATTCCAACTTTTTTAGTTCCGTATGGCATATCAAGTACAACTTCACCTTCTCCTACTATTGGATTTTTGTATTGTGAAATTTGATACCCTTGAGGAAGATCAGGATAAAAATAGTTTTTTCTGTCAAAAACTGAATTCAAATTTACTTTAGCTTTTAGACCCAATCCAGTTTTGATACTTTGTTCTATACAAAATTGATTTATAACTGGAAGCATTCCAGGAAATGCAGAATCAACTAAACTAACTTGTGTATTAGGTTCAGCACCAAATTTTGTTGGAGATGAAGAAAAAAGTTTAGATTTTGATAAAACTTGAGCATGAACTTCTAAGCCTATAATAACTTCCCATTTGCTCTTATCTCCATTTATTAAATAATCGAATTTTTTTTCAGTCATTAATTCCACCAAACTTTAATTTTTTTATTAAAATTTGCCCTCTTCTCTATGGCTAACGAAAGATTTAAAATTGTCTGTTCATCAAAAGCTTTTCCAATTAGTTGTAATCCTAAAGGTAAATTATTTTTGTCATAACCTGTTGGAACAGAAATAGCAGGCAAACCAGATAAATTAACTGGTACTGTAAAAATATCGTTTAAATACATTGAAACTGGATCATCTTTTTTATCTCCTATTTTAAATGCCGAACTAGGAGTTGATGGTGTTAATATTGCATCCACGTCAGTAAATGCTTTGTTAAAATCATTTTTAATTAATTGCCTAACCTTTTGTGCTTTTAAATAATAAGCATCGTAATAGCCAGATGACAAAACATAAGTGCCAATTAAAATTCTTCTTTTTACTTCATCCCCAAAACCTTCAGATCTAGTATTTTCGTACATTTCAACTAAATTATTTCCTTTAGCTCTATGTCCATATTTTACACCATCGTATCTCGCTAAATTTGATGACGCTTCAGCAGGTGCAACAATATAATATGCGGGAAGAGCATATATTGTGTGAGGCAAAGAAATATTTTTTATAGTGGCTCCAGCATCTTTTAGATAATCCACTCCTTTTTTCCAAAGATTATCTATTTCATTTGGCATATTATCAACTCTGTATTCTTTAGGTATTCCAATTTTTAAACCTTTTATTTTTTCAGTTAATTTAGAAGTATAATTATCAACTTTAATATCTACCGACGTAGAATCTTTAGGATCATAACCAGACATAGCTTGTAACAACAAAGCACAATCTTTTACATTTTTCGTCATAGGTCCCGCTTGATCTAAGGAGGAAGCAAAAGCAACTATTCCCCATCGTGAACATCTTCCGTACGTAGGTTTTAATCCTACTGTTCCTGTAAAGGATGCTGGTTGTCTGATAGACCCGCCAGTATCGGTTCCGATAGTAGCTGGGGTAAGATTTGCTGCCAATGCAGAAGCTGAGCCTCCTGATGATCCACCAGGAACTAATTTTTGTCCGAAAGGATTTATAACATTTCCAAAAAAACTAGTTTCATTTGATGAGCCCATAGCAAATTCATCACAATTTAGTTTCCCTAATAAAAAAGAACCCTGAGACCATAAATTGCTCGTAATTGTAGATTCGTATGTAGGAACAAAATTGTGTAAAATCTTACTTCCAGCTGTCGTTTTAACATTTCTTGTGCAGAACAAATCTTTTACAGCTATTGGTACTCCAGATAATAAACCCTTGTAATCTTTTTTTTTATCAAAATTTTTTGCGGATTGAATAGCTTGATCAAAACATTCTGTAATGTATGTGTTTAATTTCTTAGATTTTTTTGAATTATTTATAAATGATCTAGTTACTTCTTCTGACGTAAAATCCTTTTTTTTTATTCCAGAAACTATCCTTGTGAGAGAAAATTCTGAAATATTTGACATATTATTCGATAACCTTTGGCACTACGAAAAATTCTTTATTTGTCTCTGGTGAATTTTTCAAAATTTGATCCCTTATTTTTCCATCTTTAATTTCATCACTTCTTGATTTAAGTGAAGCATTTATTATCGATGTAAGAGGACTAGTTTTATCAGTATTTAGTTCATTTAATTTTTCAATAAATTTCATTATTGATGAAAGATTTTTAGATAGATTTTCAATCTTCTTATCATCTAATGAAATTCTAGCTAATTTTGATATATGTTTTACTGTATCTTTATCTATTGACATTTATGATTATTAACAAATAAGTAGAAATTATCATTTAAGATGAAAACATACAATATACTGAGTATAGATGAATTTAAAAAGAATATAGGGATTAAATCTAGACTACTAGGAATTGATCCTGGAAAAAAAAATATCGGAATAGCTATTTGTGATGAAAACAAAGCAGTTGCTACTCCATTCAAAACTCTTATAAAAAACAAGTTTGAATCTTTATTAAGGGAAATTGACAAAATTATCCAAGAAAATGAAATAAAGGGAATCGTTATAGGAAAAGCAATTAATATGAATGGTTCTTTAGGTAGGTCAGCTCAATCATCTATGGATTTTGCAAAAAAAATATCAAAAAATGTTACAATTCCAATCACACTATGGGATGAAAGGCTTTCAAGTGAGGCTGCTTTTAAAATGACCAAAAATTTAAATACTAATGTTTCAAACAAGATTAAAAAGCTAGACAAAAATTCAGCTGCATTTATACTTCAAGGAGCCATTGATTATTTGAGCAATTAATAAATTACTTGCATGAGCTACTAAAAAGCTCTATAGAGTTGATTTTAATGGCTGTAATTAAAAAATTCAAAGCTGTTAAAATCAGTCAAAATCACCTTTTAGGTATTCAGGACCTCTCTTTTTCCGAAGTTTCATACATATTAGATGAAGCAAAAGATTTTATAAAATTAAACAAAAGTACCTCAAAAAAAACGGATATTTTAAGAGGAAAAACTCAAATTAACTTATTTTTTGAGCCTTCAACAAGAACTCAAAGTTCTTTTGAGTTAGCTGGAAAGAGACTTGGGGCAGATGTTATGTCAATGAATATTGTTAACTCTGCTATTAAAAAAGGAGAAACTTAATTGACACAGCAATGACATTAAATGCCATGCATCCTGATATTATTGTTGTAAGACATCAGGACTCCGGTGCACCTAATTTATTATCTCAAAAAGTAAACTGTTCTGTAATTAACGCTGGAGATGGTAGAAGAGAACATCCAACGCAAGCTTTGCTTGATGCTTTAACTATAATCAACAGAAGAGGTAAAGTTGAAGGATTAAAAATAGCTATCTGTGGAGATATTTTACATTCAAGAGTAGCTAGATCAAACATTTATTTGATGAATATGTTGGGTGCTGAGATTAACGTTGTGGCGCCTAAAACTTTACTACCACATTCTATTGAACGTCTAGGAGTAAATGTTTTTACAGATATGAAAAAAGGCTTAGATAATTGCGACATTGTAATGATGTTAAGATTACAAAATGAAAGAATGCAAGGTTCTTTTTTACCCTCAGCTAGAGAATATTATGAATACTTTGGTTTAACTCCTGACAAAATGGCAAAGGCAAAAAAAGAAGCTTTGATAATGCATCCAGGTCCGATGAATAGAGGTGTTGAAATTGATACTAACCTAGCAGATGATATTAATAAAAGTGTAATAAGAGAACAAGTAGAACTGGGTGTTGCTGTAAGAATGGCCTGTCTAAAAATTTATTGTAAAAAAATATAATGAAAGAAAAATATTTAATAAACGCAAGAATAATTGATCCTAAAAATCAAATGGATGAAATCGGAGGATTAAAGCTGTCGGAAAAAAAGTAGCGAATGGAAATTTACCTACTGGAGCAGAAAAAATAGACCTGAAAAGACAAATTTTAATACCTGGCATAGTTGATATGAGAGTTTTTGTTGGAGAACCAGGTTATGAATATAAAGAAAATTTTAGAACTTTAAGTAATGCTGCATTATCTGGTGGTGTTACTTCAGTCGTTTCAATGCCCAACACTTCGCCAGTAATCGATAACGTTTCTATGGTAGATTTTTTAAAACGCAGAGGAAGAGATAAAGCTAAAATAAATATTTATCCCGCTGCAAGTCTGACAAAAAATATTGAAGGTAAACAAATGACTGAATTTGGACTTCTTAAAAGAAAAGGGATAATTGCTTTTACAGATGGACTTAAAACAGTTCAAAACCCTCAAGTAATGTCAAGAATAATGAATTATGCGGGAGAATCAGGAGCTTTAATTATGCAACATGCGGAAGACAATATTTTATCAGCTGGAGGTTTAATCAACGAAGGAGAAATTTCGACTAGACTTGGTTTAAAAGGAATACCTTTTTTAGCAGAAAAAATTATAGTTGAAAGAGATCTATCTTTTCTTGAAGAATATCATTGTAGATATCATATCTCGCAAATATCTTCTGGAAAAACTCTATCTACAATCAAAAGAGCTAAAGAAGAAGGTAAAATTTTCTCAACAGGCGTTTCTATAAATAATTTGTCTTTAAATGAAAATGATATTGGTGATTTTAGGACTTTTTTAAAACTCTCTCCCCCACTTAGAACCGAACAAGATCGGTTATCACTAATCAATGCTATTGATGAAGGACTGATAGAAGTTATAGTTTCTGATCACAAACCTGAAGATGAAGAATCTAAAAGATTAACTTTTGCCCAAGCAGCAACTGGTGCTACCGGAATAGAAACCTTATTGCCACTTGCTCTAGAATTATTCCACAATGATTCTCTAAAACTAAATAAAATAATTGCTCCAATTACATCAAATCCTGCAAAAATTCTTGGGATAGACAAAGGTAGCCTTCAAATTGGTAGAGACGCTGATTTATGTGTTGTTGATATTAATAAGCCATGGGTTGTAAGATGAGTTGTTATCAAAATCTAAAAATACTCCCATTGAAGATAGAAAGTTACAAGGACAAATTATAAAAACCTTCATAAAAGGTGAAATTGCTTTTGAAAGGGCTTAACTAATAATGGAAATAGTTTTAGTTGTAGTTTTTTCATATTTCTGTGGATCTATCCCTTTTGGTTTAATATTAACTAAAATCTTTAGTAATCAAGATATAAGAGAAATTGGTTCGGGAAACATTGGGGCCACTAATGTCCTTAGAACAGGAAACAAATATTTGGCTTTTGCAACCCTATTCCTAGATATATTAAAAGGTTATATTTCTGTTTTAATAACTAATCAATTTTTTCCTGAACTATTACAGTTATCTGCGTTATTAGTTTTCCTTGGACATCTTTTTCCTATCTGGTTGAAATTTAAAGGTGGAAAGGGAGTCGCAACTTTTTTAGGAATTTTACTTGCCACATCTTACGGATTAACTGCACTATTTATTTTTACTTGGTTAACAGTATCTTTAATTTTTAAATATTCTTCATTGTCATCAATTTTTTCTTCCTTAACTGTATTTATAGTAACTTTAATAAAAGAAAAAGTAACTGTTGCTATTGATCCAAGCATTTATGTAACTGAAGATTTAAAACTATTATTATTTATTATTTTAATACTAATAATATTTACCCATAGAAAAAATATATCTAACTTGAAAAATGGAACCGAACAAAAAATAAAACTATAGATAAAAAGCCATTTTTCTTATTAAATATAATCTTAAGTTTGACAAACTGAAAAATTTTTGACACTAAATTCAACGAGGTAGATCCAATGAATTTAGTTATTGTAGAGAGTCCAGCTAAAGCTAGAACAATTAACAAATATTTAGGTAACAATTACAAAGTTTTAGCAAGTTATGGACATGTAAGAGATCTTCCTTCAAAAAATGGATCGGTTGATCCAGATAATAATTTTAAAATGTTATGGGAGATTGACAGTTTTTCAAAAAAATACTTAAAAGAAATCACAGATACTGCCGCTGATTCAGAAAAAATAATTCTTGCTACTGATCCTGATCGTGAAGGTGAAGCTATTGCTTGGCATATTAAAGAAGTTTTGGAGCAAAAAAAACTTCTTAAAAGCAAAACAATTGAAAGAGTTGTATTTAATGAGATAACAAAAAAAGCTGTTACTCATGGTATAGAAAACCCAAAAGATATTGAGCCTTATTTAGTTGATGCTTATATGGCAAGGAGAGCGTTAGATTATTTAGTTGGTTTTAATATTTCTCCTATTTTGTGGACTAAACTTCCGGGTTCAAAATCTGCTGGAAGAGTTCAATCAGTCGCCTTAAAGCTAATATCAGAAAGAGAACATGAAATAGAATTATTTATTCCTAAAGAATATTGGACCTTAAATTTAAACTTTAGAGATACTTCTGGAAACGAAATACTATCAAAGTTATTTACTTTTAATGATGAAAAAATTGAAAAATTTTCATTTTTAAATAAAGAGAAAATCAATACAACAATCGAAAAAATAAAAACTAAACACTATATCATTTCAGATATAAGTAAAAAAACTGTAAAGAGAAATCCTCTAGCTCCATTCACTACATCAACTCTCCAGCAAATTTCATCAGGCAAACTAGGTTTTGGTGCATCCAGAACAATGCAAATTGCTCAAAAGCTTTATCAAGGTGTGGATATTGAAGGAGATACTGTTGGTTTAATTACATATATGAGAACTGATGGAACTCAAATTTCTAACGAAGCTATTTCGACTTTTAGAAAATATATTAAAAATAATTTTGGTAATAAATATTGTCCGGATACACCAAACAACTATTCTGGAAAAAGGGCGAAAAATGCTCAAGAGGCTCACGAGGCAATACGACCTACTGACGTTATAAGATCTCCCGTGAACGTTAAGAAATTTTTAAGTTCTGATCAATTTAATTTATATGAATTAATATGGAATAGAGCTTTGTCTTCTCAGATGCAAAATGCTGAATTTGACAGAAATACTATCACTATCTCTTCTACAGATGACAGAATTAAATTTAGAGCTACTGGATCTGTCATAAAATTTGATGGTTTCTTAAAATTATACAATTATTTAGAAAATGCCTCTGAAAAAGAAAATATTTTACCTTCTGTTAACAAAGGAGAAGTTAAAATTAATAAAATCATAGATGAACAACACTTTACTGAACCACCTCCAAGATACTCAGAAGCTAGCTTAGTTAAAAAATTAGAGGAATTAGGAATAGGAAGACCTTCAACTTATGCAAGTATTATTTCTGTTTTGTCTACACGTGGATATGTAGATCTTATTAATAAGAGATTTTATCCAACTGATAGGGGTAAGTTAATTACGGCATTTCTTGAGAAATTATTTACTAAATATGTAGACTACAATTTCACTGCAAATTTAGAAAATCAACTTGATGATATTAGTTCAGGAAAAGTAGGATGGGTGGGCGTTTTAAGTGAATTTTGGAAAGAATTTAATTCTAATGTTCAAAATGTTAAAGAAAAAAGAACACGAGAGGTTTTAGATCTTCTTAATGATAGTCTTGGAAATTTAATTTTTGAAAAGGACACAAATGGTCAAATTGACAGAAAATGTCCACTTTGTAAAAACGGTATTTTGAGCTTAAAAATTTCTTAACTTGTAAAGGTGATCTTGTAATGTCAGTGGGACGTATTGCCTCGTGAGCCTCTTGA
>JYMV01037781.1_pt1 | contig 11594 bp, 7 predicted proteins | sample 338911 | NCBI WGS metagenome assembly JYMV01 (sample SAMN03354496, study PRJNA234377) | hydrothermal vent metagenome | biome: Deep sea; feature: Hydrothermal plumes at the Eastern Lau Spreading Center, Western Pacific Ocean; material: Seawater | place: Tonga | collected 2009 | depth 2000 m m
GTTTCAATCCGCTCAAAAAGCTCATCAAAGGTGATTTGTTATGAAGATGATTTTGATTCCGGGAAAAGTTACTTTGCTGGAATTGGAACAAATATATTGGGTAAATCCCGTTGTGTCTATAAATTCGGAAGCAAAAGATGCGGTTGAAAAAGCAGCTCGTATTGTGGAGCAAGCAGCAGGCGGTGACGCACCCATTTACGGTATCAACACCGGATTCGGCAAATTATCCGGAATTCGCATTCCACCTGAACAAACCGCCCTTTTGCAGCGTAACCTGATTCTCTCGCATTGTTGCGGAGTTGGCGAACCGATTCCGGAAAACATCGTCCGCCTGGTAATGACGCTTAAAATGCTCTCTTTGGGTAGAGGCGCTTCCGGAGTACGCTGGGAAGTAATTGAGCAAATTGAAGCCTTGCTGAAAAATGGCGTTACGCCGGTGATTCCGTCGCAAGGTTCGGTTGGAGCGTCCGGAGATCTTGCGCCGCTGGCACACATGACCGCAGTTTTGATCGGAGAAGGTGAAGCTGTTTTCCGGGGACAAAACATTTCCGGAAACGCAGCCTTAAATAAAATCGGACGCAAGCCTTTGGTTTTGGGTGCGAAGGAAGGTCTAGCCATGATTAACGGGACGCAAGTTTCTACGGCTTTGGCATTGTCAGGAGTTTTTGAAGGTTGGCGTTGCGCTTTGGGGGCATTGGTAACGGGGGCACTTTCCACCGATTCGGCCATGGCTTCCACTGCACCGTTTCATCCGGAAATCCAGCTTTTGCGCGGTCATCAGGGGCAAATTGATGCGGCGCAAACTTTGCGGAATTTGATGCAGGATTCGGAAATCCGGAATTCTCACCTTGACGGCGATACTCGTGTTCAAGATCCATATTGCATCCGTTGTCAGCCCCAAGTTTCCGGAGCTTGTTTAGAATTGTTGCGACAGGCGGCAAACACGCTTGCGGTTGAAGCAAACGCGGTTACAGATAATCCGTTGGTGTTGTCCAATGGTGAGATTGTTTCCGGAGGTAATTTTCATGCGGAACCGGTGGCTTTTGCAGCAGACAAAACGGCTTTGGCGCTGGCTGAAATCGGAGCCATTGCACAACGCAGGATTGCTCTGCTGGTTGATCCGAATCTGAATTTCGGTTTGCCTCCGTTTTTGTCTCCGGACGCAGGAGTTAATTCCGGATTCATGGTTGCCGAAATCACTTCCGCCGCGCTGATGTCTGAAAACAAGCACCTAGCCAATCCCTGTTCAACTGATTCCACTCCGACCAGCGCAGACCAGGAAGATCATGTTTCGATGGCCACACATGCAGCGTGGAGATTGCTGAAAATGAATGCTAATCTTGGCCGGATTCTTGGAATCGAATTATTAACTGCGGCACAAGGATTGGAATTCCGCAAACCGCTTTCCACAAGTACACCTTTGCTCAGTGTTTTGGCAGCGGTTCGTGCCGAAGTTCCCCCTTTGCAGGAAGACCGTTTCCTTGCTCCGGATTTGGAAAAAGCCGCAATTCTCATACGGAATGGGAAATTGATCAAAGCGGCAGGCGAAGCTATTTTCCCGAAAATCGAGGACGCATGAATCCGGTTGAAATTACAGAAAATAATGGTCCCGTAATTCTCAGTCAACCGCACGGAGGGACATATTTGCATCTTGCAGCGGACGTTCCGGCGGAATTGTCCGGCAAACTCAATGAGCGTGGACGGTCATTTGCCGATACGGATTGGCACATAAACCGGCTTTACGACGGATTACTTCCGGAAGCAACGGTTGTGGAAGCAAAGTTTTCGCGCTATCTGATAGACGCAAACCGTGACCCTTCCGGAACCTCCCTTTATCCTGGACAGAATACGACGGAACTTTGCCCAACTGTTGATTTTGACGGACAACCGATTTATCAAAATGGAACCGAACCATCTCCGGAAGAAGTCGAGACACGCCGGAAAAGTTATCATGTAGTTTATCACGCAGCACTTTCGGAACAAATTGAGCGTGTCCGCAAAAAACATGAAGTCGTTTTGCTTTTCGATTGTCATTCAATTCGTTCAGAGATTCCTTTTTTGTTCGAAGGACAACTGCCTGATTTCAATTTAGGCACCAACAACGGAAGCACTTGTGACACAAAAATTGAAGAAACCGCTGTCTCAGTTTGTGCCAAAGCTACCGGATACAGTCACGTAATCAACGGGCGTTTTAAAGGCGGCTGGACGACACGGTATTACGGAAATCCTGCAAAAGGAATTCATACGATTCAATTGGAACTGGCTCAACGAACATACATGGACGAATTCGATCCGTGGCTTTATCATGAAGAAAGATCGGCAAATCTGCGGATTCATTTGAAGAAACTATTGAGTTGTCTGGAACAACTCATTTCAACATTCACCTAAACAAAGAAATAACATGACTCAACCCGCACCGGACGTTCCGGAAAAAACATCACGAATCATTCGTGCGCCGCGAGGGACGGAATTGAGTTGTCGTTCGTGGCTGACCGAAGCTCCGTATCGGATGATACAAAATAATCTTGATCCGGAAGTAGCAGAAAATCCGGACGAACTGATTGTGTACGGCGGCATCGGAAAAGCAGCCAGAACCTGGCATGATTTTGACTTGATTCTCGAAACACTGAAAACGCTCGGTGATGACGAAACCATGCTGGTACAATCCGGAAAACCGGTTGGAGTTTTTCAGACGCATCCGGATGCACCACGGGTTTTGATTGCCAATTCAAACCTGGTTCCGTATTGGGCAACGATGGATCATTTTAACGAGCTTGACCGCAAAGGCTTGATGATGTTCGGACAAATGACGGCGGGCAGTTGGATTTACATTGCCTCGCAGGGCATCGTCCAGGGGACATACGAAACCTTCGTCGAAGCAGGACGACAGCACTACGGCGGTGATTTGTCCGGACGCTGGTTTTTGACTGCCGGACTGGGCGGTATGGGCGGTGCGCAACCTTTGGCCGCCACGATGGCCGGTGCGTCATGCTTGGCGGTGGAGTGTGATCCAACCCGAATCGACTTCCGTTTACGTACCAAATATCTCGACGAAAAAGCAGAAAATTTAGACCAAGCTCTGAAAATATTGAATAGCGCAAAAAAAAAGAATTGCTCGGTATCGGTTGGACTGTGCGGAAATGCGGCAGACATTTTTCCGGAGCTTGTCAAACGCGGAATCCGGCCGGATTTGGTTACCGATCAAACTTCGGCGCATGATTTAGTACACGGATATTTGCCGCGCGGTTGGACCTTGGAGAAATGGCGTTCCAAACAAAAAAGCGATCCGAAAGCCGTGGAAAAAGCCGCTCGCGCTTCCATAAAAATTCATGTGGAAGCGATGCTCGATTTCTGGGAACAAGGCATACCCACAGTGGACTACGGCAACAATATTCGCCAGTTTGCGCTTGAGGAAGGGGTGATAAATGCCTTTGATTTTCCGGGTTTCATTCTGGCATACCTGCGTCCACTGCTTTGCCGGGGCATCGGTCCGTTCCGCTGGGTGGCACTGTCCGGAGATCCCGAAGACATTTTTCGCACCGATGCAAAGGTCAAAGAGCTTATTCCCGATAATCCGCACCTTCACAACTGGATTGATTTGGCACAGGAGCGTATCGCTTTTCAGGGGCTTCCTGCCCGAATTTGCTGGGTTGGACTCGGCGACCGACATCGGCTGGGGCTGGCCTTCAACGAAATGGTGGCCAAGGGAGAACTGAAAGCACCGATCGTCATTGGACGGGATCACCTGGACGGTGGATCAGTCGCCTCGCCAAACCGTGAAACAGAATCCATGCAGGACGGTTCTGACGCGGTTTCAGACTGGCCGCTGCTGAATGTCCTGCTCAACTGCGCGTCCGGAGCAACGTGGGTCAGCTTTCACCACGGAGGCGGAGTAGGTATCGGTTTCAGTCAACACGCAGGATTGGTGATTTGCTGCGACGGCACACCGGAAGCAGCAAAACGAATTGAGCGGGTTTTGTGGAATGATCCCGCAACCAGTGTGATGCGTCACGCTGATGCCGGTTATGACATTGCAAAGGACTGTGCTCTAGAAAAAGGCCTGCGGCTACCGGGAATTTTGGCTGGATAATGCAAAGGAGAAGGACATTCTCGTCCACTCAAACGCTGCAAAACATGTCTAAAATTGCGTTTTGACAGCATCAATAATTTTCCAGGCAAAGCCAGTTTTCATAGTCCTTCAAATCCTGCCAGGTAGGCCGTTTAAAAAACACGCTCTCGTCATTGGCTCTTCCGGTTTTTTGAGGCATTCCACGTAAAAAAATGTAGAGTACACCGCCAAATTTTTCGTTATATTTTTCTTCACTGTTGAGTTTGAACCAGTATGACGTCGCAAGAGTGTAAATCTGCAGCTGCAGTTCATAGTGTTGCATGACTTCGCGTTCCAATGTCTTCACATGATAATCTGCCAACAGATTACTTTTCCAGTCGAGTAAATATATTTTTCCCTCGTGTTCAAACAAGAAGTCGATGGAACCGCGTAAAAATCCCTTTTCAATGTGCCAGCCTTCTACTTTTTGATCGATTCCCCATTTGTAATCCTTTTTCTCTTTCCCCTTCCCCCCTTCACCTTGCTCCTTGAATGGTATTGGAAAGTAAAAATCCGCTTCACGCAAATTTCGTTCACAGTTTGACAGTTCAAGTTCTGGAGCATCCGGAGCTGTTCCAAGTTTTAACGGAGTACGTAAAGTGTTCCAGATTATTTCTGTGATTCGAGGTACAGTTTCAGCGGTACGCCCGTAACGTTCATTACTCGATTCAATCATGCGTCGAACCGCCGGGTGCTCCAGCCAACTTTCTGGAGACTTGCTTTCCTTTATCGTTGTGAAATCCGTGCGTTCCAGTAATTCATGCAATAGATTTCCAGTTTGAGTGCCTCCGGGAAGTGAATCTTTTTGGGTGTTAGTTGCATGGCGAGTTTTGCTTTCCTCACTTTTCAATGCTGGTGCAGTGTGCAACTCCGGGATTTCCAGAAACGCTGCCGCTTCAGTTTCATCATCTTCTCTACGCAGACCCAATTCGGTTTCTGTCCGAATTTCTACAGGCGAAATTTCTCTGATTCCCCATCCCTTTTTTCCTGATTCCTGTACGTCTTTTTTCCTGCTCATCCTGCTGAAGGAACTGACAACAAAACCCCTTTTTCTAAAACGGAGTTGACTGAATAATTTGTTAGGATTCTCTGTATCAGCAAAAATTGCAGGAATTTCAGGAAGCTCCGGAAGCTTCCATTTACGCAATTTTGTCTGATCTGTTGCATTGATTTTTTGCGGAGCATTTACTGCAGAACAGCGGACAATACTACTGCTGAAAGTAGAATTTTTGTCATCAGCTAAAATTTGTTCACTTATCGTTGATAATTGTTCATTGAGAATTGAATAACCGCCATCAACTTTGCACACGCGCCTGCCAGAATTGCCCTGCAAATATCCTACATATGGTAAATAGAGGCGTCCGCAGGCACGTGTCATGGCGACGTAGAGCAAGCGCTGCTGTTCCGCTTCAATCTGCCACTCATGCTCCTCAGGGATTTTTGAATTAAGCAGATCAATAATCGGATTTTCAGCCTTATCATGATAAAACTGAATCCCGCCTTTTTTACTCCCCGTAAGTCCTCCAAATAAAAATACAACAGGAAATTCCAAACCTTTTACGGCATGCATTGTCATGAGCTGCACCGCGTTCCGTTCACTTTCCAGGCGCAGCAAATTTTCATTCTCTCCCGGATCTTCTTTGCCTTCGATGAAACGCCGCAACAGTTGAGTTAATTCATGCAAATCAAGATGCCGCTCCAGGACTTGCCTGTTCAGCAACTCAAATAAATGCACATAATTCGTCACGCTTCTCTCGTCTCCACCGAGCAGCAATTCACGTTCGACCAATTTTGTACGATGCAGAATTTCGTCAAAAAGTCTCCGAAACCGCCGAGACTCTGCCAAGGAATTCCATTCCTGAAGTTGATGAAAAAAATCTGCATCCCATATCGCGGATTTTGTCAATTCGTTAATATTTGTGCCAAAAAAACGAGTCAGCAATAGCTTAGCAGTTCGAGAATGATCGGCAGGATGAGCGACAGCTTCCAGCAAATCAAGTATTTCCCATGCTTCACGTCCGGAAAATAACCCTTTCTGCTTATAAAAAGCAAAGTTGATTCCATGGCGACGCAAAGCTTTTCCCAATGTTTCGCCTTCATTACTTTTGCGGAACAACACGCAAATATCCTGTTCCTGCAAATGACGCTCGCCTTCCTCACACTGCCACAACGGACGCTCGGTTTCAGTTGAACTGACATGCAGGAGTGATTTAATTTCCTGCGCAATCCCCTCCGCAAAACGTGAAGTCGCGTTTTCTGCCTGTTCGTCAAGGAAAAATTCAAACAGAGCACTTTGATTTGCCTCTGCAATCTCTTCGCCCAAAACGGTTTGTGAAGCCCGCAAAAAGGCATCTTTCCCAAAATATTTCCCGCCTCGCAAAGAATCGAATGCGGCCAATATTTCCAAAGCAATTTTTGGAGTTTTTAGTTTTGAATTGCCAACAATTTTTTTTCCTGAAATTGTAAACTGAGGCAGCAACTCCAGTAAATGAACGGCGTTACGGCCAGGAATTGAGTCTTTCAGTTTCAATTCCGGTTTGCCGCAGCCAACCTGCTGATAAAGAATTCCACGGTCTTCCGGAAACCATCTATCCGCGCTGAAAATCTGATTCAAACCAGACAGCAGTTTTTCGGACGAGCGGAAATTTGTTTTCAGCGCAAACGGCGAATGGGAGGTTTTTTGTTCAAATGTTTTTCGTGCCTGCAGATAAGTGAAAATATCCGCACCACGGAAAGAATAAATAGCCTGTTTTGGATCGCCAATCACGATTAACCGATGCTCAGGACTTTCCAAAAACAGCTGCCGAAAAATAGACCATTGCCGACGGTCCGTGTCCTGAAATTCATCAACAATTGCACAAACATATTTTTTGCGAACCGCCTTTGTGAGTGGCGTTGGTACTGAATCTTTTCCTTTTTGTGGAATTACTTGTTCTTCAACTATGCGCAATAAGTCGTCAAAATCAAATGCTCCCTGTTCCAATTTTGTCTGGCTGAGTTCATGGCGCACAGCAACAAGAACCTGCTGTGTTACCCAGGCTTTCAGAATTTTCTTTGCTCCAGCGGAAAAATTGCACTTCAACATTGATTTTTCACAATCTGCTACTGCATCAATCCAGTCCCGCTCTGCTTCCGGAAACTCTTTTGGACTGAGCCACTGTTCTCCGGACTGCAAAGTTTTTCGGCATTTTGGAGTCGTAATTGCACCAAGTTCGATTCCAAAAAATTCCAGAAGAATGTCCTGGATGGACGCCCCTGAATGTGCAGCTCCCAAAGTTTCCAAAAGCCGGTCCAGGCTGCTCAGAGTTTTTTTGCTCGAAGTTCCATTGAGAGCAGTTAATTCAAAAGCGCTGCGGAGAGGATGTTGAGCCAATTTCAGCTTACGCAATTTCAGGTCATGTGAAATCAGAACATTCCAGCATTCAGTGAATTCTTTAAGGAAAACATCAAAGTCCGGCAAATTTGGAACGAATTTTCCATCTTTGTCCAACAAATCCAAAATGTCTTTTTCCAGTGTTTCCAGATTTCCTTCGGCGTGTTTGACATAAAGCGTAAAAAGTTGGGAAACCGGAGTATTTTTTGATAGCAGTTCCTTACGCAAATAACGCCGAAATACTTCCGGAAAAAGCAGTTTCGTGTCGCATAATTGCTGTTCAAATAATTGCCGATTTTCAAAAGCAAATTCACGTAAAATCCGTTTGCAGAATCCGTGAATCGTGTAAACCGGTGCAGAATCAAAATCCAGCAATGCCGCTTTTAACTGCTTTTTCCGGACAGTGTTAATTTCCCAAAATGGAACTTCCGGAATAGTTTTGTGCAAACTATCATCTTTATCGCAAGCTTCCAGTAAATCCCGGAATTTTGTACGTAAACGCAGCCGCAATTCGGAAGTAGCCTTTTCTGTAAAGGTCACCAGCAGAATGCTTTTGAGGGGAATTTCCTGTTCCAGCACCAACTCCATAACCAACTCAACGAGAGCAAATGTTTTTCCTGTTCCGGCCGAAGCCTCAATCACCGCAAATCTGTCATGTTCCGCCTGGAAAGCAGGTTCGGTTACGCCATGTTCAGCAGATTTTTTCTGCTCCGACTGAAATAATTCTGACTGTTTAAGAATGTAAACTAAGGGGGAATTTTGTGATTCTGACATAGCTTTTTTTGGATTAAACATGGGACTTTGCATTCTAATATAACCAACAGGACATTTCAACTTTTCCAAATTTCCGCGGACTGATAAAAACTTGTCCTTCTTCGGCTTTAGCCATAAGCTGGAAGCTTCTTTTTCAGCACTTTTTATGATCTTAAACTTCCATGCTTTCCAATGCAATGATAACGTCTTTAACGGACCATTTGCAGCAAGCGGTACTCGTAATTGACCAAAATGGAGTGGTAGTATATTGTAATGATTCTGCCGCACTATTCTGGCAAAAAGACTCAGTACGTTTGCTGGGTAAACAGAGCTGCGAGTTATTCAATGCGGATGTTTTGATTCAGGAAAAAATTCAGGGGGTACTCGAATCAGGTAAAGTTTTCAGAATGGGAGGCTATGTTCTGCAAACACCTCCTTTACAGGAGCGAGGCGCTGAAATTGTGATTGCTCCTGTTCGCAACAAATCTGGTCGAGTAAAAAATGCGGTCATCACAATGCTGGAAAGCACCAATCTGCACGAGTCCCAGGCCAGAGAACAGGAGGAACAACTGGCCCGTTCGCTGGGATCATTGGCCGCATCCTTAGCACATGAAATTCAAAATCCGCTCAGCGGAGTCAGGGGAATGCTTCAGTTGCTTGAACGTGATTTGCGAAAGACCAAGATCAAAAACACCTCCACAGGCATGATGCTGGCCGAACTGGATCGTGTTGAGCGACTGTTGAAGCAACTGCTGCTCCATTCTCAGCCAATGCCTTTGGATATAACTTCATTTGACGTGCATGACCTGCTGAATACGGTAATACGTTTTGAGCAAAACACAGCTACGAATATCCGTTTTATCCGCAGTTACGATACCTCTCTTCCAGAAATTCAGGCTGACCGTGACAAACTGCATCAAGTCTTTTTAAATCTTATCCGCAACGCCGTTGAGGCATCTCCAGCCGAAGCTGCTGTCACAATCCATACTCGTTATTGCGGAAAATGGGAGCTTGCGGGAACTAATCTTAATCCTGAATTAAGTTATCTACTGATTGCAGTGGAAGATGAAGGTACAGGGGTTACTCTCGAACAGCGTAATCAATTATTCAAACCTCTTTTCACCAGCAAAAATGAAGGACACGGTCTCGGTTTATCTATCTCTCACAGGCTGATTCAGGCTCATAAAGGATTATTGCGTTACTCACCAAGTACTTCAGTTGGTGCAGTTTTTCAGGTATTTTTACCGCATCTCACTTTGGACCTTACTGTTTAAATTTTGTTTAAATCCTGATATAATCGTGACAAACAAAACATAGTCTATAGTATCACAATCCTTGTACTCATTATGTAATCACTCAGGAAATGGAACTCAAACAACTGTATTGCGTGTCTAAAGTGCTTTTTTAGCAGAACCATTGCAGTTGAAGTCATAAATCTAATATTATCTTAATGATATCATTGAATAAAAATGTTTTTGCAAGTACAAAGAGAACACAAATTTTTAAGAAAGGAAAGAAATGAACACAGATGATCCAATAGTTATTGTCGGGATGTCCCGTACTCCCATGGGAGGTTTTCAAGGAGTCCTAAAAGATGTTTCCGCGCCTGAATTAGGAAGTTTCGCAATCCGTGCCGCGCTAGCGCGCAGCGGTGTACCTGCCGAAGATGTAGATGAAGTTCTGATGGGTTGTGTGCTGCCGGCAGGAATGGGACAGGCCCCTGCCCGTCAAGCTTCTCTTGGTGCAGGAATTCCTGAGTCAACCGGTTGTACGACCATAAACAAGATGTGTGGTTCCGGAATGAAAACGACTATGCTGGCACATGATTTGTTGGTTGCCAAGACAAACGAAGTCATGGTTGCCGGAGGACTGGAGAGCATGTCAAACACGCCGTACATTTTGCCAAAAGCACGTACCGGTCAACGACTTGGTCATGGTCAAATGATGGACCATATGTTTACAGACGGTCTCGAAGATGCTTTTGACAAGGGAACCCTGATGGGCGTTTTTGCGGAAAGGACCGCTAAAACTTACGGATTTACACGTGAGGCCCAGGATGAGTTTGCCATCCGATCTTTAACACGTGCCAAAAAAGCAATAGAGGACGGAAGTTTCAATGATGAGGTCACACCGGTCACCTACAAAAGTCGAAAAGGAGAAGTCACAGTTGAACAGGATGAACAGCCTTTAACGGCCAATTTAGATAAAATACCAAAATTGCGCCCTGCTTTTGAGAAGGACGGTTCAGTAACGGCGGCAAATTCTTCTTCCATTTCTGACGGCGCTGCGGCTTTGGTGATGATGCGTGAGTCAAGCGCAAAAAAACGAGGCCTGAAACCCATCGCGCGTTTTCTGGGTCACAGCAGTTTTGCACAGGCTCCGGAATGGTTCACAACTGCTCCGGTCGGTGCAATAAAAAATGTCCTCAAGACTGTCGGTTGGAATACAAAGGACGTTGACCTTTTTGAAATCAACGAAGCTTTTGCGGTAGTCACAATGGCAGCTATGAAAGACCTCGATTTAGCTGTGGAAAAAGTGAATATTCACGGTGGTGCCTGTGCTCTCGGACATCCGGTAGGAGCTTCCGGAACAAGGATTCTGGTGACACTGATTTCTGCTTTAAAAAAATACGGCAAAACCCGTGGTGTTGCCAGCCTCTGCATAGGCGGTGGTGAAGCTACCGCGATGGCTGTTGAAGTCATGTCCTGAAAAATTTTTCTGTTGCAAATTTTGCCATTCAACGTTATCATTAACGGATGGGTAAAATAGCACAAAGACTTGCAACCACCTGAACAAACTGGAGATATTTTGGCTATCCACAATCTCCAGGTTTTGTTGGTTTTACAACTGACATCGGGGATTTTACCAAGGCTATTAAATCCCTGTGGAAAAAAATAAAACCATTTATGGCGGGCGTAGCTCAGTTGGTAGAGCTCTGGATTGTGATTCCAGTGGTCGAGGGTTCAAATCCCTTCGCTCGCCCCAGTTTTTTTCTACTGACGAAGTTTTAAAATAATCCCACCTATATTTTCTACTTGCGGGCGTAGCTCAACTGGATAGAGCACCAGACTTCGGATCTGGGGGTTGGGGGTTCGAAACCTCCCGTCCGCGCCAGAAACTGCAGGGAATTGCATAAATCCAGCCTCATTATAATTATTTAATTGTGCCACTTTTGTGCCATTGAGTAAAAAAAAGTGCCAATTACTTCATTTCATACCCACCTACCGATAACTCAATAACTCCTCTATAAATACAGCTAATTTGCCAATAATTTATTTGTTAATGGCACATAATAGGCACATTTGATTTGTGCCATTGATTATTCTTAATAATTTCAATTATATAGAATTGTAACTTAAA
>JYMV01039293.1_pt1 | contig 11594 bp, 9 predicted proteins | sample 338911 | NCBI WGS metagenome assembly JYMV01 (sample SAMN03354496, study PRJNA234377) | hydrothermal vent metagenome | biome: Deep sea; feature: Hydrothermal plumes at the Eastern Lau Spreading Center, Western Pacific Ocean; material: Seawater | place: Tonga | collected 2009 | depth 2000 m m
TACAACATAGTAATCAGCTACAGTATAGTAATCAGCTACAGTATAGCAAAATGGTATCCAGTCAATGCAATTTCACTTCTCAAATAGAACAAGTGCAGGATAAATGACTTTGTCACTAATTACTGTTCTGAGGGAGGTTAATTGTTAGTCAGCTAGTATGTTTTCCTGTACAAATGTAGATACTATATGGATTAAGCACACGTCAGCAGTATATCAGCTATAGTCATGTCGAGTTGCTCTAAACATAACAAACATGTGCGTTAAGTCTATTGTTTTCGTTTGGGGTTAGGTTTAAGGTGTTTAGCGCCACTTTTAGCAATATTCCAGCTATTTCGTGTAGGTCAGTTTTATTGGTGGAGGAAACCAGAGTACCCAGAGAAAACCACCAACCTGCGGTAAGTCACTGACAAACTTTATTACATAATGTTGTATCCAGTACACCTCGCCAGAGTGGAATTCGAACTCACAACGTTAGTGGTGATAGGCACTGATTGCATATGTAGTTATAAATCCAACTACCATGCGATCATGACCACGACGGCCCCTTTTTCGTTTGTAATCTGATTAAATTCGTGAAAAGAGAACGTAATCATCTTCGAACAACCCTACGCCCCTCACAACAGGAAAATGGTTAGTTTTATGTGCATGTTTTGTATATCGTTGATTGTCCTTTTTCACTTTTTCTTTTGGCCTTCGTGTTGTCGGTTCTTCTTCGATTTACGAATTCTGACTACCCCTTTGATATCTTCAAACTCTTCTTCATGAGTGCTTAAATAACAAAAGAAACATAGATTTATGTAGTTTACAATAAAGCCTCAAATATATTGACAATTATATCATATGACATAACACCGATTACAAAACAAAATATCGATTTACCGATATTTGTTAATGGCAGACGATGTTTGAGAAAGTTTGACTTAGAAACACATTTTGATTTTTGCTCCAAATAATTCGGACATTTCTCTCGATATTGACACATAATGATATCGTCAGGTTGGTTTGTATTTATTCCAAACGCTTGAAATAAACGTGTCGTCTGTTTATTTGATATATCATGTGAAAATTGACAGTTAGAATTCGAACAATTATCTATAAACCATTCCTTACAAATGTGCGGAAACGGACACATGTCATCTTCCGAAAAACATCCTTTATCGTTGTAATAAAAACAGGGTCCAGATATTGTTTTTGCCGGGAATTCCTTTAACCATTCCTTACACTTATCTTTATATACTGTGATGAGATAATCAAGACTTCTGTCTGTTGGAAATCCACACTTCTTCAATTTTTCTAAAGATTCTGTGTTAATCACGTGATGTTTATTACAACTTCCGTCGCATGCGTAGTTAGACAATATAAACTTTGCACAAATATGAGGCCAAATACAAGGGGAATGTGGCACATCCTGATTGTAATTAATGCACGGTAATGGTACGAATGAAATGTTGTGCAGTCGTCCAGAAAATTCTGAAATGAAAATATAAAAATATCATTTGAATTTGATAAAAGTATGACCTACATATAGCAGTTATTTCAAAACTTCAGATCACAGTATGCAAGGTTTTCAATATGATTAATATTATAATTAAAAATATTTCTTTTGATATTTCTAACCAGATAATTATTCCTTTTACCATTTCAACTAATTGATAATTTTAATTTTATCTTCTAGGGAAAAAAAATATGTGTCACTGGATTGTCCATTCTTGATTGCCCATTCATTCGGATTCTCTAACGTTTTTATACAATCACTTACTTGTTATTTCAAGATCATTCACGGAGTCTATTATATCCGCCATCTTTTCATCAAGACCGCCATGTACAGACATATATGTATAGGGTTTAAATGCTTCCGGAACTTCACAGCTGTCTAATTTTAGAATAATAGGAGGAAACCCTTTATCTTCCATATGTAAGCTTACAATTTCAATCATTTCTATGGAACACCAGTAACTGTTTTTGAAATTTTCGGATAAAAGAACGATTGTTTTTTGCGACATTTTCATAAATTTGTCGATATTTTCTTGTATCATGTGACCAGCCTTGAATTCGATCTCGTGGAGACAACATTTATAGTTCATATCAGTTAATTTTGAGTACAAATCTTCGGCAATCTCTCTGTCTGGATCCATCGTAGCATACGATATAAATAGGTGGAAAGATTTTCCATTCGGAAGTTCTGGGGGTTTACAACCAACTATGCAGTTGTTGTCGTGATCCATCGTTTACCGAAGAGTTAATGTCCTAAAAGTAAATAATGCAATAGTTAACCATCAGTTAAGACGTCACCAACAACGTTTGTTTCACCTATGCAAGTTTGTTTATATTCTGACCTATAATTACGATTTAATTTAATATGATGTATGTTGTACCACCCATTTTTGGTGACTAATAACATGATTTAACAGCATCACGCATGGTGGTATGGGCAAAATGTTAATTGACCAATCAGATATGATCCTACAACATCGCTAGGTACTAAATAATTATATGGAGTATATCTCTCAGTTGATACGATATTCCAGAGCTTGTGGTTCCAATAAAGATTTTCTTGAAGGAGGGTTGCTGCTAACAAGGAAGCTACTGAACCAAGGGTTCCTACTGGTTAAGTTGAAGTTATCACTTCGAAAGTTTCACGGTCGCCGCTATGACTTGGTTGACCGTTATGGAATATTTGTTGCACAAATGTCCACGGATATGTTCCACCTGTCGTAACACTTCCCGGTCCTTTCCTCAATCACAACTTATCACCGCGGGTTTGTAACTAGATTAACACGACGGTGCCACTAGTGTCGCTGGAACTGTTAACCCTTCCGGAACACCTGCGTCCACCCGCAGTTTATAGCGGGGTTCGTGTTACTCGATCTTTAATTTTATGTGTATGTTTTGTAGATCGTTGTTTGTCCTTTTGTACTTTTTCTTGTGGCCATTGTGTTGTTTGTCCTTCGATTTACATATTTTGATTACCCCTTTGGAATCTTCAAGCTCTTCTTTTATTTAACTTAATGCTTTTATGATAGTAGCATGTACAATGGACATGGCTATGGTTGACTCAAAGACACGCTAGGGTCTATTTTGCGATTACCAAATATAGTTTTAGTGCCTCACATATGGTTAAATATAAATGCCAAATTACATGGAATGACACAATTTCCACTTCCTGTCATGGACTTATGGTTACAGGTATAAGAAAAGTTTGAAGATACCAAAGGGGTAATCGGAATCTGTAAATCAAAGAAGAACAGACAACACAATGGCCAAAAGAAAAACGACAAAAGGACAAACAACAATCTACAAAACATACACATAAAACTAAGCCAGATCGAGTAACACAAACGCCACCAAAAACCTGGGTGAACTCAGGTGCTCCGGAAGGGAGAGCAGTTCCTGCTCCACTAGTGGCATCCGTCGTGTGAATCTAGTTAGAAACTCGGTGATAAGTCACGAACGAGGAAAGGAAGGTACCGGAAAGTGCTTACGACAACGGACAGGTAGTAATGTTTGGTACCCAATATAAAATATACTCTGTGTCAGCATTTCAAGAGTCAGATAAATCGGTGAGGAAATGAAAACTTTTTACAACGTTGCGACAAACAAAGTTCATCTGAAAGATTTCAAGAATCCATACAACTTAAATTTAACACTGACATATCCTTCGTTTGAGTCCACTTTTTTTTTTACCGGAAATGTTAATTACAGGGAGCAATTTATCGGAAGTCCTCAGAATTCTTCTTACTGTCGTTTGTAGTTTACCAACACTACTCTAAATTGACTTCCGATGGCGCTACACTTTGTACGGGCTGTTCCGGAAATACATTGTTGTACAACGACTATTCTAGATCTATATAGTGTTATGTACGATATCTCCACAAATTAAAAATGAAAGTCATGCCATAAGTTTCCGAGTTTTCTTTTTTTTTAATTTGTAAAACAGATTGTATAATAATGAAACGATGTTTATCCTTCCGGAGCACACGAGTTCATCCCTGGTTTAAATGGTTGTACTCAATATTTAGATTTCTGTGTAGTGTTGAGTTGATCATTGTTTGGCCATTATATTGTCTGCCCTTCTTCGATTTACAGCTTTAAATAACAGCTTTGCCTTTGGTACCTTCAAACTTTTCTTATATAATAAAAGTATATTATTTGCACTATGTATGGAGGCAGACTAAAATATGTAGATTATCTTATGTACATGTATCTATGCGTTCTTATTATATATATCTATATATATATAAATAGGTTTGGTTTTATGGTGTTTAACGCCACTTTCAAGAATATTTCAGTTATATCGTGGGGATAAGTTTTATTGGTGGAGGAAACCGGTGGTCCCGGAGAAAACCACCGATCTGTCCCAAGTCACTGACAAACTTTATCACATAATGTTGCATCGAGTATACCTCGCCCTGAGCGGGAGTCGCATCCACAACGGCAGTGGTGATAGGCATCGATTGCATTGGTTGTTGTAAATCCAACTACCATACGATCACGGCCACGACGACCCTCTATATCTTAATGCATTGCACACACCAGGACGTGTTGAGTGCATGTGTTTGTCAAGTCGTAAACATTAACACGTTCTTATTATATATCTTAATACATAACTTACACCAGGACGATGTCCTTAGAGAAACTTCCATGATACAACTACATACATACCCTCACTAGACACTAGGCCTACTGCCATTTTAAAATGATCTTCCACATGTATGTATAAATACGTCGTTTCAAATACAATTTTAATCCTGTATTTTGCCAGAAACAATAATTTGTAGAGCGTGTGTTTTTATGTATGTTGTGATATGTATCGACTCTAAATAAAACTTTATTTATTATTTATTTATTTTATAGAACGTGATTAACAATTTTTATTTACATGAAGAACTGTATAGAATAATAATAATAATAATAATAGTTTGATTGATTTAAAGTCCAAACATTGAACAATCATCAAAAGACAAAACAGAACTAAGCTAAATACATACAATACATGTACAAAGATGTTATCACGAAGATTACAATATATATAAGGATTATCTCCCATTGTACACAACAGTGTCACTCAATGTATATAAAAATATTTAAATAATTCTGTATATACTGTAATAATAATCTTGCATAATAATTAAGTTATAACTTCCCTTTCAGATCTAACCCTAACCCTAACCTTTTATATGTCGCAATTCATTGCCTCTTCTTTGCCCCCAGTTTTTAGTGTGGTTCGTGTTACTCGATCTTTAGTTTTATGTGTATGTTTTGTAGATCGTTGTTTGTCCTTTTGTACTTTTTCTTTCGGCCATTGTGTTATCTGTTCTTTTTCGATATACAGATTCTGATTACCTCTCTTTATTATCTTCAAATTCTTTTTATCAGGGAGTTAGAAATAACAACAATGTTTACTTCTAAATAGTTGCAGCTAAAGGTAACAGCTATTTATGAGAGGAGTGAGAGAGAGACGGTTGTTTAACGCTAAGTGAGTAGTTAGTCAGTTATATCATGGAGAGGACATAACATAACACACCTAGTCGGTTTTTGTTGTGGTTAGCTCACTGAAACGACAGTTTGTTGGTAGGCATGTCGCTCCACGCGGACACAATCTCCCGATTCCGAGTCGCCAAGTCTTCGCTCTCGTTCTTTAATGTCGTGTGCTTTACGGAGAAGTAACTAATACCAATTGTATAATCTTTGGTTTGAACTGACCGGGGCTCAAATCCATCCATGATATACCGTATTCTAGGCAAGCACGCTTACCGTAAACAGTTGTTTTTAATTGGAAAGAGGTCATCACGTTGACAGTACATTTTTGAAAGCTTTAATGAAAAGAAAAACTTACTATTGAGATTGTCATTATCCAATAGTGCCAATGTGCTACGTCTTTCAATGCCGAAACAGTTACATTGCAACACAATGCAAGCCATAAACGATAATAAGGTTACAAGACCCATTTTGAAACAGCTTTAGTATAGTTATAATATGTTAGAATATCTGTGAAAGATCTCTCATTGTATGACTTATCACCAGAATGCCTTTATGATAAGTTTGTTAAATATACTAAATAATCTCAAGGTTTGACCTCTGCGTACATTACGAATTGTCCCTGATTATTTTCACGTACCGTTTCTCTCTGATGTTTTTCAAGCTCATAATTGTATACGCACCTCATTATATTTACACGCTTTAAAATAAAAAAAAAATTAATGTCGACTTTAATAAGAAAAAAAAGAAAACGGGGTTCAACTCCCAGTGCCGACGAGTACGTTCCCGTGTGGCGGATGTAATATTTCATCTGGCATATCCAGCTTATTCAGTCATCACGTGACTTTGATGACGTAGTCGCCAACATTATAGGTGTCATTTAAATTAACAAAGAATGCACGGTGATTGAACTTTAAATCGCAATTGGAAAACAAACTGCTCAATATACAAAAATTATGCTGATATCTACATAATCTTGAAATGTTTGTCGATAAAAAAATATTATTTGTATCAATTTTTAAAAAGTGCATAAAAATCTGGATAAATCATGTACAATCCCTATGAATTTACGATAATTTGTAAATTCAGTCGATGGAAATTGTCAAATTTGATCAATAAAATTAATAAGAAAAAAATTTATGCTGATATCTTGTAGAAGCTGAATAATTAATCTTTCCGAAAATCGAGTTCTTAACAGTTTAATTTGTGTTCTTATTACTTCCAATTTGATTTGAAAATGACCAATTTTTTAAGATCGATCAAGAAAAATCCAACATGGCGGAGATCAGTGTATAGATCATCTATTTCACTCATTTATTCATGACACTTTAAAAATATTCCACTTAATTAAAACTATTTCATAAGAGTGTGCATTTTCCTCTTTAGCAACTTTGTGAACACGCCGATAATAATGTTTGTTTGTAATTTTTAGCACTTGGCTTGATTCTGTCCTGTCAAATGTGAATTGATATTTTTTATTACAATTATGTAAATTGTTTGGAGAAGTGAAGTCCACACAGAGGAGTACAATACATCCTAATTAACTATCCACAAAGCCATAAAAATATCAGAACACCCCGGTGTGATTACTTCCTGTATTATTGTACAGGTAAATAATATCAATAAAAATGACAACAAAATATACAAAAATGTAAGAGTAAGCGATTTTGGCTATCCTGTTAAATAAAAACTGCATTCTTGCACAGAAGCAAAACCTTTTATTAACAAAAACCAAACAACAAAAAAGGGGGGAAACGACAAAATGAATAGGCAACATTATGCATCCCGATTTTGGCTATCCTTTCCAACTCATAAACACTTATTTAGCGTTTCAATCTTTTGTAACCTCGAGCATAGGTATTTAATTTTCTAAATCTTCACTTTTCGCTGCAAGAATGTAATGTTTTGAACCGATTATTTTTTAAATGGAAGAATTTGAATAGTAAATTTCACATTTTAATGTAAAAGTTACATTAAATAATTCATCTGAATAATATCTTAACTCTCATATTTGTTTTCGGATAAATGAATTCACTTATTATCTAAAAAAATGCATTTTACATGTTATATCAGTATAATCAAGGATATATTACCAGAGACATATTATTTTATATGTTTCTGATATGAACGGGTTATCGAAAGCTAGATCATAATTAATTACAGTCGAGAAGTCATTACAGAGTTATCGAACCTAATTATGACCGTAATAGTTGCATATGATGGAAGTAGGATTGCCAGGCTATAATACGGAAATCTCTCTCTCTCTCTCTCTCTCTCTCTCTCTCTCTCTCGCTCTCTCTCTCTCGCTCTCTCTCTCTTGCTCTCGCTCTCGCTCTCTCTCTCTCTCTCTCGCTCTCTCGCTCTCTCTCTCTCTCGCTCTTGCTCTCGCTCTCGCTCTCTCTCTCTCTCTCTCTCTCTCTCACCCAATCTACCGTCATATCTATATAATTCTTATGTTGTTGTTGACCTTGCCCTCATTCTGAATGCACACTAAATATTTACTTCTGGACGTTACCCAACCAGCAATGTATGAATTTAATTAACATTACAGATTGTCGATGAGCTTTTTTATTTTTTTAGCTCCGTATAGTTTCTCAGCAATAGCTCATCTTCACCCCTAGATCGTGCAATCGTCGTCGATTTAAATTTTGTATATTAATCTTAATATTGGTGTAATTAATGACCATCACAGTTTAAACTTTCTTTTGTTTTGTTGATATTGGTGGAATTGATGACCATCACAGTTTAAACTTTCTTTTGTTTTGTTGATATTGGTGGAATTGATGACCATCACTGTTTAAACTTTCTTTGTTTTGTTGATATTGGTGGAATTGATGACCATCACAGTTTAAACTTTCTTTTATTTTGCGGATATTGGTGGAATTGATGACCATCACATTTTAAACTTTCTTTTATTTTGCGGATATTGGTGGAATTGATGACCATCACTGTTTAAACTTTCTTTTATTTTGTTGATATTGGTGGAATTGTTGACCATCACTGTTTATACTTTCTTTTGATGTGTTGATATTGGTGGAATTGATGACCATCACTGTTTAAACTTTCTTTTCATAAAGATGAATACAACATACACAAAATGGCCACAAGTGTCGTTTTATTTTAAATGTATTCAGTTCTTAACAATTAAGATATGTTCAGCGAGTCTTAAAGATAGGTTCTCATTCGACAAATCTGGTTCGACGGAAATGTTACATGCGTAGTTCTGTTAAATAGCGAGGAGTCCAGTATATTAACCTTGCTTTTCAAACAGTTGGTTTCTTACCCTCGTGTAAAATAAATTTGCTATCCCCTGACAATGTAATATACAGGTGTATTTTATATTCACTAATACCTGTATTTTACCGTCATTATACCTGTTATATGATTAAAATAATGAGATATCATTGATTGGTAATCAAAAGTGTGACCATTTGGACATATACGACCTTTGTTTATCCGTGACATTGTGTTGTTATCGGTTGTTTATTTGTACAACATACATGTACATACAGTTTTGGTTTCAATGGTAATACATATTGAGTTGTGTATATGTTTTTGTTGTCTAAAACATATTAAGGTCCCATCGGCCATTAATTATGTTATAATAACATGTTTATACAATAAATTGTTTTTCAATAATACATTGTACTTTGGTCGCCTAATTCGACAGGTAAATATGTACTTAGTAAGTCATGACACACAGTGCAATAACTGTAGGATGTCAAAAGTGTTTGATGATCAGATAAAAAGTTACGAAACGTCTTCATAAAAAATATAAAATGAAACATGAAAAATATCTAAAAACAAATACAAAGTAGACACGAAATTACATATTAAAATCATCCACGAATAATCGCATTGTCTGTCTCGTCTCTGTGGGAGAAACCGCATCTGTGGTGTAATGGTTAGCGTGCTCGCACCGAGTGCGGTATACCGTGTATTCGTGTCCCGATCGGGTCAAAATAAAGGCCATAACATCAGTATTTATTGTTTCTCCGCTAAATACACAGCCACAAGGACTAAGAGTACAGACTGGTTGACCCGACTAGAGCGACATGTCTACCCGCGGACTGCTGTTTCATTGAGCTAGCTTTATAGATATCCAATTAAGTGTGTTGGTCTAGAACAAAGCGGACACCATCACCTTCATTTCATCGAATGTAACTTGTTTTCGCCATGCTATAGCTGACAAACATCAAACATCACTCTGTGAGAGACACAACAACAGGTCAGAATGGCATATTTCTGTACTGTTACTTTTGAAAATGTTGACAGAAATATAATACAATCCACATGTACTTTCATGTTGTTCTTCTTTGTGTTTTTTGTTATAATGAAGTAAAACGCAAAAGAAAGAAACGGAAATAACAAACAATGGTACACAAAACCACACACAAACAACTACAAAGATTGAGCAACATGAACTCCAATAAAATCCGAAGGTAAACTAATGTGCTCCGGAAGGGAATGCAGTTAATGCCGTTTTCTCTGTGGTGGTCGACCAATGTTTGTCTTTTCGTCCTCTTCCTTCTTCGATCACACGGCTTATGATCACCCCTCCGGTATCCTCAAACTTCCTATTCGTGTTTTGTACGTATGTTTTTTTTTTCTTCTTCAAATTTCTCAATATCCTTACATGAAATTGATTATACTTTCACAGAAATGGAAAAAAAAATGTATACATAGACGCTACAATACCAAGGTCAGTGAATGTTTTTAGGTAACTGACTAAGAGGAATACATTGACTTGGAAATCATCAGTTTAAGGATAAAACATCACAGTAGATACATCTTACGAATTTAATAATAATTTGTCACACATCCAGCATAATAAATGCTATCCGTGATAAACCAGAAGTTCAATTTAAAGGTACATATGAGGAAATAACATAATATGCAGATATTACTATTAATATAACACCTAAATATACATAAACATATTTGAATAGCACTGACATCAACAGTACATTGAATCGTTCGGATTTCAGTATCTCCATATCAGTATAAAACTAGCATGTTACACTACGGTGACAGATTGCCTGTTAGCTATTTCAGTGGCAAAGTATTGATGAGCAATTTCCTCTCCAGTCACAGCAGGTGAAGATACATTGAGTACCCCTGCTATAAGTTGTTGTCGGTTTCCATTCCATGTAAAGTAGGACTCTGTATATACTATACTTCCACTGCCATCTGACAAGGCAGTCGTCTTATCATATTCTATCTACAAATAGTATTATACATTATACATTTTAGTAAGTGTTGGGTTTATATATATAGATATATAGATATGTATAACCTATGAAGTCAAGTGCTTATCACCACTACAATTATGAGTTCGAATCCCGCTCAGGCGAAGTGTACTCGATGCAACATTATGTGATAAAGTTTGTCAGTGACTTGCGACAGGTCGGTGGTTTTCTCTGGGTAATCCAGTTTCCTCCACCAATAAAACTTGCAGCCACGATATGACTGAAATATTGCTGAAAGTGGCGTTAAACACCATAACCATACGTATTCCATATCAACAGTTCAGTTTCAAATACTACTAAAAAACATAATCATACTGTTAACAGTATTAACTGTATATATTATCGGAACCTCGAACAATAAACACGGAACTTTAATCCGTTCAACCTTGTCGGTGGTGTATTGGTAAGAGTGTGTTCGTCTCCATTGTGGTTGATTGATGAATCGATGTCAGGTTTGGTCAGATCAATGGTATTTGGTGTTTCGTCGCAAAGCAGAACTAGGGAGTAAGAACAGGACTGGCTCGGGGGTCATGACATTGTGTCAAAGTGGAGCGACATGTCTATCTGTGAATGTTTGTTTCAGCAGTGTAGTACTATTGTACATATTTTGGAGGTTAATTTATAGTATTGTTCAAATCAAGATATTATAAATATCAACTTTCATAATTTCTTTCAACATATTTTAATTCTAACAATTAAAATTATTATTTCCTTCCCCTTTTTTCCCATATTTACATGGGTTAGTAGTTATAATTACTATCGGCAGATAATGGCGCTTTATTTGGAATATAAACCTTATACAAAACAGTTGGACATGCTTTAAAAAGTCTGATATATATAGTTATTATAAATATATGTGATAAAAAA
>JYMV01010178.1_pt1 | contig 11593 bp, 10 predicted proteins | sample 338911 | NCBI WGS metagenome assembly JYMV01 (sample SAMN03354496, study PRJNA234377) | hydrothermal vent metagenome | biome: Deep sea; feature: Hydrothermal plumes at the Eastern Lau Spreading Center, Western Pacific Ocean; material: Seawater | place: Tonga | collected 2009 | depth 2000 m m
AGGTCTTAGAAAAGGTATTTCAGGGCCGTTGGAGCTTGTCGATACCCGAGTGACTGAGTAGCGTTCTGCCCCTTTTAACTAGGCCCACCAGCTGCATAAAGCGCTTCACAAGGTCCAACCGTGTCACGCACGTTATTCACGTCTGAATCAGTAACTGAGGGACATCCAGACAAGATCGCGGATCAGATTTCCGATTCTATCCTCGACCATCTTTTTGTTTCAGATCCACAATCAAGGGTCGCCTGCGAGACCCTTGTAACTACAGGCCTTGCTTTCGTGGCCGGTGAGGTCTCCACCGAAGCCTACGTTCACATTCCTGACATCGTTCGAGGTACACTTTCTCGAATCGGTTACACGAACGCGGTTTATGGTATCGATGCTTTGACCTGTGCCGTACTTACAAGTATTGACCAACAGTCCAGCGACATAGCGATGGGTGTCGATACAGGTGGGGCAGGAGATCAGGGGATGATGTTCGGGTACGCAACAAATGAAACCCCTGAGCTAATGCCAGCACCGATTCAGTACGCGCATGCTATCACCCGTCAACTCGCTCATGTTCGAAAGACAGGAGAGGTTCCGTGGCTGCGACCGGACGGTAAGTCCCAAATTACCGTGGAGTATGAGGATGGGCGGCCACGCCGTATACACACGGTGGTGGTCTCAGCTCAACACAACGAGGACGTGCGGCACTCCGAGATCGTCGAAACTCTCACGAGAAAGGTCATTGAACCCGTATTACCCGAAGAGCTTGTTGATGATCACTGTATATTCCACATCAACCCCACTGGCCGCTTTGTTACCGGAGGACCTCATGGGGATGCGGGCCTCACCGGGCGAAAGATCATCGTGGATACCTACGGTGGCGTGGGACGTCACGGCGGCGGTGCATTTTCAGGCAAGGATCCTACGAAGGTGGATCGATCAGCGGCCTACGCAGCTCGCTGGGCGGCAAAGAATGTCGTCGCTGCCGGGTTGGCTACCCGATGTGAAATCCAATTGGCTTACGCGATTGGAGTCGCTGAACCCGTTTCTATTCTCGTGACAAATCTTCGGGATGCTGAAGTTTCTAATCACGAACTGGCCCGGGCCGTATCGGAGGTTTTCGATCTTACCCCAGCAGGGATTATCGACCGACTCGGACTTAGGGCACCCATCTATACGGCGACAGCGGCATACGGTCACTTTGGCCGTGCGCCGGAAATAAAGTTCCCAGACGCGGGTGGTGATGAGGCCCAGTTCTTCCCCTGGGAACTTACAGACAGAGTAGATGACTTGAGGAATGCCTTGGGGGGTTGAGGTCACTGGCGGGCTAACTAGTAACGTGGACCCCTAGAGTTCTCGAGAACTCTAGTATTGTAGGATCTACAGAGAACCCAGGCGTCACTTTGGAGTATTGGTGGGGGCTCATTGGATGCATTATGCCCCACACGTATCCTCACGTCGGAGAAACCTTCGAGTGCTGGTTGAAGTCAGGGTTCAAAGTCTGTGGCTCGATGGTTCCACGAATACTCCCGTCGTTATTCTAAGAGAGCTTGCAGGTGAACGAGTGCTCCCGATCTGGATAGGACCTGGGGAAGCAAGTGCTATAGCGACGGAACTCGCAGCAATGGAGTTTGCCCGTCCCTTGACTCATGACCTCCTTTGCGCAGTGATGAAAGGACTCGGCGGGACACTGGAAAAGGTTGTAATCAGCCGTGTTGAAGAGAGCACGTACTACGCGGAACTTTTGGTGCACAGAAACGGTGAAATGATCTCGATGGACGCGCGTCCATCAGACTCGATTGCGATCGCCCTTCGAGCCGACGCGAGCATCTTTGCCCACGAAGAGCTCCTTGAGGTCGCGGAGGATGAGAAGAGCGCAGAGTTCCCCTTATCCGGTGAAGGGTTAACCCCCTCGTCCAACGTCATGGGTCCTGACGAGCTTGAGGAGCATCTTCGAAGGCTCAACCCTGAGGATTTTGGGCGCTTTATCCCTTGATCATTGGAGGTATGCCATTCGATTCCGCGTGATATCCCTCTTCGCAACAGCGACTTTGTTCACAACTACAAGCGTCGTCTCGGGACAGGTGGAACAGAATACAGTTCTTCGGGGGCGAGCTTTTCTTGAAAACGAATTGCTAACGCATGGAACGGTTGTCCTGCACCATTTAATTGAGGGAAACCAGGGCGAACTTGATTCCGTTCCTGTTAGGTTCGATGGAACCTTTGATCTAACGCTAACTAATCCACCGGACTCAGAAGTACGGGACATTTTTTTCGCTTCCATTCGTCATGACGGAGTCCTCTATTTCGGTCCTCCTTTAACTGAGCCAGAACACCTGGATTCGATATACGAAATCCAGACTTACGATACAGTCTTCGCTCCCCCTCAGGGAGCGAATCTCCCCATCGAAATTCGTAATGTATTCTTTGAGTTCGACGGAGATCGGTGGCGTGTCACTGACCTTCTGGAGGTGCACAACGAGGGCTCTAGAACACTGGTTTCAGGAAACCAAGGATTTGTCTGGCGCTACCCGCTCATATCTGGCGCTACTGACTTTGAACTCGGGCAAGCAGAAATGTCCCCTGAAGCTGTAATCTTCGAAGCTGGGGAACTTCGTGTTCGGACTCCTGTGCCGCCCGGACAAAGACTTTTCGTCGTAAGCTATATGGTTGACGAGCCCTTTGTATCGATCCCAACGCCGGGCTTGACTAGAGTCATGGAGCTTCTAGTACGAGAGCCTGCACCCGCGATGAAGGTTGAGGGTCTCGATTCTCTTGCACGGATCGAACTCGAGCCTGGAACAACCTACCGTCGATACTCAGGAGATAACTTAGCCATCGAAAGCATCAACCTTTCTGAAGTTCAGGTTCCATTCAAACTCCCAGTTGCCTGGATGGCGGTGATCCTAGGAATAGTACTAGGCGGGTTTGGGCTCTTTATCGTCAATCGTGACCCCCTCATAAGTACCGGCCTGAAGTCCACGATCGGCCTTGTCGATCGGCAATCAATCCTCCATGAGATCGCACTCCTAGATGAGACCTTTACAGACCGAAAGGATCGGTCCGAGGCAGGGGATGATCAATATCTTCTGAAACGGGCGAAGCTTATACAGCGCATGATAGGGACTGACTAATTGGCTCTTGTTAGCACGGTGGCGGTCGTACTTAGATCACACGACTACGGGGATACGAGTAGGATTCTAAGATTCTATACCCGAGGCCACGGTCTGGTTAGTGCCATGGCCAAAGGTGTGCGTGGCCGGAGTGGACGGGGGACTACGGCGATTGGCACGTTCGCCACAGGTGTTGTGACTCTATACCTCAAGAACCACCGTGACCTCCAGACGATGAAGGATTTCTCCTGTACCCGTCTTCGTGAGGGGCTTGCCAAGGATGTTCTTCGGTTCGCGGGGGCTTCAGCTCTCGCCGAGCTTGTCCTAGCACACGTTGCTCAAGAGGCTCACCCGGAACTCTTTGATGCAATCGAGTCTGGGTTAGATACCCTAGAGTCAGTTGATACGATACAAGGACCGGCTGCTGCCCTCTCAGGGGTGTGGCAGATTACTCGAGTGCTCGGGTTTGAACCCCAACTCGAAATCTGCGTTCGGTGTGGAATCGTATTTACTGAGGACGAGGTTGGGCGGTTTGATTTTCCGGCTGGAGGCCTAGCATGCTTTGAGTGTAGCCAATACGTAGCTGGTCCCCTGATTGGCCCGCTGGCTCGATTCCAAGTTGCCCAATTGGTTCAAGGACAGATCGACAAAGAGATTAACCATCCGAAAAAACATCTGGCGGTTCTTTCTGAGTTCCTTAGTTACCACGTGTTATCGAAACCGATGAAATCTCTCGGGTTCATGGAAGCACTCCTCCCTGAAGATGTGAACCCGAAGTGAACCATCTGATACTGGGTACCGCTGGACACATCGATCATGGGAAGACGGCTTTGGTACGTGCACTTACCGGAATCGACACAGACCGTCTGAAAGAAGAGAAGGACCGAGGTATCACAATCGAACTTGGATTCGCCCAGCTATCTCTTGGAGCCCAGCGCTTGGGAGTTGTCGATGTCCCAGGGCACGAAGCCTTCATTCGTTCCATGGTCGCAGGAGCCACCGGTATGGACGTTGTTCTGCTGATTGTTGCCGCGGATGAAGGGGTCATGCCTCAGACCAGAGAGCACTTCACGATCATCGAACTTCTGGGGGTTCAAGAGTTGGTTGTCACACTCACAAAATGTGATTTGGTAGATGAGGAGTGGCTTGAACTTGTTCGGATCGATGTCGAGGAGCTCTTGGCCGGTACTCCCTATGCCGAATCTCCTATCGTGCCCACCTCCGCCACGAATGGGGACGGGCTAGATACTCTTCTGGAGAAACTGGACGAAACTGCGAAGAGAGTTCATCAGCGGAATGGTGATGATCTTGCCCGCCTTCCTCTAGACCGAGCCTTCACAATTCAGGGCACGGGAACTGTCGTCACTGGGACATTGTGGACAGGCACCCTGAGCAGGGGCGATCGGGTTCGACTTCTTCCACCCGATATCGAGGCACGAATACGCAACCTCCAAGTACATGGGAAAGATGTCGAAACAGTTACGGCTGGAAACCGAATCGCAGTAGCACTTAGCGGGATGGGCTCGGACCGGGAGATGGTTGCCCGAGGGACCACTTTGGTTTCAGTCCCTGAGTGGGCTCCGACCTGGATGCTAACAGCCCACGTGCAGCTTATCCAAGGAACGAAATGGACATTGAGCCATAACCAGAGGGTTCGTCTGCACATTGGCACTTCAGAAGTTATGGCTCGTTGTGCTCTGCTGACTCAAAAGGAGATCCGGGCTGGCCGTCAAGGCTGGATACAACTTCGTTTGGAGGAGCCAGTCATCGCTCGTGCCCGAGATCGAATCATCCTCCGTGCCTACTCGCCAATGACAACAATCGGTGGTGGGATCGTGGTTGAGCCACAACCTATCAAACGAAAACTTCTCGACGAGCCTGTCCGGATTGCTCTCGAGAGAGTTTTAGGAAGTGAGCCGGTAGAATCTATAGAAGCCCTCCTCTTGATAGGATCCTGGAACGGTGTGTCAATCAGTGATCTACCAGTCAGTTCGGGATTACCACCGCAGGTTATCGAGAAGGCGGTTGCCGATGTTCAGACCGGTGGTGCATTGCGTACAGCTGGCCGACTGTTCTCTACAGTGGTTGCTGAGGAGGCCGAAAGGCTGATCCTTGAAGCTGTGCATCGCGGGCATGCCGAAGGACCACTCCTGAGTACTATCCCCCTACCCTTGATTAGATCGGCACTACCTATTTGGGCTACTCCCGAACTTGCAGATGCTGTGATTGATAAGATTACCAACCAAGGAGGCCTCGAGCGGTACGGGAGCGGAGTTCGGATTACTGGATATCGGCCCCATCTCTCGCATGAACAAGAAGAGTTAGTCTCTGAGCTTCGTGAGATTTACGGTAAAGCGGGCCTAGCAGCTCCACTCGCTAGAGAGTTGCCCTCCCATCTAACCCGGCACTCGGATATATGGGCATTACTGAAATTCCTTGAGGAAAGAGACGAGTTGGTCGCTATTGCAGACGGATACTACGTGCTGAGAAGTGAGTTCGACGCCGCAATTGAGCGTGTACATAACCTTCTCTCGGGGCGGACGGGGCTTGGACCCTCAGCATTTCGCGACGCTTTACAGGTTAGTCGTAAGCAGCTCATTCCTATCCTCAAGTGCTTTGACGGACTAGGCGTCACAGTGAGGCACGCTGATGGAAGAGAGGTGCGGGCCCATCCCACCCCAGACTACATGTGAAGTCCTACAGGGGCACGGTTGGATGAGGGGTTCTGCTACCTGTTGGACCAAGACCTAGAAATCAGGTGTAGGTTAACCTTAGGGAACTGAGTAATCTAAGATGGCGTCAGTGCAAGATACTTGCGAAACCTCACTCCGGAGCGCGATTGAATCTTAGCTACCGTATAGATTTTGTAGGGGGGTCCTGATGAGACACCTGGCAGAGGTCTTGCGGGGCTCTCTTTTCTGCTTCGTTTTAGTTGGGAGCTTGTCGGCTCAAGAGACCACCCCAGATAGATCTCCAGGTTCAGGGAACGGATTCGAACTGCAACAGAACTATCCAAATCCGTTCAATCCTGAGACTACAATCCCGTTTACATTGTCAGAGGACCTCTTCGTCGACGGACGGCCGGTCATAGTCACGATCCGGATCATGAATCTACTTCAACAGGTTATAGCGTCCCCTGTCGCCTTGGGACACTCAATGGGGGGTGGTGCCATTCTGGTGGACTTAAACTATGCGCAAGCGGGCAGATATGAGGCGTTTTGGGACGGTACAGATCAATCCGAGCGCCATGTAGCTTCCGGAATCTACTTCGTTCAACTTACGGTCAACGGGCTATCCAGGTTTCGAAAGATGTATGTCCTGAAGTAGGGTTCCCTCATTGGCCTGCTTCCTCTATGAAAATCTTTCAGAGGAGTAGATTCCCAGGGAAAACACGGTACGGAGACCGAGTAGGGTCTTCGACTCTTTGGTACTACATCCAGCCTAACCGAACTCATGCCCAGCAACTTCTTCGAACTCTTTACCACCGGTGCCACCCCCCTTTACCTGGCACCTCAGGCAGGTGTGAGCGAATCACCATTTCGGAGGCTCTGTCGTTCCTACGGCGCGGATGTCCTCGTGAGTGAGTTCGTGAGTGCGACCGGAATAGTTATGGGAAACCCCCGCTCTCGCGAATATCTTCGATTCGATCCGGAGGAACACCCGATCGGCATTCAGATTTTTGGTGCTGACCCGAGTATGATGGCAGACGCTGCCGCGTTCGTTGCAGAAACTTACGGCCCGGATTTCATCGACATCAATTTTGGTTGTCCAGTGAAGAAGGTGGTTAAGCGTAATGGTGGGTCAGGTTGCCTACGAGATTTGGACCTAGTGGCTTCCATCATTCGGGCAGTGGACAGGGCAACCCCACTCCCAACAACGGTGAAAATCAGGAGCGGCTTTAACGAACAATCACGTGATCCGGTTGGCATCAGTCTTACATGCCAAGAAGCCGGAGCAAGCGTGCTCTGTCTCCACCCGCGGACCCGAGCGGACATGTACAAAGGCCTCGCCCGATGGGACGAGATAAGGGCTGTCGTTCAGGTTTTAGATATTCCTGTTGTCGGCAATGGGGACATCTCTAGCGCCCAAGATGTCTGTCGCATGAAAGAAGAGACAGGGTGCGCAGGAATTATGATCGCCCGGGGCTCGCACGGGGACCCATGGATCTTTCGGGAAGCAAGGGCCATGCTGGACGGGAAACGCCACCCTCCAACACCTGACGTGGAAGAACGTTTGAACATCTGCCTTGAGCACGCCCAAAATGCGATCATGTTTGGTGGAGAGCCCCAAAGAGCAATTATCGATTTCCGCAAACACCTCGGTTGGTATACAAAAGGCCTTCCGGACGGACGTGAGCTCCGTACCGAGTTATTTCGCTCGAAGAGCCTTTCTGACGTTAAAACTCTACTGCAAGATTACCTTCAAGGCTACGAGAAGGTGATCCCAGGGGGCGCTGTTACCGGTACGGGTGGACGAGAGGGTTCAACTAAGACTAAACTTCCGGGAACAGATGTTTGACAGACCCATTCAAGATTCATCGGGGGCGTCATGGTTTCGACGTGTTTGGTGAACGTGGAGTAGCGTGCTGAGGTCTCGATCCTCGTAAATCTTCGAGAACATTTTTAGCTGCCAACGATAATCTGGCGCTGGCTGCGTAAGCTTTCTTACGTGCCCGTCTCTTTAACTGTCTGCCCGAGACAGGTTCAGAGGCGACGACAAGTCGGGCTGGTCCCCAGGCCCTGCCGTCGGGTCGGGGGGTGAGACGTCAGACGGCTGGCTAAGGGCTCGGTTGATCGCTGACCGCCCGAGGTGAGATTACCCAGCGATCTACGCACGTAGAAGCTCTGCGGGAGCCCTATGCGGACGGGGGTTCGATTCCCCCCGCCTCCATTCTCAGACCTCGATCGATAAATCCGGGTATTTCCCTAAGTATTCCTACAGTTACGGGAGGCTCGTCCGCGTGCGCCTCAAGCTTGTAATTTTTTCTCTTATATTCTCTCCGGTCATAATCCTAGACCTGGTGACAAAGCGCTGGGCGCTGGAAGCCCTCTCATTCAGTAGTCACGAGCTATTTGGAGGACTGATTCCACTCACCCTCGCTTTCAACAAGGGTGCCGCTTTCGGGATCAGGATAGGTGAGGACTCACGCTGGTTGTTCGTGCCGGTTACGATAGTTGCTCTAGCTCTACTGGGGATATTCCTTAAGCAGGCAAGTGAGCGCGACTTCCTCCGGATTCTCTCGATCTCACTAATCATTTCTGGTGCGATCGGCAACCTGTATGATCGGGTACGCTGGAGTAGGGGAGTGGTTGATTTCATTGGACCCATCGATCTTGGGATTTGGGACTTCCCGATTTTTAATGTCGCAGATATGGCGATCAGCTGCGGTGCGGTGCTCTTAGCAGTCTCGTTTTGGTTTGATGAACAAACTCACTCGAAGTCGACAGGCCCGGAGACTCTCTCAGAGGTACAGAAGTCGGCCTCGACAAACGAGTTGCCTCACGGGGAGATATCCTAGGGCGGAGAACCTGGGATTTCTTCAATTGGAACGAACAGCAGATACTTGATGCGTCGGCCTCGCATTTCTGCGACGTGAAGCGAGCCTCCATCTAGTCTGACGGTGTCACCCACCACCGGAAGACGATTAAGACGCCCGAACACTAAGCCTCCGATGGTATCGTAACCCTCTTCCTCATCAGGCATCAGGCTAAATCCGAGTCTCCCGATCGCATCTCGTAATGATGCCCCACCCCATACCCTAAGAGAATTATCTCCTATTGCCTGGAAGGGGATTGGTTCGTCGCCCTCGTGTTCATCCTGGATCTCCCCAACGATCTCTTCGATCAAATCCTCAAGGGTCACGAGTCCCGCTGTTCCCCCGAATTCGTCAACCACGATGGCCATCTTAACTCGCTCGGCTCTCATTTCCGGGATCAGATCCTCCACCGGCTTCGATGCAGGTGCGAAGGGCACATCGCGGATAAGTAGATGGAGATCTTCAACATCAGCATGCAAGGCTCTCCATAGGTCTCTGGCGACTAGAATTCCAACAATATTGTCGACCGTGTCTTGGTAAACTGGAACTCTCAAATGACCAGTCTCCAGCATGACATCCTGTACTTCTTGTATCGTGGAACTGATAGGGATCGCGGTCATATCCATTCTCGGTGTCATCACTTCACCTACCGATACTTCATCTAGCCTGATGACCCTCTTCATGACCTGCCATTCGTCCTCATCGAGTGTCCCTTCACGTCGACCTATCTCTGTGAGAACCTCAAGTTCGTCCCTGCTAACTGTGGTTTGTTCACCCTTGGGTGTCAGATGGCGTGAGATCCAACCTAGGGGCCAGAGGATGGGCTTCATTACAAACACCATTACACGCAGGATGTACGCGGTGGGTTTGACCAATCGCCGCCAGTGTCTAGCCCCGATGGTTTTTGGAACGATTTCCGATAGGATAAGTACCGCCAACGTGAGAGCAACGGTGAAAGCTGTCAGCAGTGCTTCTCCGAACTCCTCCTGAACGATAGCACCCGAAAGCGTTGCGCCCACTGTATGGGCAATGGTGTTCAAAGTGAGGATCGCGGCGATAGGCTCGTCAACGTGTTCTTGAGCCTGTTCAAGCCATTCCCCAGCCCATTCCCCGCGCTCCTTAAGGAGGGCGATGTAGGAGCGACTCACCGAGAGAAAGACCGCCTCGAGGATCGAGCAGATAAAAGAAGTCCCGAGGCTTAGCCCGAGGATCCAGGCGAGGACTGCCATGATAACGATGATTATCGTGGCTCATGGGTAGCCTACACAAGCCTTGTGGAGACGTGACCACACCGTGCAACTCTATTACTGTGCCCGCCTATAGATTCCCGTTAACCTGTCAATCCATTCAGTGAGGAGACGCGCGTATGGCAACTTATACCTGCGACCAGTGCGAAATGAGCGTGAATATTACGTGCGCGGAGTGCGGCCAAGAATTGGCCCATGATACGATCACTACGGGCGCCGGCACGGAAGTTGACGTATCCAAGTGCCCTGACGGTCACGGTATGATCAAGTCGCCAATGTGTTGTGCAGAAGATATGACATGTGAGCTGACCTGAAGTGATCCGTGTAATACGGGCTACAGAAGAGGTTTCAGCGAGAACGAGCAAGGCCTCGGTAGTGCTCCTTATCTTGGTTATGATGGGGTGTGCAGGGATGGGTAGTCTTCCTTCAACCCCAACCCTAGAAGGAACCGGAGCAGATGCTGTTTACTACATCTATGTTGGAGCTGAATCAGCGGATCTTATCCACCGCATCCGCTTCGGTCCGGAAGGGCTGACTATCGATCAAACGACCCCGGTTGGTGAGATGGCAGTCGAGACAGAGGGGCCTCATGGCCTGAATGTTTCACCTGACGGGAATTACCTTTACATGACAACGGCGCACGGTGTCCCAGATGGGAAGCTATGGAAGTTCCACGCCGGCCCGGACACCCTGGTGGCGGCCCCGATCTTGCTTGGCAACTTCCCGGCTACGCTAGATGTGACTCCAGATGGCCTCTATGCATTCATCGTGAATTTCAACCTGCACGGTGAGCACGTACCCTCTACGGTGTCAGTCGTCTACACCCCTGACCTCGTTGAGGTGGACCAGATACCAACATGTACAATGCCGCACGGTTTGCGGATGGCCAGCGACGGTCTATTCGTGTATTCAAATTGCATGATGGATGATCAGTTAGTCGAGATCGACACACGCACGTTCGAAGTTTCACGACGGTTCTCCGTCGCTAAGGGATCAGAGGCTGCACTGCAGGGCTATCAAGTAGGGGAGATTATAACTGGTGCACGTGGAATCACCGGTTCACTCGGAGCCAATATCAGAGAAGGGATGGTGGACCCTACGTGCTCCCCAACCTGGGCTCAGCCAACACCGGATGGCCGTTCCATCTTCGTCGCTTGTAATAAGGGCAACGAGATCCTAATTGTCGATCGAGCGAGTTGGACTCTTGAGGGTAAATTTCCTGTGCCAGGAGGTCCCTATAACCTCGCTATTTCTGCAAACGGACAGATCCTTATCGCCTCCTTAAAGGGTGCTGGGCAAGTTCAATTCTTTGATGCTACGACCGGGAAGAGTCTCGGACTCCTAACCTCAACTACAACTGTCACCCACGGGGTGGCAGTCACGCCTGACTCTCGCTATGCGTTTGTCAGCGTGGAAGGGAAGGGGGCCGAGCCTGGCAAGGTGGATGTGTACGACCTCAGTGTGTTTGAGTTAGTCGGATCAGTTGAGGTGGGGCAGCAGGCAGGGGGAATCACTTTCTGGAAGATGGAACCCATCCGCTGACAGAGAACCCCTGCCATCTCTAACCAAAGCTAGGATGACTCTCTTCAGCCCGAGGTCAATCCAATTCCCTAATAGTGTTAAAGGGATGACTTCATTGGGGTATCTAACTTCCTCCTTATAGATGTTCCGCTCAACGGATCCGGTGAAGACGGTGGCCAGCCGTCGAAATA
>JYMV01027335.1_pt1 | contig 11591 bp, 4 predicted proteins | sample 338911 | NCBI WGS metagenome assembly JYMV01 (sample SAMN03354496, study PRJNA234377) | hydrothermal vent metagenome | biome: Deep sea; feature: Hydrothermal plumes at the Eastern Lau Spreading Center, Western Pacific Ocean; material: Seawater | place: Tonga | collected 2009 | depth 2000 m m
GAAACGGAAATGAGGGCGCATTTTTGCAATATTATGTTTGCTCTGAAAACTCCAAACAGATGACGTCTATTTATAGCCTGGAATTTTTGTGTTAAATATTATGTTGGCATTTTTGCACTGTAAGAAAGAAATGTCAAACCCAAGAATAAAAAAAAAAGATTGTATGTGTTCTACAGAAAAAGTGTAAATATTTGTATAGCAATTCATCCTAAATTAAGAATTGTTTGAAGATCTGGCATCCATTTGTTTTTATTCGTCATCTGTTTGGAGTTTTCAGAGCAAACATAATATTGCAAAAATGCGCCCTCATTTCCGTTTCCAAGAGAATTTTGAAAATCTATTATTATACACGGTACCCATTGCAATTTTGCCTTGAACAATTATTGACAAGTTGCGACAAATGATCACCTACTGTTTTATTAACAAACGTAACAAATGCGCGAGAATAAGTCTATCAAATCAAATATAAAATTTTGCAGTTTATGTTGTACTTCGATTTATCAACTACACATTAACTGACTCATTCTCAAAGCAAGATTGAAACACAATTTCAGCGACCACTGATTTTTCAAATCAGCAATTCATCATGTGTGGCAACTTCAATATTTCAAAATAACCTAAATTTACAATGATATCTTTTAACACTTAAACAGCCTGATAGAATAGATATTACAAAATTATGATATAACCCGGATGTATAGAAATAGGACATTTGTTCTACCATATGTAGTACAACCCCTACTAAGAGGGTGTCTTCTGGTTCGGCAACGAATCAACTATAAAATTCACAATCAGAACAGGACCTAAATAGACGCCTGGTGTAAGCACTATGCAACATGTACTGCACATAAATGACAAACGTTTAGTCTTCTTATTATCTACAAACTTATAATGCTCCGTAAAAGTCATATTTAATGTAGGATCGGTACAAATTAAAATTTAACATTTATGCAAACATGCTGTCTTATGTAATAACATCGTTAATTTCTTTGAGAAAATGATATACTAATTCTTAGCCGATGACGGACAGGAGAGAGACGTGAAACTACCTAAGATGAAAACAAAAAGAACAACAACAACAAAACAAATTCGGAAAAACAAAATTATTATTTATTGTAATGCTTTAGTTGTTGAATTTTGGTTTTTCAGAGAGCAGTGCTTTATTTATGATGAGAGCAAGGAATGATATTTTTAATATCTTTTACTGCTTACATCCTCGACGAAACACAAGATAAAAACTTTCGTACATTCATAGAGAATTATATAGATTCCGAAAATAAATCCAACTTGTTTTGAACCGATGCACCACTTAGAATGACTCACACTTTATTTAGAACAGAGAATCAATCAATAGTCTATATATATCTACAGTCAGCATTTATAATATTTATATATTGATGCTTGATAAGATAAGATCTTTACCCAATAGTTTTCTTAAGTAGATCACAAGGCCGGTTTTATTTTTGTTTATATTTTTTGCTATTATTTAAGAAATAAAATGAAAAACAGAAAATGCCACACCGTCGGAACATTTCCGAACTCTAATAGAATAATCGTAGAAATAGGCAACTTTGATACCCCTCACACAAATACATGACCGCTCCCTTTCACGGCTTGAACAAGGCACTTTTAATAAAAGGTGACGGGGTTAAACTAGTGTTGTGAAGTAATTTTGCAGATGTCATTGAAGATCCTATTGATGCGTATAAATATATTGAGGTAGGAAACCGAACATCGATGAGAAAACGTTCGGATTCGTATAATTTGGGTGAAAAATTTAATGTTAGGAAAACAAGATAATGATAGGAAGATGCAGGTAAGATCTTCTTTGAAACCTTATAAAAACACACAGAATAAAAATTAAATCATTCTGGAAAACCCAAAGTAAAACGGAAGAAAAACAAGACATCTGCAAACTTTGTTTTTGAAAAAATACAGAAAAGGGAAACAAAGACAATACATTATTTTGGTAAATCTAATAAAACACGGAACAAAAACAATAAATCTAAAAGACTTGTTTTGGAAAACATTGTGAAAACCCATGGAACGAAGGTAATTTGGAAAACATAAAAAAAAGGCAGAGAAAACAATAAGTCTGCAAGTTTTGCTTTGGGAAACCTAATAAAAACGCAGTTAAAACCCATACGTTTTCAGACTTCGTTTGGAATAATTAATCAATTAACCAATGACATTCTTCTTACTATATCTTTAACATACACCCAATACCTTTATGTAAATGAACTGTGGTAACTGATAAGACGGAGGAGATAAGTACTTATTGTGATGTGTCCTACCTAAAATTACGACCAGATAAAATATCACTTTTAGTTCTGGTTGAAAGCCATTTGGCACGAACACAATCTTGTATTAATATATTATTATTCTTTATCTAAAAGTCAATCGATAGAACATGTTGTTAGTTGTAATGATATATAGACGATTTAAGCCCTTTAATTTACTTGCTCTAAAAGAATTTTAAATTATTATACTTTCAAATATTTTGGTTTTGAGCATACCTGATGAGGGATATTTCAGAAATGGGTCATGTGCATTAGTTTGATATCACGTTGCTATTAAGAAATTCCTATTATTAATTGAAATATTAATGTTAAATTTGTCTGTAGGATTAGTGTGGTTGATGATGTCATCGGTTCATTTATAACATCAAATATGATTGTTCCCTCTATACGTTTCTTCTAATAAGTATTTTTAATTATTATCAGCAAAAGTAGTAAATAACGTAGATCTAATATAGTGCGCACGGCGCGCTTCAGGAACAAGAAGAACTTGAAGATACCAAAGGGGTAATCAGAATCCGTATATCGAAGAAGAACAGACAACATAATGACAAAAAGAAGAAGTACAAAAGGACAAATAATGATCTACAAAACATACACATAAATCTACATATCGAGTAACAGGAACCCCACTAAAAACCGGGAGTGAGCTCAGGTGCTCCGGAAGGGAAAGCAGTTCCGCTCCACTAGTGACACCCGTCGTGTTAATCTAGTTACAAACCCGGTGATAAGTGTGACGTCAATATATATATCACTAATATTTTCGCCAAGAGCTAAAAGACTGGAAAGCCAAATAAATTATAAGTTTTGGGAATATGTATTAAAACAGACATACAAGGTATCCATGGTTACCGTCTTCTAGTAATTCCCAGGATATAACAATAATGTAAATACTTCCAACAATTCTATTGGATTACAATCAATGAAGTTATGACATTATTTCAAGAATTTCAAGCCTTGTTTTCTGAGAATGCCTCACATTATAATTTAATGTAATATATAACATCTAATACAGCGTGCACGTGAAGGTATCCAACAGAGCATTTCATTTTATTTCGTAAGATTTTTATTACACAGAGAAACATTTTATTACATGCACTAACAACAAAAACTATTCAAGGTCAGCCTGATGTTTGGAGATATGGAACAGTATATAAATAACATATACTTGAGAGAGTAACGGAGTATATTGTAACCTCGAGAAATCATTGTTTATCTGAGGTTGACAATGTATTTCAAAGGGTTACAATATCTCCGGCACACTTGAATCTTCGCTTCGGTCATTTTTGTCAGTGCAAAATAATATGTTACCCTTCTGAAATAATTTTTTTTTAATTTATACTTGATTCTGTAAACTGTTAGGGTGTCATAATAAAAAAAAACCTGGACAGTAAAAATACCCATCTGTCTGATTTCGTCAGGTAATTCCTAACAACAATCTATTTCATTATAAACTTAAGATTAGAACACGTTTTTCTACCATAATCAGTTTGCGCTCACAAGAGGGTGAACGACAAACACATTGTCACCCGCTCCAGAGGATGACAGACTAAAATGCTACCTTCTTGTAAACCAATTAAAATGGAAGAGGACAAATATTACAATTGTTCAACTTTGAACTTTATTTAAAATAAACATTAGAGAAAACTAAAGGGACAACATTAAGTACAAAGCGAAGACAAACTAAACAAAACAAAAAACACAACACATCACAACACAGACAATAAAAGACATGAGCAACACGGAACTAACCATAACCGGGGTGAACCCAGGTGTTTGTGAAATGTAAGTAGTTCCTGTCTCTTATACCCTTCATGTTACTCATATAGTCAATACGTGTTGACACCACAATATACACACAAACAAAAATAACAAATAAGACATCAACACTCCTACATACAACTGGAGATAAAGACGAACCGAACACCGCTTTAATGTAGAAATCGTAACGGACATCACAACACAGAACGTAAAGACATATATAATAGAACAAAATGTTGGACACCAAACATATTTTCCAAAGGATCATATCGAATCCCATATTATTACATATAGGATGTATAACCACAATTTTGGAGAACATAATATAAATGTACTATTTTGGGAGAAAACAGTGTCTACAATCTGTTATCGGCATCTAAACATTAGTATTAGACACTTAATATAGATGCCATGCAGAAATAAGCTAAAACAAACCTTAATTCTAAACTTACCCCTGCAGCGCCTTTTCACCAAAAAAGTCTCCTCGTTGTAGATGTCGTATAACTTGCTCGTCTCCAGATTTTGAATTCCTTTTCGTTACTTTAACCTATATGAAATAAATATTAATCTAGTTTTAACTAAATTGTCTGAATTAATCTAAAAGTAAAGACTTTGTACATATCAACGTGATAAACAAGATACAATAATGTGCATTGTTGGTTGGCTGGTTTGGTTAGTTTTATTGTGTTTAACGCCACTTTCAACAATATTTCAATTATATCGTGGCGGTCAGTTTTATTGGTGGAGGAAACCGGAGTACCTGGTGAAAACCACCGACCTGTCGCAAGTCACTGACAAACTTTATCACATAATGTTGTACTCGCCTTGAGTGGGAGTCGAGCCCACAACATCAGTGGTGATAGGCACCGATTGCATGAGTAGCTATAAATCCAACTACCATACGATCACGGTCACGACGGCCCCCTAATGTGTAGTGAGATGTACAGTTCAGTTCATGATATAAATATAGAATTAGGAAAATAGTTTTCATTAAATTACCTTCTATTTGGTAAATTATATAACATAATAATGATAAAAATAAACTGCCACTTCTATCACATAATAACTACACGTAAATGACGTATTAATTCTCCATTAATTGGACACATATGGAGTAATACTGTAGTTTTTATTGTTTAAGGTACAACTTGTACATGGTGTGCTCTCTTTATTGTAAGTTGGAAACAATTGATCAACTTACTTATACATATCATGTATTTGATGTGTATATGGCACATTACATATAAGTTCCTTTAAGGTATTTCAGCTAAGCATGCATTGGTATGGAACCTATACAGGACAGGCTACAACAAGAAGAGTTTGGAGATACCAAAGGGATACTCAGAATACGTATATCGAAGAAGGACAGACAATACCATGGCCAAAAGAAAAAGTACAAAAGGACAAACAACCATCTACAAAACATACACATAAAAGTAAAGATCGAGTAACACGAACCCCACTAAAAATCGGGGGTGAACTCAGGTGATATATATATCGAACCCACAACATCAGTGGTGATAGGCAGCTCTAAAATCTAATTCTAACACTGTTTGGTTTAATTTTCAGACGTATATATATAATTAATGAATTAGATTTTAGAGCTGTCAAATTTTTGTTCTTCCCTCGACGGGATTTGAACCCACACCATTGATACACTGCAGCACCATTCGCTTAGACCACATCCACTCCCTATATATATGTGGATATCAGGGAATATGTGTGGATAAAGGGATTTCCGGTAGCATAGTCGACAACCAAATTACTGATAGAATTATATGCCACAAGATTAGACGAACAAATTCGTGCCACATGACATAGACAATCTAGTTCTATTAAAACTTTCCACTCAACAAGCACAGTCCGTTACCACTGAAAAAACTCAATCACACCTTGGACGACCAAGATAAAAGACAGACTGAAAACACTAGATCAGATGAAGAAGACAAAGAACACAATAACATGATATGCTCAAGCTGCTCGTTAAAACCTATATCATCATCATTTTGTATTGGTTGGCTACTGCACAAATAGTAAAGTTATTTAAATGTACTCGTGTTCAATACCTAAGTGTCAATGGCTATAAAGATTTTGTCAAGACCTATAATTACAATGGGGAGTCTTAGCTAACATACTCATACAAGAAGCTCATGGTCACAGGTCCAATTTGAAAATCTTAGTTTGCGAATTGTTGCGTATACACAAGAAGCTGATACAGCTTAAATACGTAAAGAAAAGAAATAGGTTTTATAGTGGGGTAACATCCGAACCAAATCGCTTCCAATTAGGTTTATAAAGATACAATCCGATTCAATATGGCTTCCAATAGACCTTAGAGAGACACAATCCGATTCAATATGGCCACCAATAGGCTTTAAATAGACAAAATCCAATTCAATATGGCTGCCAATAGGTAAAAGCGAGGTAAAATCTGATTAAATATGACTGCCAAAATACAGAGCAAAATGGTATATTTCAAAACATGAAAGAGGTTTTAGTTAAGTTTTGTGAATTATCTGTAATTACAACACATCGACTTTCATTATACCTTGATGATCTGTTTTTGAGAGAATTTGTCTAAACTATTATCATTTTTGGAACATTTCCATTGATGTTATGGTATAAACAAATATCTGTATTAAAAAGTTGATAAATCAATAAAAACATCATACAAGTGCTGGTTCTGCTGTGCAAGGTTTTATCAAAAATGAAAACCATTTTAATTGCAGGTTTTTTGGGGTGTTTTTTGTTGCACACATTGCATCTTCGGTGAAAGCATGTGATGAGAGAGAGAACCTTACATTTTGACTTTGAATATCAGTTATCAGATTAGAATACATGAGTTCAGGGATAACGATTATTTATCAGTGTAATACGAGCCATTTACATGTTCATCTCATGTTTTTCTGTTGCTATTAATATGTCTGATTCAAAATTGCTAATCATAGTTGAAGAGAAATAAAATACGATTAATTAATAGTGGCTCATCGGAATCAAATCTGATAATATTTATAAATACATGAAGTACAGGTTTTCAAAAATATGGTCATTTAATACACGCTTAAATCATGTGATGTAGATATGCACTAGAATCACGTGATGTAGATATGCTCTAGAATCACGTGATGTAGATATGCTCTAGAATCACGTGATGTACATGTAGATATGCTCTAGAATCACGTGATGTAGATATGCTCTAGAATCATGTGACATGGTTCTCGTCGTCAGTTATGTACCCACGGTTCTCAAAGAATTCAAACAGAGCATTACACACGTATTAGGAAAGAGATCCAATTATCAAGAGGGGAGGGTTGTGATGCCACAAACAGGTTCAACTCTACCGTATTTTGCGCATGTCTCAGTAGCGGAACTGGATTGCCTTCATCAAAGGTCGTGGTCATTCATGTTCAATGATTAGAGCTGTGAGGTAGTTGTTCGGTGTGTTGATATTAGTGGAATTATTGACCATCATTTATTAACTTTCCTTTTTAATGATTAAATTCCTCATGAAAATACAGATAAATATATATATATATATATATATACTCGAATAATTAATGTCAACAATAGAAACACAAGACAACACAAAACAACAAGAAGCTGAGGAAAAAAGGGAAGAAAGAAAACAAACAAGTTAATGAAGGGAGGATATATTGTCTAGACCTCACATGATTCCGTGTAATATAACTCATCCAACAAGAAATGACCTGCATCAACCCTCACAGATGAACTGTATCAAATACACTAATAATGAGGGGAAATGGACAACAAACAAATACCACTTAATCCCATCAAACGTTGGTACCAATTAACTAACATGACAGTGTGTAAATATTGTTATTTAGTCTGTTGTTTTTGTCGATCTCTTCCTGTTATCATACAAAATTATGCGTATTATACACGGCTCATTTGGCTGTAGTTGTTTATAAATCTACTTACAGCAGAGAAAGAAAAAACAACTATAAGATAACACAAATTATTACTATGCTTTAGGTAATGAGGCACATCATATAATTTTTACTGGATTACAATACTCATGAAAAAACATGATAATCAAAACATACCACACTGTTAGGACACTTCAAACATCCAATAGAAAAATCGTAGCAAGAGGTAAAATCGATACCTCTGAGGACCTGCCTTTAATAGACATGTTCATGACCGCTCACTTTTATGCCTTGGTCCAGGCATTTTAATAAATAGTGGTGGATTTAGAGCTGTTTTGTTGGGCCCATACATCCCTTCTAATTGAAATATAATTGTAATTATTATCAGTGAATAAATGCTGGAGAAACCCGAAGGGGCAATCAATAATGGACAATCTAGATAAACGCGCAACATTGGGTACACAAGACACAGGACGAAGACAAAGAAAATAAACAACACAGCACAGAAAATTAAACAGATGAGCAACACGGACCCAACCAAAAACCGGAGGTGAACCGAGGTCATTACGATGGGTAAGCAATAGCTGTCTCTTCAAGACACCCGCCATGTTACTTCTATAGTCAACACGTGTTGGACACCCCTACACGCAAATTAATGAATTAATTAAAGCCTAAAGTTATTGTATTTCATCTATTTTTTTCAATAAGAGCTTGCATAATGTACACTGTTCATTGAACATAGGATTAGGATTAGGGTTATTGTGCTTAACGCCACTTTCAACAATTTTTCAGTTATATTGTGGCGGTCAGTTTTATTGGAGGAGAAAACCGGAGTATCCTGAGAAAACCACCGATCTGACGCAAGTCACTGACAAACTTTATCACATAATGCTGTATCGAGTACACCTCGTCTGAGTGGGATTCGAACTCACAATGGTAATGGTGATAGTCACTGATTGCATAGGTAGTTATAAATCCAACTACCATACGATCACGACCACGACAGTGTACTTAATTACATACATGATAGTATGTTGTTGACGGTTCTAAGATTCAAATGTAGAATAGCATGTCAGTAGTCCAGGAAACAAAGAATTGCGAAGCATGTATTTACATATAAACTGACAAGGAACGTAGGTCAACGAGATTTTATTATTTCATTGTTATTAATTACAGTGAAACCTGCCTAAACCGAACACTGGATAAAATGAATACAGTATAAACCTGCCTAAACCGAACCCTGGATAAAATGAATACAGTATAAACCTGCCTAAACCGAACCCTGGATAAAATGAATACAGTATAAACCTGCCTAAGCAGAACCCTGGATAAAGTGAATACAGTATAAACCTGCGTAAACCGAACCCTGGAGAAAATGAATACAGTATAAACCTGCCTAAACCGAACCCTGGATAAAATGAATGCAGTATAAACCGAACTTTTAAAGAAAGACCCAATATACGAAATGTATGTTAATTTAACATGCATGAACTGAACACCTGTCTATTCAGGATACATAAGGTGATGCCAATGAGGTTCGGTTTAGACATGTCTTACTGTATATGATATTCTCAATTATTTTACCAGTGTCACACCACCACACAAGATAAACTATTGAAATCAAATTATTACATTGATTCTTTTATTTCAACAATAATTCTATTTCCAGAAATGTCTAACTAATTTTCTATAAATCCCCAAAAGATGTATTATTATTATTTAATTGATTTATTGAAACGTACTCAGTGGCATCACACAAGAACGTCTGACGGACGAAAGTAAAGACGACCAGTAAAACAAAAAGTACCCTCTAGGGCATATGTTGTGATGGTAAATCAAGTTGATATTATGATTGCATTATGAAAATAGAGAAAGTTTAAACAAATGATGGTCAATAATTCCATCAATATCAACAAAACGAACAACCACCTCTAACCTCAAATCATTGAACACAAAAACGATCACGACATTTGCCGATAGAAATCCATGTCCTGGCTTAGAACAGACAAACAACCGTGGCGGAGTGGAACACTATTAATGGGATCTCAACACACCTCTCTTAAAAACTGGACGGCAATATAGTTCTTAAAATAGAATAACTGGATATCTGACTGCAATATAGTTGTAAACAAAACAAAAATAGAAAAACTAGATATCTGACGGCAAAATAGTTCTAAAAATAGAATAACTGGATGTCTGACTGCAATATAGTTGTAAACAAAACAAAAATAGAAAAACTAGATATCTGACGGCAATATTGTTCTAAACAAAACAAAAAATAGAAAAACTAGATATCTGACGGCAATATAGCTCTAAACAAAACAAAAATAGAAAAACTAGATATCTGACGGCAATATAGTTGTAAACAAAACAAAAATAGAAAAACTAGATATCTGACGGCAAAATTGTTGTAAACAAAACAAAAATAGAAAAACTAGATATATGACGGCAAAATAGTTCTAAAAATAGAATAACTGGATATCTGACTGCAAGATAGCTGTAAACAAAACAAAAATAGAAAAACTAGATATCTGACGGCAATATTGTTCTAAACAAAACAAAAATAGAAAAACTAGATATCTGACGGCAAAATAGTTCTAAACAAAACAAAAATAGAAAAACTAGATATCTGACGGCAATATAGTTGTAAGCAAAACAAAAATAGAAAAACTAGATATCTGACGGCAAAATAGTTCTAAAAATAGAATAACTGGATATCTGACTGCAATATAGTTGTAAACAAAAACAAAATAGAAAAACTAGATATCTGACGGCAATATTGTTCTAAACAAAACAAAAATAGAAAAACTAGCACATATTCTCTTCTACTCTAAGCGACTAGACAAACTAATCAAATTAAATGACAACATAAACATCCATAGTACAATAGCAGGGTCAGTGAATGCTCATAGCTAACTGACTATTAGCTAGGAAGGTAGAATCTGTTGGCTAAAGACCATTACTCTAATGACAACACAGACATGTACAATACAGCAGCAGAGTCAATGAATGCTTGTAACTAACTGTCTACTACTAGCTAGGAAGGTAGAATCTGTTGGCTAAAGACTATTACTTTACTGACAACACAGACATGTACAATATAGCAGCAGACTCAATGAATGCTTGTAGTTAACTGTCTACTACTAGCTAGGACTGACACCACATACATGTACAGTACAATGACAGGGTCAGTGAATGCTCATGGTTAACTGTCTACTATCTAAAAATCTATTGATGTAAAGATTATTACTCATAACACTTAGGACAAAAACATATAACACAATAAGATCTCTTATGAAACTTACCTTCCCCTTTGCAATAATAAAGAATGTGTCTCCTCTAGCGCCTTGTCTAATGATGTATTCACCATTGTTAAAATGTGTCTGAAAATAGATCACTAATATTAGGACTAAAATAATACAAATGACTGCGAGTACTGGTCAAACATAAAGAAATATGGTGTCGATTAATTCAAATTAAAAACTTGATAACGTTTTGTAATTTGGCAATGTATCTGGGTTTTTTTTTTTCAAATAGCGTGGTGGGATTTAATAGTTTATAAACAACTACAATTACAAGATATGTGTAAGACTGTAACACATTAGAAAATTCATATTGACATTTCTCCAACACGTTAAGTACAAAA
>JYMV01005282.1_pt1 | contig 11590 bp, 8 predicted proteins | sample 338911 | NCBI WGS metagenome assembly JYMV01 (sample SAMN03354496, study PRJNA234377) | hydrothermal vent metagenome | biome: Deep sea; feature: Hydrothermal plumes at the Eastern Lau Spreading Center, Western Pacific Ocean; material: Seawater | place: Tonga | collected 2009 | depth 2000 m m
AATTGATACGGTTTTGGACAACAAAAAAATTGTTGCTTTCTTTTATAACCCAACAAAACGACCGCTTTATAGACAAAAAGAGATGTTTCCGTTAACTTTTGGTCCTTCTGGTGGCTTTTATTCTTCAGCCTTAGGTGTTGCATATTTCTCGCCGCCGCTTGGGACAAAAAAGAACAAACAACCCTTTTTTTCTACTCCTCATATAAACCACAATATCGCATCTTTAAAAGACCTTGCGTGGGGAGACCTCCTTGTTCATCAAGATCACGGGCTTGGGCTTTATCGGGGACTTGTCTTGATTGGAGAAAAGAACAATCAGACAGAAAATATCAAAATTGAATATGCTGGCGGTAGTTCAGTTTTTGTGCCAACAGATCGGTTTAACCGCGTACATAAATATATCGGAACCGGAAAGTCTTCCCCTAGGCTGTCTCATATTGGTTCTTCTGCTTGGAAAAAACAAAAAGATATTACAAAAAAGGCAACAACAGACGTTGTTGAACATCTGGTCTCTTCATACCGGGCGCGCTCAAGGCCTCGCGAATTTCAATATGTCCCGGGCGGCTATTTAATGCAACAACTTGAAACCAGTTTTCTTTTTGAGGAAACAACTGACCAGCTCTCGGCCCTTAATGATATAAACAAAGATTTCTCAGAAAACGTTCCTATGGATCGGCTGATATATGGTGACGTTGGTTTCGGTAAAACAGAGATAGCCGTCCGGGCCGCCTTGCGCACAGTAATCTCGGGGAAAGCTGTGTTTTTTTTGGCGCCCACAACTGTTTTATCCGATCAGCACTACATTACATGTAAAAACCGACTGGGCCCGCTGGGGGTAAACGTTGAGCTTCTTTCGCGATTTCGAACAAAAAAGCAACAGCACATTATTATAGAAAACCTGCACCAAAATAAAATAGACGTCCTGGTTGGAACCCATCGGTTGTTAAGTGAAGATGTGCCCACCCACAACCTTGGTTTGTTGGTTATCGATGAAGAGCATCGCTTCGGCGTAAAACAAAAAGAAACAATCCGAAAAATAAAAAACCACATCGATATTCTAACGTTAACGGCAACGCCAATTCCAAGAACCCTTCAGCAGTCTTTAGTTGGGATCCGAGACACTTCTAAAATTGAAACACCCCCCTTTAACCGCCGGTCTATACGAACATATGTTAAATATTTTGACTGGCCATTTTTAATTCGTGCGATTAAAAACGAACTTCATCGCGGGGGACAAATTTATTTTCTTCACAACGATATAAATGGCCTCCCTTTTTATTATGACAAATTAAAAGAGGCGCTACCTAACGCCAGTATTGCGCTTGGTCATGGCAAAATGGATAGCCGTTTGTTAGAAAAAACGATCTTATCTTTTTTCGATGGAAAAATTGATGTTTTATTGTGCACAACCATTGTTGAATCTGGCCTTGATGTTCCAAACGCGAACACAATAATTATAAATGGCGCGCACAAATTTGGCCTCTCTCAGCTTTACCAAATTCGTGGGCGCGTTGGTCGTGGTGATCGTCGTGCTCATTGTTATCTCTGTGTTCCTCGGGGGCTACAGCTACCTCCAGATGCGCGTGAACGGCTAAAAACAATCGAATATTATTCTTCCCTTGGTTCGGGATATAATATTTCTATGAAAGACCTGGAAATTCGTGGAGCCGGCAATCTTTTTGGCTATGAACAAAGCGGCCAAATTTCAAAGGTCGGTTTTGTGCTTTATAATAAAATGCTCGCGGAGTCAATCCTCGATAAGCGCCCATCAGACAGCTCTCGGGCAGGAGAAAAACCTTCGATTGTTTTTACTGGGCCTGCGCACATTGACCGTGACTATATGCCGCGCGTCCAAGACCGGCTTTCTTTTTACCAAAAAATCTCTGAAGCCCAATCTGCTGAACAATTAGACAAGGTTTGCAAAGAGCTTCTCGATCGTTTTGGTCCAATGCCCCCCTCTACAAAAAATCTTATCGAAATATCTTTTATTCAGTGTTTTTTTTACTATCATCCAATTAGAAAATGTGAAATTAGTTCTTCGTCTGCTTCTTTTTACATTTCGGGGGCCCCCGGCGATTTAGATCCAAAACAATTTATTTTAGCTCTAAAAAGGGCATTAAAAAGTTTTTTGCTTCCTCACCAAATTAGTGTGGGAGAAAAAAACGAGATGAAAATTTCCTTTAGCGCCGGATCTCTTGATGAGGCCCTGTCTTTTTCTCAGAAATTTGGTAAATTGTTTTCACGGGCTTTCTCTTTGTAATTTTATTTATGCTTCAGGGTCTTTTCTTGCATCATATATTTATTTCCGCCCCCCGGTTTTGTTTACATATACAATGGGCGCGAAACGCTATTTTTTTTTATGATCGGGGCCTTGGGTTTGTTTCTCGTTGTTTTTACTTTTCTATTTTTTTAGCATTTTGTTTTTCTTTTTCTTTTTCTCAGACAAGCGAAGCAAATGTCTCCGCAGATGAGCCCCTGACATTAAAAGAGCGAAAACACTTACAGGAAATTGATGGCCTAGCCGCAATTGTTGGGGACAAAACAATTTTGAAAAGCGACATAAACCAAACTCTAGCGATGGCCGTTTTTCAACGCCAACTAAACCCTCAAAAGGATCTTGCAAAAATTCAGGCCCTAAAAAAAGAAATAACGAAATCAATTGTTAATCGTAAGGTTGTTTTAATTATGGCAGAGCTCGACTCTATTGAAGTAAAAGACAAAGACGTTGACCGTTCCTTAGATGATCAAATTAACAATATTGTTACACAGGCTGGGGGGGAAGAAGCAGCAGAGAAGGCGTTAGGACAACCGCTTAGATCTTTCCGCAGAGAATATTGGTACGAAATCAAAGACATGATGGTGACACAACAATACCAGAACCAACTTATTGGAAAAATCTCTGTTAACAAGAATGATGTTCAAAAATTTTTTGAGCTATACAAAGATAGCATTCCCCCCTTTCCCACCACAATTAAAATGAGACACCTTCTTATAAAAATCAAACCCAGCAAAGAACAAACAAACAAAACAATAAGCCTTTTAACTGAGCTAAGAAAAAACATTTTAGAAGGAAAAGAAACATTTGCGGCGCTAGCTTCTCAATACTCCCAAGACCCTGGTTCAAAAAACAGTGGGGGTTCTCTTGGTTTTGTTCGCCGTGGAAACCTTGTTACAGAATTTGAGTCTGCCGCCTTTACGCTCGCGCCGGGCGAGATTAGCCCACCAATCAAAACAGAGTTTGGATATCATATAATTGAAACCCAAGAAATACTTGGAGAAAAAATAAAAGTTCGCCACATATTAATTAGCCCTCCGCTCACAGATGAAGACGAAACTTTGGCATACAATAAGGCTGTTTCTTTGAAAGACTCCTCGTCTACGTTGTCCAATTTCATTTCTATAGTTAAATCTCATTCTATGGATGACCAAACAAATACAGCCGGGGGCAGTCTTGGGTGGATTGACCCAAATAAGTATCCTATTCAAGAGTTTGGGGCTGTGATCGGTCAAATCGCCTCTAATGAGTGCGCCGGTCCCGTTCGTTCTGAATACGGTTATCATTTGTTATGGGTCGAAGCAACAAGGCCTGGCGGCCAACCGAACCTTTCAAAACACTGGAATGAAGTCGAGGCCCTCGCGTTGAATAAAAAGAAAAGTGATTGGTTTAACGCCTGGGTAAATCAAGCCAGTAAAAACGTTTACATTAACATCTTCAATTAATTCTTTTTTTTTAGGGGTCCCTTTTTCCACATCGTTATCCACAAAATTTTTTCCTAATAAAATTAATCGTTTAATTTCTTTTTTACATAAAAACCTGTGAGTTTTCAACATAAATATTGTTGTTGTCCACATAAAGCTCTGATTGAGGTTTTTTATTTAAACATCGGCTGTGTTTTCTTTTAGGTTTTTTTGAAGTTTGTTTCTGTTTCTTTTTCCACATTATAATAAATAATACATTTAATATTTAATTCTATAATATAATTATAAAATAGCATTTTCTGACGGAAATTTCCTTGTTAAAACACATCAATTTCGGTAATGTCATTTAATCTTTTAACACATAAATTTTCGATTAAATCCACATTTATTATTTGAAAAAAGGATGAAAATTTCTACCTCAAAAACAGAACTCCAGGCCGCCCTTCAAAAACTATCTAAGGCCATACCTGCTCGATCCACCTTACCAATCCTAAGCAGCGTCCTTTTTGATGCGCAAGAAACGGGAACCGTGCTTAGGACAACCGATTTAGAAATAACCATTATCACAAATTTACCAGCAAGCATAGAAACACCAGGAAGCGTGGCCATTCCTCACCAAACTCTGTTAGACATAACAAACGAATTACCAGAGGACGCTAGAATCAAATTGACCGCAAATCAAAACAACAAGGTTGAAATGGTTGCCGAAGTCGGATCATACGATGTTATGGGAAAGCCCGCAGAAGAGTTTCCAGTTGTTCCTGAAGTTGACAACCGTAAAGAAACTGGTATTTCTGCGGAAGCGCTAAGAGACATGATAAAAAAAACATCTTTTGCTGTAAGTCGAGACGAATTGAAACCAGCATTAACAGGTGTGTTGTTTCGTTTTAAAAAAGACAGGCTGATGGCAGTAGCAACAGACGGTCACCGGCTTGTGTGTTATGATCGTAGCGATTACAAAGCCGATGAATACACCGGAGACGTTATTGTCCCGAGAAAATTTTTAAACTTATTGTCTGGAGTTTTGGACGGAAAAGAATCAATTCAACTCTGGATGGGCGCAAACCACATGACAGCCTCGCTGGGATCTGATATATATTTTACCCGCATAATTGATGAAAGATTTCCGGATTTTGAAAGCGTTATACCCAAAGACAATGAAAAAGAACTAACCGTTGACAAAAGCATGTTGTTATCCGCGGTTCGACGAGTATCAATTTTTTCCAACAGATCAACGCACCAAATTGCGCTTCGGCTTACAAAAGACAGAATTCAGATAACAACCGAGGACCCAGAGAAATCTTCGAAAGCTCAAGAGAAAATTTCTGGAGATTTTAACGGGGATGATTTAGTTATTGGATATAACGCATCATATTTGAAAGATATTCTATCACACGTTGAAAGCGACAAAGTAATTATAAAATTAAAAACACCAATCAGCGCAGCGCTTTTTTATCCTGTATCTCAAAGCGAAAACTCAAATTTAACAATGTTACTGATGCCGATTCGTCTGAATGATTGATTTCAGAATCTATAATCGGTTAAAAAGAAAAAGTAAAGCATCAAAAGAAGATTAGGGTGTTGTCATAATAATTGTGCAGCAATTAAAAACTGCAATAAAAATATTTCTAAGAAAGTCTGGCCTTGAGAAGGGCGTAAAACAAAACACCGCATTATTACTCTGGGATGAGGTTGTAGGAGAAAACATTGCGGAGAATACAAACCCAGAGAAAGTTGAGCATGGAACACTTCTCGTAACGGTTGAAAACTCGTCTTGGAGGCAGGAGCTTGTATTTAAGAAAAAGGAAATAATTGACAAGCTGAACAACAAAATTGGCAAAAAGACAATAAAGGATATTCGTTTTATATGAACGAAGCAAAAGTTACCGCGGGCTACAGTGCGGAGAATATTAAAGTATTAGAGGGGCTTGAGGCGGTTCGAAAACGACCCGCCATGTATATTGGAGACGTCGGCAAGAGAGGGCTGCATCACCTTGTTTATGAAGTTGTAGATAACGCGATAGATGAGGCGATGGTAGGATATTGTGATAAGATTGTGGTCGTTCTCAATCAAGATGGTTCTATTACGATTGAAGACAACGGGCGGGGAATTCCTGTTGATATACATAAGGAAGAAAAAAAACCAGCAGTTGAAGTTGTAATGACATTGCTCCACGCTGGGGGAAAATTTGATAAAGGCTCATATAAAGTTTCTGGCGGACTTCACGGGGTTGGGGTCTCGGTTGTAAATGCCCTTTCAGAGTGGTTGTGGGTAGAAGTGCAACGAGAAGGAAAAATCCATCGACAGGACTATAAAATTGGTGAACCCCAAAATAAATTGTCTGTAACCGGGAGCGCAAAAAAATCAGGGACGAAAGTTTGTTTTTATCCAGACAGTGCAATTTTTAAAACAATTGAATTCGAATACAATATTATTGTGGAAAGACTGCGCGAGCTTGCATATTTAAACAGCGGACTAGAAATTGTTTTAAAAGACGAACGAACAGAAGAAGGAGAAACAGATAGGTTTAGCTTTAAGGGCGGACTAAGTGATTTTGTAAAATATTTAGACGAACAAAACAACCCGCTTCACGACAAAATTATTACGGTTAACAAATTAAATGGGGAGGTTCCCGTTGACGTGGCCATGAGATATGGAACGACATATAATGACAATATCCTTACTTTTGTAAACAATATTAATACCATAGAGGGAGGCACGCACCTGTCTGGTTTTAGGTCTGCACTGACACGGGCCATGAACAACCACGCTACAAAAAACAATTTAATTAAAGCTACAAAAAACGAGAAAATTACCCTTTCGGGTGAAGATTTTAGAGAGGGCCTAACGGCGATTTTGAGCGTGAGGGTGGCAGAACCACAGTTTGAAGGACAAACCAAAACAAAACTTGGCAATGGAGAAGTAAAAGGCCTTGTTGATACAATAGTTTATGAAGGCATTTTGGATTTTCTTGAACAAAACCCCTCTATTGGAAGACGCATTATTGAGAAAGCGCTATTAGCCGCAAGAAGCAGAAGTGCGGCCAGAAAAGCGCGAGAACTTATTAGAAGGAAAAGCGCCTTAGGGGGATCCTCTCTTCCGGGAAAATTGGCAGACTGTTCTAACAAAGACCCGAATTTCTGTGAGCTTTATTTGGTTGAAGGAGACTCTGCTGGCGGATCGGCAAAACAAGGGAGAGACAGAAGAACGCAGGCAATTCTTCCATTAAGAGGAAAAGTAATTAACTCTGAAAAAGCGCGAATAGACAAACTTCTTTCGAACAATGAAATACAATCAATTATTACAGCTCTGGGCACGGGATTTGGTGGCTCTGAAGATGAAAGTGGCGAAAAATTTGCAGGAGATTTTGATATTGAAAAAATTCGCTACTACAAAATAATTATTATGACAGATGCCGATGTTGATGGATCACACATTCGGACGCTTCTTTTAACTTTTTTTTATCGGAAGATGAAAGAAATAATTGACGGCGGTTATTTATACTTGGCATTACCGCCACTATATCGCATATCTCAAGGAAAAAAAGAAGCATATGCTTTTGATGACAACGAAAGAGATCTTGTGATAGAACGAATGAAAAAGGCAAACAAGAATACGAAAGTTGGAATACAGCGATATAAAGGCCTGGGAGAAATGAACCCCGGGCAGCTCTGGGAAACCACAATGGACCCAGAACGACGAACATTAATGCGGGTTACGGTAGAAAGCGCCGTGGAAGCCGCAGAAACGTTTCAAGATCTAATGGGACACAATGTAGAGCCGCGCAGAAACTTTATACAAAAAAACGCAGAGTTTGTCGTCAATCTAGACGTTTAAAGGAGTAAAAATTTTTTATGGTTGATTATAGTAGAGACAACACACTGCCGCGGGACATTGTGGATGAAATGAAAGAAAGTTATTTAAACTATTCTATGTCAGTAATTGTCTCGCGGGCCCTTCCCGATGTTCGCGACGGGCTTAAACCGGTTCACAGAAGAATTTTGTATGGGATGAACGAACTAGGGTCTAGTTGGAATAGACCGTTTAAGAAATGCGCGCGGATTGTTGGAGATGTTATGGGAAAATATCATCCACATGGCGACAGCTCGGTATATGATGCGCTAGTTAGAATGGCACAAGCTTTTTCTATGCGGTATGAATTGATTGACGGGCAGGGAAACTTCGGGTCTATTGATGGCGATAATGCCGCGGCAATGCGGTATACAGAATCAAGAATGACAAAGCTTTCAGGAGAAATGCTAAAAGACCTAGAAAAAGACACGGTCGACTGGAACCTAAATTTTGATGAAACACTAAAAGAACCCACCGTGCTTCCATCGGCTGTTCCCGCCCTGCTAATAAACGGGTCGGAAGGTATCGCCGTAGGCATGGCAACAAAAATTCCGCCACACAATTTAGTAGAAACAATTAATGGCCTGGTGGCGCTCATTGAAAACGAAGAAATAACCACAGATGTTTTAATGGAATATATTAAAGGTCCAGATTTTCCTACCGCGGGCCACGTAATGGGAATTGATGGATTAAAACAGGCATATGAAACAGGGCGCGGAAAAATAAAAATGAGAGCCCGGGCCCACATTGAGACAGGTAAAAGCGGTAGAAACAGTATCGTGATTACCGAGGTGACATATCAAACCAATAAAGCAAACCTGGTAGAGAAAATAGCAGACCTAGTTCAAAACAAAAGAGTTCTCGGAATTTCTGACCTTAGAGACGAGTCCGATAAAGACGGCATTCGTGTAGTAATTGAAACAAAGAGAGACGCCGTGCCGGAAGTTGTTTTGAACCAACTTTATAAACATACACAGCTTCAAGATACGTTTGGAATTATTTTGCTGGCCCTTGTAAACGGGGTCCCCAAAATAATGTCACTTAAAGAAATTTTAACCCATTTTGTGGATTTTCGGCATGAAATTGTTGTGCGCCGAACAAAATTTGAATTAAACGAAGCAGAAGCAAGAGCACACATTCTTGAAGGGCTCAAAACCGCGCTTGATAATATAGAAGACGTAATAATTGTTATTCGCGGAAGCAAAGACCCGGCAAAAGCAAAAGAAGGATTAATGGAAAGCTTCGGTCTCTCCGAAATTCAGACACAGGCCATTTTGGAAATGAGGCTTCAAAAACTCACGGGTTTAGAGGTTGACAAAGTCGTTTCAGAATATAAAGAAAAAATTAAAACGATTGCACACTTGAAAGGCATTTTAGAAAGTAAAAACCAACGGATGGAGATTGTTAAGACGGAGCTTTTGGAGATAAGAGATCAGTATGGAGACGAACGAAGAACAGAAATAATCCCCGTTTCAACCGAATTTTCTATGGAAGACATGATTGCAGAAGAAGATGTCGTGCTAACCATTACACACCAAGGATATATTAAAAGAACGGCTTTAAACACATACAGAACACAGCACCGCGGAGGTCGCGGAGTGCAGGGGGCCATGAGTAAAGATGAAGATTTTGTAGAACACCTCTTTATTGCAAACACACATAACTATATGCTTTTTTTCACAGACCTTGGAAAGTGTTATTGGCTTAAAGTTTATGATATACCGCAAGGGGGCCGCGCCACAAGGGGCCGGGCTGTTGTAAATCTGATAGGATGTGATCCCGGGGAAAAAGTCGAAGCTTTTGTTAGTGTGAAAGAATTTGATGACAATCATTACATTGTTATGGCCACAAAGAACGGCATAGTTAAGAAAACCATTCTATCTGCATATGGAAACCCAAGAAAAGGGGGTATTTATGCCATAGAAATTCGAGATGGCGATAAACTAATTGAAGCCCGGATTACCAATGGAGAACATGATATTCTTTTAGGTACGCGCGAGGGGAAATCAATTCGTTTTTCGGAAAGCAATATTCGTCCCAGCGGACGAAAAACAATGGGTGTAAAAGGTATACGCCTAAGCGCAAAAGACGATCGGGTTATTGGTATGCTTATTGTTAAACGAGAGGGAACGATTTTGGTGGCGACAGAAAAAGGATATGGAAAAAGAACAGACATTATTCAGTATCGCACCCAACATCGCGGTGGAAAGGGCGTGTTAACCATGCGCTGCACAGAGAAAACGGGAAAGATGGTAAACATTATGGAAGTAGTAAACTCAGATGATTTGATAGTAATTACCGATTCCGGCGTTTTGATGCGGCAGCCGGTTGGCGCGATCCGATCAATTGGTCGGGTGACGCAGGGTGTTCGACTCGTTAAATTAGATGAAGGAGCAAGCATTTCATCTATTACACGAGTTCTTAGTGAAGAATCGGAGACAGAAAAAGACAGCGCCCAAATTTCAATTGAAGAAGAAAAAGAAATCGAGTGAATTTTTCAGAGCGTCTGAAAACAATACAAAAAAAAATAGACCTTGCAATACAACGGGGCGGTCGAAACCGCCCCGTTGTTATTATCGCGGCCACAAAATCGCGTTCTATAAACATTGTTAAACGATGTTGCCAGGCAGGAATAAAGCACATTGGAGAGAATAGGATTCAAGAAGCGGAAATAAAATTTGAGAACATTGAAAGACTGCCAATGGTTACGAAAAGATTTATAGGGACACTGCAATCAAATAAGGTTAACAAGTGCCTAGATTTATTTGATACCGTAGATTCAGTTGATTCCATAAGGCTTGCAAAAAAAATAGACAAAAGATCAAAAACGTTGGGCAAAATAACGCCAATATTATTAGAGGTTAATACAAGCAAAGAAAAACAAAAGCACGGGTTTTGGCCAGACAAAGTTGATGATATGATACTGTGCACAACATTAAAAAATATTAAGGTAGAGGGGCTAATGACGTTGGGTCCGCGGTCAAAAGAAGAGAAAGAAACAAGGTTGGCATTTTCCTTGTTGAGGAAAATTAAAGATAAAATCAATTATGAAATTGGTGATAATAAACTTATAGACCTTTCAATGGGTATGAGCGCAGACTTTGAAATTGGAATAGAAGAGGGTAGTACAATGGTGCGAATTGGAACAGCGCTGTTTGGCCCAAGAGCGCCATTAAAATGAAAATATATTTCTGTGGGAACGCCCTAGCAAAACAAATTAATATTACTAGTGAAAGCAGTTCTTTTGGGCACAAAAAATATACATTTGAAAAGGAAGTCTTTTTGTGGCCGGAACATTTTAACAAAACCAGCATATCGCCACAAACTTTTTTAGCGCACAAGAAAAAACAAGGGATTGAAAAACTAATTATAATAGATAGAATAAAAAACTTTGAAGGAATAACAAAAATAAATGAGCACATAAATCGCTCTGGAACAAGCTTTCTTATAGCAGAAACCCCATTTAAGGACAGGCCAACGTTCCCCGACATGTCAAAGATTTATGGGGAAAAAGTCGGCGAAACGGTAATTACGATTGGGCCAGATAGGTTTGTTGAAAATGACAAACAAAAAACAAAGATAACATCAGAAGCTCTTGCGCCCATTGCGTCGTTGTGGCACTATGTCGGCGTTTCCTTACAAGCCTATGGGTGTGGAAATAATATTGCAAACCCGTTAAAATTAATTGAAGGAATAAACGCGCTTGATTAAAACAAAACACATTGTTTTTGTAGTTACCACCGTTTTTTTGTTTGGTTGTGATCTTCGCCAGGGAAAAAGGGCGCAAGCGAAAATAGAATCTAAAAGTAAAAGCTCGGTTACTGGTCAAGCCGTTTTTTCAGAGAAGAACGGAAAAGTAAAACTGGAGATAAATTTAACCGGCGTTGAGTCGGGCCCAGCCGCGGTTCATCTACACAGCATTGGAGATTGTAGCTCAGAAGACGCAACCTCTTCTGGTGGGCACTGGAACCCAACAAAAGAGCAACACGGAAAATGGGGAGAGCCGCCGTTTCATAGTGGAGACATAGGAAACATAAA
>JYMV01011985.1_pt1 | contig 11588 bp, 9 predicted proteins | sample 338911 | NCBI WGS metagenome assembly JYMV01 (sample SAMN03354496, study PRJNA234377) | hydrothermal vent metagenome | biome: Deep sea; feature: Hydrothermal plumes at the Eastern Lau Spreading Center, Western Pacific Ocean; material: Seawater | place: Tonga | collected 2009 | depth 2000 m m
ATATTAATATTATCAAGTATGACTAAGGCGGACATTGTAAACAAAATTTCTCTGAAGACAGGGATAGAAAAAATAGTTGTTCAGACAACTGTGGAGGCATTTATGAATGAAGTAAAATCAACGATGTGTGAAGGAAATAATGTTTATCTGAGAGGATTTGGAAGTTTTACTGTTAAAACCCGTGCTGAGAAAACGGGGCGAAATATCTCTCAGAACACCACCTTGGTTATTCCTGCTCATAATATACCTGCCTTTAAACCGGCAAAGACCTTTGTTCAGAAGATTAAGAAAAATGTACCTGTTGGACAGTAGCGCCCAGGTCAAGTAGATGAAATCCCTTTCGAGAGTACAGTTGTTATTTATTGTTGGAGCGATTGCATTGGTAGGCATTATCTATGCAATGCCAAAAACAGCGCCCTTATCTGCTGAAGCGGAGGTTGAAACTACAGGTTCAGATGCAATTGAAGTATCTGCCGACGAGAAGATTTCTGAGGCTATATCCCTCGTTATGAGGGGAGAAGAGCCCATGAAAGGTATTATGATGCTCAGAGATGTATTAACAGATGACCCGAAGAATATTAAAGCACACCTAACCCTGGGGATGTTTTCTATTCAATCAGGACAGCTGGAAAAAGCGTTGGACCGATTTAATACGGTCTTATCTATTGATTCAAGTGAATCAGAAGCCTATTTATATCTGGCCGAAGTACATGAAAAACTAGGACAGAACGATCTGGCAATTGAAAATCTTGAAACATACAAAACCTTGGTTGAGGACTCAAATTCCTTGGCTCAGGTTCAAATTATTATTAACGAATTAAAAAAGTTTTAAAAACATTGTTATGCCAAGCGGTAAAAAGAGAAAAAGACACAAGATGGCCACTCATAAGCGTAAAAAACGCTTAAAGAAGAACAGGCACAAAAAGAAAGATTAACCTGATGTTTCAGGTTAATCTTTGTACTATCTCAAGCGAATGCGGTATTCGAAAATACCATTCATTTCTCTTAAATCAGTCTATCAGTACATGTACACTGTCTAATTAGACCGGCACTGAGACTGCAGCTTGGTACGCAAGCAATTTATATATAGTGAATAAAGAATTAATAGTGGACACATCATCTTCGGATGTAACGTTGGCCCTGCTCGAAGACAAAAAGTTGATCGAGCTAAATAAAGAAGAAGGAGAGAACAATTTCACGGTAGGTGACTTGTATCTCGGAAGAGTAAAAAAAGTTATGTCAGGCCTAAATGCCGCATTTGTGGATGTAGGCTATGAAAAGGATGCTTTTCTGCACTATCTAGACCTCGGCCCTCAATATAAGTCTCTGGCCAGGTTTGTCAAGGGAGCAATGGGTAAGCAGCACGTGGGCCCACTTTTTCAGAACTTGTCCTTTGAAAAGGATATAGACAAGAGAGGCAAAATAACAGATGTGCTAACGACCAACCAACAGGTGCTGGTACAAGTGGTAAAAGAGCCCATTTCTACTAAAGGGCCGCGTATAAGCTGTGAGATTTCCTTAGCCGGCCGTTTTATTATCCTGGTACCATTTAATGACAAAGTCTCTATATCTCAGAAAATAACCAACAGAGAAGAGCGCACAAGGTTAAAAAGGCTTATGATGAGTATTAAGCCTAAAAACTTCGGCATTATCATTAGAACCGTTGCGGAGAATAAAAAAGTAGCAGAGCTGGATTCTGATCTCCGTGAACTTATTAACCGGTGGACCAAGGGATTTGAAATGCTCAAAACGAGCAAGCCACCGTTCAAAATATTGGGGGAGCTTAACCGAACCTCAGCAATATTAAGGGATCTCCTCAATGCGGATTTCAACAATATTCAAATTAACAATCAAAAACTTGCTGATGAGGTAAGGGATTACATCAAATCCATTGCTCCTGAAAAGGAGAATATCGTTAAGTATTATTCTGGAAAGGAGCCCATTTTTGAAAAGTTGGGCATCGATAAACAGATCAAAGCACTGTTCGGAAAGTTCGTGACCATGAAAAGCAGGGCTTATCTGGTCATTGAACATACTGAAGCACTACATGTAATTGATGTGAACAGTGGTAGCCGCACCAACTCAAAGGATGATCAGGAGACCAATGCGCTTGCCGTAAACCTGGATGCGGCCGATGAAATTGCACGGCAGCTACAACTTCGTGATATGGGTGGAATAATAGTGGTGGACTTCATAGATATGTACCAGGCAGTAAACAGGAAAAAGCTACACAAGAGGCTCAGCGATGCCATGAGCAAAGATCGGGCGAAGCATAAAATACTCCCGCCAAGCAAGTTCGGCCTGATTCAGATAACAAGGCAGCGGGTGAGGCCTGAAATGAATATTGCCACAGTTGAACAGTGTCCTACTTGTAAGGGAACGGGCGAAATACAGGCCAGCGAGTTATCAATTGATGATATTGAAAGTAAAGTCTCTTTCTTTTTAAATGAGCAAAATGAACCACAATTAACTATTTGTGTTCACCCATTTATAGAGGCATATTTAACAAAAGGATTTATGTCCATTCTGCGAAAATGGGTTTTGAAATACAAGAAGAGAATCAAAGTAAAGCCGGAGCCATCATATCATTTTCTCGAGTCACACTACTACAACAAAGCCGGCGAGGAAATTAAGATTTAACGATTCTTTTATACCAGATCACTAGAGGAACAGCTGAAATCAGGATGAAGCATCCCATGATTATAAATGCGTAGATGACATTATTGCCATCGGCGAAAAAAGGTAATGAGAAACTCGCGAGAAAGGTGAACCTCATTAGCACATTCGACAAACCAAAAATACTACCGGTTCTTCCAATAAGGTTGTTCGGGATGTGATTAAAAATGTAAGTCATTCTCATTATTCTGATTCCAGAATTACAGCTTCCCATCAAGAGCATGGTAACATAAAATAGTGAAATGTTGTAATTGGCGAAGTAGAAAAAATAGATACATGCCGTTAACAACGACATTACAATAATGGCGAGCACAGTCTTTTGTTTGAAGACATATCTAATAGCAACTCCTGCCAGAACTGCCCCGCAGGCAAAGAACACGTCCGATATAGCATACACTCCAGCACCCCCACGCAAGTGATTGTTTATATAGACGGGCGCAATGAAAAATCCAATACATAAGATAGTAACGAACACCGAAAAGGATGCGACTCCAAAAAGGAAAACGTATTTGTTTCGTTTCAGGTAGTTGAATCCAAGAATCAAACGATTCTTTATTGATCCTTCGTCAATTACTCTCTCTTCTATTGGCACATACTGGATCAGGAGTATCAAAGAAAAGGCGAGTACATATGTAAAGGCGTCCACTGCAAAAATTTCGTGAAGCTCCCATTTTTCTATTGTAAAGGGGAATGTGAATTCCCACCCGAAAAAGTTAACGGCTTCTGAGCTCACTCCGGATAATAATAAGGCAGCTAAGCCGCCAGCAGCCATAGTGGTAAGCTGTCCCTGTATTTCTATATAAGAGGTTATTCGTCCGTAGTGCTTCGCTTCCGTTATTTCCTGAGCAAAGGCATACAAATTGGGATAGTGAACGGAATAGATAAGGTAGGTGGACGCGAAAGCCGCTGAAACCAATACGTAATGAACAGTGCCCATATAGTATCCGGAGAAGGAGATGGCAGAGAGTAAGAGCGCACCAATGCTGGTAACAAATAGGAATATAGTTCTACGGTTATAGCGATCGACAATAGTGCCAACAAACAACATCCAAAACAAGGCCAATCCCGTAATGGTTGCATATAAAGCACCAAAGAAAGAATGCATATTCAGCTCATCAACAAAGTACCAGGGAATGGCAATCATGCTAATTCCCTGTGATACTCCTGAAACGCTATTGGCGCAAAAAAGGAAAAAAATGGCCCTCTTGTTTTTCATGTGTTAATTATCGATTTTCAGCGGTCACATGAACTAACAGGTAATAATCATTGGTATTAAAATCTTCACATGTTAGTTTCATAACTTCGTTGTCAATGAACCAAAATTTGAACCGGGACAAAACTACTTTCTTTTATCAACAGGACGTGAATAATAAGAACAAACAATAGAGCCAACAAAAATTCATGCAAACATTAGAGAGGGCTAAAAAGTACTGTGTATACCAGGAGAGGTGTCAGGAGGATATGCGGGATAGATTGAGAATCTGGGGCATAAGATCGGCGGATATTGAAAGCACCATTGCTGATCTAATAACAACGGGATTCATCAATGAAGAGCGCTTTGCGAGAATCTATTGTGGCAGCAAATTCCGGCAGAAAAAGTGGGGACGCATTAAAATAACGATGGAATTGAAGAAGCGCCAGCTCTCGGAATACTGTATAAACGCGGGCCTCTCAGAAATAGAAGAAGATGACTACGTTCAAATGCTGGAGACGATTATTGAAAACAAGAAAGAGCCCAATAAGACGAAAAATATATTTGTAAAAAATAAGCAGATCGCTGCCTATTGCATTGGAAAGGGATATGAGCCGGAATTGGTGTGGAGCCTTCTCAGGTAGGAGTTCATTCAAAATAGTAACTTTATAAAATGCAACATCCATTTAGAAATATCCTGTTTTTTGTCTTGCTGGTTAACTCAGGATTCGGCTATGCACAAAGCACGGTATATATTCAAAATAACACAGATTTGGATTTCGACATCTCGGTTTCCATTTCCGGGAATAAAACGATAACCGGAAATCAGTGGAGCGCACTGGAAACCATTTCTACAGCATGGGAGAACAAGGCTGCGATCATTGATTTTGATCCGGATACCGTGCTGGTAAACGGTGATACAGTTGTATTTGATATAAGTGCATCTTTTAGTGGCGACACGGTGCATCTAATGGCAATGTTTATAGGCCCCTCGCTCGGTGTCAATCTTCAATACGCAGCATCGGCGAGTAGCTTTAACCATCCATGGTACAGCGATGGTATTTTTCACGAGGGTCAAACTACCATGGATACCACCAGCTGCACCATTAAATATAAACGTGAATTAGATACCCTTGATAATGATGACAATATTGTCTTTGCGATTCACAAGAACTTCGTCTATTCAATATTGAGTTCTGATTTTAATGACCCCAATACTATAAACGTAATGTCTTATAATGTGAAGCTGATGCCAATCATAACAGGCGACTTTTTTGAAAGAGCATCACTATTGCCGGCTTTGTTTTCTCAAAATCAGGATGTGGTCATTTTTCAGGAAGTATTCAGCGATTCTGCGAGATGGAGCTATCTAACCCCAGCGATGCAGGCAGCGGGTTTTGCCAATTACACATTGATTTTGAATGATACTGCGTTACCAGGTGTCACGTCTTTAACCAACGGTGGCGTAATTATTTACAGCAAATGGCCCATTGTTTCCGAGGCAGAGTACCGCTATAACAATTGTTCAGATTTCAACGCTCAGGATTGCTTTGCAACCAAGGGAATCAAATACGCGGAAATAGACAAGCTAGGCAAAACCTATCATATATTTGGTACCCACATGGAAGCTGGAGGTTCTGCCCTTGACGTGCAAATCCGGATTGAACAATACGGTGAAATGTGGAATTTTATTGACAGCCTAAATCTTCCCGACACGGAGGCAGTCATTATAGGAGGGGATTTGAATACAGGCCCCAAAGACGGTTCTGAGTATACCGCCTTGAAGGCAGCTTTGCTTCCTTTGATACCGGATCATATCGGGTATTTTGAGTCAACCTTTAGTTATGCTGATACAGGAAATGTGATCGATCACGTTTGGGGGTCTATGAGACATTTATTGCCGGCAGAAGCATACAATTCCATCATTACGTTTCGGGGAATAGACAGCCTGATGTGGGACATAGCGGATTTCAGTGACCATCGAACATGCCTTGGCAGGTTCTCTTATCCGGAAATCACGTTTAACACTATAGATACGAACTTGTGTCTGATGGACGCTTTAACAATGAGCATAGCTTCTAATTTTTCATTGTCATATCAGTGGAAGCTAAATGGTTCGGCAATAACGGGAGCCAATGCAACGAGTTACAGCATTATAAGTGCCACATCGGGAGACAATGGCGTATATGACTGTAGCGTAACCACTGACTTGTTCTTGGGGGCTTCTTCACAGGTGCTAACCCAATGGTTTTTCCCCAATGGGCCAGAAACGTTTTCAAAGATTCGCACTTATAACGTCGCCAATGTTGGTATTCAGGACCCTTGTGGCGTTGGCTTGCCAGAGGCTCTCAGCGGTGATCAGGAGATCAGAATTTATCCAACGCCTTCGAATGGGTATATCACTTTGGAGATTGGTGAATTGAGGTTGCCTTTGACGATTGAGATGTACAATAGCATTGGACAGCTTGAGAAGAGAGCAGAAATCGTGAATTATACAACTCAAATTAATTTAGGCGATTCATCACCGGGATTATATTACATTTGGGTAAAGACTGCGGAGTTTTCCGTATCCGAAAAGCTTATTATTTATTAACGTTTATGACCACATCTGAGCAACTTCATGATCTGGAAGAGCGCCTGGTAGCGCTGAGGAGGCATCTTTGACATAGATGCCAAAATTCAATTAATAGAAAAGGAAGAAGAGGAAAGTCAGGCGGCCGATTTTTGGGATGACCCCAAAAAGGCTGAGATCTTTTTAAAGAAGATCAGCAAAAAAAAGACCTGGACCACTGCTTTCCAATCTACCAAAACAAACCTTGACGACCTGATTGTTCTATTGGAGTTTCACAAGGAGGGAGAGGCCACTGAAAAGGAGGTTGTAGAACAATACGAGAAAACCCTCAAGAGCGTTGAAGATCTGGAGTTTAAAAACATGCTCTCCGGAGAAGAGGATAATCTCAACGCAGTACTGCAAATTAACTCTGGGGCCGGTGGAACCGAAAGCCAGGATTGGGCGGAGATGCTCATGCGGATGTACATCATGTGGGGTGAGAAAAGTGGCTTTAAGGTGAAGCAAATTGACCACCAGCCCGGAGATGGTGCGGGAATCAAATCGGTTACTCTTGAAATAGAAGGAGAATTCGCATATGGTTATTTAAAGGGTGAGAATGGAGTACACAGGCTGGTAAGAATATCCCCTTTTGATTCAAATAAGAAGCGCCATACTTCATTTGCATCGGTTTTTGCATACCCGCTGGTAGACGATTCAATTGAAATAGAAATTAATCCGGCAGACATTACCTGGGACACCTATCGATCTGGTGGTGCTGGGGGGCAGTCTGTAAACAAGATTGAAACAGCAGTTAGGTTGAAGCACGGTCCCACAGGAATTATTATTGAGAACTCCGAGTCCAGATCGCAGCTGGACAATAAATACAATGCCATGAAACACCTAAAGTCACAGCTCTATGAACTGGAGATAAGGAAGAAGATGGAGGAAAGGGACAAGATTGAGAGCGGAAAAAAGAAAATAGAATGGGGCTCGCAGATCAGGAATTATGTTATGCATCCCTACAAAATGGTGAAAGACCTACGGACTAACGTAGAAACATCTGATGTTCAGGGGGTGATGGACGGCGAATTGGATGCCTTTATCAAAGCGTACCTGATGGAGTTTGGCTCGGATAAATAGCGTATTATTTATAATTTAGCTCCGGAAGCTAATCGGATATAATGATGTTAAAAATTCTTCATAATCCCAGGTGCAGAAAGAGCCGGGAAACGCTAACCCTAATTCAGGAAAAAGGTATAGAGGTAGAAATTGTTGAGTATTTGAAGGAAGCTCCTTCCGTTGATGAGCTGCGGTCTATATTGGAAATGCTGCAGCTTAATCCAGAGCAATTGCTTAGAAAAGGTGAGGCAGTATTCAAAGAGAATTTCAAAGGGAAAGACCTGACTAAGGACGAGTGGATAGAAGCAATGGCATCCAATCCGGTTCTTATTGAAAGGCCGATTGTTATTAAAGGAAATCGTGCAGTGATTGGCAGGCCTCCAGAAAATGTTAAAGAGTTGTTATAAAACCTATTATGGAATATAGAACAGAAAAAGACACTATGGGGGAGGTACAAGTCCCCGCTGATAAATATTGGGGTGCACAGACGGAGCGATCACGTAATAATTTCAAAATTGGTGGACAGAGGATGCCCGAAGAGGTTATTAGTGGCTTTGCCTACCTGAAGAAGGCGGCGGCGCTCACCAATCTGGAATTGGGCGTTCTGCCAAAAGAAAAGGCAGATCTCATTGCTCAGGTGTGCGATGAAATCCTGGAGGGCAAATTAGATGCGAATTTTCCCTTGGTAGTATGGCAAACGGGGTCGGGCACACAATCCAATATGAATGCGAATGAAGTTATTGCGAACAGGGCACATGTAATCCAGGGCAACAAGTTGGGCGAGGGAGATCGTCTTATACATCCAAACGATGATGTGAACAAGTCACAATCTTCGAATGATACCTTCCCGACAGCCATGCATATTGCCGCATATAAAATGATTGTTGAGGTAACCATTCCAGGGGTGGAAACGCTTCTGAAAACCTTGCAACAAAAGGCTAAAGATTTTGATGATGTGGTGAAGATTGGAAGAACCCACCTGATGGATGCCACTCCATTGTCTCTGGGTCAGGAATTCTCAGGTTATGCTTCTCAGCTAGAACATGGGATAAAAGCGCTAAATAACACGTTGGAGCATTTGTCGGAGCTGGCATTAGGTGGAACGGCCGTTGGAACGGGGATTAATACACCAGAAGGTTATTCAGAAAAAGTGGCAAGTATCATAGCGGATTTAACCGGACTTCCATTTGCGACTGCACCTAATAAGTTTGAAGCATTGGCCGCCCATGATGCGATTGTTGAATGCTCGGGAGCGTTGAAACAGCTCGCTGTAAGTCTGATGAAAATTGCCAGTGATATTAGGTTGCTGGCCTCAGGCCCCAGATGTGGAGTGGGTGAAATTAGCTTGCCCGCCAACGAACCAGGGTCTTCTATCATGCCGGGAAAAGTAAATCCAACGCAGTGTGAGGCCATGACTATGGTCTGTGCTCAGGTTGTTGGTAATGATGCTTCAATTACCATTGGTGGCATGAATGGTCATTTTGAATTAAATGTTTTTAAGCCAGTCATGATATTTAACCTCTTGATGGCGGCGAGGCTCATCGGAGATGTCTGCGTTTCATTCAATGATAACTGCGCGGTGGGCATAGAACCAGACCACGAAGCGATTAAAGAGAACCTGAATAACTCGCTAATGCTGGTCACTGCCTTAAATACGCATATAGGATATGAAAAAGCTGCGGAAATAGCGAAAACTGCCCATAAAAACGGAACTACCTTAAAGGAAGAAGCGATAAATCTTGGTTACGTATCGGCGGAAGATTTTGATAAATGGGTAGACCCCTCAAAGATGACGGGAAACCAGGGAGGCTAGCTATTCTTTGGTGTAAATGTCGCTTACCATCTGTTTGATCTTTTGCTCATCTTCTTTCTTGCAGATGAGTAAGGTATTGTTGGCCTCAACAACAATATAATCGTCAAGGCCTTGTAGTACAATAAGCTTGTCCTGGGGAACATTAACCATACAGTTTTTTGAATCGAACATATGGATTTTATCGCCTACCACCACATTATCATCTTTCGTCTTCTCAAGGTTATCATAGAGTGAGCCCCAGGTTCCCAAATCAGACCACCCAAATTCAGACAGTACAACATACACATTGTCGGCCTTTTCCATGACGCCGTAGTCAATAGAGATGTTTTTACAACGCTCGTATACGCCCCTAATAAAATCGGATTCCTGAGGAGTATTGTATTTTCCTTCGCCTTCTTTGAATAAAGAATTAACCTCCGGCAGATGAGTGGCGATTGCCTTCAATATGCTTTGTGCGGTCCAGACAAAGATGCCGGAGTTCCAGTAAAAATCCCCACTGTCTAAAAACTGCTGGGCAAGCTGATGATCAGGCTTTTCAGTAAAAGTTTTCACTTTTCTCACATTGTCCTCAGAATTCTCATCTTGCCCATCAAACTGAATATATCCATACCCTGTGTCCGGCCTGCTTGGTTTAATTCCCAGCGTAATCAGGCATTCTGCTTGTACAGTCTTTCTAATGGCGCTGTCGATAGTCTCTTGAAAAGCCTTTTCCTTCAGAATTAAGTGGTCCGAGGGGGCTACAATGATATTGGCATTGGGGTTGAGCTCAGCGATTTTATAGCTGCCATAAGCAATGCAGGGCGCTGTATTCCTTCTGGAAGGCTCACAAATTATTTGAAAGTCGTTAACATTTAGTTGATCCTGAACCTGCTGCCTATACAGGTCATTGGTAATGATGAATATGTTTTCTGCAGGGCAAATACTGGTAAAGCGATCATAAGTTTGCTGCATAAGCGAAGTCCCGGTACCCAAGATATCCAGAAATTGTTTGGGTTTTGCCGTGGTGCTCATAGGCCAGAACCTACTACCGATGCCACCGGCCATTATTATGCAATATGTGTCTTTGTTCAACATAAATCAACGGAATTGGCAGCTGATCATTTCGTAAGACCGGCCATCATGCCCCTTAAAGATTCAAAAAAGCTGTCTATATCCTGCATCGATGCAGTGCCAACAGACAAGCGATACCAACTTGAATCTCGTTCGGCGCCAAAAGCATAAAACGGCACTAGCGCTATCTTGGCTTCTGATAACAAGTACTTAGTTACATCTTCTGTTGATGCAAGGACCTTTCCATCAACTGTTTTCATGCCTGTTAAATCCAGCCTTACTGTTAAATACATGGCAGCTTGGGGCTCAATCGCATCCACAGGGTGCCCCATGGACTTTAAGGTCTTAAATCCTTCATAAAAGGCATCTAGTCTTTTCTTTAATCTCGACCTGAACTGTTCGCTAAACGTATTTGTGGCCTCAGGGTCATTTAGGAAACTAGCTGCTGCCACCTGTTCCGCTTTTGGAGCCCAGGCACCTATATGCCCTAACACCGCTTTCATCTTATTTATTACTTTTTTAGGCCCGAAGCCCCATCCAATTCTCACGCCGGTTGCGGCATAAGCTTTCGACATACCATCTATAAAGAGCGTGTATTCGCGCATTTCTGGTCTTAATACAACAGGATTATGATGCTCTGTTTCACCATAAGTAAGCTGCCAATATATTTGATCAAAGAGAAGATAAACTGGCTTTTCATTGGGCCCCCTTCTCTTGTTTTCTTCGAGAATTAGATCACAGATAGATGTTAGCCCTTCTTTTGAAAATGCTGTTCCTGTTGGATTGAGTGGTGAGCAAACTGCTAGCATGTTTACATCGCGAATATGAGGCTTGATTTGAGCGGCTGTTGGCATGAAGTTATCCTCAGCCACAGTTTCAATTTGAATTGTTGCAACTCTGGTAAGATGACTGTAGTGATTGTTATTCCAGGAGGGTACCGGATAGAGCACCGTGTCACCAGGATCCAAAACAACTTGATAAATTGCATAAATAAGCGGCCGTCCGCCTCCAGCAATTAAGACTTCCTCCGGAGAATACTCTATTCCGCCATTTCTTAACAGCAGCTTTGAAACTGCTTTTCTCAGGTCAGCAATACCGCTAGCTGCAGGGTAATTGGTTTTTCGGTCGTCATATGCCTTTTTTATCTCCTCCTCAAACTTTGCCGGGAGGGGAAAAATTTCCGGATT
>JYMV01016135.1_pt1 | contig 11588 bp, 9 predicted proteins | sample 338911 | NCBI WGS metagenome assembly JYMV01 (sample SAMN03354496, study PRJNA234377) | hydrothermal vent metagenome | biome: Deep sea; feature: Hydrothermal plumes at the Eastern Lau Spreading Center, Western Pacific Ocean; material: Seawater | place: Tonga | collected 2009 | depth 2000 m m
CAACTGAGCTAGCGGCCCTTAATAAGCAAACGGAGAAGCTATCAAACCCATTGTAACATGCCAATTATTTCCTGGATTTTAGAATGGGTTAACGAAATAACAAATGAAATTAAATCACCGAAGAACATAAGAAAAAAATATTGTGTCTTTTTTTGAGTTTCGAAATAAATAATATTTTATTTAATAAAAAAAGCCTGGCTCTTAATGATTACTCTTTAGGGCCAGGGAAAAAAGTCAATGTGTCCCCGGTTGCTCTATAAACAATCAGTCCCAACCATTCGCGAATTCCCTGAGAGAATCTTCCAATTTCTCTAAGGTCAAACTTCAAACTAAAACTCTTGGTTGTTTGAAAATCCACTGGATAAGGAATAACGTTCCAACCCGCCTTTCGAAAAAGCCCAACTGATCGCGGCATATGAAAGGCAGAAGTAACTAATACCCAGTGCTGGTCGGGGCTTGGCTGAATTAACTCATAAGATTTTAAAGCGTTCTCCGCTGTGTTTTTAGAATTTAATTCAAAGCGAACTCTCTCTGGATCTAGACCACTCTGATTAAAAATCTTGCGCGCCGTATCGGCAGGCCTGTGTTTCTGATCGGTTAAAGATCCGGACCCTCCTGAAAATAACAGAACTGCATCTGGGTAAATATGCGCCAACCAAACAAAGGTGGTCAACCGTTCTGCACCGTCATGAAACGATGGTTGACCACGTGCTGCGGTAACAGATATATTTTCTGCTCCCGCAAGAACAATGATTCCATCAACTCGGTTCGGTAATTCTTTAGGAATAGGAAAACGGTCCTCTAGTGGACGCAAAATCCAGGATGAAAAAGGAAGAACGGACACCAGAATAATAATGAAAACTGTGGAACTAATCAGCACACGTCCTTGCTTATTATATCGAGTCCACAATAAACCGGCACTCAAGATCAACAGAAATAGCAATAAAGTTTCAGGAGCAATAAGAGCCCAAGCAATTTTCGATATAACCCAAAAAATACTTTCCATTTCAATAATCATTTTTATTGATTAACAGCAGACTAAAAACCTTCTCGCATAAAACACGAATGCATTCAGCTTTCATCAAAGATATTTTTTTAAATTAGGGGCAAGGATGATTCAGAAGGCATGAAAGAACTCACCTCTTTCTAAAAAAGTTAAACCTTAAAAAATTCATTACAGGCTTTCAGGTCTTTTTAGAAACCAAAAAGTGGCGTCCCCAGGGGGATTCGAACCCCCGTCGCCGCCGTGAAAGGGCGGTGTCCTGGGCCAGGCTAGACGATGGGGACTTTTCCGGCAAATATCATAACTATAAAAGAAAAGTGAGCCGCGAAGGGATCGAACCTTCGACCACTTGATTAAAAGTCAAGTGCTCTACCAACTGAGCTAGCGGCCCATAATAAGCAAACGTATCTTGATTTTAATAGAGACGACTAATATCATTAGGGTTTGCACGGCTAGCCTCTCTGGAAAGGACTTTAGTTGGAAAAAACAGAAAAAATTTGGCTCGATGGGAAGTTTGTCCCATGGCATGAAGCTAATGTGCACGTCCTAACCCACACCCTTCACTATGGACTGGGCGTGTTTGAAGGTGTTCGTTGTTACCAAACAAAAAATAAAAAATCCGCTATTTTTCGTTTGCACGAGCATGTCGATCGCTTATTTAACTCTGCAATCGTATTGGGCATTGATATTCCCTTTTCGCAAAAAGAAATCTTTACTGCTATTCAACTTGTTGTAAGAAAAAACAAGTTAAAGGAATGCTACATTCGCCCAATCGTTTTTCTGGGACACAACCAAATGGGTCTTAACCCAAATGGAGTTGACGTTCGTGTTGCTATTGCCGCCTGGCCGTGGGGGACCTACCTAGGCGATGAAGGAATCAGTCGCGGCATCCGTGTCCGGATTTCATCATTCACAAGACATCACGTCAATATAACTATGACACGAGCTAAAGCCTGCGGACATTACGTCAACTCAATTCTTGCTAAAACCGAAGCTGCCCGTGATGGCTACGATGAAGCAATCTTACTAGACTCACAAGGCTACGTATCAGAAGGTTCTGGCGAGAATATATTTCTTTTATCAAAAGGTCGGCTTAAGACCCCTGCATTATCGTGTTCCAACCTGGAAGGAATCACACGTGATTCTGTTTTTGATATAGCAAAACATTTAAAAATTGAAGTTGAAGAAGGCCGTATTACCAGAGACGAACTTTATATAGCTGATGAAGTTTTTCTAACAGGTACCGCAGCCGAAATCACCCCTGTTCGGGAAATCGATAATCGTACAATTGGTAATGGGAAAAGAGGAAAAGCCACAACCCGTATCCAAAAGATGTTCTTCGAAATCGTTCACGGGAACCACGCTAAGTTCAAGAAATGGTTATCTGAGGTGTAACTATTTGCTCTAAATAATTTCTCTAAAAAATTACTTCCGAGCGAGTAAGTTAAACTATAGTTAATACGCCTGTAATCATCGCTGTTTATTAAGGAGCCATTAATCGATGCCTATATACGAATATGAATGCGAAAAATGCAGGACCACTTTTGAGGCGATGCAGGCGATTTCTGCTAGACCCCTTAAAAACTGTAATAAGTCAAATTGCAAGGGAAAGGTGCACCGGTTAGTTTCCGCTTCTGGGTTCATCCTCAAAGGGTCTGGGTGGTATACCTCTGATTATCCATCAGAAGCCCGAAAAAAAGGATGGGAATCCGAGGGCCAGAATGCCACCGCTAGCAGCAATACAAATACTGAAAACGATACCTCTAATGAAAAAACCCCTGCCCCTGAACCCCAAGCAGCAGCTCCTGCTGAAAAAATCGCCGCTAAAGCGGCTCCCAAAAAACTTGCTCAGAAAAACCCGTATTCCGGGGGTAAAAAATCCTGCACCAAAACCTCCACCTAAACTCACGGAGGCTAGATGGCAGAGTCTAAAAATTTTTACCAAAATATTTTCGCCTCTCTTGCGGATGGGGTCCTTATTATTTCGGCCGATCTTAAGGTGATTAAAGTTAATCAGGCCGCGGAAGAGATTTTTCAACGCTCCAGAAGTTCCTTTGAAGGGGAACATCTTTCCGAACTATTCCCCGACCAACCAGACATACTTGAAAAAGCGCGCCAGTCTATTACCACTGAAATCTCATATCATCACGTAGAAGGAATTGGATGCCGTAAATCAAAGAATAGACGCTTCCCAACCAATCTTACTTTCTCACCATTAATAACAAATGACCACGAAGTTACAGCTGGAATCATCCTAATACAGGACACCAGCCTCCTCAAAGAACTCCAGGAAAATTCTCAACAAACGGACCACTTATCCACCCTGAGTGTCCTCTCTGCTGGCATGGCACATGAAATCCGAAATCCTCTCAGTGGTATCAGGGGTTCAGCACAACTACTTTTGAAAGACCTGAAAAATCCCGACCAACGTGAATATATGGAAATCGTAATCGAAGAAGTAGATCGAATAGATCGCCTGGTAAAGAGAATGATGGATCTAACCCGCCCTGCTCTCAAGGATTTTAAACCAACTAATATCCATCAAGTACTGGAAGAAATTCTTACTCTTGAGCAGGAAACTCTTGAAAGAAAAGAAGGTGCATTCGTTCAAATCTATGATCCTAGCCTCCCAACTATCAAAGCAAATAAAGATGAGCTTAAACAGGCATTTCTCAATTTGATTAAAAACGCTGTAGAAGCCTCGCCCAAGGGAGGGCAGGTTCGCATTTCCACCTTATATAATACTGACTACGCCTTTCGAAAAAAAAAGGACCCCTTATCCCCGCATAATATAATTGTGAAGATTATTGATTCTGGCCCAGGGATGACAGACGCCACCATGAAAAAACTATTTACTCCTTTTTTTACAACGAAGAAAAGAGGGACTGGTCTGGGAATGACAATCTCACTTAAAATTGTAGAAAATCACAACGGAAAAATCAAAATCGCTTCAAAAGAAAATATTGGAACGGTGGTTCAGGTATTTTTTCCTGTAAATAAATAAATGGTAGGATAGCCTAATGAACAATACAAAGAAAATTCTTATTGTCGATGACGAAGAAAATATTCGGCGGATATTTAAGAAGGCACTTGAAAAAAAGAACTACACTGTCCACACTGCCCCAAATGCCGAAGACGCCCTTCAAAAAATCAAAAACCAGAAATATTCCCTGATTTTTTCAGATATCTTCATGGATGGCATGAGTGGACTTGCCCTGCTTAAAGAGGTTAAAAAAATAAACCCACAAACTAGGGTAGTGGTTATGACCGCCCAGGATACTATGAATAACACCATTGAAGCCATGCGAATGGGGGCCTACGACTACATTAGCAAGCCATTTGATTTTGAGGTTATCTACACCTTGGTTGCCCGTGCTGAGTCAAACAGAGAAACCCAGATCCCATCGCAATCCGAAATAAAAGGAAAAGTAGATGAGGATTCTGTTGAATCGATTGTGGGGAAAAGTAAGGTAATGCAGGATATTTTCAAAATCATCGGCAAGTCTGCCACGTCTAATCTTTCGGTTCTCATTACAGGAGAAAGCGGTACAGGAAAAGAGATGATTGCTGAGGCCATGCATTATTACTCCAAACGCAAAGACCTGCCTTTTGTATGTATTAACTGTGCCGCTATCTCAAAAGAACTTCTTGAATCAGAACTATTCGGCCATGAGAAAGGGGCTTTTACTGGAGCGATCGATCAAAAAAAGGGAAAGTTTGAAATAGCTAAAGGAGGTACCCTTTTTCTAGACGAAATTGGTGATATGGAACTCGCTCTACAAGCAAAAATCCTTCGTGTGCTTCAAAATAAAGATTTTTATCGCGTTGGAGGAAAGGAAGTCCTTGAAGCGGACGTAAGAATTATTGCCGCTACCAATAAAAACCTAGAAGAACAGATGGAACAAAAGCGATTCCGCGAAGATTTGTTTCACAGGCTCAACGTTATCAATATTTTCATTCCACCGCTTCGTGACCGAATGGGAGATGTGACTCTTTTGGCAAATCATTTTTTAAATAAACACGCAACCGACCTATCTCAAGGAGAGATATATCTCTCTTCAGAAACTATAAAAATTCTTAATAGCTATTCTTGGAGAGGAAATATTCGCGAACTTGAAAACGTTATTAAGCGCGCTCTTGTTTTAGCCAGAACGGGGCCCATTCTTTCTGAACATCTTCCAGATCATATTATTTCAGAAGACTTCAAAGGTGCGGAAACTGATGGCCTCTTGAATAATCGTTTCAAACAATTAATCCGCGAGTACCTCCTGAAAAACCAAGAAGTGCAGGATGGACATATTTACGAAAAGGTCATCCAATTGGTTGAAAAACAACTTTTTGAAGCCACTCTCGAGAAACACTCGGGAAAACAAGTCTCTGTCGCCAAAGCACTTGGAATCAATCGTAACACCCTGAAACGAAAAATTGACGCGATGAAGATTGAGATAAAAAAAAACAGACCGAATGACTGCCTGTAAGGACAATCTTTTGCAAAGCCAAATAATCTCTTCTTATCAAACACCATCAGGCCAAAGAGTAGAAATTCTCAAACAATCCTTTCCATCGTCTCGAAAGCGACCGGTCAAGAGAGTCGCTTTTATCGCCGGACTTCATGGGAATGAATTAGAAGGCGTTTATATTTGTCATCTTCTTACCAAACACTTAAAAAAATTACAAAAAACTCAACCAAAAGCTTTTCTAGGTGAAATTCATATTTATCCAGCCGTTAATCCGCAAGCAACTGCTAGCGGAACTCGCTTGTGGCCCTTTCTTTCAATTGATTTCAATCGTCAATTTGGAGATTCTGAAGGAAATTCCCCGGCAATTAAATGCGCCGAAGAATTAATAAATGACCTAAAATCCTCCGCTGACATTGTGATCGACTTTCATGCTAGCAATCTGCACCTCAAAGAAACTCCCCAAATAAGAATTACCGAAGGTTTTCACAAAAAACTTATCCCTCTTGGCGTGCATTGTAATGTCGATCTTATCTGGGTTCATCCTCCATCTCCTATGTTCAAATCAACATTGGCTTACAATATGAATCAATCTAAAGTGCCAACATTGGTCATTGAAACTGGGATTGCCTTACGCATCAATCAGAATTTTTCGAACCGTATCTTGCTAGGCATGTTGAACCTCCTGTATTACACAGGAGCACTTGTCACAAGTCATCCTCCGCCTCCAGTTGATCATCCAATAATCACCCACCCTTCCGAGGTTATCCCGATTCATTCCGAACATGCGGGACTGTTTGTTGGGCATACTGATATTAAAAAAAATATCACCAAGGGAGAAATAATTGGAGAGGTAGTGAATGCAAAGAGTGGGGAAACTTTACAGGAAGTAACAGCAAACGAAAGCGGATTTCTTTTTACTGTGAGAAAACATCCCTTAGTTTATCCTGGCGCACTTCTAGGTAGGATTGCTAAAGATATAATGCCGTGAAAGAAACTATTCTATCCATCCAGTCGCCTTTTGGACCTTCTATCGAACTAACACAATTCATTTGGGAAGGAACCCAACCAAAAAATACTGTTTCGATTGTTTCTGGAATCCAAGGAAATCACCTAAACGGAATTTACCTTTGTTCACGACTCGTTCGTTTTCTCAACTCAGTCGAGTCTGGAAAAGAATCAGGTTACTATTTAAAAGGCGTGATAAAAATCATACCTGCTACCAATCTTCCAGCTATCCAAGAAGGCACCAGTCTATGGTCACTCCACGATCTGGACATGAACCTTGCGTTTCCAGGAAATGACCAGGGTGAGGTTACCGAACAAATTACTGCCTCTGTCTGTCGACACACAAAAGATTCTCAGTTCGGAATTATTCTTCAAAGTGCTGACATCCATTATGATGATGCCCTTCACTTATTCTGCCTGAATCCTGATGGCATCGCTAAAGATTTCGCAAGAAGTCTAGGACCGCAAAACGTCCGAGAACCAAAAATTTCATCTACCTTTAGGCTTTCCCTTTATAGCCACTGGGCGGATCAAATGATAACGTCTATCATTTTATCTGCAGGAAAATCAAACCATCTAGATATATCTCTTTGCGAAACCATACTTCCTGGGCTAATCAATAGTCTTTTGTGGACAGGAGTACTAGGCAATGACCGCAAAAAACCAATTAAATACCAATCGAGGTTTAATAGACAGGATAAAGAGCGGTTTATTTCCTCGCATGCAGGTGGTTTTTTCTTACCAATAGTTAAACTCGGCTCGGAAATTAAAAAAGGACAAAAGATAGGGGATATAGTTGACATACATTCAAATACCATTCTTGAATCAATTTTAGCCGATTCAAGTGGGTATTTAGTTACCTTACGTAATCACTCTATAATTTATCAAAGAGAAGTATTAGCCGTTCTGCTGGAGAAGCCGAAACTCCGTTTTTGGCCTGTAAAATAAATGAACTCCCTTTAAAGTTTTGAGGAATTTATATAATAACGATTTCAGGAGGTTTATTTTTTCGTTAACTGAATACCAATTGTAATTTAATAATCTCATGACCACATTAAATTTATCAAACCCGCTAGCAGTCCAACAAACAATCGATGGGTACCGTTACTCCATTGAACCATTCTTGTTGGTGAACTTTGCAAACCTATTGACTGGTAGTCGCCTTCTAGACATTGGAACTGGGTGCGGGATCATACCTCTCCTTATAACAACACAAGTAAAGCTAAAAGAAATTGTAGCAATAGAAATTCAAAAATCTCTTTATGACCTTGCGATCAACAATATATCAAAAAATGGGGTCTCAGATAGAGTAAGTCTAATTCATGGTAACTTTATTAACTCAGCCCTGGACTCTGAACATAGCTTGTTTGACACTATAATTTCGAATCCACCGTACCGAAAATTGAATACAGGTCGTATGAATCCAAATCCTGAGAAAGCTGTAGCCCGGCACGAAATATCCATGGATTTAAATTCACTTCTTACTAAAACAAGCAGTCTATTGAAGGACGGCGGAACCTTTATTATGGCTTACCCACCCTTAAGACTAAAAGAAGCGCAGGAAAAACTCTGCTCCCGCAAATTGTTTCCCTCAAGAATTCGTTTTATACACGGTTCACGTAAGGCCGATGCTCGTATATTTCTGATTGAATCCGTCAAAAATCAGCAAATAGAATGTGTCATCGAACCACCTTTATTTGTTTATAATGCAGATGGTTCATATTCAAATGAAATGGAAAAAATTTATGCCTCCTTTAATTATTCTAGCCGGGCCCACCACATCAAAGAAGAGTGATACAGCAATCGAATTGGCCGAAAAAATGAATTCGGAAATCATTAGCGCTGACTCTATGCAGGTTTACAAATATTTCAATATAGGAACAGCAAAAGTAACATCTGCGGACAGAGCTAGAGTTCCGCATTACCTAATAGATATCCTGGAACCTGACCAAGAGTTCTCTGCGTTCGACTTTAAAGCTAAGGCTTTAACACAAACGAGAAAATTGCATAGGCAAGGCAAAATCCCGATAATAACTGGAGGTACTGGACTCTATATTAAAGTCTTATGTGAGGACTATGATTGTGCAGTACAAATTAACCCGGAAATCAAAAAACAAGTCCAATCTGATATCCGAACAAAAGGATTTATAAAAATGCACGAAGAGCTCCAGCAGATCGACCCTAGTTCGGCAGAGCGAATCCCCCCTCTTGATACACAACGTATTGAACGAGCTATATCTGTCTTCCGCCAAACAGGGGTACCTTTTTCTGAGTTCAGCCAAGTAAAATCAAAACCAAATTATGAATTCCCGATTTACACTTTTCTCATAGAACGAAACCGAAAAGAGCTTTATACCAATATTAACCAACGTGTCGAAAAAATGATGGAAAAAGGATGGATTGAAGAAGTGAAAGGTATCTTAGCCCAAGGGTTCTCTGAAAAACTAAAACCTTTCCAAAGTATTGGGTATGCACAAATCATAAAGTTTCTACATGAAAAACAATCGCTAGAAAAAACCATCGACCTAATCAAACAAGATACCCGGAATTATGCAAAGCGTCAGATTACTTGGTTTAAAAAACTTTACGATGCCAAAACAATTAAGGCCGATGTGTCTGATAACCCGACTACCTTGAGAGACAAAGTTCTTGCTCTGCTTCCTCAAACATTAACCATCTTTGCCTTTTTTCTTATACTATCTCTTGTAAATCCTGAAAACACCACAGGGAAAGAGGCTAAAACCTATTCCTCTGCATTATCTCAATTCCAAAAAGAAAATTTTCATCAGGCCGCTCTTTTATTTCGTTCTATATATTCTTCAACTCCTGATACTACCGAGAAAAAAAGAGCCTCTTACCTTCTCGCTCATAGTTTAGCGAATACCAATAAACTAGATGAGTCAATTGAGATCTTTCTAGCCTCTATTAAAGCCTATCCAGAAATGGAAGATTATATTCGCTTTTACTTGGCAGAGGTGTTCTTGAATTCCGGAAAAACCAAAGAAGCCTTGGAACAAGTTAATATTGTCTCTAAAAAATTCCCCAAAACTCTATTATTGACAAAAAGCAATATTCTGTTGGCAAAGATTTTAGAAAAAGACAACAAAGTTGAAACAGCCCTTAACGTACTTGCAGAGACTGAAAAAAAATTATCAGTACTTTCCAAGTCTTCTGAAAACCGGTCCTACCTGCCGGAGGTTATCTATCATCAAGGACACCTTTATCAAAAATCTGGAAAACTTACTGAAGCTTATAATCGCTACCGTTTTCTTCATTTCGCCTTTCCCACAAATCAATTAACGCAACAAGCAAAAGAAGAAATGAACAAACTCGCTAAAGACGTGTCGATTAAAATCAAACCTCTAACACTCGATGAGTATGAACAGCGTATCAGGGCACTTCGCGACGATGTAGAGTATCAACAGGTCGTCAATGAAATCTCTGAATTGCTAAAAATTAGAACTTCACTTCCAGTTAATTTCTATTTTTACCTAGCAAGAGCACAAAAAGGTCTTCGCAAACGAAACCTATCTAATTCTGCGCTTAGAAAATTCCTTGAACACTATCCAGGTCATAAGCGCACCCAAGAAGCTTTATTCATGATTGGGCGAAATCTCTGGAACACAGGATACTATCAAGACGGGCTTAAATATTTTAAAAATTCTATTGACCAAGGAGTAGATCCTACATTGACCAACCAAGCTCGTTTCTTTATTGGGAAAATGCACGAGGAAAAAAAACGATACCGCGAAGCAACTAAATATTACACAAAGTTAGTCAGTGAGTTTACAGATGAGTATGCGGAGCGGGCCGCGTGGCAACTTGGATGGATGAACTACACCATAGGAAATTTTCAAAAAGCTTACGATTATTTTGATGAAAGTTCTCGTAACTATCCATCAGGCCTTTTTATTGAAAGTAGTATGTTCTGGAGCGCTAAATCAGCTGAAGCATTAAACCACAAAGAGCTGTCTCAACAAATTTTCACAAACGTTAATATGACATTTCCTTACACCTATTATGGAATTAGAGCCGGGGAAAAGAAAGCCGATAAGAATTTTTTTTCAACTGCACGCAAAAGTGAAGCATTACAGGATACAACAACTAATCTATCAAGCGCTGCGGGCTTCCATTATTCTCGAGGCATTGAATTATCAGCCACAGGATTTTTTGAAGACGCAAGACTCGAAATCAAAAAAGTAGAAAGTACTACACGAAAAAATCTTTCCGGAGTAATTTGGCTAACCAAGCTTTACAACGATGCTCACGCTTATTCGGATACCGTAAGGATTATGCAGCTCTACAAAGACTTTAAAACAAAAGTCCGGGAAAAAGAGCTTTCCAAAAATTTTTGGAAAAATTTTTACCCCCTAGCTTATGCAAAAACTATCCATGACAGCGCAAAAGTTTTTAATGTAGATCCATACTTCGTAAAAGGACTTATCCGCCAAGAAAGTTTGTTTAATGCTCAAGTCCAGTCTCGTGCTGGAGCAATAGGGTTGATGCAAATTATGCCAGAAACTGGAAGAGCACTTTACGCTAATTCAAAAAACAAAGAACCGTTTACTGCCGAAATTTTATTTAATCCCGAAATAAATATTCAATTGGGAGTCCAATACATTGACCAACTAAACAAACGCTTTAAAAAAAACAAAACCCATATTCTGATTTCATACAATGCAGGCCCTCATAATCTAAAAAAATGGTTAAAAAGATTCAGCCGCCTCGATGATCCTGATGTGTTCATCGAATCTATTCCATACCCTGAAACTAGGAAATACGTAAAAAAAGTTCTTCGTAACTATGGGATATATCAATACTTATACCCAAAAACAAACCTCTAGCTATATAACATGCATAGAAAGTTCATAATAAATTCTGATATATCTAAAACATATTGTAACAACTACCTTCTTGTAATTATTGCTCTTGGATTTGGATTTTGTTCAAAGGCTCAAAAATGTATAATATTAAAATGCAACCCTTGTCAATTATAAAATTCAAAACTCTAGCCCAAAAAATAATTCTTATCGCCCACCATACGGAAATTTCGTGCGCAAGATAAAATAGGTTGAATGTGTAGTATGAAATATGATTTAAATCGACGCAAACTAAAAGGT
>JYMV01046620.1_pt1 | contig 11584 bp, 10 predicted proteins | sample 338911 | NCBI WGS metagenome assembly JYMV01 (sample SAMN03354496, study PRJNA234377) | hydrothermal vent metagenome | biome: Deep sea; feature: Hydrothermal plumes at the Eastern Lau Spreading Center, Western Pacific Ocean; material: Seawater | place: Tonga | collected 2009 | depth 2000 m m
TGCTTGAACTTTCCTTGTTTGAGCGTGTTGTTGATAACATCGACTCGTTGTTTAAGTTTGTCTTGTTGCTCATTAAACCGTTTGTTAAAGGATAAAAGCGATGTATCCCTTAATAAGAAACTCTCACCACTGCTGTCAAAACACGCGGCAAAGTTATTCAAACCCAAATCTACGCTCAAATACCGGCCTTTTTCTCTTCTCAAGGCTCGAACATCAAAACCATAGGTCACATGGATTTCAAAGCGCTGTTTGCCGTAAATCTTACGTGGGATAATTTTAACTTCGTTTATCACTTTACCGACTAAGGATTTTGGCAAGGTTAACGGAATGCCTTCACCCAACTCGGGATGAGAATCTTTGAAGCTTCGGCTAAAGGGAATTAACGTGTCTTGCTTTTCCAAAACAAACCCTTTCTCGGTCTTCTTCGTGCCTCTCAAGCTTCGGCCATAGGTAATGTTAATCGCCAATCCTTGCTTTTCTTCATTCGGTTTGTAACGCGGCAAATTGACTCGACGTTGACTCCCGCTTTCCCGTGCGGCTTTTTTAGCGGCAAAGAAACTGCTCATGTCCCGATACAAGACCGACAGGGTTTGTTGGGCTTGATCCGACATCAAGGCTTGGTAATTGGTGTTGTTTTTAACCCAATGGAAGTTTTCGGGCTTGGATAGAAAGTATTGGTAATCTATCCACTGTTGTCGGATATTAAACAGGCCAACATTATACAAACGAGCACTGTAATAACACAGTTGCCAGCAGCCTTGAAACGATTCATAAGTTTCGTCCATCAATCCAAGACTGACGGAGCGATAAGAAATCCATGGTTTATCGGTGCTCTCTTGTTTTTTCGTTGGCATAAAAATTCCTGATAGTTCAAAGAATTATAAACAATTTTCAAAAGAAGTCAAGTGGCGACTTTTCCTCCCCGACCTGAAGGACGGGGTCTCCAAGTCGATATTAAAGGTGTCTTGGCTGATGAAAAAAGCATTAAGATAATTCATGGAGCGACCAATCCACATTGATTCTCCACTATTATTGTCTAATTGTTCACGGATTCCTTTTACAAGGTGATTTTTAAGGTGTCTTTTTAAATAAATGTGTTCGTATTGTTTTTGAAGAGCGTTTTTCATGACATATATAAGAGTTTAATTTCTATAAATTATCCCAAAAATTCAGGTTGTCAATGGTTATGTTTCTGAAATCCAATTTTAATCATTAAGCTAGCTGAAAATTTAAATCAACCAAAATCTCTTCGTCTTCATTTGAAAAATTAAAAAGATTAATATTGTTTTCAATGCAGAAGTCAAAATAATTTTGTTTATAGCCATTCATGTAACTTTGGAAAAAATGTTTTGTTTCCTTTGAGATCAAACTTTTTAAGCATTCATAGCGTTTATTTGTGAAATAATCTTCCATATCTTCTGCTAGCTGCATTTCAAGGAAAAAATGGTTTTCATAAATCGGCAGATGTGAAGTAAGAAGTGAATGATCTTTTTGATTCAGATAAATCATTTTAAGGTCATCAAAATCAATATTATTCATTTCAATTAACATTTTAAAGTCTTCGCTAATATCAGTAAAAAATATTTCATCTGCTAAAATAGACATTTCTGAACATAATGAAAGAAAACTTTGAAAATTTTTCTGTTTAAGTTTTATGTGCTCAATGGTTTCTGTTCCCATGCCCGGAAGCTCGTTAAGATAAAAGAGAAGTCCTTCGGATTCAGAAGTAATAAAGTTTGATATGGCGCTATTTAAAGAAAAATCCAATAAGAAATGAATTTTTGAAAGATAGGGTGCTTTCTTCATGGGAGTAGTTGCATGAATGAATGCATGTAAAAACATTCGGCTTCGATCAATCCATAATGAACATTCTCCATTTGAATTAATTTTTCTATTTAGCATTATTTTGGTCATATATCCTAAAAAGTGTTTTTTTAAATATAAGTTCTCATATTGTTTTTGAAGAGTGTTTTTCATGATATATATAGCTGTTTAATTTCTATAAGTTATCAAAAAAGATTATGATGTCAATCTTTTATTGTTTTAAAATAGATTAAGTGTTATAATCGAAGAAATGTAAAGGAGATAAGAAATGAAAAGAATTAATAAATGGTTAATTGATAAGTATCTTGTGGATACAGCATATCAAGACAAACTATTGGTGCAACTTGAAAACGCCGGTTTTGAAGTATATCAGGGTGAGTATATTCCATTTTTAAAAGAATCATTTCATCTTCCAGAGTCTTTCAAGAACGAACCCATTGGTATTTATGGCTCCTTTGAGTTTGTCAGAGAATACACCAAACGTTATGACAATATTCTTTCATTTGGTGCTAATGATAATTTTAAATGTTCAATGTATTTGAGTCATGGTGGCTCTGATCATTTTCTGAATAACAGTCCTTTTTTTACAACTTTTGCTTTGTTTGAAAAGAACATAAAAGGCTGGTTGGACATGTTCGAAGGCAATGTATTTATTCGTCCAGACTCTGGATTCAAAACCTTTACAGGTTTGCCAATTACTGAAGATAATTACGAAACGGAATTGAATTCGTTGAAACAACTTGCCAATCCATCGCCAGAAACTTTAATTTTGGTGGCTTCTGGGGTCTCCATTAAAAGCGAATATCGTTTTATAATCTGTGATGGTGAAGTTGTCACTTATTCAAGTTATAAAGTTGGCAATGATATTGTAACCGATAAAAAAGTGCCTGATTCTGTTATTGAGTATGCAAAAAAAGTCATCTCAAATACTCAATGGTTTCCTGATTTTTGTTTTGTTATGGACGTAGCAACATTAAGTTCCGGATGTCATAAAGTGATTGAATACAATGCGTTTTCACATTCCGATTTTTATGAAAGTGATTATGCTAAAGCATTCGATGCAGCAGGCCGTTTTTTATATAAAGAAAATGTAGAAGTGGATTAAAAAATTAAAGCCGCTTTCAAAAGCGGCTTTTTAAATGGTTAATGGTGTTTAATTTGAAGGCCGTTATCTTTTTTATTCTTTTTTGAAAAACGTGATTCCAAATCATATCCCATATCATTCAGTTTTTTATAGAGCTTATCAGGTTCAATGTATTCAATGTAATAATCCGTATGGTTTCCATAGTATTCTCTTTCACGAAAATCATCGCTTTTGATAATTTCTCGAAGTTCATCGTAATCAAGAAATGTAATGTCAGGCACCATGTCTTTAAGAAACTCTTTCAATGGTGGGAAATCTTTTTTAGGTTTTTCATCAACAGAGTAATATTGTGGCTCACCACCCCAACAATTACCGCCATCGGCACCACCAGTTTCATATCCCCACCATAAAGTACCTTTTTTATCTAATTTGTTATTAGATCTATGAATGGTAGCAAAACTGGTGCCACCATCGGCATCATAGATAGAGCAACTGTTCCTGAAATTTTCGTGAATATATTGGGCAAATTTTTCAACAGGTTTATAAGAGTCAACCATTTTCTGAAATTCTTTTTGGATGGTTGGCTTTATGTTTAAATTAGGTTTAAAGTATTCTCCATTAAAACGGAATAAATTGTTGTCGTCTCCTTTTTGAGAGCCAATAACAATTTTGTTATCAATGAGATACTGTTTCTCGGTGATATCAAAAGAGATATTCTTCTCTCTTTTAAGTTCATCAAGTGTATTGATCAATAGATAGCGATTGTCATCGTTATATTTCTTTTGCAGTCCGAGTATCTTATGTCTGGTTTCGAGAAACGCTTTTTTCAAAGGGTTTCTGGCATCTTTGTTATTCAGTTTTTCTAAATACTCTGAAAGTTTGTCGGTGATGTTTTGGAATTTAGCCATTATTATGCCCCTTTATATTTCATATAAAAATTATAACATAAAAATAAAAAAATCATAAAATAATAGAGAGAGTTTATATTTAAAAAGATTTTGGTATTAATAATACGGAAAGGGTAGAAAAAATAAAATGGTGCGAGAGGAGAGACTCGAACTCTCACGGGTTGCCCCGCTGGAACCTAAATCCAGTGCGTCTACCAATTTCGCCACTCTCGCAAAGTTGATAAAAGTAGTATACCGAAAGGCATTCTTAAAATCAAGTCTTTTTTTAAAAAAATAGGCGTTGACATAAAAAATAAAAGCGTTATTCTGTAATCAAAAGTTCATATAAAAAATATTTAAGGAGAATATAAATGGATCGCAGTAAAGTTGAAGAAGTTGTAAAGAAAGTCGTTGCAGAAAATTTAGGCGCACCTATGGATAAAATCCAAAGCACCAGCCACATTCAGGAAGATTTGGGTGCGGATTCTTTGGATGTAGTTGAGCTTGTAATGGCACTTGAGGAAGAGTTTGAAATGGAAATCACCGATGAAGAAGCTGAAACTTTAATGACTGTTGAGCAAATTGTTGATTTTATATCTGACGCACTGGCCTAAGAAGTTTTAAATAATTGAAAATAGAAAAGCGAAACATAATGTTTCGCTTTTTTTTTGTTTCATGAGTTTTCGTCTTTCGTATTTTAAGGTTTTCTTTTGCTGCCTTTGTTCTTTTCCTGTTCAGCAACATACTCAGTTCGTAATTTCGCCATTCTTTGAACATTTGGATTACTGGCGACATCTTTTAGCGTTCTAAACACATGACTGGATCTATAATCTTCAAAATCGATATGCCTTTCTGGCTCTTCCAGATCCACAAAATGCTCTCTGGCATAATCCAAATCATCTTTTTTCCAGATTTTCAAAGACTCAAGTGCTTCTTTTGCAACGAATACAGAGCCAGTATCATCAATAACATTTCCCTTATTATCGCGAATGGTTAGAAAATCTTCATCAGCCACGTAAGGGTAAAGTGTTTCGCCTCCATCTTCTTCAAGCGTCTGAAAACCTTCAGAAGGTTCGATTTCTTCATAAGAAAGCATACTGGTATATTCAAAGGTCGCTAATGTCTTGTTGCCACGATCAACCATTCTTGCATTTAATGTTTTTTTATTTTCGTCAAGATCAGTAATCTTAAGAAGATATCCATGCTCCTTCAAGAATTCGCCTTTTTCTTCCTTTAGTAATTTTTGTTTTTGCTCTGCAATCATTTGGTTTCTTTTTTCATTTAGTTTGGATTGCTCATCAAATTTTCTTTTGGATTCTGCTATGCGTTCTTCCTGCATTCTTTGTTGATTTTCACGACGTGCTATTTCGCGAGCAAGCTCTTCATCTTTTTCTTGTTGAATGCTTGTTTTTTTCAAAACATTGATATTTTCATCAGCCAGTTCATTTTTAGAAAAAACAATCCATTCTGGTGCGCCATCGTGGAATTCATTATAAACTGTAAATAAATCATCACCTGATTCATTTTTGAAAATTTCGCCACGAAACTGTCTTTTTTCCTTACCTTGTTCTCCAGTGACAACATCAGTTGAAAATACATTGACGCTAAATTCTGCGATTTCATAGCCACCAAAGTTTTTGTCTGTGTATTCTTTTAACTCTTCACGTTCTCGTTTATTAATTGTTCTCATATTTTCTCCGTTCTTTTGCTCTATACTTACTATTATAACATAAAAACAATAGTAAAAAATCTTTTAAATGGATTTTTTAATATTTTTAAAGATGACAAATATGTTATAATATAAAAGTAAATAAAAAAAGATGCCATAATTATGAAAAAGATACTAGATCAACAACTTTTCTTGACCATTAAAGATTTTTTCACAAATCAAGCCGATCAAGGTAGTTTAGAACCCAATGAACTTGCGAAGTTCCTGAGCGAAATAAAATCGCAAGAGGTTTTCCTTAACGAACAAGGGGTTTATGAAGAAAGCGAATTTTTGGAGTGTATTGATTACAACTTTGAAAAAACCGGGTTGTATAACATGTTTTCTTCCAGTAAGCAGGAAGCTAAGAAACTTATTCAGGAAATATTTTCCAATCAAACAAAATTCTCATCAAACAATGTGGAAGAAATAGAAAAACACATTCGAAAATATTACAAAGAAAGAAACACCGATACTCTCATGAAAATGGGTAGCCAAATATTGGAAGAGGAAGAGTTTACTAAAGAAAATTTCCCTAATGCATCGTCTTATATTCTAGAGCTTTCTTCAAAAGTTGAGGCTCACAAAATAAAAGAGGGTCTGGGGGTTATTTATTCAGTGGTTTTAAAAGATGAAGAAAAGCTAGGACAAAAAGCAATTCATCAAGGGAAAAAAGAATTTTTCAACTTTATTAATGAATGTCTCATTGGTAATGATGAACCTGTTTTTTATTACAATGAAAGCAAGAATGATGTCGATGTAAACCTTTGCTCTCATCGTTCTGTATTTGATGCGTTTTTAAGAAACAAAAATGGTGCTTATTCAGTCCTGATAGCAACAAATAGCCATGACTCTAAAGTTGAGAATGAAACAGCCTTTACGCAACCTATTAGTGCTTTGCATATTGTAAACTCTATTGAAAAAAATATTTTACCTTTGAAATATAAAGATTACAACAGTATTGAAGGATTAATTGCTGAAAAAGAAAAGCAAAATGAAAAAAGAGTTTATGTGATAAAAGAGACGGTCAGTAATTTGATGTCAGAATACGCACGAGTAAAGCATGACAAAGAAGTTAATGCAAAAATTAGTGGGGCTCCAAAAGGTCAAGTGCTTGTTGACAGAAAAGATAACGATACTCTTGAATTGTTAATTGATGATATGGTCTTTGCTGACAGGCCGGGGCCTAAGATGAATCTGGATGTTCATGTAAGTAAAAAGGGGCAGAAAGCTCTTTTGAGTCGTGAAGCAACTACAAGATACATTGAGAAACTGGAGTCTTTGATTAAAGAAAATGGTCTAGAGCAGGAAAAGCTTTTAGAAGAAAATGAAGACAGAGATTTGTTAGTAAAAAATAATTTTGTAGATTACACCAGTGAAGAAACCAATCAGTTTATTTCTAATAATTTATCGTTATTGAGTCATTTTGTCCCAGAAGCATTAAAGAAAAGTGCGGAAAAAAGTAAAAGTTTCAGGAGTCTTGTTCATTTATTAGACAACAATACGGATGCTTTGATCAAAAATTTAGGCTTATCTCCTGAAAAAGATGAGTATGGGAATTTGATTCTCAAGGAAAACGATGTTAAAGAATTGGTTGAAAAGTTCGAAGAAAATAATTTGACCATACGTTTCTATGGCAAAAACCAAGGAAAAAATAATCATGCGTATTTATCAGTAGAAGAGCAGGATAAAGTATCTAAAGAGGCCGTTTGTTATGTTATGGGTCAATACACCTATTTGGATTACCTTCTTTATGGTAAAAACGGCGTGAAAATGGATTTCGAAGGAGGTTGCTCTTATATTGAGAATGTGTTGTTAAAAAACACCATCACAGAAACCAGCGTAAAAGGGAAAAATAAAAAAGAGCAACAAGTCATCTATCACCAGAAGATAAATGATCCCGAATACACTAAGGACATTTTAAAAACGATTTTAAACGATTACGTATTCAAGGCCAACAAAGACGACGTGCTTCAAATTTATGATAAAAATAACAAAGAAGACAAAAATCTGGACAATGTAACGTTGGGCTACATAAGTTCAACCATAGAAGCCTTCTGGTCGGATTTTTCCAGCAAAATTAACAATACGATGACCACCAAGGACATCAACCGCATTTATTTTGAAAGTTGTGGTAACTTGGGCATAAAGGTTGAAAAGTCTTTTGAAGATGTATTAAAAACGCAAATTGAAATCAACAATTCTTCAAAGAATAATAAAGCTCGAAACCCAACAATTATTGCAGAGTTAAAGTCCATTCAAGAAGTGTTTGAGCGAGTCAAGCTTAATGATTTCATTGTGGATAAAGAGAAAAAAGAAGTCGAAAAAATGATAAAAATGGGTATTCCGAAAGAGAGTATTCAGGAGCTTAAACCAGATTTTGATTTTTCTTTGATAGAGCAAGAAGGCGAATCCAAAAAAGCAAGACAAAAAGCAAGGTGATTTTAAATAATCACCTTTGATCTCTTTATTTTTAAATATTTTCTGATATTCTATTTCTTATGCTGTGTTAAGGAAGAGTTAAATGGAAAGAAAAAATATAGAGGTTATTTTCTCAAACGATCTGCAATCGTTACTTCAATACAATGTGTTACCAACCGATGGTATGTATGCTGAAGCCAAAATAGAGAAGAATAAATACATTTTTCAGATAAATTCCAATGAAAAAGTCGTTATTGAAATATCAACCATAGGTGTTATCAAAAAAACGATTCTTAATAAAAAAGAAACTCTTTTAACCCCCAATTATATTCGTTTCGTAAACAGAAAGTCATTTAGCAAACAATTGGAGATGACAGATTCTTATGAAATTCTTGAGATGCGTTGGTTTCATAATAAAAGGCAATATACAACCGTTTCTCATGGTTTCATGTTGTCATTTGCAGATCTGCATGGTTTTCATCAGGATTTTCTGATTTCACCCAACGTTTATGAAAGAAATATAATCGAAACATCGTTCAAAAAGCTCTATGATTGTCATTTGAATGCTCCACAAAGCAAACTAAATTCCTCAGACGATCTTTTGAAAGTTTTAGAGTTCATTGAAACTGAAAATGAAGACCCCCGTATATTAATCAACTACGCAAAAAGTTTCGAGAGTTATGTTTTGCATAGAAATTTTACAGGAAGAAGTCTGCCTGCACAAAGAATAAAGTTTGAAGAAAGTCTGAAAGTCAATGACGATTACAGCTTGGAAGAAGTCGAAATATTTTATACAGAAAAAGGCTTTGTTATAAATAAAGCGACCTTTAATTATTCAGAAGTCATAAAATTCAATATGATGAGGGATGAAACCGGATTTTATCTGACATCATCCGGAAACACATACGGAATAGGTATTGAAAACGACGTGGAAGGAAAATACTACGCAAAGATAAATTACATGAGACACTTTCCTTTGAAAATCCAACACATTCAGCTTCCTCTGATATTTGCCACCTTGGGTCAAAAGCATAATTTTACAAAAGAACATAAAGAAGGTGAGCTAATCCCTAAAAATGTAAAGAATTACAAAGAATTTCCAGAATTTATAAATAATAATTATAAAACTGTTTATGCAAGTTTGCTGTATTTTTACAGAACACATAAGAGATCCGATTGGGTTGAATTAAGTAAAATCATAAAAAATGAAATAGAAGAAGACATATCACAAGAAGACTTGTATTACATATTGTCATTAAATTTAGAAAATTTCGCAACAGTTTATGACAGAGCCAGTCATAATTTAAAAGTTTATAAAGAACTCTTCAAGGCAATTGACGAATACAATAAAAACAAAATATCAATTCTGGAATTGAATGGAAAGTTTAAAGAGTTTGCTCCAAAATTAAAAATAATGAGAGGTTAATATGCTAGGGTTGTTCAAGAAAAGAAAAGATATATTAGCAGTTGTGTTAACAAGCTCAGATGTAAAAAGAGCCAGAAGAGCTTATGAAAGTGTAAAAAACAGTCCTAGACATGTGTCAATGGACATTGAAATTATCGTGAACAGTTTAAACAAAAATTATCGTGCCGAAGTTGAAAAAGAATTTACCAACGATAAAGTGAGAATTACTGAAACTGAAAGTAATGGTCGATGCGGTAAAGGAAAAAACACCGTGTTAGATCATTTCAGGAATCACAAAAACAGTTATGATTATTTAATGCCCGTTGATGGAGATGATTTTTTCTACCCAAGCGCTTTTGAGCAATTTGAAAAAATGCTAACAAAAGCTCCAGACATATTAGGTTTACAAGCTTCTGATATGCTGATTTCTGAAAACGATCACAGGACCAGAGAGTTCATCGATGAAAGTCGGCAAGAAAAAAATGAGTTTGTTCATCATATACAGGATGAATTGTTTTTACATTCGTGGAATGATTTGGAAATCAATTTGTGCAAACAATTTCCCAAAAATGTTCATGAAAAAGTCTCAGAGCAATACCCGCCAGACAGAACCTTGTTTATGAGCGCTAATTTATTAAGAAATGAAAAAGACTTGTATTTTCCAGAAGAAATCAGCGTTTATGATGATTATGTCTTTTGTGTCAGGCTTTATGAAAAAGCCATTAATAATGGCTATTCATACGCTCATTTTTCAAATTCGTATTGTTATTTATACGACAGAATTAATGAAGCATCGGTGACGGTAACCTATAAAGAGTTCAATCAAAGTCGCGAACATTTTAATCAGGAATTTCCCAAGTTGATTCAGGACGCATTAATTAAATGCAATAATGATATTGATTTTTCAATCATTCCTCATTTGAAATTAGGTGTTCCGCGTTCTTTTGGACATAAAGATAAAATGGAATTTATTCGAAATAAAATTATAAAATAATGTTTACTATATTTAAAAAGAGAAAAAATATTCTCGCAGTCATATTGACCAGTTCAGATGTTAAAAAAGCGAGAAGAGTCTACGAGAGTTTAAAAAATAGTTCAAAGTCAGTGACAATGGATATTGATATTATCGTTAATACGTTGAATAAAAAGTATATTAACGAAGTCAGACGTGAGTTTAAAAAAGATAAGCTTTTAATCGTTGAGACAGAAAGTAACGGTTTATGCGGAAAAGGAAAAAATTCTGTTCTTGATCATTTTCGAAATCATAAAAACAACTACGATTATTTGTTGCCAATTGATGGGGATGATTTTTTCTATCCAAGTGCATTTGAACAATTTGAAAAGGCGTTGTCCGTTGGTCCTGATATTCTAGGTTTGCAAATTTCTGATGAACTGATAAGTGTATCACCGGTTATTGAAAATCCTTATGTGCATAAAGTCATAGATAATGTCGCGTTGCACTCTTGGAATGATGAGGAATGGAATCTATCAAAGAAATTTCCAAAGGATGTAAGCAAACCAGTCTTAAATCAAACAACGCCAGACAGAACGATGCTCTTGAGCGAAAAACTGTTAAAAGAAGAAAAAAAGCTTTGTTTTCCAGAAAATCTGGTGTTCTATGATGATTATTCTTTTAATGTAAGATTGTTTGAGGCAGCCCTTAATAGAAATTATTCCTATGCACAATTTACAAGCTCTTATTGCTATATATATGACAAAACGAATGAAGCCTCAGTGTCAAAAGAAAAAATAAAAGATCCCGAGAAAGTTAATATGGATTTTTATAACAGTATTAAAGATTATCTTGAAAAATGCGATGGGAAAATTGATTTTGGTTTAATCCATCATCTTAAAATAGGAGTGCCAAAAAAATTCGATCATGAAGAAAAATTAGATTTTATTAAAAAAAATATTATGTAAAAGTATCTGTATTCTAGATTGTTCGACTTTATAGTTTGTTTCTGACAAGCTTTTGCTCTTTCGTAGCGAGAAAAGGACGTTTACGCCCTTTTCTCTAAAATCTCAGATTTATAGTTACCAACTGTAAATCGGCATCAAACTAAAGATGCTCGGTAATTTATTGCCAAGAGAACTTCACACTCTTATAAGTCCGGAAATCTTCATCTCTTAGTCCTCTCTATTGAGTGTCTTGGAAACCCCGTGCTTCAGCTCGGGAGGAATGGACACCTTGGTTGTCTTATGGTTTATTATCTTATCATAAAGATTGCTGTATTGGTAGCCATCTTTTTGTTGCAGCA
>JYMV01030328.1_pt1 | contig 11583 bp, 9 predicted proteins | sample 338911 | NCBI WGS metagenome assembly JYMV01 (sample SAMN03354496, study PRJNA234377) | hydrothermal vent metagenome | biome: Deep sea; feature: Hydrothermal plumes at the Eastern Lau Spreading Center, Western Pacific Ocean; material: Seawater | place: Tonga | collected 2009 | depth 2000 m m
GATTTTGAGATTCATACTTAATCTAAAACAAGTTTTTTACTTGATTACGGTTTTTTTTAATTAGTTCAAAGAGAGTTTAATAAAAAGGTGAGATGATAATTTAAAATCTATAACGTGTTTAATTTTTCTGGTATTTTTTAATAATATCACTCGGTTTTGGTACATTTTTCTTCTGTGATTTTTTCAATACTAATGTATTATTAGCCTAACATTTTAGTAAGCTATAACTATATGTTGAATAAAAACAAATATTTTTCAGTGGAAGAGGCCAATGAGGTCGTCCCCATATTACTGGTTGATATTCCCCTTATCCAAGAATTGATGGAGGACTTGGCTCACAAGTATCCTGACGTTAATAAGGCAAGAAATAAGGCTCAATTCAATGGAGGAAGTCTTCAGGGGGTTGATTACGTAAACTGCGTTTTTAAAATTAATCACTTAGTTGAGAAACTTGAGTCTAAAGGTTGTATTTTAAAGGGAGTTAGGCATGGGCTAGTGGATTTTCTTTCACTGCGGGAAGGAGAGGAAGTTTATCTTTGTTGGAAAAACCCGGAACGACGGATTGAATACTGGCATGACCTACTGTCGGGGTTTGCTGGGCGTCAACGAATATGATTTATTTTTTTTTGGTTGTTCGCTTCCCGGACCATTGCTCTTACAGCTTTAACCATTTTTGGATTACCTGATATACCATTTCCCACGTCAATTCCTGCTTTGCTACCGGTAAAGTTGGCGAATACGCCCCCTGCTTCTTGGACCATGATTTTGCAAGGTGCATAGTCCCAAACGTAAGCCCATGGGTCGACCATAACATCAATTGCCCCTCGAATTGCCATCAAGTGGCCGAATGCGTCAGGGTAGGTCCGGACAATTTCAGCTTCGCGGTGGAGCCTATTATATAATTGCGTGCACTTTTTTTCTTTAAAACAGTACTTATCAGCAGTGCCAACGAAAGCTCCTTTTACAACACCGTGATTAGAAACTTGAAGGCGCTGGCTTCCGGAGAAAGCTCCCTTTCCTTTGACTGCCCAGGCGGTTTCACCTAACGCCGGCAAAGATATAATTCCCATCACAGGATCACCCTTGTGCAGTAGAGAGATCAGTGTGGCAAACAATGGCAGTCCACGTATGAACGAACGTGTTCCATCGATCGGGTCAATCGTCCACACCCATTCGGATTGAGAGGTTTTCTCTCCAAACTCTTCGCCAATAATGCCATGGTTAGGGTAAGCCTTGGATATATTCTTTCGTAGTATCTCTTCTGCCTTGCGGTCCGCAACAGTGACAGGACTCTGGTCTGATTTGGATTCGACCGTCATATTTGTGCGAAATCGGCTCATGATTTCTTTGCTTGAAATTTTCAAATATGACAGGGCAGCATTTTTAGCTTCTAGCAAATCCATTTCTAGGTCTCCACAAAAATATTTTTTGTACTTGTTTTGAGTTTGTGGCTTGACGTATGTGATGCGCTCATTTGTTATATATTAAACATTGCAAATAAAATCTTATAAAAATATAATCGATTTTTGCAATCTAGATTGGGTTTGAGTTTATGAAAGATACGAAATTAATGATCGCTGTCATCGGTTGTTTTGCTATAACTGTTTTATTTATACTCGTGATCGTCTGGGAGATCAAAAAGTCTATTGATTATGGACAGAAGGTACGTCAATTATCGGCTAATGTGACTAGGACCATTGAGGATGATAACAGAGATTTTAGTATCTACGAATCAATAGTTGGAGCTGATGAGAGAGAAATGACTTTGATTCCCGAGGGAGTGTTCACCAGAGGATCAGATATGGGTGGTTTTGATGAAAAACCAGAGCAGGAAATTTACGTGGACGCATTTTATGTAGACAAGTATGAAGTCACGGTAAAGGCTTATAATGTGTTCCGTAGAAATGCGAGTTATGTTAAGCCCTCGTTTCCTTTTTTACAGGGTGATGAGAAAATTCTTGAGACACCCACTTTCCCGGTAGTAGGGGTTTCCTGGTACGATTCGACTAATTACTGTGAATGGGCGGGTAAAAGGCTTTTGACGGAAGCTGAATGGGAAAAAGCTGCTCGAGGAACGCATGGTCTCAAGTTTCCTTGGTCGAACAAGATTCTTGAGAAACGCGCCAACTTAGCAGGTAAGGCTGACGGTTTTGAATTTATGGCACCTGTGGGTAGTTTTCCCATGGGTAGGAGCGTTTACGGCGTTTATGACATGTCTGGTAATGTCTCGGAATGGGTGTTAGACCTTTACGACCAGTTTTATTACCAAACTGCGCCGATAATGAACCCAACGGGCCCTGAGAAAGGAAAGAATAGAGTCTACCGCGGTGGATCGTGGGATTCACGGTCAGTAGATATCCGTACTTCAAAACGCTTTGCGGCGACCGAGGGAAGAAAAGATGCTGTTTTAGGTTTTCGTTGCGGTTTATCCAAAGCTGATTTAGAAGAATAATGAGCATCATAGTGAGAATGATTTGGTAGTTTATACTTAGTTGCCTTCGTACATTAGACCCCTTAATTAAAAAATTTTATAAACTAGGCGGACCTCCTTGAATCTCCAATCCAGGTTCTGGATATTAATTTTCTTTTTTGTATCCGGCGTTACAGGGCTTATTTACGAGGTTGTGTGGACTAGGCTCTTAACACGTGTTATGGGAAATACCCACTATTCCATAGCAACTGTTTTGACTATTTTTATGGCAGGTTTAGCTCTGGGAAGTTATCTAGGTGGGCGCTGGATTGACGGAAAAAAAAATCCCCTATTTGTTTATGCAACACTAGAGGGAGCCATCGGCATTTATTGTTTGTTGATCCCCTCTATAATCGATAGTGCTTTCCCCTTGTTTGAGTGGGTTTATCAAACTCAAAATGAATCATATTCCAAAGCAAGTTTGTGTCGGTTTTTCATTTGTGGAGCGATCCTGCTCATTCCAACTGCCTTGATGGGAGCGACGCTTCCTGTTTTAAGTAAATACGTTTCGCGCGAACGTGCATGCATTGGTAGAGATGTGGGCACCTTATATTCACTCAATACTTTTGGAGCAGTTTTTGGGGCATTGTCTAGCGCATTTTTATTTATGCGAATATGGGGGGTTCTTGCCACTATTTGGTTTGCTGCTGGGTTAAATATTTTAATTGCAGTTGTTATCTTTATTTTATTTCGGTCAGATGTGAACACGACTTCGAAAGAAGAGCTAAACCAAACAAAAGAATCAATAGAATCATCTCCATTAGGTTCTAATGTGATTTTTATTTTATTGGCGTTTGGTTTTTCCGGTTGGTGTGCATTGACCTATCAGATTGCATGGAATCGAATATTATCACTTCTTTTAGGTTCATCCATTTACGCATTCAGTCTTATCCTGACTACATTTATCCTTGGACTTGCTTTGGGAACAATGGTGTTTTCCCATATGGTTAACAAGTTTAAGAACCCACTAGTAGTTTTTGGATTTCTCCAGATAGGAATCGGTGTGTCGGCTATAGCAATGATTCCGCTGTTCGAAAATATCCCTTTCATCAATCGCTGGGTTTATCAAAACTGGAATATGGAATTCGCAACCATACAGTGGTCCGTTTTTCTTGTGATATTTTGTTTTTTATTTGTCCCTACATTTTTTATGGGTGGACAATTTCCTGTAGTTGTTCGGCTTGTAGTTCGAAAACTTGGCACACTAGGGCATTCGATCGGGAAAGTTTATGCTTCTAATACTGTTGGTACTATTATCGGATCATTTTTAGCTGGATTTGTGCTCATACCATGGATTGGAGTACAAAATACAATTCTTGTTGCTGTGGGGTTGAACTTACTTGTCGGTACGATCGTGTTGGTTTTTTCTGCAGACCTTACATTGAATAGTAAAATCTACGTGTTGCCAGCAATCCTGGTCGTTTGTTTCTTGTACGGAAGGTCAATGGAAACTTGGGACAAATCGGTTATCTCAAGTGGTTCTTATATGCCTTACCGTATTGGTGATTTAAGTGAGGCAGAAAAAAAGGCAAACAAAATTTTATTTTTCAAAGAGGGTACACACACAACTGTTACGACCGAACTTTCTGTGTCGGGAAATATTTTTTTACGTGTGAATGGTAAAACCGACGCTTCTTTGGCCATGGATATGCGAACGCAACTACTTTCAGGTTACCTCCCCATGTTTTTACATGGGGACCCTGAGTCAGTATTGGTTATAGGGCAAGGGAGTGGGATTACCTTGGGAGCAGTAGAGCAGTTTCCAATAAAGTCTGTAGATCTTGTTGAAATTTCTTCAGCAGTTATTGAGGGATCCCGGTATTTCGATTCTTTTAATCATAATGCTTTGAGCGATAAGAGACTTAAAGTAATTCTAGCTGATGGAAGAAATCACGTGGCTTTGGCGGATCAAAAATATGATGTCATTATTTCCGAACCTTCAAATCCTTGGATATCAGGCGTCGGTGCGTTATTTACCGATAATTTTTTTAAATTGATGAAAAAACGACTCAACCCGAATGGAGTGGCTTGTATCTGGGTTCATACCAACATGAGCCCAATGAGTTTTAAATCTGTTGCACGTACTTTTTCTGAAAACTTTAAGCAAGTGACTATGTGGGAATCAATTGTTGGTGATGATTATTTGATCATTGGATCGGATTCTGAATACAAACTTTCTTACAGTGAAGTTGATGAGATTTTATCAGATGAGATTCGTGGTAAGGATCTTTACCGGATCGGTATTTCGAATGTGAGAGACCTAATGAGTCTATTGATTATGAATCGAGAAGGATTGCTTCGATTTAGTAAAGGTGCACCGATCCATACCGATGACAACTCACTTTTGGAATTTAATGCTCCTCAATATATATATAAGGACGAAAGAGATGTTCTTGTTCGTCAGTTGACTCCGTTCATTCAAATAGATGGATCGCTTTTAGAGTTTGGTCAATTGAAAGAACCTAACCGTCTAATTGTATTGAAAGAAATTGAAGCAGTAGAGCGATCGGAGAGTCACGTTTCCGAGATCAAGCGCAGGAATAGAATTGATGGTTTACTTGATCAAGCAAAAGAAGCGTACGGAGCGGGTGATGCCGGGCGTGCAATTGATATTTATGGGAAAACTCTTGAGCAGGATCCAGAAAATATACTTGCATGGCTAAATATGGGAAATGTACTCAAAGGACTGAAACGTTTCGGTGCGGCAGAGATTGCGTACAAGAGGACTTTGGAAATCAATCCTTTTTATTTGTACGGTAATATTGCGCTGGCGCAACTTTATTTAGCATCCAAGGAACCTGAGAAAGCGTTGGATGTGTTAAGACCTGTTCGTAAATGGCACTCTGGCGACAGAGAGGTTAGCCTTTACATGGGGTTAGCTTTTGCCTTCCAGAAAAAAGCAGGTCTTGCGATAAAAGAATTTCAAAACGCCATTCGAATAGATCCAGAGTTTGATTTGCCGTATTATTATACTGGAGTTCAGTATTTTAATTCTCATCCAAATATTTCAAAAAAAAATCTAAAAAAATTTCTAGTGTTATCGTCTGAAAATCCAGAGAGCCAAAATTTGGTTTTCAAGGCGCGGCAGTTGCTAGGAAAACTTTAATTGTTCGATCGGTTAAGATAGTATTTAAATTTTCTTTTTGGGTAAGTTATATGCCTCGTAAGATTAAAGTATTGTGGATTGTCTGCATTCTAGTGGCCTTTTTTGGTTTTATTTACTTTTCTATTCAAGATAAATTTAAAGTTCATAGAGATAAGGAGGAGGCGAGGGTTAAGCAAGAATTCCGCATCAAGAAAAAACAAATGGCGCTGAAGGAGGTTGATAGAGGGCAGACTTTTAAAGTTGATCCAATAAAAGAAATTAAAGAGCTCAATGCTCTTGGCAAATATGAGGATGCTGTTAGATACGCAGAAGCGGTTGCTACGCTCAACCCGAACCAATCAAGAATATATACATGGTGGGGGATTTCCTTGGTTAAGTCCGGGAAAAGAGAGGAGGCTATAGATAAATTTGTAAAAGCGGCTAGCCTGGATGCTAGTTATTCAAAAACTTACCTGTACTGGGGGCTCACTTTAGCTATGGATGGAAACCCAGAGGCTGCTATAAAAAAATATGAGAAAGTCATAGAGTTGGAGCCAGAAAATAGCAATGCATATGCATATTTTGGGGCCGCGCTGGAGCAATTAGGCAACCACTCTGGAGCTGTTGAAAAACTGGAGCGAGCTCTGGGAATCATGCCAAATAACGCTAATGTTTTTAGTGTTTTAACAGATGCCTTGTTTCATCAGAAAAAATACAAGGGGGCTTGGGAGGTCGTAAAAAAAGCGAGAAAGGTAAGAGTAAAAATATCTTCTAAATCATTGAATAGACTAGCTAAAGTGTTTCCTGAGCCAATTCAGTAGTCGTCCCATAGCGCGTAGGATTTTGGTTGCGAAATGTCTTCTGTGTTATTCCCTGCGTGCTTAAGATGTGATATAGTTCCGCTGTTTCATCACTACAAACATGGCATTAAACCTCCAAGCTTTAAGCTTATTCTATAAGGAGATCTGATAAAGTGGGAATTACAACTTCGCGTAGGCATTTGGTTGGGCTGATTTATCTTTTTTTGTGTTTTGGGTTTGTTCCGATTGCTGATGCGGTTGGTTTCTCGGAGGACTCGCGAGGGTCCAGAACCAATGTTAACCCAATCATTGGAAATGATTTGCATGTTTTTATGTCCCAGGACTCAAAGGATGCATCTGATGTGACAATAACAATGGAGAAGCCCACTCCCTCCCCGCAGTCTTATTTGGATTGGCGTGATCTAGACTGGAAAGACCCTTTTGTGGAACATGGACAGGTTAAAGTTCACGCTAGTTCTATGGCTCCTACCAACTCTGATGTTTCGGCAGCCACCGATCAGGTCGCCAAATCAGATTCTACAATGAAACTAGAGTTAAGGATGCCATCGCCTACCTCCATCATGCCATCGGATTCATTTAAGGACTTGGAAGATCCCTTCGCGTCTGAATCTGATGCTCCTGATATGCCAGATCCATTTGAAGACTATAACCGATTCATGTTTGATTTTAACGAAGGGTTTTATGACAACCTTATGGAACCGGTTGTCCGAGGATATCGAGATACTGTAAATGAAGGTGTTCGTATGGGGATCAGTAATATTTTTGATAATGCGATGGCACCTCTTAAATTAGTCAGTAGTTTTCTCCAAGGAGATCTTGATAAGGCAGGTAGAGTTATCGGGAGGACCATCATAAATACAACCTTAGGTTTGGGTGGTATGTTTGATGTTGCTGATAAGGCATTTGGTATTGAGGATGTAAATGAGGATCTTGACCAGGTGTTAGGTTCATATGGAGTTCCTACCGGGCCTTATGTTGTTTTACCGCTTTTTGGACCTTCAAACGTGCGTAATATTTTTGGCCGTGCTGGGGGCATATTTTTAAGCCCCACTTATCACTTTGCTCCAGGAGTTGAGGTTGGTGGCGGTTTGACTGTGACCGATCAAATCAATGATACTTCTTTCATTGTTGATGATATAGAGCAGTTGGAGGAAAGCACTATTGACAAATATGAAAGTGTAAGAGACTTTTATGGTCAATATCGAGACGGTTTGGTTAAGGAGTAAACCTTCTCTCACGTTTACTGAGCGTGCTGGTAGTTCTATTATTGGTTGAAAATCAATGGTATTACAAAAGGGGGAGGTTGGATTTAGGTTTTTTTAACCATTAGGCTGCTTTTTTTGACTAAATTGATTGGCTGGGTGGATAAGGTTTAGTTTATTTTGATTGTTACGGTTAAGTCAGGACTCGTTACGAAACTATTGTCACATGCTCCATCGTCAAACCTCACCTGCATCCCACCTTCCGAATTTGGAAAAATTTTGTGGCGAGATAGGAGCCACTCATCACCATCGTGATAAAAACCAGTTATTGAAAAAGATTGACTGGTGAGAGTCGCTTCTTTCAAAGTGAACGGTTCGCCAGCTTTTTTTATAACTGATCCCATGCTTTTCCCGCCGATAAACCATTCGATTTTATACTTTTGCATGGTGCCAGCATCCATTTTCGAGGTAAAGGTAGCCGGTCGGTTTTTGTATAGTGAAAAATCTGCAGGACCTGGGGTTCCTTCACAATCTGCGCGGGCCGTTGCAGGGAGGACAATGCTAAGAGTCAGGACTGCAAATAAAGAAATGATAACAATATTATCCAAAGTCAGTCGTGAATTGGTTACGGTTTTTGCTACTAATGTTGGAAGGTTTTTTGTTCTCATTTTTTATTATAACATTAAATTATTGCAACTATTTTGATTAGTGTTAATTTGGATCTTATTGTTTCTAGGTTTTTTTTGAAGATTAATGTGGAGTATCACTTTGGGTGAATTTCAGCAGACTAACAGATTAGTTGACGAGACCAGTCCATATCTTTTGCAACACAAACATAATCCAGTTGATTGGTATCCCTGGGGAAATGAGGCCCATGCACGAGCCAAGGCCGAAGATAAACCTATTTTTTTGAGTATAGGATATTCGTCTTGCCATTGGTGTCATGTCATGGCGTGTGAATCGTTTGAATGTGAAGAGACTGCTCGCATCATGAATGAGAAGTTTATCAATATCAAGGTTGATAAGGAAGAGAGGCCGGATATTGATGCAGTGTATATGAAGTCAATTATTTCACTTGTGGGGCAGGGTGGCTGGCCTATCAGTCTGTTTTTAACTCCTGATTGCAAGCCATATTTTGGTGGAACATATTACCCGCCAACCACTAAATACAATAGGCCTGGGTTTTCTCAGGTTTTAGATGAAGCGTTTACTCTTTACAAAGAGCAAAAAAATAACGTGGAAATACGTACCCAAAAAATTTTAGAAAAACTAAACATCTCTGAATCAAGTTCTGGTAGTAATTTGACTTCAGTTCATCGGTTGATCGATGAGGCAGTTCGCATTATGGAAGAGAGATTTGATACCGAAGAAGGAGGTTTTGGTTCTGGTATGAAATTTCCTGAGCCCATGAACTATACAATTCTCTTGCGTCATTGGGTTAGAACTGGAGCAGATGAATCGATACGAATGCTTGATAAAACTCTCACAAAGATGGCCGAAGGAGGTATGTACGACCAACTGGGCGGAGGGTTTCATCGTTACTCTACTGATAGATATTGGCGCATCCCTCACTTTGAAAAAATGCTTTATGACAACGCCCTTTTGGCTAAGCTTTATATTGATATGGCTCAGGCGACTAAACAGGATCTTTATAGCGAGGTACCTCGTGATATTTTTAAATATATCCTTTGTGAAATGACTTCGCCAGAAGGAGCTTTTTATTCTGGTCAGGATGCTGATACAGATGGAGAGGAAGGACTTTATTACTTTTGGGAGATGAAAGAGTTTCTTGAGCTCCTTGGCCCTCGAAATGCTAAGTTGATGGCGCGTTATTTTGGTGTTACTTCCTCCAAGGGCACGTCTCGAAAAAATGTCCTATACATAAAAGAATCCATGGAGAGTTTAGCGAAAGTAGAAGAAGTTGCAATATTTGAGCTAGATCATATTTTACGAACATCTAAAGAAATTTTATTCCAAGCTAGGAGGAAAAGGTCTAGACCGTTTACTGATAAAAAAATAATTACCGGTTGGAATGGACTCATGATAACCGCGTTTGCTGCTGGTTATATGGTTTTGCATGGGAAAAATTATCTAGACGTTGCAATCCGTGCAGGAGAATTTTTATGGAATAATATGTGGAAAGAGAGCGGTGGCTTGCTCCGTATTTATAGTAATGGTGAAAGCAAAATCAATGGTTGTCTTGAAGATTATGCGTACTTCCTTGAAGCATTGATCTCACTTTATGAGGCCTCTTTTGATCTCGTGTGGATTGAGCGCGCTAATCAACTTGCCGATAAGATGATTTGTGAGTTTTATGATGAAAAGGATGGGGGTTTCTTTATGTCAGGCCTTTCATCAGAAGTACTCATAGCCCGATTAAAAAATCCAGCCGATGAGGCAGTTCCTTCAGCCAATGCAATAGCTACTTTATCACTTCTTAAGTTAGGACACCTTTCAGGTAATAAAAGTTATATTGATATTGGCACAAGCTCTGTGAATGCTTTTAAACAGAGAATCGACAAGAATCCAGCGGCTCATACAGGTATTTTGGCTGCAGCTGATTTTATGACATGTTCTCTTACGGAGGTTATTTTTACTGGTAATTTGGAGGATTCTTCTTTTGAGGATATGAGGGATTCTTTACATCAGGACTATCGCCCTAATAAAGTTATTGCATGGAATAAAAATGACCAGGCCTCACGCCTGATTCCTATAACAGAGGGCAAATCTGCCATTGATGGAGCCCCTGCAGTTTATGTTTGTCAGCAAGAGACCTGTCACCCCCCAGTAAACTCTGGAAAAGCTCTAGCTAATTTACTTAAGCCACCACCAGAGATTAGGCTCAACATTTTTGATTATGATAAGCAGATAAAGGATGCTGAAAAAGAGGAGCAGGGTAAGTTTCTAGGAGTCATGGATCAAATTTTTAAACACACGGGTTTAAAATAATAGTTTTTGGTTAATATTTGACCTTGATATAGAGATTATGTTTGCTTTCGATTTTGTAGGGCATTATCTTTTTAGCTGAATCATCGTGATCTAGTTGGCCTTTACTTCTTGCTCTGTGTCTAGTGACATAAACTTAAACCATATTCTCTTGTACATCATAGGTTTATTTTAAAAAATATTGAAATATAATAGGCTTAGGACTATAATTAGTCATCCTCTTACACTTTATTTAAATTAAGGAAAGCATATTATGGCGGTTGATAGCAAAGAGCTTGAAGATTTTATGCCTAACACAGAATTGGAGTGGTCGGAAACTGCGATCGCTCGAATGAAAAACGTCCCTTTTTTCGTGCGCCAAAGATAAGAGTGTCAGTCTTATTGATGATGATGTTGTTTCTCGGGCACGTCAAGAACGTGAAGGCGGAGCCATTGAAGAAGCAAGAAAGAAAAAGGCATCTAAAGCTGAATCTCAAACTGTCGTTCCAGAAGTAGAAATTAAGCGACAGTTCGTGAACTTTGCTTTTTATAAATTAGATCCTTCCTTCCGAAGACTGCCAAAGGAAAGAAAAGAAGCAGCAAAAAAAGAATTTCTTGACGTGCTTGAAGAGTATGATGCTAACACCGATATGATACTTCTTGGTTATACAATGGTGGGTATTAGAGCTGATGTCGATATCATGCTTTGGCGGATAAGTTATGAAATGGAAAATTTCCAAAAAATGACCACGCGTATGTATCAGACAGATCTTGGAAGTTTTTTAACACCCAGTTATTCATATTTGTCTCAGACTAAGCGTTCCATGTATCAGGACATGTTTAATCCCGAACATGAAGAAGATCGTACTCATATAATTCCTGGAAAAGCAAAGTACCTTTTTATTTATCCATTTGTTAAAACACGCGAATGGTACCTTCTCACTCAGTTTACCCGTCAAGGAATAATGGACGAGCACATCTATGTAGGTAATAAGTATCCTTCTGTAAAGCTCAATACTAGTTACTCTTTTGGTATTGATGACCAAGAGTTTGTTGTGGCATTTGAAACTGACTATCCTG
>JYMV01012958.1_pt1 | contig 11582 bp, 27 predicted proteins | sample 338911 | NCBI WGS metagenome assembly JYMV01 (sample SAMN03354496, study PRJNA234377) | hydrothermal vent metagenome | biome: Deep sea; feature: Hydrothermal plumes at the Eastern Lau Spreading Center, Western Pacific Ocean; material: Seawater | place: Tonga | collected 2009 | depth 2000 m m
ATCTTACGCTAGCGCTTGAATTGTTTACACAATTTTAAAGCCCTTAAGCTTAGTTCTGAGCTCACGCTCGCTCATTTCGGATACCGCGCTCACTAAAGGCTTACCACTCTCTTTAGCGTCAGCAGTGCTCTCGACAAACTTTGACAATTCCTTGTTCGCGTTCATCGCTAGGTTCAAATCACCGTTAGCGAGAGCAGTATCTCGGATGTAGATGAACACATCTGCTGGAGATTTAGCCTCAAAGTGCTGAAGTGCTTCCGCAGTCTTCCGTAGCTTGTGCTTATAGCCCTTTGGCATGCCCTTGGCGTTGCCTTTCCATTCATCTCCTGATTTAAAGCAATGAGCCTTTAAATTATCTGGTACTGGATTCTTAATTCCAGTCTCTGGATTGATCTTTGCTGGTTTACCCATAATATTCTCCATAAGAATTTCGAATAGTATTAAAAGAATAAAGAAGAAGATGGGTCTCTAAGGAGCTCCCTTTAATATGTTATTTGTAAACTGAAAGTTTACTATTAAGGTATTTTTAGTACTTAATACTTCTTTATTCTTTTAATATTACTCTAGTAGTTAGTAGTAGTAGTTAGTAGTTTCTCTATTAAGAGTATTCGATTCTTCGAATCTCTATTATGCTTATTTAAAGCACATCAGAGTATCCCTTATTTAGGGGGTATATCTAGGGCTTCTCGTCATAGTTCCACCTGCACTATGAGTCATTGAAGGATCCTATCGGGATACTCTGACAGCTTCTAAATTAAGCGAAGAATAGACAACGTGTGAAGCAACGCTTCGCTCGCTAATTGTTTTTTCTCTATAAGGGATACTTAGAGATATTCGATATGTTACATGCACTTAGGTGCATTGAGGTACCTTTCGGTACCGAAGGGGTTACGACCATTTACCCCATTTTAGGTGGTCACAGAAAGGAGATAAGAGATGGCAACAATAAGACTGTTAGATAACGAAGAGATGTTAGAGCAACTTAACCTACCTGAGGGGGTAGGGGAGTGGTCTGATGAGGGTATGCGACTGTTTAAGGCTTGGTGTAAGAGTAGTAATACTTGGTATTACGGTAAGCCTGGAGAGGAGTTTGATGAGGTAGAGGGTATGCGTCAGGCATCTATTGCTGGTGCTAGTCAGTTATATATGGAGGATTTAAGCTAATGGAGTTCGTAGAAGGAACATCCTTAATGGATGATGAAGAGGATTACTTACCAGAGTATGAGAGAGAGTGGGAAGAGTTAGGGGATCCAGAGGAGGGATACTAATATGTTTGAGGTATTGTTAGGGTTAGGTATCCTTTGGTTAGGATTTTTATTATTAATGTGGTTGGAGAAGTGATATGATGCAAGATAGAGAAGATATGTTAGAGGAGGTTCGTTCGAACCGAACTCCCTTAGGCGAGCGAAGCGATGCTTCACTACCAGGTAAGTTATTTGTTTACAACTATCAGTATAGGAGTCTCAGTGGGTTTGAAAAGAAATTAGCAGACCTACTGTTTCATGCTGATATAGGTAATCATGGCCTATCAATCTAAAGAGGGTTGGTGGGAAGAGTGTGAGAAAGATGTGTTAGAATTTTATAATAATAAGAGATAGTAAACTGAAAGTTTACAAAGGAGTAAGTAATGATAACGTTTTATGTATATGGTAATGGTAGTGCTAGAGTAGATGTAGCACATACTACTAATAATGGTACTAATATAATATGGGAGCATGACCTTCTAATTGTGTTAGCAAAGGATGAGGCCTTGTTTAATGACCATGCTAACGGTTATAAAGAATATGAGGAGAGAAGTTGGTCTTATGATATCAATGATGTGGGTGACTTCTACGATTACTTCAATAGGGATTATACGATTAGTGTTACTCTTGAGGCAGCTACAAAGGCTAAGGGTAGGGCTGAAGCTGTTGAGATACTAAAAGACCTATTGCAGATAGAGTTAGATGACTTGAATGTAGCAATTGAAATGGAGGAGGAGTAATGAGTGATGCATTAGGGGATGATTCAATGGACTACAAATGTTGTATATGTGGTGGTGAGTTTACAGGTTGGGGTAATAACCCTGAGCCTGTAGTTCAGGTAATGACAGAGGATTTCGAGGAAATCTTAGATGATAACGGGAAGGCTCTGTCTTGTTGTAATGGTTGTAACTCTAGTAGGGTAATACCAGCTAGGATGCAGGTAATGCTAGGGAGTGTGAGGTATGAGCGTTAGTTACGAGGACTTCTATGAGATAGCTAGTCAACACTTCTTAACGAAGCCGTTAACAACAGAGGCTACTGAATGGAGTGATGTAGGTATAGAGATCTTTATAGAAGAGAATATAACAGAGGCATATGAGGGTTGGTATTGGGCTGATGTTTATGCGGCAATAGATGATGTTGCTACTGCTAACTGGTACATGTATAAGAGGAGTATGAAATGAGTGTTAAAGAGAAGTTAGGTAGGTGCGAGTTATTCGCCACAAGAAATAAGATAGAAGAGGCGTTTCAGTTTGTTGATGATTTAGTTAATACACTGAGACCTGAGGATCAGATGACAGCTTATACAGCTGCCTATGTATTGTATAATAGTGCTATCAAGCACATGGAGGATGAAGATGGAAATGATTGATATAGTTAGGAAACAAATAGAAGAGGAGTTTGAGAGTGTAGTGGGTGATAAGTTACCTGACTTAGGTTCTTCTGATACTATAGTGTTACATGGTAGGAGGTTTACAGATAAGACGGAGTATGCTTACTACTTATTTAATTGTATGTGGGATAAGTTCGATGAAGAGCTTACAGAAACGGAGGTAGATAATGGATGAGCAACTAAAGCTAGTACATAAGTTAGCTGACCAAGCAGTAGAGGCTGCTACTCAGAAGGACTTAACGAAGTTATATTGGGATGATGCTTTCAACTGGTATAATGACTGTGATTTAGAATCACTAATAGAGATGGCTAACAACGTAGGAGTAGAGGTATGAGTGACACAGCAACAGCAAATTCAAGGGCAGCTGCCGTAATAAATAGGTACCCGCATTTGAAACAACAAGTCATAGACTCTTGGGAGCTTATGAGTGATGAGATAAGTGAGGGTAGTTCAGAAGATATGGAGGTCGAGAGATTTCTGTCTGAGTTAAATGATATAACTGAGGGGGAGGTATGAGTTGGGAAATAATTAAAGTAAAGCAAGACGATGGACGTACTGAGTATCAAGTTAGCGATGGTGGGGTCATGAACCGTACCTACTCTTATGACTTCTACACACTGCACGAAGCAGAGGTCTGTCTGAATGAAATTGTAACTAAGGAGGAAGTATGAAGAATAATAAAAGAAAGTTAGAGATATCTCAAGAGTATCTAAGGTATGTTAAGAATGTACAGAATAAATATGAGGGCTTAAGTAATCCAGGGTTCTCTGTTCTTACTTATATAGCTGCTAATGAAGGTATAGCTACTATAGCTAAGATATTAGTAGATCCTTTGTTTAAGGGCTTGAGTATGTCTACCATTAAGCGAGCTGTAGTAGAGCTTAGACTTAAGAGGCTTATAAGGTCTATGAGAGGGTTATCAGATAAGAGAGAAGAGAAGTTATACTTGGAGGATAGAGAGGTATGATAGTAGAGAGGTTGATGGATGGTAGTGTACTAGTGTCTGATATAATAGGTGGACAGCTAGTTAGTAAGAAGTACTACTTGGATGGTTCTAATAAACAGAACTTAAGAGAGGCTTATAAATTATTTTTAGAGGAGAAAGGTTATGGCGAGATCAACAAAGACACATCTGTTGAGTGATGGTAGTGAGTGGACAGTAGCAGAGATGGTTAAGGCTTCAGGAGCTTCTATAGCTACTATAAGGGCTAGGTTGTGGAGGACTAAGGATATAAAGGTTGTGCTTGCTAAGACTATTAGCTTACAAGGTAAGACTTGTAAGGTCTATACCTTAAGTGATGGTAGTGAGTGGACAGTCAATGAGATAGTCAAGAAGACAGGTGCTACTAGGTCTTGTATAGGGGCTAGGTTACACAAGTCTTTAGATATTAATAAGGTACTACAGCCTGCTAGGAAAACACCTATAGATATGGAGACTGTTAGTATGAATAAGAGTATAAAGGCTAGAATGTTCTTTGATGATAGACCTTTCTGGAAGTTAATGGCTAAGATAGGAGTAAAGAAATGAGAGTATCAGAGTTAATGAAACGTCTTGAGAGTCTGCCACCTAACGCAGAAGTTAGAGTGACTGAGAGTGCTAATGATGAAACAAGGTCTGAGAACTTTTGGTTAGTTGATATAGATTATCAGCACCGTAACAAAGAGTTTGACTTTGTAGATGAAGTAATTTTAATAGGAATGGAGTAAAGAAATGAGTAAGGAAAGATGGATAGAACATAGGATAAGGCTATGGGAAGAGATAGATGAGGCAGGAGTATATTGTAAGGGCTGTGAGTATTGTGAGGTAACTAAAGATGCTTATGGTACTGGTGACAGTCCTACCCTAAGAGAGTGTATGGGAGATGCTGATGTCTGTCCTGGTGTAGCAGAAAAGTGGGTAGATGGTATGTATGAAGGAGAAGATTATGACTACTAAAATATAAAATGTTAATGAAAGTTATGGTATAATCGTACCATAATTTATTTCTTATGAGGAGAATATCAATGAAACACGATGCTGAAACAGTAACAAAGATAAGAATCAAAGTTAATACTTGGCTTAACGCTAACCCCAACGATATGATAGACCTAATGGAGGAGTTCCATGAGGAACTAAAGGACATCTCTTTTGAATATAAAAGAGAGCAGTTCAGGTGTTGGGTGTGGGATACTGTCTTGAAAGAAGATAGCAGCTTATAATAGAGGTGTGATAGGAGACTAGCAACTTGAGGAGAGGTAGTATGAAGAAACTTCAGGGTAGAAGAATCACCTATCACAGTAATATTATAGCTAACTTTGGGGGATATAATGCGTAAGATGTTAATAACAACTGCTATTAAAAAGATTAGTAGTGGTGTCATAGTTTGTGACAGTAAATCATCAGCAATAATAACATTATATTTTTTATTAGACTTGGGATTTACCCATGTCAGTTTAGAGGAGGGTTAGGTGTGGAACCTTGTATGTCATCACTCAATAAGATAGTTGAGTATAAAGTAAAGGACGCTAATAATAATCGCAGCGAAGCTGTTAGGTTCTTTAGAAACAATGGATGTATTGATAACGACTTTCGAATAGAAGAGCTATTCATAGAGGTATTAGGATACCTTACTGATAGGTTCTCTAGGTCTGAGGGTCGTATTAAACTTACTGCTACTTCTGTAGCAATAGGTAATGTAGCTGAGAGAGTTATATCTAATAAGAAAGAGTTGTATACACCTCAACTAATAAGGTTAGGGGACTTTATACTAGAAGCATTAGTATCTCTTGACTACGTAGTACTAGAAAGAGAGTGTTACCGTTCACTAGAAGAAGTAATAGCTAGGTGGCGTAACGATGATGGTACCGTAGAGAAATCCCAATACCAAATCAACTATACTCCTTATTTAATAAGGCCTGGTAAATCATTTAGTAAGTACAGGTGTAAGCCTACCTTCAGGAGAGGAATCTCTATGAGGAGGTACCCTATATGGGAGGGTAATGAAAGGATTATTGATGGGGTCAAGGAGAATCTAGTTAAAGGTTCTGTTAGGTTAAAACGTAGACATATAGAGTCTGCCTTTGTTAAGGCTATCAATCATAATGAGGCTGTTAAGTGGAGAGTTAATCCTAATGTAGCTGAAGTTACTGCGCAGCTTAGGGATATCTATAGTGAGACTAAAATCTCTCTAGATGATGGTATAACATTCGACTGTGCTGACATAGATAGGATAGGTAATAACAGTAATCTATTAGGTAGGAAGCTTACTAGAAATGGTAAGCCCTTTGAGCCTGAGAGGGGTAGTAGTGAGGACGTTAAAACTCTAGAAAATAATTTAAATAAACTAGAGAAGAAACGTAATAAGCTTAAGTCCCCCAAGGCTATAGGTAAGCTATGTACTAGGTTAGCTGAGTTAAATGTAGTATACGAGCGTGCTAACTTAAGGTGGACTGATAAACAATACTGTCTTAGGAAACACTCTAAGTCTTCTAGAGATAAGAAGATACTAGATACTATACATGGATACGATGAGGAACCAGGATGGTTAGGCTACTCCTTTTACTTCTCTTACTTCTTAGACTATAGAGGCAGATACTATGCTAGAGACCCTTACTTTAACTACCAATCTAACGACTTAGCTAGAGGACACCTTATATTTTCTGAGGGTAAACCAATAGGTAGGGCAGGTATTGACTGGTTGTGGATGCACACTGCATCTAGTTACAATGAGTCCTTTGACATCAGAGATTTAAGCTGGTGCGAAGAAGATTATGTAGCTCATTTAACTAAACACAGACTATCTGATATAGCAGTAGATAAGATGTCCTTGGAGGATCGCTATTCATGGACACAAAACAATTTAGATTTAATAATGGACATAGCATTAGATCCAGTAGAGAATAGAGCTCTATGGATTAATGCAGAGAAACCTTTAGTGTTCTTGGCTTGTTGCTTTGAAATCATAGCGGTACTAGCTAACGGTGAAGAACATATAACACACTTACCTATACCTATAGACGCTAACTCTAGTGGTACTCAGCACTTCTCTGCAATGAGCTTAGATGAGGTAGCAGGTGAGTACGTAGGATTAATCCCTAGGAGTATATCTCTAGACTTCTACTTAGCTGTCGGTCAGCGAATGTTAGATGCTAATTTAGGTACTGCCTTAGGAAAGAAACTAGCACCTATCCCTATGAAACTTGTAAGGAAAGGTCTTAGTAAGAGAGGTACTATGACGAAAGGTTATAGTGCTGGTGTTAAATGTATATCAGATATTATCTACCAAGATAGTTATGATGCTGGTATAGTAGGCAAATATGATTTAACAAGGTCTGACTCTTGGAAGTTAGGTAGGGATCTTGTTGAGTCATACGATCAGATATGTTCTGGACCCGTAAGGATAAAGAACTATCTACAAGAGTTAGTTACATACCGACTAGCTAGTGGTACTAATACTGTCTGTTGGGAAACACCTAGTGGCTTTCCAGTAGTGGCAGAGAAGTGGATTAGAGAAAGAAGAAAGGTAATAGGCTATATCAATAAGAATAAGTATCATCATGTGTATATGGAGTATCTCGATATTCCTGCTAGACATGAGCTTGCTTCTGGTATTAGTCCTAATGTAGTACACAGCTATGACGCTGCACACATGGCTCTTGTTATATGTAGACTAAAAGATAGTGGGAACAAATCGTTCGGTGCTATTCATGATTCGTTTAGTGTACATGCAGGAGACGTTGATGAGCTGATAGAGGTTACTAAGGATGAGTTCATTAAGATGTATAAGGAAGATGTCTTAGAGGACTTGAAGGCTCAGATTACTATGGGTGATACTGACTGTAGTATAGAGCAACCTATCAAGGGTAATTTAGATTTAGAAGGCATAAGAGATAGTCAATATTTCTTTGCTTAGTCACTGCAAGGTGACGCTCACTTCTGTGAGCTAAATCTCTAAGTAGCCCTTATAGAGAAAAACGCGTTTGTGGCGAACGTTAATCAAGATATACGGACTAATAGACAGAGTACGCCACACCTACTTCTGTTTACTAGTCCACTTTTTATTTAAGCAGACCTAGTCTTCTTATTTAAATAGATAACCTAGAGCTTACTTTCATGGGCTCTCCTTAAAGCAGTTTGCTAGTACTGTAGGTTAGAGAACTAGCACTAACAATATAATAATAATAATACAGGAGTAAGAAAATGGCAGCTAAATACTTTAATGGGCTGGCTTGTAAGCGAGGGCATATCTCAGATAGGTATGTTAGCAATGATGCTTGCGTTGAATGTGTTACAGAAAACAGTGTAGCTTATAAGATAAAACGTAGAGAAAGCAACTTGATGAACAAATATGGTATGACATTAGAGGAGTATGATACAATGGTAGAAAACCAGGGTAATGTATGTCTTATATGTGGTACTGATAACCCTAGTGGTAACAACAAACATGGTCGATGGCCTGTGGATCACTGTCATAGTACAGGTATAGTAAGAGGACTCTTATGTCACCACTGTAACTGTGGTCTAGGTCATTTCAAAGATGATGTAAAGTTAATGGCAGGTGCTATTAACTATTTAAATAACTTTAATAATAAGGAGAAATAACGTGGCTTTACTAAATAACGTAGAACTAAAGTGGTGTAAATGTGGTGACAATGCTGGTACAAAGTATATGTCTGAAGAGAAACAATGGTCAGTAGATGCTTTGTGTTCTAAGAAACAATCAGCTGATTGGGTTAAGAGTCAACACGCTCAGAAAGAACGTACTGATAAGGACTCTAATAAGCCAGTAATTAAGCTTACTAAGGCTTGCATCAAAAGAGATGGACAACCCGCACAACCTATCAAGTGTATTGACATGTTCGGTAATGATATCGACCCGTTAATCATTGGTAATGGCTCTAAAGCTAACGTACAGTATATGGAAGTACCATATGATGTAGGTGGTAACAAGGGTGTTAAGGCTATCTTAACTGCTATTCAAGTAACTAAGCTAGAAGAGTACGCAGGTAATAATGGTATGGAGTTTGATATTCAATCTCAACCAGAAGTTTCATTGGAAGAAGATGAAGTGTTTTAGGTAGTAACAACTAGTCCTCTCTTAATTGGGAGGGCTTTTTAATTTAATAATAATAATAAGGAGAACAATATGTTCAAAGATAAACCATTAAGCAACATCAAGGCTACGGCTAAACAATTAACAGGCGAATATGTAGGTGCTACTCACTACAACAGACTAAAGCCTGCATATCAACCTGCAGAGGTTGCTCATGCTTGGGGATTAGATTTCCTACTATGGAATACAGTTAGGTATCTCTCTAGAGCTGGGCATAAAGAATCTGTTAAGATGACATCAACAGAGAAAGAAATAGATGACCTTAATAAGGCTATCGATTACATTCAGATGCGTATCAATGTACTAAGTGGTAGGACACCTCTAGACTTCAGTGTTAAGGAAGTAGTACCCCAATTAAGTATGAATGAGGTTCAGATGAATGAAATAGAAAGTAAGAGAGTACCTTCCGAAGAGGAAGTTAAATCTTACTACAGAAATTTATCTGAGCAAGAGTCTGATGCTAAAGAAGGATGGTTAGAAGAACCTATCGAGTCGTTCATGAAGCGTTGGAATGTAGATACCATCTACTCTAAAAAGAAAAGAGAGACAGTGATGAAAGAGTGTTGGGGTGATGAGGGGGTATCTAATGAGTAGTAAAGACCAAGAAGGTTGTATGATGAGCCTTTGTGACTATCAATTAGGTGCTGGTAAGACAGCCGAGTATACTAATAAAGATGTTGTATGGATTCAACTACCTGAGGAGGTAGGGGAGGTCATGGCGCTTAAGAAGAGGTATCTCAGAGGCGATATAGACTACGCTACTATGAAACAGAGGCTACAGTTAGAGTTAGGGGATGTCCTTTGGACTATCACTAGGTTAGCTGAAGACAATGGTATGACGTTAGATAGTGTAGCCAAGGCTAATTTAAATAAACTAAGAGATCGTCAGGATAGAGGTGTCTTACACGGAAGGGGAGATAACAGATAATGTATAAATTAAACAAAAGGTTTTCTATAGACAAGGATAAGTTTCAGTGGATTCTAGTAGAGTCTCACTACCCTGAGAAGGGACAGCGATATGAACGTAATAAGTACTACGGTACTTTAGCCCAACTGTCTGCTGCTATTATAGATGCAGAAGCTAAAGAATCTTTAGATAGCCTACCAAAGGATAGAGTTAAGGATGTAGTTAAGATAGAGGCTTACGCTACTATGATGGAAGGTATTGTTAAGAGATTAGAGTCTTACTTAGAGAGTAAGGGAGTATAAAGAGGTGGGGAATGGGTTAACTCCGATTGACAAAGCAGGCTTAAACTAATTATCCAAACACTATAACAAGTATTGGGTGTTAATGAAAGATAACTACTGCGAAGAACCTTAAGCCCCTTTAGCTCAGTTGGTTAGAGCATCCGACTCATAATCGGCAGGTCGTTAGTTCAAGTCTAACAAGGGGCACCAAATTAAAAACAGGGGTCATAATGAAGTATCATAGTGAGGTGGATTGTTGCGTGAAGTTAGAAGCTATAAGAACTATAATGGAGGGGTTTAAAAATGATATAAAAGACCCTATCAATTTACATGTGATAGAGACTGTATTAGAGTTAGTAAGAGAGCTTAGAGGAGAACTTAATAATAATAAGGAGTAATAATGAGGGAGAACGGTGTGTTACAATATCATGGGCCATGTAGTATTTGTGGTTCTAAAGATAACAAGGCTACATATATGCATGATGATGAGAGTCATTCTGCTTATTGCTTTGGTTATAATAATAATAATAAGGAGTACGAAATGTTAGAATCCAATAAAGAATCTATTGATGATGTAGCTGATTACCCAACAAGAGGTTTCAGGGAAAGGGGTATCACTAAAGATATCACTAGTAAGTATGGTGTCAAGGTAGGATACAGTGAGAGTGATGGTGTTACCATTCAATATCACTACTACCCTGCCACTAGAAATGGTAAGATCGTAGGTTACTCTCGTAGAGAGGTAGCTAATAAACAATTCATAGCTGTAGGTGATGTTAAGAATGATGTAGAATTATTCGGACAATCTCTATTTCAAAAGGGTGGTAAGCGTATTATCATTACTGAGGGTGAGCTAGATGCTATGTCTGTGCAACAGATGAATGCTAATAAGGGTTCTGAGTGGCCAGTAGTATCGGTAACTAATGGTGTTGGTGGTGCTCTCAAACAGATATGTGCTAACTTAGATTGGGTTAACTCATTCAATGAAGTAGTGTTTATGTTTGATGCTGATGAGGTAGGTAAGAAGTCAGCAGAAGAATGTGCTAAGGTAGTACGAACAGGTAAGGCTAAGATAGCTAAGTTAGGTAGACATGGTAAGGATGCTAGTGATTATCTAGTGGGTGACCACCTAAGAGAGTTAGAAGATTCTATCTGGAGAGCAGAGGTTTACAGTCCTTCAGGTATTATTAACTCAGCTTCTACTTGGGATGCCTTCTCTAGAGATATGCGAGAAGATAGTATACCTTATCCTGACTGTTTCTGTAATGTAAACGATCTTACCTATGGTAGACGTACGGGTGAGTTAACTATCTTTACTGCTGGTACTGGTACTGGTAAGTCTACCTTTATTAAGGAAGACATCTACCATCTACTAACTACCACTGAACATCAGATAGGTGTAGTATCTCTAGAAGAATCAGTCAAAGAAACCTTAGATGGTATCATTGGTATTCATCTTAATAAGAGAATTAACTTACCTGATACTAAGTTCGATAGAAAAGGTGAGGAAGGTAGAAAGGCTTGGGAAGCTACAGCAGGTACAGGTAGATTTACTCTACTAGACCACCAAGGATCTCTATCAGATGATAGCTTGATGCACAAGATTGAGTATCTCGCTGCGACTGGCTGTAAGTTTATCTATCTAGACCATATTACTATTGCTG
>JYMV01015129.1_pt1 | contig 11581 bp, 3 predicted proteins | sample 338911 | NCBI WGS metagenome assembly JYMV01 (sample SAMN03354496, study PRJNA234377) | hydrothermal vent metagenome | biome: Deep sea; feature: Hydrothermal plumes at the Eastern Lau Spreading Center, Western Pacific Ocean; material: Seawater | place: Tonga | collected 2009 | depth 2000 m m
ATTTCCTTGACCATACTTCAGTTTACTGATGTGATTAGAAATCTGGGATGATTTCTTATACTTATTTAATTTGAACTCAACCTCAACGGCCGTGGAAAAGGTAACAGCACCGACTCGAACAGCACCATCGTCCACTGAAGAATGGTCAAGGAAATCAGACAGGAAGGTTTTTAATTTGAAGAAATTATTGAACCCAATACTGTTGGAAGCATCAATGACAAAAGCCAGATCGACCTCACCTATTACACAATCGACTGTAAAATAAAAAAAAATCATCAATTCCATCTTTGAAAATGAAAATAAATTATTGTACAGGTAGCAACCTATATATATAGCTTTATCTGTATATCAGGTATTTCTTTAACCCTTTGACTGCGACATTTCGTCTATAATCATAGTGTCATGTGCAATATTATTCATGACGTTATGACCCTTTCAGCAGAGTGACGTCATATTAACAGCATTGTGACGTTACTTACCGTTTCTTTTTAATTTTAGATAGTCTCTATATGTGCAATATCCGCATCTGACTTCAAATTGTGCAATCTAAGTCCATGTATAACGTATTTGTGTAATTCATTCTTAAAGAAAATAAACGTACATTTCTTTCCCGAGGGATATATATGTTCCTAGCGCAGTACACAACCCAGAGACATATATGTCCCTAGTGCAGTCAAAGGGTTAACCTTAGCTAAGCTTTGTAACTGAACATTCAAGATAATTCTACTTCTGCTACTATACTACCAAATATGTAACGCTTTCAACAAGTGGAAGATTACGTTAGAGGGTGCATATGATAATTGAAAAAGGTTAAAACCATTTACAGATTTCATATATTAGTAGTTGATAGAGGAGACCACAGTCTGGAATGTTTCAACCGAGATATGCAAATCTATGGGCTGTGGCAGCTGGTTCCAGTCAGACATCGTACGAGGGAAAATCATTCTTGTTTTTGCTTAGCTTTATAAGAAGGGATAATGAAAGACAAGAAATATATGTGCCGTAGTTATCTCAATGGTGATATCTTTTCAAAGCATATCAACATATGCCGAGGAAGATACAGTCCTGGTAACGTATAGCTTAACAGTCTTGGTAACGTACAATGTAACAGGCCTGGTAACGTACAGTGTAACAGGCCTGGTAACGTACAGCGTAACAGTCCTGTTGCCGTACAGTCTAACCGTCCTGATAATGTACATTGCAACAGTTCTGATAACGTGCAGTGCATCAGTCCTGTTAACGTAGAGTGTGACAGTTTTGATAGCGTGCAGTGCAGCATTCCTGAACGTGCACAAAGTAACAGTCCTGATAACGTGTAGCGTATCAGTCCTGGTAACGTAGTGTGACAGTTCTAATAACGTGAAGTGCATCAGTCCTTGTAACGTAAAATTCAACAGTCCTGATAGCGTACAGTGCATCAGTCCTCGTGACATCCAATGTAACAGTCCTGATAACGCGCAGTATATCAGTCCTGATAACGTAGTGTATCAATCCTGGTAACATACAGTGCAACAGTCCTGATAACGTATATTGTATCAGTCCTGGTAATGTACATAGTCCTAATAACGTACAGTGTATCAGTCTTGGTAACTTACACTATGCATAGCTGTAAGAGCAATAAGTATAATTATTCATGTATTTTAGAAGCAATTTAGAATTACAGTTCATTTTTTATTGGCTTATTGTAAATGTTTGACATAACATTTTAAATCCAGAGAGAAGTCGAGAACTTGTAACTTATTGAATATCTATGTAATGTTGAGAATTCGTTCGTATAGTATCCCATAATTTAAAACTACGATATAATTTATTCTAGTTGTTAATAACGTAGCTACAAGGCATTGTCACAAAGCCAACCATCAGAATTTGTTGGCAATGAAGGTAATATGGGGATAATAACCTATGCTCTCCATTGATCTGGCTGCGTGGCATTGTCACAAAGCAAGCCATCATAATTTTGTGAAAAGAAGGGAAGTGACAATTATAACTTATGTTCTCCAGAGACCTTGCAACTTACCCTCCTTTGCAGCGACCTGATTACATGATATTGCCGCAATGGCCGCTACCACGAGTGACCAAAAGCGAAACATATTTCCGTCACCTGAAAATCAAAGCCAAAAATAGAGATGTTAATTTAGGACTCAAAGAATAAATATCAATTATCATATAATATATAGTTGTACAATAATAACGCCAGCAATGCTATTGTAAATGTGATCTGTTATATCAGTTACTGATCGATGCTAGAGGCCGCAGATACAGGCCGATCTTACAGTTCGCTGTTTTTGCAGTTATTTTAACGAAAATTTTAAGAATTTGACCAATGTTGTAACACGAAAATTAGGTAAACTCATTCACAAACAAAACTGTTCTCACGACTTTTTATTTATTCTATAAATAATAACATCATTATTGTACAAGTTAGATATAGTATTTTTGAAACAAAAGAAGTTGCCCGTATTGGATATAACAGGTTTCTTTTCCGCCGACAAAACACGTTTGATACGAAAAAGAAACCCGTCATATATTCTTTTGCTTCAATAGTACTGTATATTATACATTAACTAAAATCACAATTCTTGTGTGAGATAAGTATTAATTGTAAACCCGTGAATCGAGGTTATTCCATAAATGCGTCGTGCGCACTAAATTAAATATCTACTTGCTTATTGTATCAAAATATGTCATTATGCTGTATTTGCAAAACATACAAAACACGTTTGATACGAAATTGTGATATTTTATTAGACAATCGTTGGAAGTCATATCCCCCGCCAGTAATGAAGATCTTGTATAATACGTAGAATAATTAAGCTTTGTATGCATTTGATATCAAGGACAAAGCGGATAGTAAACTTTTTTTGTTAAATATATCAAGAACTTGCTTAAAAGAGTAATTGATCAATATACACAAAACACGATGCAGACATTTTAAATCTGACGACATAATTTATGTTAAGAAATAACGAATACGCGAACTTTTAAAATATATTCTGTCAATACAAACAACAAGCAACGAACCGACTACAAGTAAATACAAATCAGACAGACCATAGAGGAACATTTCGGACATTTAAAAGACCTTGTAATATCTAATTATCAACATGAATCGAAAGGACGTATGCTAATAAAACAATTATCGTTTTATTTTTGCTAATTGCTATCTTTTTTGGCAACAGTTAGATTGTATTCTCTATTACTTGTGCATCCATTTCAACATCACGGAGATCAACAACATAAACAAATTACCATATCATAAAAAGACATGTACAAAAAGACCTACAACAAAATATTTAAACAGAAATCAATCCAAATGGATTAGAAATGTACGTGCACTTTATTATCCAGGAAATGAGCACTGTTGTATCTCCCTTAGACCCATAACACACAAATACATGGCCACTTACTTTCCTGACCTGGTGCAGCCACATAAAAAAAAGTGGCATGGCTAAACTAGTTCTAGGGCCAAATGAGTCAGTTAAATTGTTTGTTGTAACAGCAGTTAAAATCAAAGGGGTAGTCAGAAACCATCAATCGAAGAAAAAGAGACAAATCAATGACCAACTGAACAGGACAAAAATACGAACAATGGTCTACAAAACACGACACATAATACTAAGGATTGAGCAACACGAATTCAGCTAAACACGGGGGTTAAACTCAGGTTGGAAGACAAATCAGTTCCTTCTCCATCTGTGGTACCCGTCGTGTTACTGTTGCCCATCACGAACATCTTTAGTATACATATGCATACAAATAACATTTACCTTAATTAACAACGAATGCCTTATTTAACATTTATATCACTATATGTCTACAGTAGTGGCCATCTTGTTAAATAGGAATAAAAGCTTACCGGTTATGTTTCCAGGAGAATGTCATGAATGCCCATATGTCGATCAGGGTCTTTATATATACCAACCATTCTAAACCATCACCATACATATTGACTATATCTTTTAAGCTGAACAACAAAGCAACATATGACAAAACATTTATCACAAATGAATCGTATAGAAAAGAACAATAAAAAAAAGACAACATAAGTATTTGAATTAATCTTCATGTCTATTAAGTTTATTACACGTACACATGGCTTACTGCCATCAAGAGCCGTTTGCGTCATAATGGAATACAATGGGTTGAATAGGTGATTCTAATGTTACCGTGTCAGGAAACTGTAGCCTTTCATGGAACACTGTTACTGCTTCATGACTACTTTGTTGTGCATAACAATGCATGTAGAGTTTGAAGATACCAAAGGGTAATCAGAATCCGTATTTCGAAGAAGAACAGACAAGACAATGGCCAAAGGAAAAAGTACAAAAGGACAAACAACGATCTACAAAACATACACATAAAACTAAATATCGAGTAACACGAACCCCATGTTCATCGACATTAAGCTGCCGTGATATCTAGGAAATATTGCAGCTGCTTTATCATTAATTTAGTATGCATAACAATGTCTGTTCTCTTAAATTAAACTGCCGTCATTTCTAAACAAATATTGCAGACCACTTAAATTTCAGGTTTGAGATTCAAAAATGACGTGCAAAATATATTCACAAATAAAATAAAAAGAACTGTAAGCATGACTAGGTCTAAGTATGCAAAAAGGTATGTGTGATGTTGCTACTATTACTCTCATGTAAGATTCTCTGAACTTTACCGAGCACAACATCACATGATGAAACAATGTCGTTTTTCTTAATAAAATCTCCAAAAATTAAAAATGTGCAGTGCAGTTTATTTGGTAATTTTCAGTAGTATTAAATTTCACACCAGAGGCTCACATGAGCTTGCATAACACACCCATCCAAATGCACACAGTTATAACAGTTCAAAATTTAATTGGGAAAATCGTAGAAACAGTGGCATTATAGAGCTAGATTAATATCGATGGTGTAATAAAAAAAAGTTTTAATATTTTTAAATATGATTAATAAATCCGAGACCTTTTAATAAACATAATTTTAGAGTAAATGTGTAAGGACATGTGGATGATATTGGCGTAACTTTTATTCTTATTGGAGAATATCATAGAAGTTCAAAATGTGTAAATATTTCCTACTTAGACAATCTTCTTTTCATTTCCTGATTTTAGAATGAAAGACGATGTACACAAATATCCATAAGATAGCATGAATTCTTTTTCTATGTTGTGCACTTCGCGTAAAGCAATGTTCCGCTCGTCTTTATTCCGACGTGTTGTGAAGGTGATTCGTGTCTTTTCTATATGGAATTTGTTTTTGTTTGCATCTATTGGTGTTCAACAGGATTTCCATATCAGATGACGAGTGTGTCACGACGGGTACCACAAGTGGAACAGGAACTTCATGACCTCCTGTGTTCACCTCCAGTATTTCGTGAAGTTAGCTTTACTAAATAGTTAGTTTTCTGTGTTTTGTTTTGTTATCCATTATTTGCCTTTTTGCCCCTTTTTTCTTTCTGTCATCGTGTTGTCTGTCTTTCTTGGAATTACTGTTTCTGACTACCACGAGTATGTCTACAAACGTTCCTCGTAAGGTATCATCTGGTCATGTTATTCGTGAATTCAGGATATTAATTACCTTATCTTATTCACGATTTTGCTATATTTAGTGTTATTGCGGTCTTTTGTTTTATTTGTCTATTTTTCAACATTTCTTGTTTCATCGATTGATAATATTTTTTCAAATTTGACTTGATGTATTATTTCCCTGTCTCAACTATTAACACTTAGCAAATATATATATACAATGCTACCTGATATTATTTGTGATTGTAATGTATGACCAAGGCTTGACCCATTACAGTCAAGGTTTCTCATAAATTTTACGCCACCTGCAAATTGGGAAAGCCTGGTCAGGTAAAATAATGTACTATTAGTTCGTTTTAATCGATGTTTCGAAAGCTAAACAAATTTGGAATCTTTGGGAGCTGTAAATTTCAGTAATGAATATATCTAATAAAGCATGTCAGTGTAGAAACACTGACTACTGGGCGGATGATACCCTCTAGGACTAACCATCAAACAGTGTACACTTTGAATGAATAATTAAAAAATTGTTTATTTGCGATGCATCTGGTGACTTCCATTCGTAAATCTCTCCAAGATGGAGGGTAACAAATCTGTGCTTAATTCTGTCCGTCTTTGATGTTCCTCTTTGTACTGGCTATCACAATTGAACTAAATGTGCCAACACACAGAATTATTTAATCGGTTCCGCAAGATGATTTATAAAGCTTATAAGTAATGGTCTTATTCTGTGGCCCATAAATCTAGCTTATCGATGCCCCTTTTTAATTGTAGAGCATGTGCCAAGCCAGGAAAGTTAGGGATATCGATTTTGCCTTTTGCTACGATTTTTCTATTGGATTTTGGAATGGTGTGGTATTCTTGTTGATCATTGTATTCTATACTGCGGTCGACGATTGTCGCCAAATATATTGTAAGCAAGTATACTCCTCCAATGCGTGCATCTGATGATAATTCTAAATGCTCAAATGATATTACTTCAGTGTTTAAAATTTCGATCGCTTAAGCTCTGTTCGGATATCACACCTTTACTATTTTTACTTTTTGAGTAAGTTAATAAATTTTATTTAGTGGAATTCGTGTTCCTCGGTCGTTTGTTTTCTGTGTAGTGTTTTTGTAGGTGGTTGTTTGTCCTCTTGTCTTTTTTCTTTTGGCGATTGTGGTGTCTGTTCTTCGATTTGCGAATTCTGATAATCCCTTTGGTAATCTCTTCATATTGGCCATTGACATTGTTGGAGCATAAGTATTGTGATCATTTGCATTATGGGTACTTAAGCATTTGGTCAGATCCATTACAAGACCGTAATCATATCAGCCATTATTATTAAAATATGAACATTTCTGTCATATTCAATTGTTCGGGAATACGTTTGTCGGTGTGTGGATTATTGGACAACAGCGATATAGGTCAAGTCCATTTTTAGAACATAATATTTATGGTCATTCATTCAAACAGCAGTTGTATGTTGGCCGTCTGAACCAATCAGATTGATTTGTTCTTATTACGACATGAAATACCGTTCGCCCACTGGGTTCGCCCACTTTTTATATTGAGTGTAGCTTATATGTTTAGTTTTCTGTGCTGTGCTTTAATCTTTGTTCGTCTTTGTTCTGTGTCTAGTGTCAAATATTGCTGGTGTCTCTGAAGTGTCCATGCTTGATTTTCCATTCGGTTTTCTCTAATGTTTATTGATAAATAAACTTCATAAAGAGATTGTTTATTTGATTTGCAGGTACTAGTAATACAGAGCGGAAAACCTTTTTTTTTTTAAATCACACAACAGCTGTGGCACAGTTTTAAAAAGTCCACAAACATGTTCTATCTTTGCATTGCAAAATTGATCAGAACCAGTTATTTATAACAACGTGCAGAAAAAAAAAATGGTAAATTAGATGACATTGTTTGCCGCGCAAAAGGAAAAACAACATATGAATAAGGATTATTTATCTCCATTTTAAATCAATCACCATAACCATACATCGTGTGTCGTTTCTGGAATTTTGTATAAATCGGATTATTGACAGATGTTTGTTACATAAAACGATTGTATGACACTATATAAATCATTTATATCTTAATCTCTTTATCTTGAAAAAAATGTATGGTTGGCAATTTTATGTATGAGGCTATTGGAGGGATTTGTGGTTTATGTCAGTTTTGGGTAAATTTGATTATTCACTGTCGAAACGGACAAAAGATTAAAGTGAACTAGTTTATTTTCCGACTTAATACACTCGTGCTTTTGACCTTACCAGGAGTTTTTTTTTCTCTCTCTCTCAGTGCGATACACTATTAAATGCAAGCTCTCCGATAATTGTTTAGTTTTAGATATGATACACTCGTTCGTATGAAATTATACATTTTGTATTTGATATATGTTTTTGTACGGATGACCTGAATGTACTTGTGTGTACTAGAACAAGCATTAAAAATAGTGCTATCCCACTGTGGTATCCATTTGAAAACGGCTTAAATCGTAATGGTCTTTCTTCAGGGTACTAATTTGGACAAATACTAGAACGTAGCTCCCACCCGGCAGGGTATCAATGTGGATCCAAAACAAGCCTAAGTCGTAATGTTCTTCCATCAGAGTCTCAAATTGGACGAAGACAAGCTTAGAAAGTAAAGTTCTTTGAGCAGGATAATAATTTGTATTTGAACAAACCAAAACCATTATCACTTCCCGACAGGATATCAATTTCAATGCAAAAGTATCTTTATATATTGCAAGATGTTGACAACGAACGAGTGTATCATATCTAAAACTAAACAATTATCGGAGAGCTTGCATTTAATAGTGTATCGCACTGAGAGAGAGAGAAAAAAAACTCGCATCAGATTTGATTGCCATATTAGAGGGTTCGTGTAGCTCAATTTTTAGTTTTCTTTTGTAGTTCTTTGTCTTGTTTGTCTTTTCATCCTTTTTCTTTTGTCCACCGCATTGTGCATTTTCGATCTATGACATCTGATTACCCCTTTGGTACCCACAATCTTTCCTTGCAACGCATCACGTTCGTCATGTTCAACATAAATTCAAGAAGTTAATTGTTTCGCCACGCTTTCGCTATATTTAGTGTTATTTTTGTTTTCATATCTTTCGACATTTCTTGTTCCATCAATTGATTTTTTTCTTGACCTGCTGACTTTTTAGCCCCAGCAAATTATTTCTTATGGTTTACTGTTGTTTGTTTGTCTAATCACAGTTTTTGAATTGTATCCTATAATCAGTATTTCGTGTTTCCTTATTCGCAGTTTTTGTTTCATTGTTCCATACAGTTGGTCTTTCGTGCTTGATTGTTGTTGATTGTCTTTTTAGAATAAAACTGGTGCTTATTGTCTCCTAACAACATTATTGGGGGTTTCATTGGAACCGTTTTCTTATAAAGATTAAATGTTAGGCTTATTGGCGTCTATCGTCACTTTCAGCAGTTTGACAGCTGTATAGTAACTACCAGACTTCATGGACAAGGAAAGTCTGTACAGATATAATAAATTTGCTAGTGAAACCCCGACCTTGGTATATGTCTGAAAACCTTAGCACTTGATGTTGGTAACAGGGCCTAGAACCCACGCCAATTATATTAGACGTGTGGTCAAAAGTACATGAACATACTACAACTAGTACATGGCACACAAACATAATACTACAATATTTGTATCCGTATTAACTTAAAAACAACATAGACACATGTCATGTTTTAATCATATTTATGTGTTTATGTGTTGAGGGTATCGGTTTTCTCTTTTTCTACGAATTTGATATTTGATTTTGGAATTTTTCCGACAATGTGTTATTCTTTTTTTTATCCCTCCGCTCCCCGAAGGGGGAGGGGGTATACTATTTTACCTCTGTCCGTCTGTTCGTCCGTCTGTCCTTCCGTCCGTCCTTCCGTCCGTCCAAGATATTTTTCGTCACATTTTTCTCAGTAACTTTTGATGGCAGAAATCTGATATTTGATTTTTATACACATTGAACATATATGCTCATTTTTCGTTACATTTTTCTCAGCAACTATTGATGCAAAAATCTGATATTTGATCACAAGCTTCATATAGGTAGCCCATATCGTGGGAAGCATTTTTGGACCCATCAGATTCCTACTTCCTGTTTGCCGATTTTGTTGATATTTATACACAATTAACATACAATGTACATTTGTATATGCACATTTTTCGTCTCATTTTTCTAAGCAACTATTGATGACAGGAATCTGATATTTGGTCACAAGCTTCATATAGGTATGTCATATTGTGGGAAGAGTTTTTGGATCCGTCAGATTCTTATTTCCTGTTTGCCGACTTAGTTGGTTTTTATGCACATTGAACATATATGCACATTTTCCGTCACATTTTTCTCAGCAACTATTCATGGCAGAGATCTGATATTTGGTCACAAGCTTCATATAGGTACCCCATATCGTGGGAAGCGTTTTTTGACCCGTCAGATTCCTACTGCATGTTTGCCGAAGAGTGGGGGTATCATAAATGAGCATCAGCTCACAGTTCATCGCGTTTCATTTGAGTGAAATGTGCGATTCGTATCAACTGACATCCTGATAGGTGTAAAATATGTAATGAAGACAATTCGATGTTTTTAACTAGTGTCTCAACCTTATTTTATTAGATATCCATACAATATAATATGTTTCAGTTGTGATTAAAATGTGATCATAGTTTTTCAGTGGTGATGGTTCAAAAACAGCCAATTGGATTACCATATATTAAAGAGCAGAACATGCAAAATGTTCAGATCCAGAAGACAACGGTATTTTGTACAATAATCACATATAACCATTTTAATTAGTTTGTTAGGGTCCATGGTAACGAACATTTTTGACTTTTGTTTTATCTAGTGTCGAAATGCCTAACGAAAAGCAAGAGGTGCACAGAGCACACGATCGATGAAAAAAAGTATTTTGCCCACTACAGAAACGTTTTATTCCTATCCATCAAAATCACAATATGTAACCTTTGAGCTTACTGTCATAAAAGCGTTCAGAATATCATTAATAAATGATTAAATGGTATTTAATAGGTAAATTATATTAAATATTGACATCAGAGAAAGTCAATAACAATTTGAAAGGAAACTAGTCTCCTTTTTATAGTAGTTTTATATACTTTATTTTGACAGAAATTCAACGAAAATGGACAACACGTATTACTTATAGAGGCATATGTTTTCATTCTTATATAGACAATAGCCCTTTTTGAATGCAGATCGCAAAACTGACTAACTAGCAACTTTTGCCGTTTTCTTTATTTTGGAATACCTATCTGTCAAAAGGTAAGTTAACCGTTGAATATAGATTAGTACACAATACCAAGCAGTATGGTTCAACTACAAATGCACCCGTTTATATATTTGCACACAAAATACTAAAAATCGGCAACCGTCATTCCGTCAGCTTATTGACAAGTATTGGACAAATTGCTATCATGTGGATATTCCAACTTTTTTGGGGCACACAAAAACAACCACTATGTGCCTAAATTTCCATCGGTAGTGTATTCACCTAGAATGTGATAGCTCGTGGGCTCGAACATCGGTCCGTTAAAACCAAATACTATATAATTGGTATTTGCTACTTCTACGCTACGCACGTAACATTAAGGCGTAAGATCAAAGACTAGTTAAGTCGAACACGATAATGCGTCCGATTGGGAAGTCATGCCTACCAGAGCACTATTGATTCAGTGAGATAGCACTATAAAATGTATGCTGGTTCAGTACAAAGCGTACATCAGCATCATCTCATCCAAATGCAACTTGATCTCGCCATAATGAAGCTGTAAATGGCTCACTTAGCGTTAAACAATATCACTCACTCACTCAGTCAGTAACTGCAGGGCCGTGACTAGATAAGAGACAAATAAGATAAATGTCTCCAGGCGAACAAAATGAAAAATATATAAAAAGGTAAATAGAAAACAAAATAATAATCATAATAATGCATAAGGGTAATAACAAAATTACCGAACTCCAAATAATCTTCCAAAGGGAAAGTCAAAACTCGTAAGTATATAAACAGACAAAATCAGTCAACAATCGGAAAACT
>JYMV01036671.1_pt1 | contig 11580 bp, 9 predicted proteins | sample 338911 | NCBI WGS metagenome assembly JYMV01 (sample SAMN03354496, study PRJNA234377) | hydrothermal vent metagenome | biome: Deep sea; feature: Hydrothermal plumes at the Eastern Lau Spreading Center, Western Pacific Ocean; material: Seawater | place: Tonga | collected 2009 | depth 2000 m m
GTGCCCGCCGCTTACCCCTACTTAATATCCGCTGTAAATCGTTTAATCAAGCCTGATATCCCCCGAATCTCTTTGAGCTTCGGATTCACCAGCTCAAACTGACGTAGTTTTCGTTTTGCTTCCGTTTCACTGAAAGCTACCACCGTACCCTGCTCAATAGCATCCTCTCGCTGTGGAATTACTACCGTGTATTTGTATACCGACACATTCAACCCTTTCTTCAAGAACATCCCATATTGCAAGACCGCTGAGTTTGCCCAATTTCTGAACGGATTTAAAAACAGACGGTAGCAAATCACAATTTATCCTAAATTAGCAATAGAAGTTCTCCGATCACTATTATAGTTTTTAGCTCTTCGGTGTCCGTCCCGCAATCACCCTTCGCAATAGCACATTGACCTACCAAACTTTGCGATCATCTACGCTCCTCATCTATACTTAAGTTGCTCTATTGATTCGACTTATACTTCAAGTGCCGGGACACCTTTCGGTGGGCGACGATTATTCACAGATAGCCGTAACTGCACTCGGCGTGACGGCGGCTTCCATTTTCTACGGCAGATTCATCGTTCAATGGGTCGCCTCGGAGTATCAGAAAAAGAGCGTTATGCCCACTCTGTTCTGGTATATGAGTGCCGTCGGGTCTGTGATGCTGCTCACATTCGGCATTCTTGACCAATCCCTGCTGGGCATCATCGGCCAAAACATCAACGTCGTCATCTACGGGCGCAATATCGTCCATATCTGGCGCGAACGCGGTACGCTGACGCCAATGACGTCGGCGATTCTGCATCTCACCATGTTTACCATCGCGGCTGTAGGACTCTTTTTCGTGGTCCGCTTCGCTTATCTCGAGTGGGGAACGCAAAATGAGAAGGGCTCGGCAGAATCAAAAATCGGATGGGCCTGGCTCGCCGTCGGACTGCTGGGACAAGCCCTGTTCGCGTTACGTTTCATCCTCCAATGGATCACGACAGAGAAACATAAGCGCAGCATCGTTCCGAATATTTTCTGGATCATCAGCCTGATAGCGGCGCTTCTTCAATGCTCAGCATTTGTTCAACGTGAAAAATGGATATTTGCGATTGGCATGGCCATTACAGTATTGATCTACAGTCGGAATATTTGGTTCGTATACTGGAAAAAAGAAGCACCTGCACAAACCTGATCTGGGCAGTGCGCATGTAGAAAAGGAACTGCGTTATGAAAGCGGTACTCTTTGCAGCCGGAAAATCCACGCGAACACATCCCCTCACGCTCACCCGACCCAAGCCCCTGCTCCCCGTGGCAAACAAACCGATCGTCCTGCATCTGCTCCAGGCGCTGCCGAAAGTCATCGACGAGGTTGTTCTCGTCGTAGGGTATCGCCATGAAATGATTAGAGAATTACTCGGCGATACCTTCGGTGGCCTAAGAATTCGATACGTCATGCAGGAAGAACAAAAAGGCACCGGTCACGCCCTCCTGCAGTGCAAGAACGTCATCGACGAACCGTTTCTCGCCTTCAACGGAGACGATATTTATCACAGCGACGACATTGCGGTCCTGGCAGGCCTCGATCAAGGCGCGCTCTGCAAAACAGTACCCGACCCTGCAAGATTCGGAGTCTTTGTAGTCGACGGAAACAACCTAATAGAAGAAGTAATCGAAAAACCACAAACACCAGTGTCCGATCTCGCAAACATAGGTGCCTACAAACTGACTCCCGAAATCTTCAAAATACTCCATCAAACTCCCGCCTCCTCCCGCGGCGAAATCGAAATCACCTCCGCTATTCAGGAACTCGCCGGGCAAGTCCCTTTCAAAGCCGCGCCCATCAATGGGCACTGGTTGTCTATCGGGTATCCCTGGGATTTGCTCGACGCAAACGCGGCACTCCTCGAAAATCTCCTGGGAGAGATCCTGGGCGAGGTGTCCCCCGCAGCACATATCACGGGGACAGTGTCGATCGGGCGCAATACCGTCATCCGTCCCGGCGTAGTCATTGACGGCCCTGCAGTCATCGGCGAGAACTGCACCATCGGGCCCAACGCCTGGATTCGATCCAACTCCGCTATAGGAGACAACTGCAAAATCGGCCAGGGCTCGGAGATAAAGGGTTCCATCCTTATGAACGGTGCAAGAGTACCCCATCTCAGCTACGCGGGCGACAGCATCCTCGGCGAAGAGGTAAACCTCGGTTGCGGAACAGTCACTGCGAACTTCCGCCACGACGGGAAAAATCACGCCTCATTCGTCAAAGGCGAACTCATCGACACTGGTCGCCGCAAGCTTGGAGCGATTTTCGGCGACCACGTTCACACCGGCATCAATACCTCAATCTATCCAGGCCGAAAACTATGGCCTCATACATCGACACTCCCCGGCGAAGTCGTCAAAATGGACATCGGTTCATGATTTCGACAGCAAACGTAAACTATCTAAGTCATTTTACTGATTTGGTTTAGAAATAGCGGCGACCGCTCCTCTTTTTCTTGACGCGTATCCCTATTGATCGTATACTCCTCACACTGCTACGCATGAGGAAACAGACCTTAAATATGGTTTTGCTTCCGAATAGGATGAACTGTCCATGAGTCAGGAAACAAAAAGAACCGGGGCCGACGCACTAGAGGCGTCGACCAGCGATAAACAGAAAACTGCCCGCCAGAATCATTCCGAAATTATGAACTATGTCCGGGAAATTAAAGAAGCCCTCGATTCTCTCGTCGACAAAGTCGCACACGATCAAGAGGCTACCTCAAACCTATTCGCAGATATCCGCCACGAGCTCCAGAGCGAACAAACGAGCCAGACGGACGAATCCGCCGACACCGACGCGATTCGGCAGCAGGTCGTCGAGCTTGAGAACGCGCAGGAAAATTACGAAACCAAAAGAGCCTCCTACAAACAGAAACTTGAGCAGTCAAAAAAACAGTTACGCGACCAGGCCGGTTCCTCTGGAGGCGAAGATGCGCTTCGCCTTCGTGCCGCCGAATTGGAAAACCGCCTACTTGAGAGTACCGAGACCAATGATGTCGCAAAACGCCGTATCGCAAATCTCGAAGAAGACCTGAAACAGAAAACCACCATAGCGGATACGGCCGAAACCCTCCAGCAAAAAAATGACGAACTAGCCAGCCAGAATCAGGATCACGTCGCAGCATTGGATGCTTCACGCGCTGCGCTGGAATCCATCACTCCCGAAAATGAGGCGGCGAAGCAAAAGCTCGAGGCGGCAAATGCTACGAACGAACAGTTCAAAAAAGAAATCGACGCACTGACAGAAGCCGCTGCCCAGCACAACTACAAAATCAAAGAGCTAGAAGTCCAGCAGAGTTCGAACCTGCAGCAGGTACAAGATACACGCGATGCAGACCAGGAAAAGCTGCACGAACAAATAGAAACCCTGGAATCTTCTTTGTCGGATGCCAGTCGCAAAGATATGGAAACCTCCACGCAAATCAAAACTCTCAAACTTCAGCTCAATGAAGCAAAAGAACGGAACGCCGCACTGAAAGGCGATGTTGCAGACCGCGTTCACTCCAACGTTGGCCATAAAGAAGGCATCGACGTACTCCAGGATCAGATTGACCAGTTGGAAGGTGCAACAGAATCCAGCGTTGAGACGATATCCGGACTAAGGGACGAACTGGTCGAGGCCAACGCAAAAGCTGAAAAAGCCACCGAACGCCTTGAAGAGTTGCGCAGCCACGCCAAGAAAACGCTGGGTTCCGAAAAAGAAAAAGCCGCCGCCCTCAAAGAAGCCCAAGCCGAACTCTCGTCCCTTCGCGAAGACACCGAAGCCCGTACCAAACTCCTCGGTCAGCGAGATGCCCTCGAATCCCAAGTATCACTTCTACGCGAACGAAAGGCGGCGATGGAGGAACAACTCGTCACCGAAAGAGCCGACACTGCCAAGTCGACGCTTGCACAGCAATTGACCGAGTCCCTTCAAGAGAACGAGGCAAGCCAGGAATTGAACAAGAGCCTCCAAGAGGAAATCACCGCCCTCAAGGAGCAACTCGAGGCGCAGACGGCTGATCGAGAAGCCGAATCGAAGGTTAATGTCGAGTTTGACGAAGTCGAGGCGAAACAAAAATTGGGTGATCTCCTTTTGGAGACCCGTGTCATCACGAAAGAGCAGTTGGACGAGGTACTAACCGAACGCAGAGAAGGAATTGATCACGGAAAAATCGGACAGGCGTTCATCGACAAAGGCTTCGCCACAGAAGACGTCGTCGTGCAGGCGCTGGCCCATCAGATGGAAGTTCCGTTCCTCCGCATCGAACACAACTCGATTCGACATGAAGCGATACGCATGATCAGCGAGCGAATGGCCGAGAATCACGTCTGCATTCCAATTCGCGTGGAAAACGAAAGACTCGTCGTCGCCATGCAGAACCCGATGGATCTAATCGCCATCGAGGACATCGAACGTATCGGTGGTTACCCGGTGGATCCCGTGGTGGCCACCCCATCCAATATAAGAGAAGCTATCGCAACCTACTACCAGGGTAAGAAGTCCACACTCTAGTCATTGCACCAAGCTATTTCACGAAAATATCGTCCAGCGTCACTTCCGTAATCTTTCCAAATTTCGCCAGTGCTTCCATATCAATCTTCCGCTTGTCCCCCACAATCGAGATCAATTTCGGCTTCCCTTTGATATGCGTCGCGTGGAAATCCATCATACTCGCTATCTCGGCCGCTTGAACCATCTCAAAACTCTCCTTCCGAGGGTCTTTCTCAAAGCCAAGGCGCTCCCAGCCCCGTACCGCGCTAATCACCCCCCGGAAGCCTATTTTCGATGTCCGGTATCGGTTCGCGATCGAATTCACCGCCTCCTCAAAGCGCTCCGGCGACTCGGGCAGATTGTCAAACAACTCAAGAAAAGCGCTAACGGCGTCAATCGTTTTGTCAGCCTGACACCCAATCGCGCCAATCATAATATTCTCCGCGTTCAGGCGCCCCCCACTTGCATAGCGGGCCCCGGCAGAATAAGCAAGCGCACGCGCCTCACGCAGTTCCTGAAACACGATGCCAGACATCCCACCGGCGAAATAGCCGTTGTACAGCGATACCATGATGCGATCAGACGCGTTGTAGCGCCCGTCCGGAAACTCAATCCGAACCTGCGCCTGCGCCATTTCCTTGTCGAAGAAATATATCTCATTCTCCGTAATCTCACGCGCATATTGAAAACGATACGCCGGTGTGTCCTTCAATCCTCCAGAAACCGGATGGTGCTTCCTCAATATCGCAACCACTTCCTGCAGCGGAAGCGAACCCGTATACGTGATCGTATGCTTATATCCAAGGAGCTCCTTGATGCTCGCCTGAAGCTCATCCACACTCAATGCTTTGACCTCGTCTCCGGTCAGCATACGCAATCGGCTAGACTCCGAAAGATACCGATTGTAAGTAGACAATGCGCCGCCGATAGCACCAGGGTCCTTTTTCGCATCCTCGCGCGACTTCAATACGATCTCCTTCAGCGTCTCCAGAGTCGCCTCGTCCGCCTTCGGGTCGCGCACCAGCTTCAACATCAGCTCAAGCGAAGCCTCGAAATTCTCGTCCAATCCGGAAATCCCAATATACGACTGGTTTTCCCCCGCACTCAAACCAAACGAACTCCCCAACTTATACCATTCCTTTTTAAGCTCTTCAGACGACAAATCACCGGAACCCGATTTGTCCAGAAGTCGCGTCGCCATGCTGATCTTCTTGTCCTCATGCGAGCCAAACTCCACCAGAATCGAAAACGAGAACAAGTCATTCAGCGGATTCGGCGAATAATACAAATCTACTCCATCCGCATACTCGACCAAAGTGAAATCTTTCTCCATATCAACATACGTCGGCTCAATCTCCGTATACGGCATCGCCAAAACGTTTCGCGCAAACTCGGACTGCCGTTTCGGATCAATATTCACTGGATCGATCTTCGGCTTCTCCACTGGCGGAACTTCATGCTGTTCATCATGCCGATAGATCGACACATAGTCCTTCCCGAAATACTCGTTTGCAACCCGTACCACATCCTCCTTCGTCACCCGTTCCATACGCGCCATCGCCGCAACCGAGTCATCCCAGTCCTCATTCGCAAGAAACGCCGTGCGCATATTGCTCACACGCGCAAGGTTAGATTCCTGCCCGCCCTTCAGGCTCTTTTTGAAATCCGTGATGATCGCCGGAATGATCCAGTCTTCAAACTTGCCCTCTTTAACCAGCTCGATCTGTTCCAGCAGCATTTCCTCAACCTCTTCCAGCGTTTGGCCTTCTTTCGGTATCCCATACAAATGCTGCGAACCGTAGTCATTCATCGTTTGAGGGTAAGAACCTGCCTGCCGAACCTTCTGCTGCTGGTTCAAATTCAAATTGATGAGCCCCGCCTGGGAATTGTCCAAAATCATATCGAAAAGCGCAAGCGCTTCGATGTCTTCATGCTTGTTCGCCACGGTCCGGAACGCCAGCTCGACAAACTCGTTGCCCTGATACTTCACAGTCACCCGCTCAGCACCCCGCAGTTTCGTCTCGCGCCAGGATTCCGCCTTCGGCAGTTCCTTCGGCTCCCAGAAAGAAAAGTACTCGTCAATGATCGAAATGGTCTCTGGAATGCTGATGTCGCCGCTGATGATTATACCCATATTGTTCGGAACATAGTAGGTATCAAAATAATCGTAGATGACATTCAGCGATGGGTTCTTCAGGTGCTCCACCGTACCAATCGTCGGCTGCTGTCCATAAGGATGCTTCTTGTACAATGTCCGCATCATCTCGTAATTGACGATCCGGTCCTTGTTGTCCAGGCTCCGATTCTTTTCCTCGTACACCGTCTCCAGCTCGGTGTGAAACAAACGGAAAACCGGGTTCTGATACCGCTGTGATTCGATTGCTGCCCACTGCGTCATGCGGTTGGACGGAAGCCCCACTTTATACACAGTCTCCTCGTGCCAGGTATGCGCGTTCACATGCGTGCCGCCCATCGCATTGAACAACTTGTCAATCTCGTTGGGGATCGAATACTCCGCCGCTTTCTGGGCCTCTTTGTTGATCTCAGCATAAATATCCGCCCGTATCTCTGAATCTGTTTCAAAAAAATGCCGCTCATAGAGCTCCGTTATACGATCCAGATGAACCTTTTCCTTCTCATAGTTCAGGGTCCCCATATTCTGATTGCCTTTGAACAACAAATGCTCAAGATAATGCGCGAGTCCCGTCGCATCCGCCGGGTCATTCTTACTCCCCGTGCGCACAGCAATCTCGGCATAAAACCGCGGTGTTTCAGGGTTCTCTGTCAAGTACACGCGCAGCCCGTTGTCCAACTCAAACACATGTACTTCCAATGGGTCGTCCGGATTGGGCTGATTCACGCGCTTGTAATCGGCCCACGTAGAAAAATGGACAATAGCCAGCGAAGCCGCACATGCCAGCACCCAGAAAGGATTTCCAAATAGCCTGTTCATCCGAATTGCTCCTTTTCCAATGATCCGTCGAAGGGAGAACGCTGTAAAAAATCAGCATTCGAGCATACCACGCCGGCCCCACAGAAAAACAATACAAAACAGGGATGGATCTCGCCTCCGGATGTGCTATGCTGAATCCCTGAATCATCAACTGAACGTAGAATAAAGAGGATATCTCCATGTCTCACAAAAAAGTTACCCGCAGAGATTTCGCCAAGGTCGGCGCAGCATCCACTTTCGCTATCCTGGCCTCCGATCAGAGAGCAAAAGCGGCCACGAACTCCGGCACCCTTAAAGTCGGTCTACTCGGATGCGGTGGACGCGGCAGCGGTGCTGCCCAGCAAATGCTCCAGGGCAACAGCAACGTAAAACTCACAGCCATGGCAGATATTTTCGATGACCGTGTAAAAGGAAAGTTGGAACGTTTCAAGAAAAATCGAGGCATAAACAATCAGGTCGCCGTCGATGAAGACCACATGTTCGTCGGAATCGATTCCTACAAGGAAATCCTCAAAACTGACATCGACATCCTTATACACGGCACAACGCCTTACGCGCGGCCCTACCATGTCCTTGCAGCCGTCAAAGCAGGCAAACACATTTTCACCGAGAAACCAGCCGCCGTCGATCCTGCGGGCATTCGTACCTTCATCGAAGCGGCCGACCTCGCTGACGAAAAAGGACTCTCCTTCGTCACCGGACTTCAGCGCCGCCACCAGAAACCATACCTTGAAACCATCAAGAAAATTCAAGACGGCGCTATCGGCGAGATACTCTCGATGCGCGCTTACTGGTGCGGCACACTTCCCTTCGTCTACGCGCGCAAAGCGGAATGGGAAACCGATCTCGAATACTGCCTCCGCAACTGGTACAGCTTCAACTGGGTATGCGGAGACAACATCGTCGAGCAGCACGTCCACAACCTCGACGTGATCAACTGGGTCAAAGATGCTTACCCAACCAGCGTCTTCGCTTCCGGCGGTCGTACCTGGAAACCAGATGAAGACCGATTCGGCGATATCTACGATCACTTCTCCTGCGACTACGAATACGCAGACGGCACGCACATGACCAGCTTCAGCCGACACTGGCAGGGCGCGGGCGGCGTGTTCGAAGAAGTCACCGGAACCAAAGGCAAATCGAACTGCCACAACCTCGGCTCAGACGGTCGCGATCCCTACGTGCAGGAACACATCGACCTTGTGAAAAGTATCACGGGCGAAGAACCCCGCCGCAACGAAGGGCATCGCACAGCCTACAGCACACTCACTGCCATCATGGGCCGCATGTCCGCCTACACAGGCAAGAAAATAACCTGGGACGAAGCGCTCAACGCCGATCTCAACATCGTCCCCGAACTCAGTTGGAAAGCCTCATACCCGACCGGCCCCGTTCCATCTCCCGGTTCGCATAAACTGGCATAACAACGCAATATTGTTCATAATGAACCGCCGCAGCGAATCTTCGTTGCGGCGGTTTTTCCTAGTCTGCTGATATACAAACTTGTCGAGACACGACTTATGAAATGTCCGCACTGCGAAACAGAAATTCTCATCGCCCTGGAGTTCGACGAGGTCGAAGTAGACTACTGCACCCAATGCAAAGGCGTGTGGCTCGACTCAGGCGAACTCGAACTGTTGCTCGGTGATGCAGAAAAAACCCAAGCCTTCCTGTCCATAGGTTCGCCCGCGAAAGTTCCCGAAGGGGAAAAATCCAGAAAGTGCCCGGAGTGCGACACTGAGATGACCAAGGAATCCACCCAGGGCGATCCCCCGGTAATTTTCGATCACTGTCCGAAGGCGCACGGACTCTGGCTCGACGCGGGAGAGCTTACAACGATTCTGGACCAGATGGAATCCGTCATGGGAGACAACGCAGTTGGACATCATTTGCGCGCCATGTTCTCAGGTCCAGACGAATAAAACCTGTACCTCCGTATGTATTCCATGATATAACTTTACAGATGGCAATTTCGCTCAAAATTGAAGGAGAATACGATGACCGCATTACTGGTGTTAGCAGGGATCGCAGTCGCTATAATCCTGTGGCTGATCGGCATATTCAACGCCCTCGTAAAACTCCGCAATCGCGTCAAAAACGCTTGGTCACAAATCGACGTCCAGCTGAAACGTCGACACGACCTCATCCCCAACCTGGTCGAAACTGCCAAGGGGTACATGAAGCATGAAAACACGACCCTTGAGAACATCACCAAAGCGCGCAATCTCGCACAAAACGCCTCCGGCGTAGGCGAACAGGGCAAGGCTGAAGCAGGCTTGTCGCAGGCAATGAGCAATTTCTTTGTCGTCGTCGAAAACTACCCCGAACTGAAAGCGAACGAGAATTTTCTCGCACTCCAGGAAGAACTGACCTCCACAGAAAACAAGATCGGGTTCTCCCGACAGTTCTACAATGACGAGACAATGCAGTTCAACACGAAGATCGAAATGTTCCCCTCCAACATTGTCGCGGGCATGTTCAACTTCAAGCAGTCGGAATTCTTCGAAATCGAAGATGAGGCTGAACGCGAAGTTCCTAAGGTTGGCTTCTAAAAACGATGTGGGAACAAATCCAGTCCAACAAGCGTAAAACCATCGTCCTCGTCGTCGGCATGGCCCTCGTACTCCTCGGACTCGGCGGCGTAATCGGCGAGTTCTATGCCCCCGGTGGAGGAGGCCTCTTCGGCGTCGGCATTGCCGCGATCATCTGGTTCGTCATGGCCGCCGCCGCATGGTTCCAGGGCGACAACATTCTCCTCATGATGAGCGGCGCCAGGCCGATCGAACACGGAGATCACCCGACGCTTATGAATGTCGTCGAGGAAATGAAAATCGCCTCCGGCCTCGACCACATGCCCGCCGTATACATCGTAGACGATTTCTCCCCCAATGCCTTCGCCGTCGGACGCAAACCCGAAAAGGCTGCCGTCACAGTAACCGCAGGACTCCTGGGTAAACTCAACCGCGACGAACTGCAGGGCGTAATCGCGCATGAAATTGGCCACATCGTCAACCGGGATGTGCTCCTCATGTCAATGCTCGCGACCATGCTCGGCACGATTTCCATAATCTCCGAAATCTTCCTGCGCTCCCTTTGGTACACGGGCGGCTCAAGTCGCCGCTATTCTTCCAGTTCGAAAAAAGGCGGTGGAGGACAGGGGCAAGCGATCATGATGGTCGTTGCAATAGTATGCGCCATTCTCGCGCCCATCGCCGCCCAACTCATCTACTTCGCCGTATCGCGTAAACGGGAATACCTTGCCGATGCGCAAGCCTCAGTCTTCACACGATTCCCCGATGGTCTCGCCTCCGCGCTCGAAAAAATCAGCGGTGCTGGCATCCCCGTCGAAAAAGCCAGCAAAGCCACCGCCGCCATGTACATCATCAATCCCTTCGCGAAAGTAAAACTCTCCGGCCTCACCGCAACCCATCCCCCCGCGCAAGACCGTATCGCCATCCTCCGCTCAATCGGCAACGTCACCTCCTACAGCGCCTACCAAACAGCCTGGCAATCCGTTGGCGGTAAAAAATCCGTCGGCATGCCCATGTCCTCCCTCCGAAGTGAATCTGCTCAGGAAGTGCGCGAGGCCCATCCCAACAAAAAATCGCCCCGCCAGCAAATCCGGGAAGCAGGCGACCTCATGCGCCAGATGAACCAGTTTATATTTCTCACATGCGCATGCGGCATGAAATTCAAAATACCCCCTGAGTATACGCACGACTCAATCCCCTGCCCAAAATGCACCACCGCTAACCCGCTGCCCGCGGCACAAATGATCGCTGCTGCCAAAATCATGGATGAGATGGCCGGAGATGCACCTTCCGATCAAAAGGCCCCCGTCCAGGCCGCTATGCCCACAGAGCCGATCATCATAAAAAGAGGCCCTCCCGGCGAATGGCAATCCATAAAATGCTCCTGCGGCATAACAAAATCCTTCTCCCCGACCTTCCTCGGCACGAAAAGCAAATGCCTCGAATGCGACCGAAAAATTATCTTTAAATAACTCTCGACTGCACGAGTCCATTCCCTTCATACCGTAGACCCTGAGCCGTGGGAACAAACCCCACAAAAAGAGTGTTCGATAGAAGCTAACATGTAAACCGTTTAGGAACGAACACAGTCAAAGCTATAC
>JYMV01012051.1_pt1 | contig 11578 bp, 6 predicted proteins | sample 338911 | NCBI WGS metagenome assembly JYMV01 (sample SAMN03354496, study PRJNA234377) | hydrothermal vent metagenome | biome: Deep sea; feature: Hydrothermal plumes at the Eastern Lau Spreading Center, Western Pacific Ocean; material: Seawater | place: Tonga | collected 2009 | depth 2000 m m
ATATTGGTGATTTTTTAGTAAGACCAATTGTCATTAAATCCATCGCAATGATCAAAAAGGCTGCAGCAATAATAAATGCAAAAAACGGTGATCTTGATAAAAAAATAAGTAAAGCAATTATTAAAGCAGCAAACGAGGTGATCTCAGGAAAACTTAATGATCATTTTCCTCTTAAAGTTTGGCAAACTGGGTCTGGTACACAGACCAATATGAATGTTAATGAAGTAATAGCTAATAAAGCAATTGAAATTCTTGGCGGTAAATTAGGAAGTAAAAAACCCGTGCACCCAAACGATCATGTTAATAAGTCTCAGTCAACAAATGACGTATTTCCAACTGCAATGCATATGGCCATAGCAATTAGAGCAAAAGGAAAGTTGCTGCCTTTCCTCAAATTGCTTAATTCAGAATTAGAAAAAAAAACCAAACAATTTGATAAAATCATAAAAGTAGGAAGAACCCATCTTCAAGATGCTACTCCAATTACTTTAGGTCAGGAATTTTCTGGATATCATTCACAATTAAGCAAATGTATTAAAAGAATAGAAATAGCGCTTGAAGAAATTTATTTTTTAGCTCAAGGTGGAACAGCGGTGGGTACAGGTTTAAATACCAAAAAAGGTTTCGATAAAAATATAGTAGCCGAATTAAGAAAAATTACTAAACTCCCTTTTAAACCAGCTCCAAATAAGTTTGCTGCATTAGCGGCGCATGACGCTATAGTAAATTTTTCAGGAACAATGAATACAACGGCTGTTTGTTTAATGAAAATTGCTAATGATATTAGATTTTTAGGGTCAGGCCCAAGAGCTGGATATGGAGAACTTATTTTACCAGAAAACGAACCAGGCTCTTCGATTATGCCTGGAAAAATTAATCCAACTCAGTGCGAAGCTGTTACTATGGTTTGTGTCAAAGTAATTGGAAATCATAACGGTATAACAATGGCAGGCTCTCATGGTCACTTTGAATTAAATGTATTTAAACCTTTAATCATTCATAACATTTTACAGTCTATTCACATAATGGCTGACTCTTCAAAAAGTTTTGCAAATTATTGTGTTAAAGGTAAAAACTTATTAGATAATTCATTAATGCTGGTAACTGCTTTATCTCCAAAGCTGGGATATGACAATGCTACAAAGATTGCAAAAAAAGCTCACAAAAACGGAACGACTTTAAAGGAAGAAGCTATTAAATCTGGATTAATAACTGAAAAAGAATATAAAAAAATTGTAGATCCTAAAAAAATGATTAGACCTTATTAGATTAATTTGTCTCTGTTGTAATTAATCTAACAAATTCCTTTAGTTTAATAAAATTAAATAAACTTGTGTACCCATCTTCTAATACTAAATTATTAAATTCCTTTTCAAAATAAGCGACGTCTTCGTCATTAAATTTTTTATCGTCAGATATTTCATCTAAACGTAATCGTAAGTTCGCTAAATCAAAATTTCCCGAAATAAATAAATTAGATGAGATGTTTTGTTTATTAAAAATACCAAATTTATTATAGAACCTCTTTAAATTATCAACAAATATATTGTTTTCAAATTTAAAGTTAGAAAATTTCTTATTATTTTTAATAATTCCTGTTATATCTGCTGCGCCTAATTTTCCCAGATTAAGTAATAATTGCTCAATTAAAATATTACCATTAATAAATTTTATTCGTGATTCAAAAGAATCAACCAACATACGATTAGAAAATATTTTATCCGCAGATATGTTTAATTGACCATTTATTTTTTCATTAACTTTAAATAAATTTTTTTTATTTTTTTCATCTAAAGCGATAAGAAAACTATACAAACTATTAAAATTTATAGTGTTTAAATCCACATTTAAATTAAATTTAAAATAAGGCAAAAGCTTTACCTCACCATTAAAATTTCCATCTAAAAAAGCATTTCTCAAATATGCTTGTTTAAAGATTATTTGATCATTTTTGTAATCGAAATTTGATGTTAATCTGTTTTTACCTTTCTTAAAAGAAACATTTCCACTCATGGTATTTTTGTCCAAATCTGAATTAAATATATTTACTTTTGTACTTGTGCCCAAAAATTTTAATATAAAAATTACTGATGAATCATTCATATTTTTTTTATTTTTTAAATTAATATAAATATCATCATTTAAAAAATTTCCTTTTAAAATTACATCATCAGTATTCTTGTTAGTCTTATATTTAAAATTTGCATCTCTGATGGTCGCTATATCTTTTTCTCCATCAAAAAACTTTATTTCTCCTTTTTTTAAATTTATAGGTTTTGAGTTAAATTTTTTCTTAAAAAAATTTTTATATTCTTTTAACTCATGCAAATCAAAATTAATTTTAGCATCTCGCAATTCTATTTTGGTAAAATTTGATTTGTTTTTATTCGATAAATTATAAAGAGAAAGTTTTATTGCTACGTTTTCAATTTTTCCAAAAGTTTTCTTTTTATCAACAAAATCTTGAATTATTAAATCTTTAATTTTTATTCTCGGAGAAGGGTAAAAACTATAATTGATCTTACCTTGTATCGAACATTTGATATTAAGATTTTTACATATTGTATTTTCTAACTTTGATTTATCGTAATTAAAAAACATAGGTATGTTTAAATAAATAAAAGCTGCAAAAACTACAGTGCCAGCAACATAAACTGGGACATATTTGTATTTTTTAATATTGAGGTATTTATAAATTTTGGAAAAATTATATCTTCTAATATTGAGGGATCTATAAATTTTGGAAAAATTATATCTTCTAATATCAAGATATTTGAGAATTCTGTAAAAATTATGTCTTCTAATATAGAGGTATCTATAAATTCTGAAAGACATATATCTTATAAAATTAATACTTTTATGAAATCCTGAGAAAATATGTCTTATAATCAAAATAACAAAATCAACAACATAAACTAGAATGTATTTGTATCTTTTAAAATTGATATTTTTATAAATTCTGGAAAAATTATAACTTCTAATATCAATAATTTTCAGAATTGTAGATAACTTAAATATTTTAAAATCGTCGTATTTCATTTATTTTGCTTTTTTTGAATTCATTTTAATTTAAAATGGTAAAATATAAATTTAATGGAAATTAGCAAACAAAATTATTTAGTTCATCTTAATAAGAATCAAAAAGAGGCTATAATTGATCTTGAGGGTCCTTGTTTAATTGTTGCTGGAGCAGGATCAGGCAAAACGAGAGTTTTAACATCAAGAGTAGTACACATAATCAAAGAAAAAAAGGCCTGGCCAAATCAAATTCTCTGCGTCACCTTTACTAATAAAGCTGCAAGAGAAATGCAAAATCGAATTGCAAACTTTTTAAAGGAAAAACAAACATCAATACCATGGCTTGGAACATTTCATTCTGTTAGTGCTAAGCTTTTGAGAAGGCATGCTGAAGCTGTAGGTTTGAATTCACGTTTTACAATTATTGATCAAGAAGATCAGTTAAGATTAATAAAAAATATCTGTAAAGCTGAAAATATAGATATAAAAAAAATAGCACCACAATTCATTTTAGCTTTTATTAATCAATGGAAAAATAAAGGTTTGCTGCCCAAAGATGTGGTTGTAAAAAAAGGTCTACTTTTAGAAAACGCTATATTAAAAGTTTATAAGTTTTATCAAGAAAGATTAAAAATTTTAAATTCATGTGATTTTGGTGATTTGATTTTACACTGCGTAACTATGTTTGAAAATAATTCAGATATACTCGAATTATACTTAAAAAATTTTAAATATATTCTTGTCGATGAGTACCAAGACTCAAATCACATTCAAAGTAAATGGCTTAATTTACTTGCCAAAAAAAATAATAATATTTGCTGTGTGGGGGACGATGATCAATCAATTTATAGCTGGAGGGGGGCTGAAATTAAAAACTTCCTGAATTTTAATAAAACATACAAAAATACTAAAATTATTAAACTTGAACAAAATTACAGATCTACACAAAACATACTTAGTGCTGCTTCAGGATTAATTTCAAAAAATAATGATAGATTAGGAAAAAAATTATGGACTGATGGTAAAGATGGAGAACTTATAAAATTAACTTGTTATAAAAATGGGAGAGAAGAAGCTACAGGAATTAGTGACATTATTGAACAAAAGCTTAAAAAAAAGTATTCATTAAATAGTATATCAATTTTGGTCAGGGCAATTTTTCAAACCAGAGAGTTTGAAGAAAGATTTTTAAAAATAGGCATGGGTTATAGAGTAATCGGAGGAACAAAATTTTACGAAAGAGCTGAAATTAAGGATAGTGTGGCGTTTTTAAGAATTGTAAATCAAAAAAATGACGACTTGGCCTTTGAAAGAATAATCAATGTACCCAAAAGATCTGTAGGCGATAGCACGATAAAACAACTGTATGACTGGGCTAGAAAAAATAAAAAATCATTAGAAGATTCTGCTGTTGAACTTTTACAATTAAACAAAATTAAACCAAAAGCAAAGTTAGGATTAGTCAAAATATTAAACCTATTCAATAAATGGAGATTAGATTTAAAAGAAAAAAAACATTATGAGCTAATGGAAATTATTTTAGATGAGTCTGGTTATTCTAAAATGCTAAAAGATAAAAAGGATTTAGAAAATGAAGGAAGACTTGAAAATTTAAAAGAATTGATTAGAGGAATGCATGACTTTGATAACTTACAAGGTTTTTTAGAACATGTTGCTCTCGCTACCTCAATAGACCAGGACTGGGATGGTAAAAAAGTTAACTTGATGACAATGCACGCTGCTAAAGGCTTAGAATTTGATGCTGTTTTCTTGCCCGGTTGGGAAGAAGGTTTGTTTCCTCACCAAAAGTCCTTGGAAGAAAAAGGAGATCTAGCTTTAGAAGAAGAAAGACGTCTTGCTTACGTGGGTCTTACCAGGGCCAAAAAGGAATCTTTTATATCATTCGTGATGAGCAGATTTTACCGTGGAGATTGGGTTGAATCATTAGCTTCAAGATTTATTGATGAACTTCCAGAAGAAAATATAAAAAAGGAAGAAATTAAAGAACAAAATCATGAAGATTTCTTTTTTAATCAAGACGTTGATTACAATGAGGGAATAAGAAGCCCAGGTTGGGCAAGATTACAAAGTAAGAAATTAAAAAGAATCAAATGAATGTGATAAAAAAATTACGAAAACTTTTCAAAGTTTATAAACTTGATGGATATATAGTTCCTAAAAATGATGAATTTTTTGGTGAATATATCGATGATAGAGATGATAGGCTAAATTTTATTTCTTTGTTTTCAGGCTCTGCTGGACATGGATTAATTTTAAAAAAAAAAGCCTATTTATTTGTAGATGGTCGTTATACTTTACAGGCCAAAAAAGAATCAAATAAAAATTTTAAAGTAGTAGAAATTCAAAAAACTAAGCCATCAAAAATACTAGCAAAAATTAATCAAAAATTAAAAATTGGATTTGATCCCAAATTGTTTAGTGAGGCTAGTTTAATAAATAATTTCCAAACAAAAAATACTACCTTAATTCCCATCGAAAAAAATCTAATCGATAAAATATGGTTAGATAGATCCAAAGTTAAAATTAATAAATTTTTTATACTGGACTCAAAACATGCGGGCAAAGACTATAAAAGCAAAGTAAATATGATTTGTAAAATCTTAAAAAAAAGAAAAATTAACAAACTTTTTATCACAGCTCCAGAGAATTTAGCCTGGATTTTAAATATTAGAGGAAAAGATAGCAAATATTCTCCTTTACCTAATTGTCACGCAATAGTTGATAATAATAAAAAAATAACACTTATTGTAAATAAAAATAAAATTAATAAGAAATTTAGATCTCACTTCAAAAATATTTTAAATTACATTAGTTCATCAGATATTATTAAATATTTTAATATTCTAAGTAACAAAGAGGTTTTTTTGATTGATAAATTCTCTTGTTCCTTTTTTTACAAAAAGGAAATAGAAAAAAGATTTAGATGTGAAGAAAAAATTGACCCCATATATTTTTTAAAAGCAAAAAAAAATAAGATTGAAATAAACAATTCGATTAAATCTCATATTAAAGATGGTGTTGCGTTAACAAAATTTATTTATTGGATCAAAAATAATATCGATAAACTTAAAATTACTGAGATGAGTGCTGAAAAAAAACTTGAAAAATTTAGAAAACAAAATGCAAACTATCAATTCCCCAGTTTTAATACAATATCAGGCTCCGGACCTAATGGCGCGATTGTTCACTACAGAGCAAATAATAAAACTAATAGATTAATTAAAAAAAATGATATTTATCTTTGTGATTCAGGAGGCCAATATCACTATGGCACAACTGATGTCACAAGAACATTATGTTTTTCTAACCAATCACAAAAGATTAAAAATATTTTCACAAAAGTTTTAAAAGGACATATTGGTGTAGCTACATATAATCTTAATAAAAATACAACTGGCAAACAATTAGATATCGTTGCAAGAGCCCCTTTAAAAAAAATTGGTTTAGATTATGCTCACGGAACAGGACATGGCGTAGGATATTTTTTAAATGTACACGAAGGACCTCAGGCTATATCTAAATTTAATAATGTAAAAATAGAGGAAGGTATGATCCTTTCAAATGAACCAGGCTATTATGAAACAAATAAGTTTGGAATTAGGATTGAAAACTTGGTTTACACAAAAAAAATTAAAAATAAATTAAAATTTATAAATTTAACTCTTGCACCAATCGAAAAAGATTTAATTAATTTTAAATTATTAAAAGAAAATGAAAAAAAATATTTAAATGAATATCACAAGAAAGTTTATCTAATTTTAGGTTCTTATCTTAATAAAAACGAAAGAATTTGGTTAAGATCATTTTTTAATTAATAATTTTATTCCAATCTTCTTCAGACAAAATTTTAATATTTAAATTTTTTGCCTCATTAATTTTTCTTATTGTTGGTTTTTGAGGCCCCGCAACAAGAAAATCGGTCTTTTTACTAATACTGCTAACAATCTTTGCCCCTAAACTTTCAGCTAACGATTTTAATTCTGATCTACTTCTATCCTCAAAAACGCCCGTAAATATAATTGATTTTCCGCTTATTGGAGTTTTTTTACTTAAATGCTTATAATCTTCAACATTAAGCAAATCAATTAGTTTAGAAACAATTTTTAAATTTTTGTCATTAGAAAAAAACTTTTTTAATGATTCTGTTTGGGAATTTCCTATACCATCTATAGACTGAAGTTCATCAAGATGTCTTTGATTATCTTTATTTAACTTTTTGGACGTCGCAAAAAATTTTTGAACATTTAAAAAATGTTTTGCTAGTATTTTTGCATTTTCTTGACCTATATGACGAATACCAAGAGAAAAAATAAACCGCTCCAATGAAATTTTTTTACTTTTATTAATTGAATTTTTTAAATTAGTAATTGATTTTTCGCCCCAGCCATCAAATTTTTTTAAAATATTTATATCTAAATTAAAAATATCATAAGAATATTTAACTAATTTTTTATTCCAAAAATTATCTACTACTTTTTTTCCAAGCCCTTCTATATTAAATGCATCCTTTGATACAAAATGTTTTAATTTTTCTCTTAATATATCTTTGCAGTTAAAGTTTGGATCAGGACATCTAGTTACAGCATCTTTTTTTTTCGTATTATTGTTGAATTCTTTTACTACCTTTGAGCCACACGACGGACACTTTTGTGGAAAAATAAATTGCTTCGTATTTTTGTTCCTTTTTGATTCATCTACATATAATACTTGAGGAATAACATCTCCTGCTCTCTGAACACAAACAGTATCGCCGATTCTTATACCTTTTCTATTAATCTCATCTTCGTTATGCAAAGTGGCATTTGATACGACAACACCTCCAATAGTAATTGGATCAATTTTTGCAACTGGAGTTAGCGCACCAGTTCTTCCAATTTGGATTTCAATATTTTTTATTTTTGAAAATCCCTTTTCAGAAGAAAATTTATGTGCTATTGCCCATCTGGGAGCGTTCGATACAAATCCAAGTCTTTTTTGTAATACTAAATCATCAACTTTATAAACAAGTCCATCTAAATCAAAATTAATATCTGATTTTTTTTCTTCAATAATTCTATGGTTTCTATCAATTTCCTCAACGCTGTTCACTAATTTAGTTAATGAACTTGTTTTAAAACCCCATTCTTTTAAAAGTTTTAAATATTCTGATTGCTTTTTAAAATTTTGCGGTTCTACAACGCCAAAACCATAAGCAAGAAATTTTAGAGGTATTTTTTTAGTTTTCTTATAATCTTTTTGTCTTAATGAACCTCCCGCTGCATTTCTTGGATTAGCAAAGAGTTTATCCATTTTTTTAAAGTCATACTTAGATATGTAAACTTCGCCTCTTACTTCTAAAATTTTAGGAAAATTAGTTTTTTGAATTTTTTTAGGAATATTATTAATAGTTTTAAGATTGTTGGTTATATCTTCTCCAGTTTTACCGTCACCACGGGATAATCCAAGAACAAAAATTCCATCTACATATTTTAATGATGCAGAAATTCCATCAATTTTTGGTTCTGCTGAAAAAACTATTTTATCAGAACTTTTTAGGTTCAAAAAATTTCTAATTTTTTTAATAAAATCTGCTACGTTTTCTTTGGAAAAAGCATTTGATAATGACAACATCGGAACTTCATGATCCTCTTTCTTAAATCTAGCTGTAGGTTTGTAACCAACTTTTTGACTTGGTGAGTTTTGGTCTTTTAAATATTTATACTTTCTCTCAAGATCTAATACTACTTGCTTAATACCATCATAATCCTTATCTGAAATAAGAGGACTATCATGTTCGAAATAGGCCTTGTCATATTTTTTTAATTTGTTAATTTTTTTTATATAAATCTTCTCAATTTCTTTTTTTTGCATTAATGCTTACTCAAATAAACCTTTTATTTTTCTTCTTATTAAACCCATTTCCTTTGTTTTTTTGATTTTCTTTGTTTTATATTCTTTGTTAAATACTTTGTAACTTCTTTCGTACCATGTGCCAGATTGATAATTATATCCTAGTATTGCCGCCGCTTGCTTTGCTTCTTCAACTAACCCAATTTTGTAATAAACTTCAACAAGTCGATGTAAGGCTTCTTCAACAAAAACTGTTTTATCGTATTTTTCGACAACTATTTTTAGCCTATTAAGTGCGGGAATCCATTTTTCTGTTTTCATATAGTATCGAGCTATAGACATTTCTTTAGCTGCTAACTGATCTATAATTAAATCTAATTTAAAACGCGCATCAGTTGCGTAATCTGTTTCTGGATAGGTTAACATTATAAATTCAAATTTTTCTTTAGCTTGCACTAGAGGTTGCAAGTCTTTTTTTTCATCCAAAATCTGTTCATAATAGCATATAGCTATTAGGTAATGAGCATAAGGTATATTTTTATCTGCTGGATAATTTGTAATATGTCTTTCTAAACCAAAAATACTATTTGAAAAAGCGTTTCTTGAATATTCTGCATAGCTAGCCATAAGACTTGCTTTCGCGGCCCATTTGCTTTGTGGCAACAAACTTTCAGCTTCTTTAAATTTTTTTGCTGCATAAAAAGCATCGCCTTTTTTGAGCGCATCAACTCCTTCAGCATAAATAGCGACAACCATTTCTTTTTCTGTTGGCTCAGATACAATTTCCTTATTATTTTTTTTTGAACAAGCTAATAGTAAAAAAACTGATAATAATAAAATTAAAAAAACTTTGAACATTTTAGATAAAAAATCATTTTATCAAAATATTTGATTATTACAATTTTCTTAGTTGATTTTTAGTTTATGCGTTTGCGGCTATAGGTCTTATGTAGCTACTGTCTTTGTTATCTTTTTCTTTTTCTTCGAAGCTTTCGAATTCCCAATTTGATTTATCTAATAAAAATTCCCTTAATAAAGCATTGGTAAGTTGGTGTCCACCCTGTGAGGTTTTAATATGACCAAAAATTCTGTGTCCTGAAAGCATCAAATCTCCAAGACAATCTAATATTTTGTGGCTTACAAATTCATCTCTAGATCTAAGCCCATTTTCATTTAATATTTTATTTTCATTAACCACAATTGCATTTTCCAAAGAACCACCCTTAGCTAGTCCCTGACTAATTATTTGATCAATATCTTCATATAAACAAAATGTTCTTGAATTATATATTGAAGTTAAATCTCCATTGCTTAATTTGAATTCTTTCCTTCGAGTTCTGATTAACGGATTTTTATATACTATTTCAAAATCGATTATTAAATCTTTCGTAAGTGGTTCGATGGAGATACGCTTTGGTCCATCTTTAGCTTCAACTTTTTTGAGAACTTTAATAAATTTTTTCGAATAGTTTTGCTCTTGAGTACCAACTAATCTTATAGCCTCTACAAAATCAAAAGCAGAACCATCCATTATTGGAACTTCTGAAGCATCAATCTCAACCAGAACATTATCAATTCCTTCTAAATAAAAAGCTGCCATTAGGTGCTCAATAGTAGAAACTGACACTCCATATAAATTTTTTATTTTTGTACACAGTATCGCTGAGCTTACATTTTTATAACTTGCTTCAATTATATTTTTTGTATTATCAACATCTGTTCTTTTAAATTTAATACCTGAGTTAACTTCAGCTGGTTTTAAAGAAAGATTTACCCTTATACCGTTATGTAAACCTACGCCCTCAAATTCTATTGGTTCTTTAAGTGTTTTTTGCATATGATTCTGCATGAGGTGAAGATATAAAAGCTCCGGGAAACTTGAAAGACAACTTGTATTACTAAACAATACAATCTAATTTTATTTTCTGTTTCCAAAAATTTTAGCAAAAAAGCTTATTTTTTGACTATTTTCATTTATTAACTCGGATATAGCTTCAGTCTCCCATCCATCTTTAATTATTTTAAGTGCCCCTAAACATGAATCAAAATTTTCGCCAGACTGAGTTTCACTTTCCTTTTTATTATTTTTGCCTAATTTTTTAACTTTCAATCCAAAAAAGTTTGAACAATACTTTTCTAAATTAAAAAGATTAGATCCCCCTCCAACTATAAAAAAATTTGTTCCAAAGGTTGAACTTAATCCTGTTCCAATTATTTGTTTTTTTATCATTTCAAAAATTTCATCCAGTCTAGCTTTTACAATATTTAATATCAAAGATTGACTTATTTTTCTAAAACTTGAATTATTAAAGTAAACATCTTTTAAATAATCATTTTCATCAAAAAGTTCTTCGTTATTTTGAAATGAAAAATCAATTTTGTTTATTATGTTTTCAGACTCTTCTAAACTTAATGAACAAACTTTCGAAATATCTTTTATAATGTGGTTAATGCCAATAGAAAAAGTTATAGAATGGACTAATGCCAAATTCTTGAATAATCCGAGACTAGTTTTTTCAAATCCCATATCTATCAAAATCGAACCAAATTGAAGTTCATTATCATTTAATAATTTTGCAGCCAAAGCAAAAGTACATGAAATGAATCTTTCTACTTCAATATCACAGTCGATAAATGCTTGATTAATATTTTTTATATTATTTTTGGGCATGGTGACAAAAGTCATTTCATGACTCAAAGAGTCTGCATA
>JYMV01031909.1_pt1 | contig 11577 bp, 8 predicted proteins | sample 338911 | NCBI WGS metagenome assembly JYMV01 (sample SAMN03354496, study PRJNA234377) | hydrothermal vent metagenome | biome: Deep sea; feature: Hydrothermal plumes at the Eastern Lau Spreading Center, Western Pacific Ocean; material: Seawater | place: Tonga | collected 2009 | depth 2000 m m
GCGGATCCACCGCGACCTGAGCGCCGGAGCGAGTGTATCGAGTGAAACGCGAATAACGTTTGAATGCACTAGGATTCAGTAATGGTGCGCGGGGCGGCTTCAATAGCCAAAATAAAACATAACGTAGTGGCCTTTGAAGCGGACCCACCGCGATTCGAACACGGGTTTGAGGCTCCGCAAGCCCCAGTGATATCCAGGCTACACTATGGGTCCTATTCCCCCCGAATCGCACCCCCTCTTTAACCGCGACGGAATCGATATTGCTAGCCACCGTCTAGCGGTGCCTTCAATTCACCAAGGCCGGTGGCACGACCATGGCGGTAACCCAGTCACGGCGCATCGATTTTCCCCAGGTGGACATGGCAGGGATCGTCTACTATCCGGAGTATTGGGATATGTGCCATCGATTCTTTGAGGGGAGTTGGCCGCAGATTGCGAAAATCGATTATCCAACTTTATTCGGTGAGCGCAGGATTGGTTTTCCGGCGGTCGACAACAAGGCTACTTTTCATGCTCCTCTGAGGTATGGCGATGTGGTAGAGTGTAGGTTGTGGATCTCCAAAATGGGGAATTCCTCGGTCGAATGGCAGTATCGATATTTCAACCAAGGGGGGGACTTGGTATGGTCGGCTAGTGTAATGACGGTGTGCGTCGACATGGATTCACTTGCGCCGATGTCGATACCCGAGGATTTACGTGCTGGGCTTGCCGCGACCAAAGCGGAAGGTGGCGATGAATGAGTGAGCCCGAGGAGAAAAACACCATCGTCCAGAACATCTCGATTTCTGATTCTGTGGTGATGGGTAACGTTGAGGCCACGGCGAAGGTCGAGACCATTTCTCCTCGTAAAAAAGGTGAGTTTGAGCCTGTTGTTATGACCACCGATAGGGTGACTCCGGCGATTCTCGGTCTGCTGTTTCTGGCCGGTGCCGGACTGATGGGAACGATTGCCTTCGGTAGTCTGCAGGTTCATTTCACTGACTACCCGACCGAGAATAAAGAGGTGGCTGTGGCTGGATTCACCACCCAAGGCGCCAATATCACCTACGAGGAATACGACCAATTCGTTCAGGAGATGCGGCAGGAGAATTACTTCATGATAATCGGTGGACTGGGTGGGTTGGCGGCACTTGGGCTGGCCGCCTCGGCGCTGTTGTTTCTCAATCGCCGCCATCCTGCGGCTCATGTCGGTATGGCTGCCAATGTGCTGGTGATTCTACAGGCCTGGTGGGCTGGAAGCGTGGCCTCGGTAATCACCGCTGATTACGTTCCCGAGATTGCCAACACGTATTTTCTCCTAGGGGTCTTCCATGCCTTGGCTGCGGGCTGTTGCTTCATCTTCGCCTCCTCAATCGTAATGACCGCGGCCGGGAGGGCCAGCCTCAGACCATGGGGGGAGCCCGACATGGAAATACTGGCGAGTATTCTCACCCCGCACCGCGACGATAGCGAGGAATAGACTCCGGTGGCCGGATTTCCTGTCTTGTTGAGATGGTGGCCTAGTCTTGCGATGGTGCATCGCTCTCGGGGCGTCTCCATTTCTTTTGCAGGACTTTCGCCAAGTCTTCGTCAACCTTGGCATTCCACCAATCCGCACCCTGCCAGATGGCGTAACGGCCGCGGATGCCGCGCAGGTCGGCACCTGTAAGTTTGCAGTTGCGGAAGTCGGCCATGTTCATCTTCGCCTTGCGCAGGTCGGCGCCGCGGAAATCACAGTTATCGAAATTTGACTTCATCAGATTCGCCCCCCGCATCGCCGCCCGTGAGAAATCCGAACCCTCGAAGTTTGCCTCGGTCAAGTCGGCTTCTTCCAGAATGCAACGTTTGAAGTTTGAATTCGGGTGAATCGCCTTGTGCAGGTCGGCGCCGGAGCGGCCCTGAAACGACCAATCGAGCGGTTTTGGCTCATCATCAGAGCCCATCGGTAAACCTCAGCTGTTGGAACGCTTGTCAAGATGAGCGCGCCCTTCAGGGGTTAAAATCGCGTAGCGGTTCTTCTCATCCGCACTTGGCGGGATGGTCAAGAAACCGCGATCTCGCAGGCGATTCAAGTACAGCGATAGGTTATCTGGGGCTGGCATTCCCGCATCAGCGAACAGGTTGTTGATGGTTCTAGGCGGAGAGTCGTTGACCCCCCTCGACATCACGCAGATAGTGGATGGCCGCCAATACCTGGTCGGGTTTCTTGGTTAGAATACAATTCTCGACTAGAGCCTTGAACGCACTGCCGCGTTCTGGCAGGCCACTGCGTTTTGCCGCTTCGACCGCGGCCGAGATGGCATTTTCACGCGCTTGGCGGACCTTGGCGATGGCGTGTGACCACGCTTCTCCCTTGCGAATTCTAAGCAGTTTTGTGTCGACCTCAGATTGGCCACCGGCGACATCGATTTCGATGTTCTCTCCGACCCGAACGTAAATGCGGCTGCCGCCGCCATCCTCAAAGGGCATATCCATCGGCCGGCCGACTCTACTCTTAAACGATTCGTAGTGATTTTTTTCGCCGTTATAAAAGAACGTTTCATTTTAGGAGAATTATTAATAATAATAGGTAACACATCTCAGTAGCCCATTTAGTTCTAATATTGAATATACACGTTCATGTAGGGTATCCACGATAATAAAGAGTGAGAAATTATTACAATAGTATGAAATAATGATGGTTCCGCGAGCGTTCAGAGGTTCAGTTGTCGACCATTGTCTCGCTGAATCACGTATTTCGGCCTACGGCCGACGCCGAAAGTCGTTTCAAGCACCCCCTCCCTCGCTCGGTCTCCGGCGGATGCTATGTCGACCCATTCAACCCCCCCTGAGAACACCCTCCGTTCATTGTTGGTGACTCTACTCATCGTGCTACAAGCCTCGCTGTTTATTCCCCCGGCAGTCGCCGATGGCGGAGTCGTTCAGACCTTTAGCGGCGGGTTTGCCGAAGTCACACTTTCCCTACAGGGAAATAACTCAGTTTCATCCATTGTTTCGCTTCCTCGCAATGCTACTTTCGCCACTGCATCCTTTGAGATTTCCACCGATCACGAGGATAATTCACCGGGGAATGTGTGGCTCGATATCGATGAGGATGGATTTTGGGAGTGGGCTTGGAATGGAACTGGCCACGGTGTAATGAGTAAGCAAGCGGTATTCACAGATGGTGCAAGTAATTCCAGCATTCAGATTTCAAGTAATTCATCACAGGGTCAGGGTTTCATTCTGCCACCCTCTGCATCAATTTCCAGCACCTCTCTGAACGTTTCCTTTTCTCCGGAGGTTGGTGGTGGGTTGTGGCAGTTCGGTACCATTACAGATATTGAAACTGCATCTGTCGATGGCGATGCTTTACCAGAAGTAATCGTCTTGAACGAATCTGCTTCAGGAGCGATGGTCGGTGTATTTGAATGGAATTCATCAACTCAGACGATGACCTCGAATTGGGTTACGACCTGCGATAATGCAACCGATATACGCGTCGGTGATATCGATAATGACGGCGATGATGATATCGGGGTTTTCGATTCCAGTGAGATGCAGATGTGCGTTCATTTTGCAAATGCCCTTGGGTTGTCGGCGGTATCAAACTATAGTTTACCCTCAGGTTCTATCGATGCTCATCTTGCTGACCTTGATGGCGACGGTTCGGCTGAATTGATATCTGCAAGTTCGGGCGGTGACCTCAATCTCAGGGTCTGGGATTCTGGTTCCGGGGCATTCGGTGAGAACCAGACTCAGATGGTCGAGGCGAATGAAAGCGCAGGAATGCCGGCGCAACTCAATGGCCTGATAACCGGAGAATTTCACGGTGTCGGTAATGACTCTTCAGTCGTGGTTTTCGATTCGATGGGCCACGCAACCCTGTGGAATTGGAGCGGCTCGGCTTGGATAGGCCCGATGAATTTCTTCGACGGCATCAAAGGTGGCACACTGGTGCACGACTTTGATAGCAACGGTTACGCAGATATCATCGGCACAGCCGATGGAATGGTCACCTTGGCATTGTTCAATGGTACCGGTTGGAATGCGACATTGGTGACGACTACCGCAGTTGATTTTTCGCATATAGGCGATTACGATGGCAATGGCCAATTGGAGATATTGACGGCAAATGCCGGCACCCCCGACGGTAGTGATACAACCTTCACCGGCTCGATTTTTCTGCGCCATCTCAACGGCACGACCATCGCAGCAACCTCAACATTCGTGCTACAGCCTTGGACATCACCGAAGCAGATTCTGCTAGCAGATGTGAACGGCGATGGCACCGATGAACATATCGTAGTCGCTGGAGAATCCCAAGCGGGGATTTTCGTCAGTGCGTGGCACAGTTTGAGTATCGATGCCAATAATGATTCGGTTGCTGAGGCCACCGTCAGAGGATATTCCGGAGATGGTCAACGAGGACTTGAGCCGTTGTACTGGCTCGATATGGAGAATACGATTGAGCAGGCAATTTCCCCGCTGTTGATGACCTTGGGAAGCGGCGAGGATGACTATGGTAATGATTTGGCGATCATTTCCCCTGCCATAAGCGCAAATGGGGTCGGTCAGGCATTATTGCAAGATTTGGAAGTGCTCTACGACGTTACTCTGACCGTCGATGCAAACCCCCATATCTCAGCGAATCTGACCAATGTATTCAATCAGAAAATACAACTTGGAAACGGTACTTTCAACCTTGAATTACCTTTCAATTCTACCGCTGCTGGCCCGATAAAGTTGGGGAATATGTTGGCGATATGGAACCCTGGGGCGCCAAATATCGCTGTGCCTATAAAACCGAAAATAGTACTTGAAACCGTCAATTCCACCGGGGTCTTCTTCCATTGGCAGAATATTAGTTTCTGGGGCGAAGACCTGCTAAATTTCCAGGTATTCAAGACCTCGTCCGGTGGTGAATTCGATTTCACTTCACCGATTTCATCAAGCATCATGAATCAATCGTTCGACTTGGATGTTGTCGTTGGCCAATCTTACGATTACGCAGTCCGCTCAATCCACCAGTTCGGAGTTACCAGTAATCTGTCCGACCGTCTCGTCGTCACCATTCCGTTTCCAGCCCCACCCGATGATGTAAGTGGGATTGTGGTCAGCGATGTCGGCAGCGATAACGGTGGTCAAATCAATGTTGGTTGGTCTGAAAACACCGATACCTTCGACCATTATTCGATCTATGTCCACGACCTCGGAGCCTCCGGGCCAGTCTCATTTGCAAATCTCAATGCGGCGCTGAATATCAGCGCCGGTAATAGCAACGCCATCCTTTCCATGACCTCGGCAGTTCTCGATGGCCTCGGCCAGGTCATAACCGCATCAGCGCCGCTCGACCACAATTCCGAGTATTGGGTTGCTGTGATAGCCGCCGACCAATATGGCAATCAGACCTTTACGGCGACTTCAGTCGGCCCAGTCATCGCCCGAAATGATACCGTGGTTCCTGCAGAAATCACCCTCGGTGTAGATATCGTCGATGCTGGCAGTGGCGAGGCGGAAGAAATGTTGATACGGCAATCGGCATTTTTCAACGGTACTCTTCTGACCTTGAACGCGACTTTATTACTCGATGGATTGCCGGCTGAGGGCCAGCCGATTGCCATTCAGATGACCGATGGGAATATCTGGTTCAATTATAGCGGTATGACCAATTCGTCCGGGGTCATGAGCCAATTTACCGGTGAGCCATGGGGTACCGTTGTCGGCAGCAACGCTGTCGGTGGCGAGATCACCATCACTGCAACCTACGTCGGCAATGCCGGCTCGACCGCGGTACAACCTATCTCCTCAGCCGTACAGCAAGTGAATACCACCGCTGGCATCGAGGCCTCTCTATCACTGCTCGATGATGATGTCGAGGTCAGTAGCGATGGTACCGCAGTAATGCAATTGATTCTACAGACAGCAGATTCCGGTGACCAGGCTATTCTCACTGCTACGAACTTGTTGTGGGCGGTCGGAAATGGCTCTGATGTGCCGACCTCGACCGGTCAGGTCAGCATAGATTCCTCAGGTCAGGGAGCCGCCGCAGTACTGCTTGCCGATGGCGGCTGGTTCAACGCCACTTTCACCCCTCCCGCGTGGCTCATCGTCAATCCAAGCCTTGCAAATCCACTGGGACAACCATGGGCAAACGCCACCCTACGGCCTTACCCATATACCGATATGAATGGTAACGGTTCCAACAATGATACCCAGAACCAGAGCACCGAACTTATCACACCCACCCTGAACTGTGATTCATGGTCGATCTCCAATCTCTACGATGGTAACCAAAGCAAAACCGAATGCACCTTGACCAACCCCAACGATGTGGCGATAAGCGTTGATTGGAGTACCGACCTATGGACCGCGCCGACAAAATTGAGAACCAATCCATCCAAGGTCTCATTGTCGATTCCAGCCGGGGGCAACATTACTTTCGACCTGATTGCAGCCCCCACCGAAAATCTCACTCTGGCCAGCGGCCAAGCCTCATTCCAAATCGAGGGAACCGCCCAATCGTTAGGATTGCCCGACCTAGTGTTGGAATATACCATCACCTACACCATCGTCGATGATATCGGCGGGGTAAATGGTGGCAATGGTGGCAATGGCAATGCCAGTTCCAATACCAGCGATGACAAATCGAGTGGTGATGAATCAAAGATGCTGATGTATGCTCTCGCTGGTGGCGGGGGGATATTGGCACTCTTGGCAATCGTCTTCATCATCGTGAGATTAACCCGTGAAGAGGAGGAAGATTGGGATGAAGATGACTTGGAATTCGATGACCCCGACGCCGGGTATGGTCGTGCCGGGCGACCCGATGATTTACCCATCGGCTATGCCCTGGATGAGATTAAACCAAAGCGATCGGCGAAGCGGCCATCGGTAATCGTCGAAGATATCAGCGAGGAAGAGGCTGGAAAGGCCGACCCATTCAATATTTCACGCGACACCCCCGAGTCAGACTACGGTTTTGAGGAAGGGGGTGAATATGACGAGTATTCCGAAGGTGGAGATGAACAAGAGTCATTCGATGAATCAGAGCAGGGAGACGACGGAATCTCCACCGATGATGAAGGTACCGAATGGTGGGAAGACGAAGAGGGGGTCTGGTGGTATCGCACCTCGGAAATGGAAGATTGGGCCGAGTATGTAGAGTGACCCTCAGCCCGGGAATTAGAAATGACGAATAGACTGGGCTGGCATGCAGAAACTTGGAAAGTGATTTTGAAAGGAGATTTCATAGGGCCGGAGATGAGTGGAAAATGGTCGGAGAACACACCTCAGCACTGGTCATCCACGGCGATGATGCGGTCACCACCGGGGGGGTCGCCATCTGTGGTTTCTCCTCCATCGGCATGGTCGGGGCAATCGGCGTTGGCCATATCATCCGCACTCTCGATCTACCCCAGGTCGGTACCGTCCTCAATCCCGATTTCCCTGCGGTTGCCCTGGTGCACGATGAAGTTCCCAAGCACCCTGTCAGAGTCTACCAAGGTGATGGTATCGGAGTTTTCACCTCAGAACTTCAGTTTCCCCCAAGCCAAGATGTCGAGTTCGCCAATACCGTCCTCGATTGGTTCACCCACGGCGGCTTCGACCATCTCTACATCATCGACGGAATCGAGCGTCAGGATGTCGAGCAACACCAGCGGCAATTGCACGGCATCGGTTCTACCTCATCGGCTCGCCAGGCACTGCGCAGTCACGATATCGAACCGATTTCACAAGGTGTGATTGCCGGGATTCCCGGATATCTATTGTCCGAGGGTGACCGCCGTGGCCTGCACATCACCGCATTGCTGGCAGAATGCTCACCAGCATTTCCCGATGCCCGCGCCGCGGCACTGGCGGTCGAGGCCTTTGGCGAGATGGCCGAATTCGAGATTCCCTTGACCAAGTTGCTCAAGGATGCCCGTAGTATCGAAGACAGTGTTCAGCAGGCTTTTGAGAGTCAGCAGTCGATGCTTCCGGCGCCCGAGGGCTATGTGGTGCCAAAGGACGATGATGACTCGACCATGTTTGGGTAGGGTGAGGGCGACCATACCCCACGGTCGAGTGTCGTGACAATACGTAGTGGCCTTCGTTTATCCGGCTCAGCTAGCCTAGCGACCGGTCATTGGCCACCCTTTGATACAGGGGTGTAGACCGCACAAGGATTAGCTCTGAAGATGGAAACCACGAGTTTTCGGAACATTAACACCTCTAGAGCATCAGCCAGTGCCAATGAGAACCTGCCGTCTGGAGGTGTTGTTGTCCATTTTGGTGCTGCTCAGCATCCTGTCGTTCTCTCCGTCCAGCGCGCTTGATATCGATGACCCGGTCACAGCCACCCAGGCGCGCCAATCCGAACAAACCGTGGTAAATATCGGACCCTCAGACAGGCAGGCGGAGTTAAGGATTCCCGGAGATATCGGAGAGAATGAAACACTACCGCTCGTCGTTGCCTTGCATGGCTTTACCGAATATCCTTGGTATGTGTACGACTATTTCCGAGGAGTCAAAAGTGTCGATGACAACAGACATCTGCTTCTGACGCCGACCGGAACTGAGAACTCTGACGGCTATTTCTTCTGGAACGGCCCCCCAGCTTGCTGCGATTTCTACAACCAGAACATCGATGACGTGAGTTACCTCTCATCACTCATTTCTACTGCAATAGCCGATTATGGAGCGGACCAGAATAGAGTGATGCTCATCGGCCACTCGAACGGCGGCTTCATGTCGCACAGGATGGCGTGTGATGCTGGGAATATACTGCACACCATCGTCAATTTCGCCGGCGCCACATATGGAGATTTCAGCAATTGTAGTCTTACAGGATATCCGAATATTGTCAACGTCCACGGAACCAATGACAGTACCATCGATTACAACGGCGGACAGATCTTGGGAGAGTCCTACGCCTCTTCCTCTGATGGTGCTGTATACTGGGCCGACCGTTCCGGGTGTGATGGCACATCAACCCAGATGGGTACAATGGATCTGGTGGATGGCGATGGTTACAATGAAACAACTCAACTTCAACATCTCGATTGCGCACAGGGGAATAGAGTAACACATTGGAGGTTGTCTGGAATCGGTCACGGCCCTACATTCACTGATGGATCGTTGATCAACGCTGCATTCGACTGGGCATTCAACCAGCATGTTGAGATTGAGGGATGTACTGATGCCAACGCGACCAACTACAACGAGAATGCAACGGTTGACGATGGTTCATGCGAGTATCCGCCACCACAAGTTCCGGGTTGCGTGGATTACAATGCGACCAATTACGATGAGAACGCAACTGTGGACGACGGTTCGTGTGAATATCCCCCACCACCGGTGTCGGGTTGCATGAATGCAACAGCCACCAACTACGATGAGAACGCGACTGTGGATGACGGTTTGTGTGAATATCCTCCACCACCGGTGCCGGGTTGCATGAATGCAACAGCCACCAACTACGATGAGAATGCGACAGTGGATGATGGCTCGTGTGTGTATCCTCCACCACCGGAACCTCCGGCAGATGATGATGACCCGCCCATCGATGAGGATGAGTTGACCGAGAAGAGCCTCGTATCAGAAACACCACAGAAATACGGATTCGTCGAGTATATCAGCGAGCCGAGCATCGTTCTGGGAGTTGTCCTGGTTCTGCTGTTGAGCGTGTTCGTGTTGCTTCAATTGCGGAGCCGTTCGTCAACAAACCGCTCTGACCGCATCCGATGAAATTGACGACATGATCAGCGATTGCGCTAGGAAGCTGGTCGAAGGGTCCAGAACCAATGTTCCCGGGAAAAACGTGTTTAAATCCCGGGTTTAGACGCACAAGGGTCAATATCCGTTATCGAAAAAATCTGATAAATTAGTCATAATGTAACCTTCTCCCAATACCCATTTAATCCTTACTCCAAAAATCATAGTTCTCAATAAAGGAAACATAGTCAAAGTTGGGGTCACAGATGGCACACCAATAAACATTAGCCCCAATGAAGGGAACTACCTTCATGGTCATGTATGCATCGCAGCACCAGCAAGTGTTATCCATATCAATCATCTATGCCACCACCTCGAATTTGCTGCCAACATGGGTCCAAGGGCGGCGCAGTATTTATATTTTTCTGTAAGAAAAAATAACATTTTAGAGTTTATTTATATACTACTGCACTCATTTTTAAAGAAAAACAATGATTTCATTCAATAAGATCTATTTCACATATTTTCGAGCACCCCATGTTCCCGGGAAAAACGTGTTAAAATCCGGGGTATAGACGCACAAGCGTTAATTCCGACTAGGATAACATGACTTGGTCGGCCGCGTAGGGGTCGCTGTCTTATCCAATGATTGCAGCAAATGCGTCATTTGTCGAAAATATCTGGGTGACGCCATAACTCAAGTCAGTACTCACGGAACTGCTGTCACCACCATCACTTGAACTTCCCCAAGTTACAACCGAACCATCAGACTTCAGGGCTGCAAATGCACTACCTGTGGAAAAGATATGGGTGACACCAGAACTCAAGACGGAACTCACGGAACTGCTGTCACCACCATCACTTGAACTTCCCCAAGTTACAACCGAACCATCAGACTTCAAGGCTGCAAATGCACCATTTCTTGTGGAAAAGATATCGATGACGCCAGAACTCAAGTCAGAACTCACGGAACTGCTGTCACCACCATAATCAGCATGTCCCCATGTCACTACCGAACCGTCAGACTTCAAGGCTGCAAATGCACCACTACGTGGATATAGACCATTTGTGGAAAAGATATCGGTGACACCAGAACTCAAGTCAGAACTCACGGAACTGCTGTCACCACCATTATCAGTATGTCCCCATGTCACAACCGAACCGTCAGACTTCAGGGCTGCAAATGCATAACTTGTGGAAAAGATGCCGGTGACTCCAGAACTCAAGTCGGAACTCACGGAACTGCTATCACCTCCATGGTAACTGAGTCCCCATGTCACAACAGAACCATCAGACTTCAAGGCTGCAAATGCATTACTGTTTGAAAATATCTGGGTGACGCCAAAACTCAAGTCAGAACTCACAGAACTGCTGTCACCACCACTACTCGAACTTCCCCATGTGACCACAGATCCATCACCCTTGAGTGCCGCGAAGACATTAGGATTTGAGTAGATATGGGTGACACCAGAACTCAAGTTGGAACTCACGGAACTGCTGTCACCACCAGAACCCCCCCACGTCACAACAGAACCATCAGACTTCAACGCTGCAAATGCATAATTTGTGGAAAATATCTGGGTGACACCAGAACTCAAGTTGGAACTCACAGAACTGCTATTGCCACCTTGCCAGACATTCCCCCACGTCACAACAGAACCATCAGACTTCAAGGCTGCAAATGCATAATTTGCGGAATATATCTGGATGACCCCGGAACTCAAGTTGGAACTCTCAGAACTGCTATTGCCACCAGAATATGAGTCTCCCCATGTTACAACTGAGCCACCATGGCAACCATCAGCATCTACTACCTCCCCAGTTGGAGTCAAGGGGCAGTCGTCAGCATCGTTCATCACCCCGTCGTTGTCATCGTCTAATTGTGATGGTGCGCAACCGTCATCATCAACTGCCTCCACAGTT
>JYMV01027220.1_pt1 | contig 11575 bp, 10 predicted proteins | sample 338911 | NCBI WGS metagenome assembly JYMV01 (sample SAMN03354496, study PRJNA234377) | hydrothermal vent metagenome | biome: Deep sea; feature: Hydrothermal plumes at the Eastern Lau Spreading Center, Western Pacific Ocean; material: Seawater | place: Tonga | collected 2009 | depth 2000 m m
GAAAAGCATGCTTCCTGGTTATTCATAGCAGTTACCAGTGTCCGGCAAACTTCGGAAAATTAACCGACTTATATTTAGGTGTGTTAATGGCGATTATAGCATATTTTTTTAAACCTGGCTTCTTGTTCATAACATGTTATTAGTATAAAACAGCGAATATTGGCAACTTTTAATATAAACCAAAAAAATCAATTTGAGCAACTGTATGCCTTTACAGTTTTTGTTTTTTGTTTTGTTTGTTTGTTTGTTGTTTTTATTTTTTTTTTTTCTTTCTTTCTTTTTTTTCTCTTTTGTTTTTTTGTATTTTGTTCGTTGTTTTTTTAATATTTATTTTTTATTGTTAATTGATTTGTAGTTCTTAGTTTTGTTTTTGTTGGTGTGGGGATAAAACATTATTGAATATAAATATTATTTATTTTTGGCCTATTGACTTATGGTTATTTTTTCATTGTTTTCTTGTATTATGCTTGCTTTTTATGCTTTGTGCGGGAGGGTTGAGTAGTTAAGCAATTGTTAGAATAAAATATAGACACTGTTAGAATTGTGTATCGAAGGGCAACTTATTTAAATATATGCTATATGATTTTAAATCCTACATTAATTAATCACCTGACCCAGTTCCAATTGTATATTTTATTTTTATCATTGAATCTAGATAATAATATTCATATGTTAAACACCAGCTGTCCATGTTTAATGCATAGGTCAAACACCAGTTGTCCATGCTTTATGCATCAGTCAAACAACAGTTGACCATGCTTTATGCATAAGTCAAACAACAGTTGTCCATGTCTTACACATATGTTAAATAACAGTTGTCCATGTTTTATGCATAAGTTGAATAACAGTTGTCCATGCTTTATGCATAAATTAGATAACAGTTGTCCATGCTTTATGCATAGGTCAAACAACAGTTGTCCATGCATTATACATATTTTATATAACAGTTCTCCATGCTTTATGCATAAGTTAACTAACAGTTGTACATGCTTTATACATATGTTAGAAAACAGTTGTCCATGCCTTTTACATATGTTGAATAACAGTTATCCATGCTTTATCCATATGTTAAATAACAGTTCTCCATGTTTTATGCATATGTTGCATAACAGTTCTCCATGTTTTATGCATATGTTAAACAAGAGTTGTATATGCTTTATGCCTAAGTTAAATAACAGTTGCCCATGCTTTATGCATAAGTTAAATAACAGTTGTCCATGCTTTATGCATAAATTAGATAGCAGTTGTCCATGCTTTATGCATAAGTCAAACAACAGTTGTACATGCATTATGCATATCCTACATAAACAGTTGTCCATGCTGTATGCATAAGTTAACTAACAGTTTTACATGCTTTATACATATGTTAGACAACAGTTGTCCATGCTTTATGCATATGCTAATTAACAGTTGTCCTTGCTTTATACATATGCTAAATAACAGTTTTCCATGTCTTATGCATAAGTCAAACAACAGTTGTCCATGCTTTATGCATATGTTAAATAACAGTTGTTCATGTTTTTTGCATAAGTTAAACAACAGGTATCCATGCTTTATGCATAAGTTAAATGGCAGTTATCCAGACCTTGTGCATAAGTCAAACAACAATAGTCCATGCCATATGCATATGTTGAATAACAGTTGTCCATGCTTCCTGCATATGCTAAATAACAATTATCCATGCTTTATGCATTTGTTAAGCAATAGTTGTCCATGATTTGTGCATATGTTCAATAACAGTTGTTTATGCTTTATGCATATGCTAAACAACAGCTGTCCATGTTTTATGAACATTTAAAATAAAATCCCATGCGGTTACCCCTTGTTTTTAAATGATAGATAATCACAATTGTAGTGAACTGTATTTACTGTGGTTCTTTAATAACTGGACCATACGAAATCAGTCGTCCATGACATTTTATAGACAACCATGTTTTATAGAAATTAAAGCAATAAATCAAGGTTCCTGATTGGTTCAGGAGAGATGATTATGTTTTAAACTGTCATACCATGTAAAATGTCAACCACTTCTATACCATTGCTTCTTAATAAATTATTTGTGATAACAAAATATTGTTATTCCTTTGTATGATGAGGTGTAGAGATCCAGAAATAGTAGCATTGTTTTTTAGTTGTATTGTAAGCCTGATTGACGAAACAGAACAAACATACTTAGGCTATAGTGATATATTGATGAAAACGTAGATATCTAATTTAGTGCGCACGATTCATATCTAGAATAACCTTCATCAGGTACGTTCATAATCGAACGATTGGAAATACAAATAATGTAAAGTTTTGGATGCATGTACAGTTTTTACCTATGTCTGCAGTAGGAGAACCTTATATAGTTGATATAATAATTAACAATACTTGAGGACAATAAGCAATGTCAGTCCCGAAACAGGGACTGCTGAGTAAATGATGAAATAGAAACAGGTTGTAGTGAGAGTTGGTTTTTTTTTGCTAAGAAGAGTTTGAAGATACCAATGTAACCAGAATCCGTAAATTGAAGGACAGGCAACACTATGGCCAAAAGAAATAGGACAAAGGGAAACAAATATCTATAAAGCACACCACAAAAACCTAAAGATCACGCGACGCGGGCACCACTAAAAACCGAGGCTGAACTTATGTGCAATGGACGGATAAGCAGTTTCTGCTCCAATAACGACACCCGTCCTGTTACTCTAGTTTCACACTCGGGAATAAGTGATACAGACGGCAACGGAGCATATCCGTTGTCACACTGGTATTCTCTAACGGTTAACTAAGTCATGGCGGCGACTGTGAAACTTTCAAAGTGATATGACTTCTACTTAACTAATAGGAGTCCTTGGTTTAGTACTCTCCTTGTTTACAGCAGCCCTGATAAACTCCATATGCAGGTGCTGCTGTAATTTTGCTACGTATCAATGGAAAGTTCACAATTGGAAAATCCCAATCTTTTGTTTTTAAGCAGTCCTAATAGTCAATGTTGAGGAGTATATCAAGGTGTGAAGTAGACCAAGATATTTCTGTGTTATCGCTTATTTCATGCTCAATTTTATAGATGTGACCGACAAAATCACCAAGCTGAATTATTTAGTGAAAAGATATCATCTATATGGCAGAACATGAAATTAAAGATGCGTGCAAGCCTCTTTTCGTTGTTTTACTTTTTTTTTTTATCTAGTGAGCGAGAAGGGGAACATAATTAGTACACATAGGAATGTCGACTGTCTGTTTATAAAAGGTGTTTTGTTTACAAACAAGGTTTGTCACTTCCTAATACAAGGTAGTTGTATCTACGTTAGTCATTCTTTTTTATGAAGTACAGTTTTACTAATTCTTTTAATCTGTCTTTAAGTTTCGAGTGGGAAATAGTTGTGTAGAGGATAGAAAAGTCAAATGTTTTAATACTATTGCATGAAAAGGGGGATATTGATTGTATGTACTCTTACATATCTTTAGAATTTTTCAGAATTCACATCTGATTTACACCACCCCTTGAGTAGTCAGTTTCGCAATAACCCTGAAGCCCGGATTATATGTTAATACTTTAGAAAGAGGTTTCGTGGAGCACTTAGTAGACCAGATAAACTAACGGGGTTGTGCAATTCAGACGTTCAGTAGAATGACGAAGGTCCAATTCTGCAGTCTTGCATTTTCGTCATGGTAATTACCATAGCAAAGAGTCTATGTAATGTAATTTACACACAAAAACGACATCTTAGAGGCATTGTCTGCAGGTACAACAACATGGAGGTGAGATAGGTGTTTAGCAACGTTTTGGTCTTTATGGTCATCATTAACCCACTGAGTTCTAATAATTATAATTTGCATCAATGACCTCACACTCTTCATCCAATCTGAAAAAGTTCAGTCTTCCTTTTCACATTTTTGCATTATCCTCGATGGAATTCATATAAATTTTAAAGTTATGTTTCCAATTTATGGAATTAGGCTCACGGTATTCCGATTCATTGTCGTGTGTGTATTTAATAATGTTAAGGTCAACAGTTATAACGTGGCCAGCCGGATTATATATGAATGGCGAACTAGCACCGGTGCAATCAGGTGGTTAAGGCTTGAAGTCGTCAATATTGAGATCATGCAACACGTTTTTGTAGATAAATATTTTGGTTGTAATAGGAATAGTATAGGTATACGATATTATAGGCACGGACTGATTTTAAAATAGGGAGGGATCTTTAATTTGACTGATTTGTGATGAAGGATATTGTCTACTAAGTCAATGGCATCAAAACTTTGTAAGCAAACGAAAGTTCCAGAAAGGAACGTTTGTATATTTCATCTTTCGTAATGACAATAGGTATGAAAAGTATGCGAAGGCAAATATCCAAGAGATTGCTGTGAGCTTGTATTCATTTAAATTCGAATTAGTAAAGTGGTACAAGGAATGTAGTTTTAACAGATTCTTAGATTTAATATTTTATATTCCATACTTTCTTCCACAGGTATAGCTTCAGCTGCACAGCTTTGGGAAATTTTGACAACATGCTATCAACAGTATTTTCAAACGTCTATAAAGAACATTTTTCAGCCTAAGACATAATGCTTAGATTTAGCTTTTTTCATATAATTGACAACAATTTTAGAATTATTTCACAACTGAAATTCAATATCCTAATTAAACAAAATGTTCAACAATACGTACCTGTAGATCATTATTTTTCAAAGTCTATTTATACATTATCAGCTCTTAAAAAAAGAACGTTACATATATATTGGAAATTATATAAATTTATCATAGGTGGCAATAGTAATCAGTATATTTTGCAGAGAAGAATGTGGTCTCTCTGTCCCCATGTTTTATCCGGGTACTCCTGTTTATTCCACCAATAAAACTGACCGCCACGATATAAAGTTCTAAAATATTGTTGACAGTGGTGTTGAACACCATAACCCTAACCCTGTAATGAAATCATATCATTTATATACAGAATAGATTCACTCTATTTGTCCATCATTTATTTTAAACTTGTGTATTAGTTTTATCTGTGTATTTGATTGAACTGACTAAGTTCTAAGAAAGTAATCTTCATTTTACTTATATCATGCTACTTCCCAATATTGGAGTATACACTGCTTTAATTCGTTATCCTAGTCAAATTAGAATGGCCTCAAACTACAATGAGTGGTCAATAGTACTGCAACAAACATGGCCGACGTCCCTGAAGTCAAACAGCTCTTTGTGTTGATTGATTTGTGTTATCGATATACAGTCACGTCGGAATAATTCCATGCGCGAACGATTAGTTCGGGACTCCAAACTGTACATAGCTAGAAACGGAAATCCACATAGTTCTTATTATCGTTCATTGAATGTTTAAAGTACTGTTGAATTATAAGCCAGTTTGTTGTCTTTCTGTAGGGAGTCCCTTTAGAGCCATAGAAAAAAATGCATATTTTTTGTTCGCATCACATTTGATTCCGCGCACCACGTAAAGCTTGTGATCGGGACTTTTAATTTTGCATGCACAACTTTGAAACTTAATCAAAAGCATGTGTATACGTGGGACTTACAAAAGTCAAGTTGGTAGATTGTTTGTATATTTCATAGTTCATTTTATTTCGCAAAAGGTATTGAGCTAGCAGATCTGATTTTAATATTTTTTTTATAATTCATTGTTTTACTTGTACTACAGTCGTCTACTCTTGAATAATTCTACATCAGCATATTATATTGCAGAACTGGTGTTTCTCTGATCTTGACACTATGTCCACCTTTTGGACTCTTTGTCGTTTTCAGTTTTCTTATCTAAGATGCCTCTTATTAATCAAATTTATTTCTTTCGTCAACATCTAATTGTTATTTCAAACCTTTGGGTGCATATTCCAATATGGGGTTGGACCAGAACACTAACAACTAAATTTCCATTGCATTTTGTTCAAAATAATGTACCACAATATGAAGAAGAAATAACAAACAAGGGAAATAATCATTAAAACCTTACAGTTAGCTCCCTTTGATGTTTGTTAATTTCCTTCTACAAATTCTACCAAATTAAATGTATCCGAATTAAGTAATGGAAAACATTAAGTTGATCATGAGGAATCATAAAATGTCTGATACTGATACAGAAATTTCATCTATAGCATAGTTCATATACTGACAAGAAACTAGTAATTTTGTATTCCCTACATTTATACTAACAGAACCGTCAAGTGTGGACATACCTATGAGTCTAGAATGTCTGTGTTAATTTAGAGTACCATACGAAACTGAAATTAAGCTTAGATGACATTAAAGAAAAAGCTTAGATGACGTTTGAATAAATTCAGACATTACTTTCCATTATCAATGTGTGGACCAAATGAAATATAGTGAGAAGGGCTTGAGTGGCAATGACAACGGAAAGCTTATGCAAATTTATAAAATTGAGTAGACCATGGACAATATGTCAAGTTCGAGTGAATCATGCATGGCTGACATGCTTCCTCCAAAACTAATCTGTGAATATAATATGGTGTACCTCTCTTGTATGGCAAAGGAAAAACTGACAAAATCACGAAAGCTTGAAGGTGTCGTGATCGTATGGTAGTTGGATTTAAAACTACCTATGCAAGCAGTGCCTATCACTACTAACGTTGTGAGTTCCAACACCTCAACCGAGGTGTACTCGATATAATATTATATGATTATATGATGCGGTTTGTCAGTGATTTGCGAAAGATCGGTGGTATTCTCCGGGTCCTGTGGTTTCCTCCACCAATATAACTGACCTCCTCGATACAACTGAAATATTGTTGAAAGTGGCGTTAAGCACCATAACCCTAACAGAAAACTTTCCTTACTTTACCAAAGTCAGTAGACTATGGTAATGAACAAGGTACTGCAAGTGTGGCAGACCCACTATCATAAATACGTGGATCACATATGGTTATTTATATAGTCATGAATAATGGAGAAATGGACCGAATAACGAAACCTCTATGAACATAGCAACGTCCGAAGATCATAAAATGAGGCCAAGGTCAGTGATACATATCTGGCTGACTTTTTGTCATACTATGGTAGACCTAGGTCATATGGTAATTAAAAAACGTGTTTTCACGTTGTTAAAACTATCGCCACCAGAACGATAAAACAATATCTAGGTATAGCAACGGGATTACCTTTGTCACAGGAGCCACATTTATTATTTATATATCCTCTAGTGTACGATAAGCCCATTTTATAGCATTATGTTTTTACACCTGTCATATATATAAGAAGAGTGATACGTCTATCACAGTGATTTATCACGCTATGTCTCTGACTGTATTGCATCAGTATCACTAAGAAGAGTGATACGTCTATCACAGGGATTCATCACCCTGTGTCTCTGACTGTATTGTACATCATTATGGTTTTTACTATCCTGTGTACACTTTGATTGCTACCTTTAGTACATTTATTGTGAAGTCGTTAATTCTTACCCTGTGAATTAAGATGTTAAGGATTCTTTGTTTTGTTTGTTAGAGCGTATTTAGGAAATGCACATATTTATTAGCTACCTTCTATGTGATACACCTGTCATATATCTTATATTTAATTAGGTGTCGAGATCATTTAAATATAATTATATGCAGAATTTGTATTTTGTCTGCTCCTTGTTTATCTTGTCTTGAATTGCTACCCTGTGTATCAAACTCGCTACCCTGTGGATGAAACTGGCTACCCTGTGTATAAAACTCGCTACCCTGTGAATAAAGCTCGCTACCCGGCATATAAAACTCGCTACCATGCGCATAAAACTCCCTACACTGCGAATAAAACTCGTTATCCTGTGTATAAACCTCGCTACCATGCATATAACACTCGTTATCATGCGCATAAAACTCGCTATCCTTCATATTAAACTCGCTACCTTGCGTATCAAACTCGCTACCCTGCGTATAAAACTGGTTACCCTTCAATACGCATTGTATTCTTTCCCTGGGTGTGTTATCGCCAAGATAAATTCTTTCATGTTATAATCTAAAATGAAAAGGAGCAACATTTAAATAATATATGAATATGTATTGTTTTCGCACCTCGAATATATGAATGGGTAAGAACATATGTTCTATATATGAGAAATGATATTATAGTTTCCTGGATTGTTCTGAAAAAAGAGGGGTAACAATGACATTTAATTTGAAGAAATTGATCCAATATTTAACTTCACTTGTATTACGTTTGAATTTAACATTTTTTTTTAAATACAGATGTGTACGTCACAAAGTAAACAAAAATGTCCATTGATTATTACAAACAAGGAAGTATAAAGATAAAACAAAAATGGAGGCTTCTACAAGTGTTGACAAAACGGTTGATGATCTGCTTTTTCTTGAAGTAAATGTAATGTTGTTTCAAATTAATTATGACAGATGTGTCCGTGATAATATTTATATGCTGCGTATGGCTAAAATAAATAACGTATGCACAATCAAGAAAGTATAGAGATACAAACAAAGATGGCGACTTCTGCAAGTGTTGACAAAACGGTTGATGATCTACTGATTTGTACTATTTGTCTAGAGACGTTCAAAGTGCCAAAATATCTACTGTGTCTTCATACGTTCTGTGAAACGTGCATTCATACATATATACTGTGGGGTTGGGGGGCGAGAGGATGGAACATTTTATAAAGTATTTGTTATATGTAAATATACATTTAATGGCAGTCTTCAATACACTCTACTCTGTAACTTATTTGTTTCAATATATCACTAGGGATGTAATTTTACGATGTTTTAATGGTGCTTTGTATCTTTGTTTTTTTTATTATTACTTATTATTTTTTTCATTTGGTTAATTTTCTGTAAAGTTTCTGTATTTGTTTCTGTTTTTGTTTTTGTTTTTGTTTTTGTTTTTGTTTTTGTTTTTGTTTTTGTTTCTGTTTGGTATTTTTTTGGTTTTTTTGGTTAATTGTTTTGTGGGTCTTGGTTTCGTTTTTTTTTTCGTTCTTGTTGGTAGGGGAATAAAACATTATTGTATATACATATATTTTTTCTTGGTTTATTGGCTTATGGTGGTTTTTTCATTAATTTGTTGTATTTTTTTAGTTTTTATGCTTTGGGCGGGAGGGCGTTAAACAATTAATAAAATAAAATATAGACAATGATAGAAATTTGCATAGAAGAGGAACTTATTTAATTATTTTCTACATGATTTTAAATCCTACATTAATTACTCACCTGACCCAGTGCAGCAAGGTTACACACTTATCAATTGTATATTTTATTTTTATCTTTGAATCTATATAATAATATGCATAGGTTAAACACCAGCTGTTAATGTTCTATATATAGGCTAAACACCAGTTGTCCAAGTTTTATGTAGATGTTAAACACCAGTTGTCCATGTTTTATGCATAGGCTATCATCAGTTATCCATGTTTTATGTAAAGGTCAAGCAACAGTTGTCCATGTTTTATGCATATGTTAGACAACAGTTGTCAATGCTTAATGCATAAGTTCAATAACAGTTGTCCATGCTTTATGCATATAGTAAACAACAGTTGTTCGTGCTTTATGCATGCGTTAAACAACAGTTGTCCATGCTTTATGCATAAGTTCAATAACAGTTGTCCATGCTTTATGCATATAGTAAACAACAGTTGTTTATGCTTTATGTATTTGTTAAGCAACAGTTGTCCATGCTTAATACATATGTTAAACAACAGTTGTTTATGCTTTATGTATTTGTTAAGCAACAGTTGTCCATGCTTTATGCATATGTTAAACGACAGCTGTCCATGCCTTATGCATATGTTAAACGACAGTTGTCTATGCCTTATGCATATGTTAAAAACAGTTGTCCTTGTTGTATGCATATCTTTAACAACAGTAGTGCATGCTTTATACATATGTTAAATAACAGTTGTCCATGCTTTATGCATCAGTTAAACATATTTTGCTCATTCTTTATGCATATGTTAAGCAACAGTTGTCCATGCTATTTTCATATATGAAAGTATAGTTGTTAATGCTTTATGCGTATGTTAAACAACAGTTGTCCATGCCCTATGCATATGCTAAACAACAGTTGTCCATGCTTTATGCTATGTAAAATAACAGTTGTCAATGCTTTATGCAAATGTTAAACAACAGTTGTCCATGCTATGTGCATATGCTAAATAACACTTGTCCATGGTTTATGCATAAGATAAAAAATGTTGTCCATACTTTATACATATGCTAATCAAGAGTTGTCCAAGTTTTATGCATCGGTTAAACACATGGTGTCCATGTTTAATGTATCGGTTAAACATCGGTTAAGCCGCAGGTGTCCATGTTTTATATATATGTTAAACACCAGCTTTCCATGGTCTATGCATAGGTTAAACACCAGTTGTCCATGTTTTCTGTATAGGTTATCATCACTTCTCCATGTTTTATGCCAAGGTCAAACAACATTTGTCAACGATTTATGCATATGTTAGACAACAGTTGTCCATGCTTCATGCATATGTTAAACAACAGTTGTCCATACCTAATGCATATGTTAAACAACAGTTGTCCATGCTTTATGCATATGTTAAATAACAGTTGTTCATGACTTATGCATATGTTAGACAACAGTTGTCCATGCTTAATGTATATGTTAAGCAACAGTTGACCATACCTAATGGATATGTTAAACAACAGTTGTCCATGTCTTATACATATGTTAAATAATAGTTGTCAATGCTTTATGCATATGTTAAATAACAGCTGCCCATGCCTATTGCATATGTAAAGCAACAGTTGTCGATGCTTTATGCATATGTTAAACAACAGTTGTCCATGCCTTATGGATATGTTAAACAATAGTTGTCCATGCTTTATGCATATGCTAAATAACAGTTGTCCATGCCTATTGCATATGTTAAGCAACAGTTGTCCATGCTTTATGCATATGTTAAATAACAGTTTTCCATGCCTTATGCATATGTTAAACAACAGTTGTCCATGTTTTATGCATATGTTAAACAACAGTTGTCCATGCTTTATGCATATGTTAAACAATAGTTGTCCATGCCTTATGCATATGTTAAATAACAGTTGTCCATGCCTTATTCATATGTTAAATAATAGTTGTCCATGTTTTATGCAAATGTTAAACAACAGTTGTCCATGCTATATGCATATGCTAAATAACACTTGTCCATGGTTTATGTATCTGCTAAAAAATGTTGTCCATACTTTATACATATGCTAATCAACAGTTTTCCAAGTTTTATGCATCGGTTAAACATCGGTTAAACATCGGTTAAACACATGGTGTTCATGTTTTATGTATCGGTTAAACATCAGTTAAACTGCAGGTGTCCATGTTTTATTTATAGGTTAAGCACCTGGTGTCCATGTTTTATGTATCGGTTAAACATCGGTTAAGCCGCAGGTATCCATGTTTTATATATATATTAAACACCAGCTTTCCATGGTCTATGCATAGGTTAAACACCAGTTGTCCATGTTTTCTGTATAGGTTATCATCCCTTCTCCATGTGTTATGCCAAGGTCAAACAACAGTTGTCAACGATTTATGCATATTTTAGATAACAGTTGTCCATGCATTATGCATATGCTAAGCAAAAATTGTCCATGCTTTATATATTTG
>JYMV01051270.1_pt1 | contig 11569 bp, 10 predicted proteins | sample 338911 | NCBI WGS metagenome assembly JYMV01 (sample SAMN03354496, study PRJNA234377) | hydrothermal vent metagenome | biome: Deep sea; feature: Hydrothermal plumes at the Eastern Lau Spreading Center, Western Pacific Ocean; material: Seawater | place: Tonga | collected 2009 | depth 2000 m m
TTGGAAAAGAAGTTGGGGGAGCAAGGCGTTGGTTGGTTATAGGTGGGTTCACTTTTCAGCCATCAGAACTTGCTAAGTTTGCCCTGATACTATTCATAGCTAAATCTCTAGTGAAACGGTCCGATCAATTAAAAAACTTTGCCTATGGATACTTACCTAAATTAATCGTTCTCGGTTTTTTCTTCGTGCCCATTCTATTTCAACCAGATTTGGGGGCCGCAATTACTATATGTGCGGTCACGTTCACAATGCTCATGATAGCGGGGTTACGCTCAAAATTTCTAATCTATTCTATCTTAGCTGTAGTTCCTCTCTTTGTCATTGCAATTATGAATACCGAGTATCGCATGCGTAGGATAGTTGCATTTCTTAACCCATGGGAACACGAATCAAATGCAGGTTTTCAGGTTGTTCAATCGTTTTATGCATTTGGACGTGGGGGGGTATTTGGCTCTGGAATTGGTAATAGTAGCCAAAAGTTATTTTATCTTCCAGAAGCGCACACAGATTTTATTTTTTCAGTAATTGGCGAAGAGCTTGGTTTTGTTGGAACCTTGATTCTTGTTTTTCTATTTTCAATGTTGATTTGGAGAGGGTTTGTCATTGCTTATCATGCTAAGGATTCTTTTGGGGTTTATGTGGCGATTGGTTTGACGCTTTTAATTGGCATTCAAGCATTCATGAATATGGGAGTGACTGTAGGTTTGCTTCCAACAAAGGGATTGACGCTTCCTTTTGTTAGCATGGGAGGGTCATCCCTGGTGGTTCTAATGCTTTCAATAGGGGTGTTATTGAATATCTCGGAAAAACCGATCCAAAATTGACCTGCGGATTATGAAACAAAAAGTTGTGATTGCAGGAGGAGGCACTGGAGGACATTTGTTCCCCGGTATAGCACTCGCAAGGGCACTTAAGAGGAATGATATGACGATTGAAATTACATTCGTAGGAACTAAACAGGGGATTGAATCGAAGGTTCTTCCTGGGGAAGGCTTTAAGTTGAAAACCATTATCTCCTCAGGTTTGTTGGGAAAAAGAGGGCTCAATAGGTGGGTTTCTTGGTCTAAACTTCCGGTGGGAGCGGTGCAATCAATGTGTTTTCTAATTCGTAATCGTCCCAATCTTGTTGTAGGTGTTGGTGGTTACGTGTCTGCTCCGTTGGTTTTTTCAGCCTGGCTTTTACGTATTCCTATTCTAATTCATGAGCAAAACGCATTTCCTGGTATGGCTAATAAATGGCTAGGAAAAATTGCCGATAAAGTGGCGGTATCTTATAAAGAATCTAAACAATTTTTTTCAAAAAAAAAGGTAGAAGTGACAGGCAATATGATTCACGAAAAACTTTGCCAGCCGAGAGAAGAGTTTCCTCCACCTTTAAAACAACCATTCGGGGTACTGATTCTAGGTGGCAGTCAGGGAGCACACTCGATCAACATGGCGATGGTTGAAGCGTTAGACCTTTTGTCTGATCGTAAAGAACGACTACATATTACGCACCAGACAGGTGATGCGGATTATGAAAATGTTAAAAAGCAATATGCTGCGAAAGGGTTCTCTGCCAATGTTATGTCATTTGTCACTGATATGCCTGTGAGATATCGTTTGGCTTCTCTTGTTATATGTCGATCGGGTGCCACAACTCTTGCTGAAATTACAGCCGCTGGAAGAGTGTCTTTCCTTATTCCTTTCCCTTATGCAGCTAATAATCATCAAGAGCATAACGCTAGAATTATTGAGACTGCCAGTGCTGGGGAGGTGATTTTGGATAAAGAAATTTCTGGCGAGCGGATCGCAAAATCGATTAAAAAAGCGATGGATGAACCAGAGAACCTTCAAAGAATGGAGAACAATAGTTATCGCCTTGGTAGTCGGGATGCAACCGAAAAAGTGCGGAAGATTTGTTTGGAATTAATGGGCGACGCGAGAAAAGTTTCGGAAGACAATAATGAATCGAAAGAAAAACATGTTTTGTCATGCTTCTAGGGAAAACCAAAAGAATCCATTTTATCGGGATCGGAGGCTCGGGTATGAGTGGAATAGCTGAAGTTCTGATCAATCAGGGTTATGAGGTAAGTGGCTCTGATATGGCTGCAACGTCTGTGACGAATCACTTGGAACAGCTTGGCGCTAAGATATTTTTTAATCATGCATCTGAAAATATTGAGGGTTCACAAGTTGTTGTGGTATCTAGCGCCATAGACCCGAGTAATCCAGAAGTAACCACAGCAAAAGAGAGCATGATACCGGTAATCCCTCGTGCAGAAATGCTTGCTGAACTTATGCGCATGAAGTATGGAATTGCTATCGCTGGGACTCATGGAAAAACAACCACAACCTCTCTTGTGTCTACGGTTCTTGCAGGAGGAAAACTTGATCCAACGGTGATTATAGGAGGACGATTAAAAAATACTGGCAGCCATGCCAAGCTTGGGCAAAGCAAATTTTTGGTGGCAGAAGCTGATGAAAGCGACGGATCGTTTATGCAGCTTTCACCCTCTATTGCCGTAGTAACAACGCTTGATGAGGAGCATATGGAGTTTTATCAAACGTTGGAAAACATGAAAGAAACTTTTCTTAAATTTATCAACAAAATTCCATTTTATGGTTCTGCTGTTTTATGTCTGGATGACCCTAACATACAATCGTTGATTCCAAGGGTGGAAAAAAGATATATCACATATGGGCTTAGTTCCCAAGCCGATTATACGGCGCGTAACATTTCAATCGAAGGATTAAAAACATATTTTAATGTGTTTCACCATGGAAAAGATTTAGGGCGTATACGTTCAGGAGCGTTGGGTCAGCACAATGTTCTTAATACGCTTGCGGCGGTAGCAGTTGGGATGGAGTTGGATCTTGATTTTGAAATAATAGCAAATTCCCTTCTTCAATTTGAAGGTGTTCAAAGGCGGTTCGAAATCGTGAAACAGTCAGATGAACTGACTTTAATAGATGATTACGGGCATCACCCCGTTGAAATAAAAGCGTCCCTAAAGACGGCCAAAGAAATCTGGCCTACAAGTAGGCTGATCGTGATATTTCAGCCTCATAGGTATTCGCGCACCAAATCTCTAATGAAAGATTTCTGGTCTGCCTTTAATGACGCGGATCATTTGTTTGTAATGGATATATTCTCAGCTGGGGAAAGCCCTTTAGATAAGGTACACGCAAGTACCATCGTTGAGGGAGCACGCGAATGCGGGCACAAAAATGCTAACTATATTAAAAGTCAAAATGATCTAAATAAACAATTACACAGTCTTGCCAAACATGGTGATGTGCTAATGACATTGGGAGCGGGAGATGTGTGGAGGTTGGGTCGAGACTTTCTAGTTGCTAGATTTTCACAAAAAAACTAATTATTAATTAAAGGAGGAGTTTGTTCTTATGCTGAGCGGACCTTGGAAACAAAAATTGATACGCTACGCACATACTGGAACTGATTATAAACTTCCCATGAGGAATAGTATGGATTCACCCAGAACTATTCTGGGGAGAAAAATCACACAGAGAAAAAATATGAATCTTTCTTTTTCTTTTCAAAACAAGATCAAAGGTGAAGTTCTGTATGACGAAATGATGTCAAAGTACACTTCAATACGAATTGGGGGGCCTGCAGATGTTTTCGTTTTACCTGTTAACTTGAGAGACCTGCAAATAATTTTAAAGCACCGTGGAAGTTGCCCCATATGGACAATTGGGGAGGGAACTAATCTTCTTGTTCGAGATCGAGGTATACGAGGAATTGTGATCTCATTAAAAAATTGTTTTAAATCAATAACACGACCGGTCTTTTACAAAACCTCAGATGGTCAAGAAAGAGCGGTCGTTCAAGTAGATGGTGGGGTGAAATTATCCTACTTGGCTAAATTTGTAGCACGTTATGGTCTCACAGGTATTGAAAAATTTGTTGGGATTCCAGGGTCGGTTGGTGGTTCTGTCGCAATGAATGCCGGGGCGGAGGGTGCTGAAATTAGTCAGGTTCTCCGTAGAATAAAATTTATGACTCTTGATGGGGAAATTAAAACATATAGCAAAAGCGAGATGGTGTTTGCTTATCGAAAAACTACGTTCCCATCAAAAGACGGAATAGTAATTGAAGCCGAGATAGATCTAGAAAAGGGAAAAATTTCTGACATTCACCAGGAAATGGATAAACATTTGTCACGGCGAGGTTCAACGCAGCCATTGACTATGCCAAATTCTGGTTCGATTTTTAAAAATCCAGATGGTGAAAAAGCTGGGCGTCTAATTGAATCCGCTGGGTTAAAAGGTTGTCGAATCGGAGGGGCTAGCGTGTCGATTAAGCATGCCAATTTTATAGTAAATAAAGGAGGTGCGTCGGCAGAAGATGTGATTAGACTGATCAAACATATTCAAGCTGTGGTTGAAGAAAAAACTAGTGTCAAATTAGAGCAGGAAATTATAGTTATTTGATTATATTGATAACCATTCTATGAAATTAGAAGAAAAAATAATTGGGGTTTTGATGGGAGGGTTGTCTCCTGAGCGAGAGGTTTCTCTTGTTTCCGGTAATGCGGTGTTAGAGGCGTTAGAAAGGAAAGGTTTGAATGGGATAGGAATTGATGTGAGTAACGATATTGCCTTTTCTCTGGAGAAAAACAAAATTGATATAGCTTGCATAGCTCTACATGGAGTTTATGGAGAAGATGGCTCTATTCAAGGTTTACTCGAATACGCAAAAATACCTTATACCGGTTCGGGTGTTTTAGCTAGTGCGTTAGCTTATGACAAGGTGAAGTCTAAAGAAATTTTGGTTTTCTGTCGGGAGGAAAGGGGAAAACAGGAGCGTATATTGGATTTTCCGGTTGTCGTAAAGCCTTCGAATCAGGGTTCAAGTATCGGTGTCAGCATTGTGAGAGAAGAAAAAGAGTGGGAGGCAGCTTTGGAGTTGGCTTTTAGTTATGCAAAAGAAATTCTGGTAGAGAAATTCATTGAAGGTAAGTTGCTAGCTATTGGAATGAATGGAGAACAACCCATGCCCATCGTACACATTCGGCCTAAGTCTGGTTTTTACGATTACGAATCTAAATATACTAGTGGGAGAACAGAATATTCCTGCCCTGCTGAACTTAGCATAGAAGAAACTCAACGTTGTAAAGACATAGCTGTTCAAGTCTATCGAACTTTGCGAGGAACTGGAATGCCTCGGGTTGATGTGATGCTGGACGCCAAGGGAGTGCCGTATGTGCTTGAAATGAACACTATCCCTGGTTTGACGCCGACAAGTCTTTTGCCGATGGCGGCAAAACAATCTGGATTGGAATTTGATGATTTGGTAGTTGAAATTTTAAAATCGGCCCATCTTGATTATGAAGGGTGAAATACTATTATGGATTTAGCTTTATTAGAAGAAAAAAATTTAGTCAACGTTTGGAAACAAAAAGAATCCTATCAGCGTAAGACTCGAAATAAAAATGGATTTTCTGGGAGAAAATCAAAACGGGAAGAAACCAGTTTTGATTTAGGTTCTATCTTTCTAACTTTAATAACTGGATTGGCAAAGATCGCCCTGGTGGTTGCATGTTCCTATGGAATTTTCTCAAGCTATAGATTTATAACTCAGTCACCCCGCTTTAATATTAATGAAATAAATCTGGTTGGTCATAAACAATTGTCAAACGAAGAGTTGAGTTCATGGATTGGAACCATAATTGGAAAGAATATTTTTAAATTGGAACTTGATGCGATTTCTAAAAGGCTGGTTGAGCATCCGTGGATACAATCGGCTTCAGCGAGAAGAGTTTTACCTCAAGGTATTTATGTTGAAATTAAGGAAAGGACTCCTTTTGCTAAAATTCAAATGGAACAGGTTTACCTAATGGATAATTATGGGGTTTTACTTGGGTCAGATGTAAGAGGTACAAGCAAACTACCCACTATAACGGGTATTAAAATGAAAAATCATAAAATAGGAAGTAATGTGGCTGACGAAGAAATTATTCGTGGTTTGAAAATGATGCACAGTCTCAACCAGTTATCCATGTTCGAAAAAAATCCAATCGATAATGTACATATTAGCAGCAGGTATAGAATTACATTTTCTACAAATACCCAAGATGTCAAGGTTCACATGCGTCCAGAAATAGCACAGGAAAGCTTTAAAAATCTAGTGCTGGCATTAGGTGTGATAGAAAAAAATGAGAAGGATTTAAGCTACATTGATCTGTCTTTTAAAAATAGGGTTATTGTAAAACACCGCGATGAAGTTAAGAGAGAGTTCTAAAAAAATAAAAAGACATAAACCTGGAAAGGGAGAGGACGTATGTCCAAGAAAAATGAGTACATAGTAGGTCTTGATATTGGAACAACTAAAATCTGCTGCATCATTGGTGAAATTAGTCACGAGAACCAAGTAGATATCATCGGATTAGGGCAATATCCTTCACGCGGCTTACGCAAAGGTGTTGTTGTAAATATAGATGGAACAGTGGAATCCATCAAAAACGCTGTTGAGGAAGCAGAGTTAATGGCGGGGTGTGAAATAGACTCTGTGTTTGTTGGAATTGCCGGTGGTCATATCAACAGTTTGAATAGTCACGGTATCATTGCTGCTAAGAGTAAAGAAATTACTCAAAAGGATATTGAGCGAGTAATAGATGCGGCAAAAGCGATTGCTATTCCTCTTGATAGGGAAGTTATTCATGTCCTACCACAGGAATATATTGTAGACAGTCAGGATGGAATCAAAACTCCTCTAGGTATGGCAGGAATACGCTTAGAAGCGAAGGTGCATATAGTCACAGCTGCGGTAACCTCTGCACAAAATATCGTTAGGTGTGTTAACAAAGCGGGACTAGGTGTTCGAGATATCGTTTTGGAACAGTTGGCCTCAAGTGAGTCGGTATTATCTTCAGACGAAAAAGAACTTGGTGTCGCTATGATTGATATCGGAGGTGGCACATCCGATCTAGCTATTTTTTATCAAGAATCAATCAAGCATACGTCAGTTTTGACAATAGCTGGTACGCAAATGACAAACGATATTGCCATTGGACTGCGTACCCCTAATCAAGAAGCAGAAAAAATAAAAAATACGCATGGGTGCGCCCTTTCCACCTTGGTGGCAGAAGACGAAACTATAGAAGTTCCAAGTGTGGGGGGGAGAGAAACTCGTACTGTGTCGCGACAAATTTTGAGTGAAATTTTAGAAGCACGCGCAAGAGAAATGTTTGAAATGTTGAACCATGAGATAAACGTTTCAGGATTTCGTGACATTGTTTCTTCAGGAATTGTTCTCACCGGCGGAGCTGCAAGTCTGCCTGGAATGGGAGAATTGGCTGAAGAAATTTTTCAGCTTCCAGTCCGTGTGGGGGCTCCTACTAACCTAGGAGGGTTAGTGGATGTTGTTAGTAGCCCAATGTATGCAACAAGTACGGGGTTAATTCAATATGGCATGAAAAGTGTAAAGGCGGGAACGACCCATGAACTACAGGGGCGACACTTGTTTGATAAAATTTTTAGTCGGATGAAAGACTGGGCCGAAGAATTCTTTTAATTGATTGGAGGAAAAAATGAGTCTAATAGAATTTGAATCAAAAAATGAGTATTCAGCTTCCATTAAAGTTATTGGTGTTGGAGGTGGGGGAACCAATGCAGTTAATTCTATGTTACGTGGTCAGGCCATGGGAGTAGAGTTCATCGTAGCAAATACCGATATCCAATCCTTGGAGGCGTCTCTATGCGAGGATCAGATTCAATTAGGAGGTAGCCTAATGCGTGGTCTTGGTGCTGGGGCCAGTCCTGAAACAGGACAACTTGCAGCTCAAGAAAGCGAAGAACACATTCGTAATATGCTCGATGGATCTGACATGGTGTTTATAACCGCTGGAATGGGTGGAGGAACAGGAACCGGTGCCGCCCCGACCATTGCACGTATTGCTCGTGAAGTGGGCGCTCTCACGGTTGGCATCGTTACCAAACCGTTTTCGTTTGAAGGTAAAAGACGAATGATTCAAGCCGAAGCTGGCATTAAGGAGCTAAAAGACGCCATCGATACTCTTATAGTAATTCCTAATCAAAAGTTATTGAGCTTTGTTGGTAAGCAAACTTCGTTAACCAACGCGTTTGGAATTGTGGATGATGTCTTGCAACAAGCAGTAGGTAGTATCTCAGATTTAATTGTTACCCCTGGATTGGTTAACTTAGACTTTGCGGACGTAAAAACAATAATGGGTAATATGGGTAAAGCAATTATGGGAAGTGGAAGCGCAGCAGGAGAAAATAGGGCTATCGAGGCTGCTGAAAAAGCAATTTCCAGTCCACTTCTTGATGATGCCAATATCGATGGGGCTCGACAAATACTTATCAATATTACCGGCGGTAATGACATGACTCTAGCCGAGGTGGATGAAGCTGCAACTCTTATCACTAAAACTGCACATGAGGATTCTAATATAATTTTTGGTACCGTTAATAGTGAAAACATGGAAGGGCAGATGCGAGTTACTGTAATTGCAACAGGTTTTGAAAATAAAGCTGAGGCAAAACAACCAGCTACAATTCCATTAAAGAAAAGCCACGATAGCATAGATGCAATAATGCCTATGGCTGTTGGAGATGGCGGGTATCGTCATCTGAAAAGCTTGGCAAATGAAATTAAGGACGAAAACCCAGAGTCCCTTGACCCATCTATAAACTTCGACGTTCCAACATTTTTAAGGAAACACGCAGATTAAAAAATATTTTATCTTTGGTTGAGAAATTAACAAAAGGTGGGAGCTTTGCTAGCTTTAACTGCCATTAATTGACCAGTTATAATCCATATATGATATTGGATATTGTGTGTTTTCAAGGGCGTGTCTAAACCTTGTCGGAACATAAGGCTTAATAAATTTGCGAACTCCACCACTTGATTTAAAATCTTCGGCAAACCAGTCAAAGATCGGTGATAGCAGGATTCTCTTAGGCTGTTGATTATTATCAACTCTCATGCCTTTATTTGGGTTAGCCAAAAAATCACTCATCTGCATGTCAAGTTGTTCGTTGAGTTTTTCTGATTTGTATGCCTTCTTGGAAAGATTGGGACAACTTATGGAAGCGCAAACAATAGCGGTGTGGATTCGAGGGTCCCCCATTTTACGCAGAATTCCATGTTCTATCTCATCTAAAGTGTATTTTTCACCACCAACTGTTCCCGCCTTTATTTTCCAAACAGATTTGAATAACCCACCAACATTCTTAATACTTTTCAAGGGATAGTTGTCTGTTACAATTTTTACTGCGAAAATGTTATAGACGTTTATCCAAAACGCCAATTTTTCGTGATGCGTTCTTAGTTTTGTAGGAGAAAATAATCTAAGTTTGCTCTCTAATTGATGAAAAACGGGGTCTAGCCTTAACTTTCCATAAGCAACGGTGTTTAATGATATCCCGTCTATCAAATCAGGTTCGACATACTTTTTCAAAAGTACATCCCATTCAGAAAAATCAAAAGCATTTGCATGCGTGGGACCAAGAATGAAAAGCGAAAGACATGCTAGTATGAAATGAAATTTTAAAAATTTCGTTATTAGAGAACCTTCTCTTAGCATTAATTGTTTGCTTTTAGTACTGTCCATATTGATGAAATATGCTTATAAATATTTTGTGGTAGTGCGTTTAAAGTGTAATCCGGTATTCTTGGTACAATTTTGTAAGCACTAATTTATATGATTTTATTACGGTATGATAATGTTTTCCCGAAGCAATGCAACATAGCGTATATAATTTTTAAAATGAAACTTTATTTTTGAAAATGGATTTTACGACCGATCCCAGAAAATTCCTCTATGTTTCCGATCTTGACGGTACTCTCCTCGATGGGGACGGGCAATTACCTGAAAATTCAGTGCAAAGAATAAATAGGCTTATTGGTCATGGCCTTAATTTTACTATAGCAACGGCACGAAATTATGATTCGGCTTATCCTCTGCTAAAAGGCCTCAATATTAAACATCCTGTTATCTTGTTTAATGGAGTGTACCTAACAGAACTTCATACAGGGGAGAATATTTTTTTTTCGGACTTTATATCTTTGGATATTATCAGAAAGGTGGTTTCTATAGTCGAGACTTATAATGTTGAACCTTTCATCTATACCTATGGAGAAGAGCACTTTGCCTACTACAAAGGAGTCAATAATCTTGGAGCGCAATCGTATGTTGATATTATATCTTCCGATAAAAGAGCGCGTAAAGTAGATGAGTTTGTTTTTTCTGAGCACGAGCGAATATCAGGGTTTCTTTTAATTGATACGAGTGAAGTGCTTGAACCGGTTTATGCTGAATTGAACTCTTTATATGAAGATGAACTAAATATTTATTTTGCGCGTGACATATCCAATCCAGAATTTCATTGGTTGCAAAGTTTCCACCAAGAAGCAAGTAAAGGAAAGATGTTAAAACAAATGACCCGGCACCTTGATATTCCGCTTTCAAACACCGTAGTTTTCGGCGACTATCTGAATGATCTAGATATGTTTAAGGTTGCAGGGTATTCGATTGCCGTAGAAAACGCGTTACCTGAAGTAAAATCTTCGGCTCACTGCGTAATTTCAAGCAATGTAGACCAAGGAGTGATTTTTTATCTAGAGTCTCTTTTTGAATAAAAACTGTTATAATAACAAATCAATTTGGGAGTTTAATTAAGGACTATGTCAAATTCTGAACAACCACATGAACCTGAAGAATCCCCTCATCAACGAGATAAAACTGCAAAAGAGCCTAAGGTTAGCGTAGATACAGAAACCAAACCAAAACCAAAACCAAAACTAAGAAAAGCTTTTGTCCCTAAAAAGCTTGTTAAAACAACCGATAAGCCACAAGAGTATCGTGCACGGCAAATCAGAGTTTCCACGCTTGAATCTGCTAATATTTTTCGTCAAGCCCTTCTTGACTTTCAAAAGGAACTGGCATCTGAGCCTATTGACGATCCTGACAAGGTTTTTCATGATCAAGCCAAGGTTGAAAATTATTTCGGTCGCATTGCCAAAAAATATAGTACTTGTCCAACCAAATTTCTTGGAGGTGATTTGGATTGGGTTTATAAAGGCATGAATGTTCAACCGGCGGCAACATTTGGTGGTCAGGAAATCAAGCAAGAACAGAAAGTGACCTTAGAATTGATTGACGCGATAACTCAATTAGAAAAATATATTATCCCAGAACCGATTAAAACGAAGTTGGGATATCATATTATTCTTTCGTGTGAAAACCGGGATAGAGTTGAAAAAGAAATAATAAAAGTACAGCCTAAACCTAAGGCCTCTCCTGCGGGCACGAATATCCCTACCTAATGTTACTAATCAATAAGTTTAAAGCAACTTACTACAAAACTATATATCTGTTGTTAGAGAATCATCTGAGTTTGAGGTGAGGGTGATAGGGTTGGTAGTGAAGCTGATCAACAGTCTAGAAGGTTTTGTTTTAGAAATTTTTTGTTTGTTAGTTGAGCTTAGAACTCAATGTCTGTTCCCAGTTTGTCACGCAGGATAATTTCGGCAGAAGTGTAGTATTTTTTAGTTGTGTTACATTTTTTACAGGATGGAACGACGTTACCCTTGGTACTT
>JYMV01010175.1_pt1 | contig 11567 bp, 2 predicted proteins | sample 338911 | NCBI WGS metagenome assembly JYMV01 (sample SAMN03354496, study PRJNA234377) | hydrothermal vent metagenome | biome: Deep sea; feature: Hydrothermal plumes at the Eastern Lau Spreading Center, Western Pacific Ocean; material: Seawater | place: Tonga | collected 2009 | depth 2000 m m
AGGTCTCTTTAATATGATGTGTCTCTCTATTAATAAGGTCAAGGAGTACAATATCATGTTCTACAGGGAAGTCACCTTCCATATCAAAGGAGAGAGTAATGGGGCTTGTTTCTTCTTTTACCCTGAGCTGGATATCCCAGACACCATCAGGTTCAGCCAGGGAACGTATGTCTGAGGTGAAGAGTGATATATTCTCATTCCACTCACTTCTCGGCATGACCACTGAGACATATCCTCCCATGTAGGGTGGTTCGGGGTTGTCCCTATAGTCCAGTCCTTCCAGGGATCCTGAGAGCCTACCCACAGCGTTACCCGGATCTACATAAGTTTTACCGTAAGCACTGATATTTAGCTTCCAACCCTCGGATGCGGTTTCCTGCTCCCTGGCGAGGGTTTGAAATGTTTTTGCCGGGTTCAGGGTTATTGTTTCAGGCCCACTTCCTCTATTGTACACAACATAGCCGCCCCAGGGCAGTAGACTGTTATTTACATTCTTCCATCCTTCGCCTACCAGACCGTATGTAATAGGTCCGAAATAGTCGGCTTGATCCAAAGAGAGTGATATCTCAAAAGGGTAGGGGTTTCCAATCATGTTCCAGCCCGGTTGCAGAGTAAAGGTAAAACCTGTCTGGTCAACAGTAGCGCCTGATCCGGGGTCGATAGATATTGAGGGGTCCATCCATTGAATAAGCCAGTATCCTTTACCGGGTTCCAGGCTGGAGGGATATTTCCATTTATTTTCATTCCAAGTCCACAGTTCCCAAGTGGTGACGTCTCTATTGCCAAGCTCATCATTTAACACATTGCCCGAGTTATCTTCATCAAGAGTCGCTGGGATAGAGAACATTCTCCAGGTCTCCAGAGGAACCCCGCCGGCCAACGCACTTCCGGACATACTAGATGTAAGTTGTCCTGAAGAAAAACTGATATTTACGGAATACGGCCCTGTGGTCATTGAGTTATATCTATTATCCGTGCCTACAATTGAGTAGGAGAGGCCGTTAATGGTAACATCCTCAGCAGGAATGGATGTTTCATATGTGTCGCCGGAAGAGGATATCATGGCAAGCTGTTTTTCAACGCCACTACCGCCTATATGATAAGAGATTTGAACGTCAAGCATACCATTCTCATCAGTAGCTGTACATGAAATAGCAAGATCGGTGCCGATGCCGGGGTTTTCAGGACTGTGTGCCACTTCAGAAATCACCGGTTTTACATTGTCAATTGTAACACCAACCCCCTGAAGAGGTATATTAATGCTTCTTTGGGATGCGTTGCTTGCAATGGTAAGTGTATCTATGTAAGTATCGATGGTGTCCGGAGAAAAGGTAACCGCTACAGTAACTGAGTCTCCGGCTGGCACTGTGGCCTCTTCGGGAAGAACAGAAAAGTGTGTCGAATTCAATGTTATTTGAGTGATCTTCAGTGTGTCGTTGCCAGCATTGGAGATAGATAGGGAAATAACAGCCGAAGTATCGATCTGTACAGAGTCAAAATCCAAAGCTGCCAGAGAAAGATCCAGGACAGGTTCGCGATCAAGGTTGGTAACCTCAACATCTGGAGGATCGATGCCGGAAAAAATATAATCAAACGATACCACAGGTGCGGTTAGAATAGTGAACGCCTGATCCCCATCTACATCGTCGTCATTATTACCGGTTATAACAGCTTGGAAAGAATCAGACCAATTGTCTACAGGGATCAACACAGAATCGGGTTTAATATTTCCTTCAGAGTTGTCTGAAGAGGAGAGAGGAATAATCACATCTTTCCTGGGTCTGGCGGAGAGAGTGAGGGAAAAAGTGTCCTGTTGACCTGTTTCTGTGGTAACCAGACCTGATGTGGGACTGATTAAAACATAAGCTGAATCGTTGTCCCTGTTGGTCACAAAGATATCTACGGGATCGAGGCCTTCATAGTTGGTGTCTAAAGATTCCGCAGGGCCAACCAGGATGGTGTAACGAATATCATTATCGGCTATATTGTCATCCATGCCGGTGACTGTCACTTTTTTTGGTTTGGACCAGTTATTTTGTTTGAATATGGCCCACCCTGGGGAGACAGTTCCTTCACTGGCGTCGCTACTTACAATCGGTACTATAACGTGGGAAGAGGGTTCTGAAGTGAGCAGAAAAGTAAACTGAGCACTCTTACCATTTTCAGAAGTGGATAGTGTATCAATGGGGTAGAAGATAAAACCTAAGCCGTCTTCATCCACGTTTGTGACAGAAACATCGGCAGGATCCAAACCGCTGTAGAGAGGATCATCAGAGGCGGCTGCGATTGTGATAACTGAGAAACTCTGATCTCCATCATCGTCAAAATCGTCTTTTCCTACCACGGTGACGGTCTGGGGGGTGTCCCAATTCTCGGGAGTGAAAATGAGAAGAGAAGAAAGGAGAGCACCTTCCGTTGAGTCTGAGACAGAGAGACCTATGGTGACATTACTATTGGGTGGTGACAAAAGAACTGCACTGAATTTTGCTTTATCCCCAATCTCACTTGTTGTGAGACCGGTGGTTGGATAAATGTTAATCCCCGGCGGATCCAGATTCATATTGGTTACGGTAACATCAGGCGGATCGAAGCCGCTGTAATCTTGATCTTCAGATGCAACCTGGAAGAAAATGACGGTAAAGATCTCATCACTGTCAGCAATACCGTCGCTTACACCTTCCACCATAACAGACTGGTAATCTGACCAGTTTTCCGGGTTGAAGGTAAGTGATGAGGGAGAGACAGCGCCTTCAGCTGGGTCGGATGATGTGAGACCTACAAAAACATCAGCCGTAGGCTTGGAATCGAGGCGTACGCTGATAACTGCATCATTACCTCTTTCACTGACAATAATACCGTCCGTGGGGAAAATCTCCACAGCAACGCGATCATCATCATAGTTGGTAGCTGAGACATCTGCAGGGTCCAGGCCGTTATAGGAACCGTCGTCAGAAACGGCCGCGGAAAGGACAAGGGTATAGGAAACATCACCGTCTTGCTCATCGTCATTTTCTCCTTTGAGAACAATACTTTGAACAGTCTCCCAGTTGGATGAAGTAAAGATCACTTCGGAAACTGAGACTGATCCCTCGGTAGTGTCACTTACAGAAACAGGAATTCTAACATTGGACGTAGGTAGAGATGTGAGATTGATCTTTAATGTGTCAGAAGCACCAAACTCAGTGGTGATAAGAGCTTCAGTGGGAGTAATTGTAAATCCTTGACCTGATAGGGTACCTGCGATGATGAAGATTGAAAAGATCCCGTTACGGAAAAGGAGAGACCATTTATTTTCGGAGTTTTTCATGGTATTTCCGGAAAGTCAGGTGGGTATGTGTGAGTCACATCATTGGAGGATACCATAAGAAAAATTGCACCGCCGATCAACAGGCCTGCGGCCACGGCAACGGTTAGCATAAACCGCTGGTCAGTGATATAGGGAGCCATCTTTTGAGAAAAAGTCTCTTGGGAGACGGTAATCTCATCCTCCGAAAATCTTTTCTCCGGCAGTTCTGAACCGAAAAGTGTCCAGGTATTTACCTTAATTGCTGTAATAAACTCTTTAAAGTTTCCCCGGATTTTTGTTTCAGTAGAATTTTCGGTGAGCATAATAACAACGTCAGTGCCTGCCACAATCTCAACATTCACCAGAGACATGTCCAAGGTTCCGGAGACTTTTAAAAGACTCTTTTCATTTCCCGAAAATTTTACTTTATCCAATTCGATCAGTATCAGCCTTGTAATGGACAGTTTTCTGGCGACTTCTTCAACACAATCAGATTCCGGGCAGGTTAATCCGTCCGGATCGAATTCCTTCATAGTGTCTTCAATATCTTCAGAACGGAGAACTTGTCGCGTGCCCGTGGAATCAGAGTCAATTATTTCCATGTGTGTGGACGCGATAATCTCAGTGGCAATATCGATCTTAAGCACATTGTCAGATGGACCCGCCATTCCTGTAATGAAAACTGCATATTCGTCCGCTGTTGACATCTGGCCTTTTAAGGACAGAGGGACTATTATGCTAAGAAGTACGAGTGTGAATTGCTTTTTCAATGGGTGAGAGGGGGCGGCATTATCTTTAATGGATTGACTTACCGCTAATTTATAGCTTCTTTACACATGCGACAATCTTCGCATTTGTTTCTGTCTGTAACTGATGAAAAAACTAAAACGATCCCTTACTATTCTCAAGTGTTAGATATTCAGTGATAGAATAGGGCAACTGAAACGAATTAATAATAAAATGGATTCTTTATTGCTAATGTTGGGAACATTAAGAGTGAAGATTATAGCGTGACTGTATTATTCCTCCCTTTACAACATTGTAACTAATTATTTCGGTTTGTCCTATTTTGCTTGGTTTTACAGGGGACGCCAAATATATTCGCTAACGAAGAGAGCTCGAATTTTCAGCTGTCTTTTTAGTAGCTAACCGAGGTGAGTTAGAAATGTTTCATTGTGCCCGAGCAGTAAGATACTGTCAGTAGGGATCGTTTCCCCTGTGGAATGCTGTGTCTTTTATGTGTGAAATTTCTCAATTTCCATTTGAGTTCTTCTCTCAGAATATGTTGCCTCCCTATCATTTAGACAGATAGCGATTACCATTGACAGAGAAATAGCAAAACTTAGAACATGGTAAAGACGGCAAATATTATTACTCTTCTCTGTAATAAAGGTGGTGTGGGCCGCTCGACAACAGCCGTAAATATTGGTTGGAGTCTGGCCGATGCGGGCAGGCAAGTCCTCATCTGTGATCTTGATTCCCAGGCCAATGCTTCCTACAACCTTTCAAAAGATTACACCATTGTAGAATCGGGTAAAAATATCAGCCAAATGATGGCTAACGGAACCGGTTCATTCTCCGATTATATCTCAGACACCCGGCACTCACGGTTGAAACTTTTGGGATCTACCTTGTTCACCGATAAAACAGAAGCTGACTTGCGCCGTAATCAAACTATGAACATCCACAGGATATTTGAACGCAAACTGGACAGGTCAACCCGTGAAGGCTTCGATTACATTATTTTTGACACACCGCCATCCAAATCATCCATACTGATGTTGAACGCATTGATTGTTAGTGACTGGTTCTGGTATATCATAGGGGCGGAGGACCAGTGGGCCCTGGACGCCCGGGTGATTATGGACAAGATTGTGGCCGATGTGAAAAAACTGAACACAAAATTGAATCCACTTCCCGTATTGCTTACCAGGTACAAGAAGAATAATACACAATCAAGGCATATGAAGCAGATATGCCAGGACACGTTTGAGAAAGGTGTGTTTCCAGGGTGTGTAAGAGATACCACCTTTATTACAAAATCAAACAGTGCAAGGCAATCCATATTTGAATATGATAGAAGACACAACTGTGCAAAAGATTATGCTGCTGTTTCCAGGGACCTGATAAAAACTGTGGAGAACAGAACAAACAGTGAGATTGGACCGGAGAAAAAAGTACCTCATAGTGATGAACCACCCATTCATGATATGGGGTATTGAGTAAGAACATCCTTTCTAATGGGTATCAATGGTCACCTAGGGGTTAAACCCTAACAGGATTTTGAGCCAGAAAACGCAAAAAACTAAAACCAAAAAGGCCGACCCTGATAAAAATATGGGCAATTCTTCAAAGAAGGGTAAGGATAGTTGGACCAGTGCCTATGACGATTTTTTAGAGGTTCTTGACCGCAACACCATTCAGGTAAAGAACCTTTCAGAGACTATAAGTGAACTTGATGCTCTGAAAAACCTGACTCAAAATGCCTCCACCTTGGTACTGAAGGCTGTGACGATTTTTCTTCAAGGAAGCGTTGGGAAAAAGAAATTTCTTTCTCCGGACCAGATTAACAGTCAAATACGGAAGATCACTGACGCTGAATCCCTCTTGCTGGAAACACGGAGGGAAGTGGAAACAGTTGATGAAGGATTAAAAGTTGATGGTCTGCGTGCAATACGGAAGAGATTTTCGCGAGTGGTGCACCGTGCGGAGTCGCTTTCTTTAGACATAAAAAATGACCGCACACTGCTGTCTGAACTCGAAGAAGCCATTACTCTGGCCATGAAAAAAACCAGAGCGGAGGTACAACTTACTGCAGCACGGAAGGAAGCCTCCTCGTCAGCCCATGAGATAGAAGCACTCACGACGGCCCGAAAGAAACTGTTGTCAGCCATTGAAAAAGCTAAATCAGTGGGTATAGAAGTCTCTTCTGATCTGTCTTTGGCGGAGGAAATTCAGAACGAATTGGAGAAAGCCCATGAAAAAAAGAACGCCCAATCCAAACTACAGAAGGTAATCTCAAAGGTACAATCGGTACCCTCTGTTGAGGGTCCGGATGCACTGTCCAGCTTGCACCATGATCTTGCTTCAGCTATTGAGAGTGCCAGTGCCGCGGGAATTGAGACAGGCGACGCCAGAAAAATAGTAAATGATCTGCAGAAATCCGTGTCAGCTGCCAAGAAGAGAGTCAAAGCTAAAGTTGAGGCTCAACAGGTTCTTGAAAGTGCGCTGGTTGAAGCAAAGTCGGTATCTGATGATAGTGATATTGCTGTGCTCCGGTCTGTAAAGAAAAAACTGGGAAAAGCCATTGAAGAGGCACGAATCTGGGATATTGACGTAAAGATTGAAGAGTCACAGGCAGGGGAGACGGCAAAATCCGTTGAAGTTGCTGAAAGGAAGGGTCAAGCCAATAAACAACTGCAGGCTGCCCACCACAAGGTAAAATCTATCGCAGGTGCAGATGATTGTGATCTTCTCGTGGAAATTCATGAAGAATTGCAATCAGTTATCCGCAATGCATCCATTGCGGGTATTGATGTGACTGATGACAGAGTCATTGCAAGGGGGTTGAAAGTACGGATCGGTGTGATTCAGAATCATGATGAAGCACTTACTCAATTGAATAAAGCCCGAAAAAAGTCAGTAGATGTGGCGTTGGACGGTTCCTCACAGGCACTCCGGAAGGTTGTACGACAACTTTCCGCCGCCATAGATCAGGCGCAAGCCGCTGGCATGGATGAGTCCGAAGGCTATTTTGGTGGCACTTTTCTAAAACCTGACCGTGACAGGCTGGAAGAGATCACCAATGCCATTAATAAGGCGAAGAAAAAGGAATATGCCCAGCGCCTTCTTTCGACAGCGAGGAAAAAGGCGACCACGCTGCCTACCGATCCCAGTGCAGATTCTGTCCGGGAGGCCCGTGATCAACTTCTAAAATCAATTGATAACGCTAAAAAAGTGGGTCTTCAAGTGTCTCAGGGCATGCTTGGGAGCAGGCTGTTAGACGCTGATCAACGGTTGCTCGATGACCTGGATGAGGCTGAAGATTTTGCAGAAAAAAGTGTGGCCGTAAGAACTCAATTGTCATTCCTGTCTGTGGAGATTCAATCTTTAGGTGAAAATGCTGAGATAGAAACGCTCCAAGAGCTTGGGGATAAATTCACGGAAGCTGTAAACAAGGGCACCTCTCTGGGCCTTAAGCTGGCTGATGAAAACAAACTGTTGAACGATCTTAACGGTGCCATTGACTTTAGTGAGAAAAGGTCAGACGCAGTCAGTGAACTAACTGAATCTCAGGAACAGGTCCGGTCTTTAGCTGAAGATGAGAATTTGGAATCACTGCGGACCGTTAGGGATAGGCTTGAAAAAGCAGTGTATAATGCCCGGACTTTGCGGGTGGAGACAACCGAAGCTGAGACACAGTTATCCGCTCTTAATTCTAAAGTAAATAGTGCTGCTGATAAGATAGCGGCTGAAGCTGAATTGAGGCAGGCCCAAAAAAGGGCCAATTCCCTATCCAAGGATTCGAATAGGAAGGCACTTGTCGAAGCACGTGACAGGCTTGTTGCCGCCGTAAAGCGAGGGAAGAAAGCGGGAATTAATATTACCGGAGTTTATTTCGGGAAAAGTGTTATCAGCGTAGCGGAAGACAGGATTGGTGACCTGGCCGAATCCATTTCACTGGTTGAGGAAAAGTCCGCAGCCCGGAATCAGCTCCTGGATGCGAGGAAAGAGGCCAAGTCATTTGATAGGAAAAGAGCTGATGAAACTTCGCTTCAAAATGTAAGGGACAACATGGCCAGTGCCGTAGAAAGGGCAGAAAAGGCAGACGTATCAACTGAGGGTGATAAAAAATTATTGGTTGAACTGGAAAAAGGGCTTTCGAACCTGGTTCGGGAAAAGAGTGATGCATTGAAAGAATTAGAGACTATTTCCAGTGATGCCCGATCGGCATCCGTGGGTGATGGATTTGATAAACTGGGGAAAATAAGAGAAAACCTTATCTCAGCAATATCACTGGCACAGGCTCTGGGACTGAGTGGAATCGATAACCAGAAGATACTGGGACAGTTGTCAGAAAAAATAGAAATAGCCAGGGAAAAGAGTGAAGCTGAGGCAGTGCTTATTAAGGTCCGTCGCAAGATAAAGGACAACTTACCAGAACCACATACCAAAACACTCCTGAGTCTTCAGAAGAGTTTGATCTCTGCTATTGCGAGGGGCGAACTGGCAGGCTTAGATATAAGCGGTGACAAGGACCTTTCATCAAATCTTGGAGCGGCCATTGCCGTTGCCCAGGAAAGGGACGAAGTAGAGTCCTATCTAAATGCTGTTCGTGGTGAAGCCAATGCAGCCGCCACAGAAAATGGATCAGTTGCTGTGGAGGCTGTCCATGTGAAGCTGCAGGCAGCCATGGTCCGGGGAGATTCCTTTGGGGTGAACCTTACGGGCGACTCAGAACGGCTGGAACATCTTGCTACCATTCTTGAAAAGGCTAAGGATAGGGAAGGTGCCATAACGCAACTTCAAAAATCAACGCTGGAGGTCGAAGCCGCTAGCGGTGATGCTGCTTCGCTGGAAAATATCCGTGACAGGCTCATTTTTTCCATGGAACGCTGCACCACAGCCGGTGTGGATGTTTCTTCAGAACAACTGTTGGTTGACAAGCTTAATCAAAACATAAATGCTATCCGTGAAAAGGTTAACGCAGAGATAGAACTAGATGAAGCACGTATGGCGGCGGACACAGTTTCAGGAGATTTGAACGCCGAAACACTCAGCTCTAACCGAGATAGACTGTCAGCGGCTATAGAGCGTGCTCAACTGTCGGCAATAGATGTTTCAACTGAACAGGATAAACTTCACGAACTGGAGAATGCCATCGTAGCTGCGGTGGAAAAGGTAGAGGCAGAGTCACAGCTTGCCAATGCAAGGGAGAGAGTGAGGGAAATATCTTCGGATGAGGACCCTGCTTCCCTCCGGTCATTGTATGATTCTTTGGATAAAGCTGCGGAACGGGCTGAATCATCGGGGACGGATGTGACGGGTGACCGCCAAATGCTAGAGGACCTCCAGGAAAGAATTGAATGTGCTGAAGAACTGTATAAAGCACGGTCGGAGGCTGAGGGCGTTTCTACAGGCACCAACGTAAAATCCATTGAGGAGGCTCTCCATACTTTGAAGGCAGCCGTTGAGCGTGCACACTCGTCCGGCATACAGACAGACAAAGACCAGGTTTTGTCAAATGAGATGAAAAAGACCCTGGAAAAACTTGAGGAAGAAAAAGCAGATGCCCAGGAGGTATTGTCTGCTGCACGGTCGCAAGCCGAAGCTCTATCCGGCGACTCAGACCCGGAGACAGTTGAGAATGCGCGAGACACCTTGCTTGAGGCAGTTCACCGGGCTGATGCATCAGGTATTGACGTAGTTGAAGATCAGGTGAAAGTTGATCAACTTGACAAGGCCGCCGAGCGTGCTAGGGAAAGAATAGAGGCTCTTGAACAGCTTTCTAAAGCTCGGGAGGATGCCAAGACAATTTCTGTGGATGATGATCCTGATGCATTGACTGTTGTCCTTGAATTTTTGGTTGCTGCAGTGGGACGTGCTGCATCCTGTGATATTGATGTTGAAGAAGATGAAAAACGGATGGAAGGCCTTGAAGACGCCATCATCTTTGCCCGTGAGAAAAAGGAGGCCGAGGCAGAACTTGCTGCGTCGCGAGATGAAGCAGAATCGGTGTCGGTTGATGATGGACCTGACAGACTACAGGAAATTCAGTACAACCTTGCATCAGCCATGGAACGTGCGAAACTGGCAGGAGTGGATGAAGAAGAGAATGATGAGAGAACGATCAATAATCTTACGGAGATGGTTCAGGCGGCTGAAGAAAATGCCCGTAAGCATGATGAAGCACTGTTGCACCTTAATGAGATTCAATCAGAGATTGAGTCCCTTCCTGAAGATTCGGATATTGTCGCTCTCCGAAACATCAGGGACCAGTTTTTGCAGGCAATTATGCATGCAGAATCGCTAGATCTGGATGTTGCGTCTTACCAGGAGGATGTACACCGTATCGATAAAGCTGTGGACAAGGCGGAGGAAGAAGCAAAAGCATATGAAATTCTGGACGAATCGTCGCCTCACACCAACCTGGCTGAAAGCTATGATGTATTTAACACAGGGGAACCTGTTCCTGCAGGTGAAGAAACTGGCGGGGAGGAATTGGCAGAAGAAGGTGATGAGAAAGAGCGCTATGAAGGCCAGATGGAGACCTATATCATTGATGATGTTAATGTTTTGAGGGAATTTTCCAACCCGACCCGTAAATCCATCGTTCAGTGCCTTTATAGTAACCCCATTTCTGCCGAGGAGATCGCCATAGAGATAAATTTCTCCCGGGAAAAGATCTATTATCACCTGAAGAAATTGCTTCAAGTAAACCTGATTTTTGTAGCGGATACAAAAGTGATCCATGGGATCAGTAAGAAAAAATACCTTAACATTGCCCGGTCATTTCAAATCTCTCCTTCTCTGTATGAATCCCAACTTTTTGTTGAAACAGGATTCCCCATTGCTGAAAATCCCGCGACCATGGAAGGAGAGTTAAAAGAGACAGTTTCAGAAACTTCTGAGGAAGAAGAGTTTATTTATGAAACTCCTGTTGAAGAGTCATCAGCTGAAGATGTTGTGGAAGTAGAAGAAGAAGCTGTAGCTGTAGAAGAAGAAGCTGTAGCTGTAGAAGAAGAAGCTGTAGCTGTAGAAGAAGAAGCTGTAGCTGTAGTTGAAGAAGCTGTAAATGTAGAAGCAGCTCCAATTATACAAGCCACACAGGTCAACACTATTGTGGAAAAGGTTGAAATGTCCACTAAGGCAGATACGGTAGTTAATATTATTGAGGAACAGAACATTGATGTAACTGTTACGACCGGCGCTACTGGAAGTGAATCAGTTGCTGGAGATGAAGAAAATTCCCTTCTATCAAGTTTATTGAAGGTCCGGTCCTCTCCATTAGATATTTCTGCTGAAAAGCAAATTGGAGAAGCTTCTGAAAACGTATCGGGACCTGAACCATCTGAAGGGGAAATACCACTCACACAGTCAGTTAATATTGACGATAATGAATTCCTCGTGCCTGAGTGCGATCTCACTCCTGAAGGGATAGATGTTGCTGTGAGGAATGCACGTAAGGCCGATGGATCTACGATGAGCATTGAAGAAAAAACACTACTCAGGGATCATCTTCTCTCTTCAAAGCAGGATGATGAATTTGAGGACTTGGGGG
>JYMV01015940.1_pt1 | contig 11563 bp, 15 predicted proteins | sample 338911 | NCBI WGS metagenome assembly JYMV01 (sample SAMN03354496, study PRJNA234377) | hydrothermal vent metagenome | biome: Deep sea; feature: Hydrothermal plumes at the Eastern Lau Spreading Center, Western Pacific Ocean; material: Seawater | place: Tonga | collected 2009 | depth 2000 m m
CAAATTCATCCAAAACTATAGCCATGTGTGATTTTCTGCCTTGCATTTCTCTTAACAAATCACTGACTTTTTTTTCTTGTGACACAAAAATTGGTTTTCGTGCCAATTTTTGCAAACTAATAATTTTTTGTTCTTTTTCTAAACATTTTAGAACATCTCTCACATTGACAATACCAATAATTTCATCATGATCTTTTCCGTATATCGGTATTCTAGAAAATCCACTTTTGTTGATTAATGGCAGAGCTTCGAAAAGAAACATCTTTGAATTTAAGGTAAACATTTTAGTTCTTGGAGTCATTACTGAGCGAATTACGATATCATCGAAATTTAATGCTCCATGAACTAATTCACTTTCTTGTTTTTCTATTGCTTTATCTTGTAGTCCTTGCTCGATCACACCTTTAATTTCTTCTTCAGTTAATCTTGGTGGTTCTTCACTACTACCAGTTAGTTTGATAATTCCTTTAGTTATTCGTTCAAAAAACCAAACTAATGGATAAAATGCATAACTAAATCCAAGTAAAATTCTGCTGTATCTTAGCGCAATTTTTGCAGCGTTTGCATTACAATAGGTTTTTGGAGTTATTTCACCAAAAACTAGGATTAAAAATGTCATTGCACCAATTGCGATTGCTAATCCACCATCTTCGAATATTTTTAATGCAATTGAAGTTGCAAGGGCAGTTGCAGCTACATTAACTAAATTATTTCCTAGGTTAACGCTTGCCATCATTCTGCTGGGGTTAGATTTTAATTTATGAAGCGAAGTTGAACCTGGTAACTTTTTATGAAGCATTTGTTGAACTTTTGAACGTGTGGTTCCAACTAACGCAACTTCTAGTCCACTAAAAAATCCGGATAGACCAATTAAAATAATTAATACTAATATCTCATATTCTAATTGCATAATATCACCACAAAAATTTTAAGACCACCAAAATGGTTGTACATTAATTTAAAATCCACCACATTTCTTGTTATTAAGATTTGAACAAGGTAACTTTTAAGCCTTCACATATGTAGCTTAAAGTGAAAGAAGTTTTGTATTATTTTGGCGGTCGTGCAAATAGATTTGATGGTTCATTATGATAATTTATTGGTAAAAGAGGTTCTTTTTGCCTGCCAGTTAAAATTCCAATTATTTTATCATCTTTTTTTATTATATCATTACCAATTAATTTTTTTACACCAGATGGAACTGAACCAGAAGCCATTTCACAATCAAATCCATTTAATCCCACTATAGTCATTCCATCTAACATTTCATTATCCGTGACAGTGATAACTACTCCATTTGTGAATTCCAGTGCTCGTAAGGCCTTGATAATATTAGCAGGTTTACCTATCTGTATTGCTGTGGCTTTAGTTTTTGGTCTTATATCATCTTTTTGCATTTTGGAATAATATCTTTCAATCAATTCCATATCGGGTTCTCCCTTATTCCATCTTAATTTAGTACCCTCAAATTTTCCATTGTACAAAACGTCTAGTGTATTAGCACCTTCAGCATTTATTACTGCTATTCGTGGGATTTTTTTTATCCATCCCCATTCATATAATTCCATTATCGCTTTTCCACAACTTGATGTATTACCAAGTGCACCACCAGGATAAACTATCCAATCAGGAACTTCCCAATTCATGAATTCTAGTGCACGATATAATATAGTTTTCTGTCCTTCAATTCTAAATGGATTGATTGAATTAACTGTATAACCATTTGATTGACTGGTTGCCTCTAATGATTTTGTAAACGCATCATCAAAATTTCCTTTAACTTGTATTAACTGTGTGCCAAATTGATATGCTTGACTGAGCTTACCCGGTGCAATTTCCCCTTCTGGTATATACACATCACAATCCATATTCTCGTTTGCTGCAAACATACCAGCTGAAGCAGATGTGTTGCCAGTAGATGCACAAATAATTTTTTTAGCCTGAACCATTTTTGCATGTGTAACAGCAGCAGACATTCCATTGTCTTTGAATGAACCACTTGGGTTGTATCCTTCTGGTTGCAGCATTAACTTTTCATTTTCAATACCAATAAACTTTGAAACCTTTGACATATGGTATGGTTTTGATTGTCTGCCCTCTGCCCCATCAAGTGAAACTAAATGTTTTGAACATTGAGCGAGATCATTAGTTTCTATCGCACAAAAATTCAAAAGTTCACGAAATCGCCAAACTCCACTTTCATTAAATATACTACCCTGCGGATTTCTTCGTTGGTAAAAAATGTCCTTAAGATTTGTCGGTGGATTGCTTTTATACTTAACATCTAGAAGGTTTCCACATACACATTTGAATTCGGTAGATGTAATAGGATATTCTTTACCACATTTAGGAATCGAGCATTTTAAATATGATTTATTTTGCAACGTGACAATATATTTACTGACTAATTTAAAGATAAGAAAACTGACAAATTTTTTTGCTATTTTAACTTAATATTACTAAACTTTTTGAATGCCTAGGATATTAGAAATTGTTTTGATAGATTTTAATGAATATTTAAAAGGGATTTTACAGCAAATACTGGCGTCTTATAAAATACTAACTGAATTAAATGATAATCCGAGTGACCTTCATACTATGAAACAGGAAATATCTAAAATAATTGGATTATCTCTGGTAGTAAAAAATAAACTGGAAGGAAAAAAAAATCAGTCTGACAGTTTTGTAACCATTTACAAATTATTTTCATATTACATTGAAACTTATGACTTTTCAAGAGAAATTGATATTTTAGCACAAATTTATTACAAGGATTCTAATAGATTAAAAAATCTAAGGCTGTTAATAATTGATTCATTAAATGATAAACATTTGATTGAAAAACTCCAAAAAATATTAAATGAACTATAATTTTTTCATGATGAAATTTTATTTTTTTGTGTTTTAGGTCCAGATCTTAAATGAAAATTACTACAGCATTTGCACTCATTTTTAACACATTCATTTTCGTCAAAATGTCCACAAATACCACATTCACAATGTGTAACCATTAGAAACATTATACGGTGTAGAATATAACTAAAGCGTAAAATGTTATTTGAAATAAGTAATTTGCTGCAAAATTTTCAATTATAAAAAATAAAAAATTTATTTTTTATGTCTAGATTTTCTGGTTGTTTTTTTCTGTTTTTTTTCACTTGAGGTGTTTTTTATTTCTGCAGTTTTATCGTCAACTGTTTTAATTATTTCTTGAATTAAACTGTCTAAATGTGTATCATCAGCCTTTGGTTCAATCGCAGTAGAGATTTCCTGTATGACATTTGAAATTTCTGTGCTGAGTTGTTCAAAACTTTCAGGATCCTCATATGCTGTATTATAAAGGGATTTTAAATTTTTGACTTGGCCGATAATAGGATCAGTAAGTGTGAGACGAAATACAGTTCCATTCACTTGAATTTCTTTTGTAATCATATTTCAGAATTTTTTTTAGTCTTCTTATACTTTACTTGTATGTGTTAAAGTAAAAAAATTATAGTGTTATGAATTAAAATATAAGATAATCCAGCGCCATAGCATCACTAATCAGCGACGTGTGTCTTGTATTAACTATATAGCCACTTTTAATACTCTCAGTTGGAATCCATCTATTCGAAGATGTATAGTGTCTTTTTTCTATTAACTCTCTTTCAATCTCTTCAATATCAAATTCAGCTTCTTCAATTTTCTGATTTTCCAAATGTTTTATTGTGATTAAAATTTTATTTATTTTTACACGATTGCCAAATTTTGTTATTAATAAAGGGTTTTCATCAGAGATCTCAATTATCTTGATCTTCATCTCCTTATTCCCAAATGCATTATGACTGACTAATATACGCTCATCAACAAATTCGTCGAATCTAGTTTTTGTATCATGCTCGTATGTTGGCTTGAAATTTAATTCGTTAGAAGATTTCGTTTGTTTTGTTGGCTGTATTTCGTTTGTAACATGTTCTGATTCAGGAAATAGTTGTCTTTTCATTTCAAGATAATCAGACGCAGTTAAGCCAACAGCTTCATATATAGTAAAATTTGGAAAGTTACGATTAAACCAATCTTTGTATTTTGGTTCATTAAGATATCTTTTAAGATATTCATGTGGATTTTTATCTGGATCAACAAAACTTAGAATTTTTTTCGGCTTAGTCTTTATTTCCTTAGAAACATCCTGATTTACCTTAGTCTTTATTTCCTTAGAAACATCCTGATTTACCTCAGTCTTTCGTTGGATTTTATTTAGATATCGCCTGAAATTCATGATATACTTTATGAATTTATTATTAAAAAATGATTGTAATGTCTATATTATCTCATAAAAAACTGGTGCCTTGATTTGAATGGCATTAAAAAATCTTTTAGATATAACTCCTTACGCTTTCCATTATCTAATGCGTACATTTTTCCATCATAAGTACATACACAGTCTATAGGTTTCTTTTTTTTATTCCAAACTTTGTAAAATTCATGTAATTTTCTATTTTCATATATACCAGAACCGATTCTCTTTTTTGAGAGAAATTTAAAGGCCAAAATCACTTCGCGCTTCTTGTAAACCTGAAAATTATGTGTCCATAGAAGGCATCTCTCAATTTGGTCCAATGGAACTTGTAATGTAGTACCAGTTCCGGATTTTGCCTCAATTGTAAAAATTGTGCTTACAATGTTATTTACAACAAGAACATCTGGTAAAGCAACACTTGGAGATCCAAGCCTAAAGGCTTTCCAGTTTTCTAACGAATTAAATCTTTTAACAAGCGTGTCTTCCCAATTATAACCACGTTGCCTTCTGGTTTTTGCGATTTTTTGATTCTTTGATTTTTTGCTAAACTTCATCGCCAACTTTTTTTCTAAAATGATCTGACTTGATAATACCATCATTCATTGTTAATAATGAAGAATAAAGACAAGTTGGTTATTATGATATGACTTATGACGTATTTGATGCAAGTATTAATCTAGTGTAAAAAAAAACCTGGGTTTATCATTTAAAGTACATTTTGTAAATTTTATTAATTGACCGGGTTTTGGTATAACATTTTTTGAATCTAATTTTCCCATGACACGTATTGAATTTTCAAATTCTGCGATGCATAATATATCATTATTTTTTTTTGACCATTCAATCAATTTACCATTTGGAGAAACTTTACGCCAATTAACATCATTAAAGCAATTATCGCAGTAATCACTTGGTGGCCATATAATTTTGTTGCACTTGATGCATTCACTGGTAACAAAATTTCCTGCCTTTAACTCAGTCTCAAATTTATTCATGATTCCAAAATTAACACAGTACTAGATGTAGCTGCCGCTGACATATTGTGAACTAAACCCTTTTTAGCATTTGAGATTTGTCTCTTTTTTGCCTTATTTTGTAATTGTTGTGTAATTTCTACAATCTGAGAAATACCTGTTGCACCTAATGGATGTCCAGCTCCAATTAATCCTCCTCTAGGATTTATTTTTCTGTCTTCCGTATTGAATAAATTTCTAACATATGATGCGCCTGTATTTTTTTCTGTTAAACTAAGATCTTCTACAGCCATTAACTCACAAACTGAAAAGGCGTCATGTATTTCAGCGGTATCAATTTCTTGTGAGGTTGTTTTAGCCATTTTATAGGCATCAATTGCAGCTGTTACAGTGCTAGATAATGTTGTTAACTTACTTTTTGTAAAACTTGCGGAGTTCGTTTTTTGTCCTATACCAGATATCCAAATTGGTTCATCAGTAAATTTTTTTGCATTTTCCTCAGACGTTAAAAGAATTGATGAACTACCTGAACATGAATAGGAACATTCTAAAATTCGTAAATCATCAGTAACATTCTTTGAATTCATAATCTCAGAAATTGTATATGGTTTGTGCGAATATGCGTTGGGATTATCTATTGCTTGTTTGTGATTTTTAGCTGATACTATTGCTAATTCTTCATCGGTTGTACTAAATTGTCTTTTGTGTGCCTTTGTAAACATTGATGCCCAGTAAATTGGATGGTTGTATTCACCCCTAGATTTGTCCCACTCTAAAATTTGTCCAGGGTTGCCAATTTTATCTGCGCCAGTAACTAAAACAGTATCAGCCAATCCAGACGCAATATACGAAAAACCAGAAATCACTGCATTAGAACCAGAACTACATAGATGTTCAACTGTATGAGAAATTTTTGGTTTGATTCCTGATAATTCAGATAAGATAGCACCAAGATATTTAGTATTATCATTGGTTGAAACTATAACACCATCGATAAGATCTTGCGATAAATTTTTTGTGGTATCAAACACTTGCTTTGTTGATTCCAGCAATAATGATTCAATTGGTAATTCATCCTTTGTGAATTTTGTATTCCCATATCCAACCACAGCGACTTTTTTCAATCAATTCCCTCCGAAAATGTTGAAGTAACTAAATCAAATGAATCTTCTACATTATCTGTTGGATTAAACTGTATGATTGGTAAGTCTATTCCCGTTTCACGGAATTGTTTTAATTGACTTTTGCACTCATCTGATGTTCCAGCAATACATAGTTCATCAACCATTGATTCAGGTACCAATTCATGATTATTTTGTAAACCATTTTTTTCATATTCTTCATAGATATTTTTTGTTTCATTCTCAAATCCATTTAATGCTAAAAATTCCCGGTAAATTTTTCCAACAGAAACATAAAATGCCAATGTCTTTTTTGCGCGAACCATGGCTTTTTCAGAGTCTTCATTAACACATGTAATGATTTGAAGTGTTGCGTCAATCTTTTTTTGATTTTGCATCCTTGCAAGCGTTGACTTAATCTCACTTTTTGGTCTGAGGTAAAAAATAACACCGTCCGCAATTTCCCAGGTAAGTTCTACCATTTTTTGATTAACTGCTGCAAGATAAATTGGAAGTGTATCTCTAGGCGGTTTGATAAGTAATGAAAAGTTTTTTAGTGAAAAAATTTCCCCTGAATAATTTATCGTCTTACCGCTAAGAACTGATCGTATAATTTCTACATATTCTTTCATTCGTTTAAGTGGTCTCTTAAATTTATCACCATGAAAATCTTCAACAAGTGGTTGGCTGCTTGTTCCTAGTCCTAAAACCAAACGTTTGTTTGAAATTGTATCAACAGTTGCAGCCCCCATCGCGATCAAGCTAGGACTTCGCGAATAGATATTAATTATAGACGAACCAATTTTTGAAAAGTTATTTTCTTTACTAGCCAGACTAAGCATTGAAAAATTCTCCATTCCCCATGTTTCGGGAATCCATACTGTGTCAGGCTTGAATTTGTTTAATTTTTTTGAACACGTAAGAACCTGTTCAACTGTTAATAATGAACCTAAACTATACGACAAACGCATTTTGATTCATCTTTTTGAAATAAATTTCATATATTTTTTTTGAATCATTTCCTTTGCACATGTTTCAACATCCTTATGGGAATCTATAGAACGCCATAAAACATTCTTAAATTTTACCGTGTTTAATGAATTTTTTTTGGCAAGTTTTGGGAAAACTATACCTTCTATACTGCCCTTTTTTGGTAAAATTTTAGCAATATCCGTATTAAGGTGATAAATTCCCCCATTCATCCAAGTATTTTTGACATCAGTTTTTTCGTTGAACTGTATAATTTTATTATTTTTAATTTTCATTGTTCCATAATTTGTTCTTAATTCAATTGCGGCTATACTATTTGGCTTAACCATAATTCTTTTTAAATTGATATTTGTAATTATGTCGCCATTTAATACAATAAATGAACGATCAGCAATATTTTTAATTGCTTTTTTAATTGCACCTCCGGTGCCAAGCGGAGTTGATTCAACCGAGTATTCTATATTGCATCCAAAGTTATTTTTTTTACTAAGATAATTCTCAATCTTTTTTCCCTTATAGCCACTACAAATGATAATATCCTTGATTCCAAATTTTTTCAGATAATTAATCTTCCATTCGATTAACGGTTTATTATTGATTCTAATCAACGGTTTTGGAATAGTATCTGTAAGTGGACGCAATCTTTTTCCGCGTCCACCAGATAATATCATAGCTTTCATAGAAATCTATATTTTTTGTCTTAATTACCAATTTCGTATATTTTTTGTCTTGCATCTCGCATTGAGATTTTCCTTCTTATATGACCATTCTCCATTAAATGTTTTAGAGCTAGTCTTACTGTTCTACTTGGTAACAATGTTTTAGATGCTAATTCTTTCTGTGTCATCGATCCTTCATATTCCAACATTTTTAACAATAGTTTTGAACTTGGTGGCATAGCAAGTAATTCTTCTGCAAGTTTTACTTTTTTTGCAAGTGCAGAAACAACTGTAGAATCAGCATTCATACGTACTATTCTTGCAGGAGATGTAAACCTTGTCACTTCAATTTTATCAGTAATTTTGAATCTATCTATTCCATCCAAAACTACATCACAGTGCAAATGTGATGAAATCTCATCAATTTCTATAATACTGTTATCAGAAACAATAAGTGGTCTCCTAGTAGTATCTAACGAATTAACTGATATAATTCCAAATACATTTGCGCCTTGAAAAATAACTGGTCCACCTGCAGACATCGAATATGCTGAAGAACCGATTGGTGTCGAAATAATAACACCATCACTATTATCATGCCATATTTCTTCGCCATTAACACGTAAGACATACTCCATTAACGTAGCACTTTTTGATGAAAAAACAGCAACATCGTTAAGAACAGGATAAGCTTTTTTGCCATCTATTTTTACGTCTATCCTTGGAGCATTTTCAATCACATAATCCTGTTTTTTTATACGATTAAGATAAGATGATAAATCTCTTAACTCAATTTGTGATAAAAAACCACTAGATTCTGATTCGCTTACTCCTAAAACTGGCGTATCTACATCCAATGAACGATGAAAATAATTACGAACACCGCGATCACCACCAAGTACAATAATTAAATCTGCCATCGTTATTTGTGAGTTATTTTTTAAATAAAATGAATCAATGCCAGCATCAGAAAATGTTTCTTTGATTGATTTTGCAGTTAGTTCAGTAGTTTGCATCCTTGCTATGCCAATACGCATAATCTTTTCGTATTGAAGTTTGACTAAAACGTTTGTATTAAGTATTAAGCAATTTACGGATTTTTTACGCACTCTTTTAGAGTCCTGGGAACTAGCTGATTTTTGTACTTCCTGACCTTTCTATTTTTTATGACTAAGAAAAAACCCAGAGGACATAACGCTGGTGGTGGATATAAACAGAAAAGACGCAAAGAAAGGAAAGCAAAGTCTCAAATCTCTGAATTAGAGAAAGAGAAAAAATCTTAGAAAAATGACACGAACAGATAAGGAAAAAATCGAAGAAGTTTACGAGTAATTGATGATATGTTAGAGGGTATTGAAAGAGAAAAAGAAAAGGGTTCAGTTCATGCTGTTAGAAAATTTCCCTATAGCATGGGTCACGAACAATATAATCTATTAATGAAAACGGTAAAAATCTTAACTTCTTAGCTAGATTCTAGCTAAAAATTAAGTTGTCAATTCTTTACAATTCGATGATGTTAATTGTATAATTACAAGCCTAACTATTCTATTTTATGACAGTTTTAGAGTTCTTAAGCGGAAAAAAATTGATAGTGATTATCAATGGGCATCCTTATCGTTACAACTGTATTATACATGGATTGGTATAATGAGAATGTACTAAATCCAAGAATTTGGGAAGATTGGTCATGTGAAGAAATGAAGAGATTTGCCTTAGAGTTTAAGGATGAAGCATTTACAGATGTACAACGAACTATATTTCATAATGATTTATCTTTCTGTTTGCGATAACGAACCAAATTAAGCTCTTATCTTATCAAAAAGAATTACGAAGGTACTTACTTGAACTTTTTCTTGACAAATTTTTTCAAGCCCATTTTTTTAAGCTCCTGAGATTCCTTGAGGACCGATTTGTGCTGCTTTTGCTTGTGAGATTTGAGCATTTTTCTTATCTTGCTGGACTCGTTGGCAAGAATTTTGAGGGCATAAATCCCAGCATTTCCTGCCTTGTTCACACCAACAGTCACTACAGGAGACCCGGATGGCATTTCTGAGATTGACAGCAGCGAATCAAGACCGCCAAATGCGGAGAACTTGTGCTGAGCAGATTTTTTCTGCTGCTTGTCATTGTAAACCATGATTGGAACTCCTATTACCGGCAGGACAGTGTGTGATGCAATCATTCCTGGGAGATGTGCAGCACCGCCAGCACCGGCTATGATGACCTTGAACCCGCTCTTTTCTGCGTGCTTTGCATATTCTTCTAATCTTGTTGGGGTTCTGTGCGCCGAGATTATCTGATCCTCGTGTGGAACTCCAAACTCGTCAAGAATTTCAGCTGCGCCGTGCATTATCCTGCTGTCGGAACTGGATCCCATTATAATTCCGACAAGTGGATTTTTCATACTATTCATTAACGCGGAGCTGTTTTTAATGTAACGAACAGTGGTTTTTATCTAGTTTATTTTTAAGACAGTTATGAAAAAAAGGCTTGGAATTATAGGGGGAGGCCAGCTTGGCATGATGATAACAGAGGCTGCCCAAAACCTGAGTGATGAGATATCAGAAATCACAGTACTTGACCCAACAGAGAACTGTCCTGCCGCTCAGGCTGGCGCGAAACAAATTGTTGGCGACTTTAAGGATGAACTTGCAATTCTAAAACTTGCAGAGCAGTCTGACATCATCACATACGAGATAGAGTCTGGAAATACGGATGTGCTAAGCAAGCTAAAAGCAGAGATTGAACCGTCGCCATCAACCCTAGGCATAATCCAGGACAAGTTTTCACAAAAAACATTCCTTTCAGAAAATGAACTTCCCGTTTCACAATTTTATGAGATTACTTCCTTGGATGACCTGCATGAAAAAATTAATGAACTTGGGCTTCCCGTTCTGCTAAAGTCAAGGAGAGATGCATATGATGGTAGGGGAAATTTCAAGATAGCATCAGAGAATGAGATTGAAAAGGCATACCAGCACTTTGATGGAAAAAGTTTGATGGTTGAAAAGTTTGTTGACTTTAAGATGGAAGTCTCCGTGATAGCAATCAGAAACACAAAGGGCAAGATTGCTACATATCCTCTGGTGGAAAACATTCACGAGGACAACATTTTGAAGATGACAATTGCACCTGCGCGCGTATCTGATGATGTGATAAGTGATGCAGGCGAGATTGCAAAAAAGACAATGGAGGTCTTGAAGGGTGCCGGTGTTTTTGGAATTGAGATGTTTATTGATCAAAACGACGAGATCCTTATCAACGAGATAGCGCCTAGGGTGCACAACTCTGGTCATCATACGTTACAGTCATGCAAGACATCCCAGTTTGAACAGCACCTTCGTGCAATACTTGGGCTGGAACTTGGAAGCACCGACCTTGTTCACAAAACTGTCATGTGCAATATTCTAGGTCCTGATGGGTTTGAAGGAAAGTACAAGCCAGTTCAGTTAGAGAATGACAGTGCTTATCTGAAGATGTACGGAAAGGATGTATCAAAGCCGCAACGCAAGCTTGGTCACTTTAACGTTGTAGATTTGA
>JYMV01000968.1_pt1 | contig 11562 bp, 9 predicted proteins | sample 338911 | NCBI WGS metagenome assembly JYMV01 (sample SAMN03354496, study PRJNA234377) | hydrothermal vent metagenome | biome: Deep sea; feature: Hydrothermal plumes at the Eastern Lau Spreading Center, Western Pacific Ocean; material: Seawater | place: Tonga | collected 2009 | depth 2000 m m
AAACAGATTGAGCTGAAAAATCCATTTCGATAGATTGTCCTTGAAATTCTAAAGTTTGCGAACCTTCGTAAAATAAGTTGGTTGGTTCCCAAGCTCCAACAATGCTTGCACTTTCTTCTACTCCCGGATTATTTACCTCATCGGTATCGTCTTCTTCTTCATCACAAGAAATAAACATAAAAGAGATCATTAAAAAACATAAAAATGTAATTTTTTTCATAATAGTTGTAAATTTTATTAGTAATAGACGCAATATATTTTAAATTAATATCAAATTAAAATATAGTTAACATTAATTTTATACAAAAAAGTAATTCAGAATAATATGTAGATTTCAAGCTTCCATTTTGAATTTTCAATAATTATTATAAATTATAGTTAGAATTTAAAATGAAAAAGAAAAATGGCAGGACATAGTAAATGGGCAAATATTAAACACCGTAAAGGCGCTCAAGATAAAAAACGAGCAAAACAGTTTACTCGAGCAATTAAAGACATTACCGTTGCGGTAAAAGAAGGTAGCGGACCAGATCCGGAAGCTAATCCCGGTTTAAGAAATGCAATCGCCAATGCAAAAGGTGTAAATATGCCTAAAGACACCATCGAGCGAGCGATTAAAAAAGCAAGTGGTGCCGATGCAGATAATTATGAAACTGTAACTTTTGAAGGCTATGGACCTAACGGAATTGCTTTCTTTATTGAATGTACAACCGATAATACCAACAGAACCGTCGCTTCGGTACGATCTATATTTTCCAAAAACGGCGGAAGTTTAGGTACAAACGGTTCACTAGAGTTTTTGTTCGATAGAAAAGGAGTATTCACTATCGAAAGAGAAAAGTTCGAAATGCCTTTAGAAGAACTAGAACTTCAGCTTATTGAAGGTGGAGCTGAAGATTTTGAAGAAAGTGATGAGTTTATCACGATCTATACCGATTTTACCAACTTCGGAAAAATGGCAGAAACCTTAGAAAACCTCAACATCGAAGTAAAAAATTCAGAATTGCAGCGAATTCCTATCAATACTAATGAATTACCTTTGGAAGACGCTAAAAAAATTATGAAACTTGTCGATAAATTTGAAGAAGACGATGATGTACAAAACGTTTTCTACAATTTAGAAATGACTGATGAATTAGCAGAAGCTTTAGAAGAAGATTAATCTTTCTCTTCTTCATCTGTAGAAACCGTTTCTTCTAGGTCTGTGCTCTCCTTTGGTTTTTCTATTTCTATAGTCTTTCCAAGGTAAACCAGCATATTTCCTTCTTCAATGGTAACTTCTTGACTGTTTGACGGGATAATACTTAAATCACCTTCATTGTCTTTCACAAATAACGGAATAATATCGTCATCGGTTTTCGTGATTTCAATTAAACCACTATAGTGTTCTTGAGAATTTAATTGTATTTCCTGTATTTTTGGGTATTTACGAGCAACTTCCGTAAGTTTTATAAAATCGTCGGTATGCGAGAATAGACCTTCCTGCGGATTGTTTTCTGGGTCAGACATTTCATCGGCAGAAACCACTCTAAACGAACCGTTCTCTCCAAAGTGTTTCTGAAATTTAGAAATCGCAGTTCTGTTAATTTCAGAGTTTCCGGTTAATGCCATTAAATATCCCACATCGTTCAATTCAATATTATTTCCTAGATCGTCAGAATATACACTTCCTTCAATAGCTTCTAAGCCTAATTCTTTTGCTTTCCGAATATTGGTTCGGTTATTATCAACCAACACCACGTGACGGTTATTTTTCTTTAAATACGTTCCGATCAAGCGAGAAATCGATGAAGCGCCAATAATTAAAATTCCTTCAGAATTGGTTAAAAATACGCCAACTAATTGCGCAAAACTTCTGGCTGTCGTTGCATTTAATAAAACCGTACCTAATACGATCATAAATACAAGTGGAGTAATATATTGAGCTCCTTCAATACCTTGACTTGCTAATTTTAATCCAAAAAGCGAAGCAATACCGGCGGCCACAATACCACGCGGGCCCACCCAACTTATAAATAATTTTTCATTAAATTTTAAAGATGAATTAATACTACTTATAAAAACGCCCAACGGTCTTACTAAGAAAACTACCGCTGCAAAAAGTAATAGAGCATTCCAGTTATAGATCAATAAAAGATCTTCAATATTAATATTAGCTGAAAGTAAAATGAATAAAATTGAAATTAATAAAACACTCAGCGATTCTTTAAAATAGAGTAGTTCTTTAATGTTTGGAAGGTTAATATTCCCCAAAACCATTCCCATTACCACGACAGCTAATAAACCACTTTCGTGCGCAAAAAGATCTGCCAATACAAAAACACCTAACACGGTAGCTAGCGTAAAGACGTTCAACAAATAATGCGGAATAATATTTTTCTTAATACAAAAGCCCAGTGCGTGTGCAAACGTAAAACCAAACGTAAAACCGAATAATACAATTTTACCAAATTCTGCTAAGGCGGTCTGTGTAAATTCGTGTCCTTCTCCGGCGCTAATAAATTCAAAAACCAAAACGGCAACTAAGGCGCCGATAGGGTCAATTAAGATACCTTCCCATTTTAATATTGCTGAAACATCTTTCTTCAACGGAATGTTTCTTAAGATCGGAGTAATTACCGTAGGTCCGGTTACAATAATTAATGCTGCAAATAAAAAGGAAATCTGCCAAGAAAGATCGAAGATAAAATGCGCTGCGATTCCCGCTCCAAAAAAGGTAACGACTACTGCAATGGTAATTAACTTCACAATTACCGGCCCAACATTTAAAACTTCTCCTCGTCGTAAGGTTAAACCTCCTTCAAATAAAATAATACTAATGGCTAGCGATACAAAATAGAATAAACTTTCACCGGGAAATAAACCGGAGCTTCCATTCCAAATAGGTTCGATAAGCTTTCCACCATCTTCAGTATAAAAAGTAGCTAAAGGTCCAACAGCAAGACCTATTAAAATTAATGGTAAAATTGCAGGGATTTTAAATTTCCAAGCAACCCATTGAGCTAAGATTCCTAATATTATTATTCCTGCTAATTCTAACATTCAATCAATTTTTCTGCAAAATAAGATTTTTAACGATAAAAAACACCTCTTCCAAATTTAGTTTTTTGAAGTTCTTTGATTTATGAAATTCGTTAAAACCAATGCAATACTTAGCTTAGAAACTAGTAATTTCTTATTTTGCGAGTCGTTTTTATAAAAAATTCATCATTTTATGAAATTATATCCTGTTGAAGCCGGAAATTTTAAATTAGATGGCGGAGCTATGTTTGGTGTTGTTCCTAAAACTTTATGGAGCAGAACCAATCCTGCCGATCAAAATAATATGATCGATATTGGCGCACGATGCCTACTTATTGAAGATGGTAACCAGCTCACCCTCATCGATAATGGCTTAGGAGATAAGCAAAGTGAAAAGTTTTTTAGTCACTATCATCAATGGGGAGATTTCAGTTTAGATTCATCGTTAAAAAAATTAGGTTTTCACACAGACGATATTACCGATGTTTTTTTAACGCATCTTCATTTTGATCATTGCGGCGGAAGCATAAAATGGAATAAAGACAGAACCGGATACGAACCGGCCTTTAAAAATGCAAAATTCTGGACCAATAAAGAACATTGGGATTGGGCTGTAAATCCTAATCCACGAGAAAAAGCTTCTTTCTTAAAAGAAAATTTATTACCGATGGAAGAAAGCGGTCAATTACATTTTTTAGATCGCGATAAAGGTTCACACTTTTACGAGCATTTAAATTTTGGCGTTTTATTTGTAGATGGTCATACCGATAAACAAATGATACCGCATATTACCTATCAAGATAAAACCTTAGTTTTTATGGCAGACTTGCTGCCAACCGTTGGTCATATTCCATTACCTTATGTAATGGGTTACGATACCCGACCGCTATTAACTTTAGGCGAAAAAGAAGCCTTTTTAGAAAAAGCAGCCGATGAAGGTTTTTATCTGTTTTTAGAACACGATGCACATCACGAAATTATTACGGTTAAAAGAACTGAAAAAGGAGTTCGATTAGACCAAACCTATACTTTTAACGAATTATTTAATTCATAATTAATCCTAAATGAAAAGAGCATTTATTAAACCTACTTTAGCAGCAGCCCTAGCTGCAGTATTTGCCGCAAGTTGTGGTACTACAGGGCCAACAATTACTTCAACCCCTATAGAAAATATAGATCAGCAACCCCTAAAAACTTCAGATTTAAATGAAGATCAATTAAAAGCTTGGGCGGGTGCAGATTTAGTGACCGATACCATTCCTGGTATGAGCGTACAAAAAGCTTACGATGAAATTATTAAAGATTTTCAAGGAGAAACGGTTATCGTTGGTGTAGTCGATAGTGGTGTAGATATTGAACACGAAGACCTTAAAAACGTAATTTGGAACAATGAAGATGAAATTCCGGGTAACGGCATCGACGACGATAAAAATGGTTATGTAGATGATATTCACGGTTGGAATTTCTTAGGAAATACCATCGAAGAAAATTTAGAATACGTTAGAATTCTGAAAAATCTAAAACCTAAATACGATGGTAAAGATGCTTCAGATATTGCTGAAGCCAATAAAGAAGAATTCGCACTTTACGAAAAAGCTCAAAAAGAATATGATGAAGAGTATAGCGAAATCTCAAGAAACGTAAACTATTACAATCAGCTTAGTCAACAAATAGCTTCAGCGAGAGCAGCTGTTTCAGAAAAACTAGGAAAAGAAGATTTCACTAAAGAAGAATTAATGGCCATGGAAGCTGAAGAAACTTCTCTTCAGCAACAAAAAGGGCTACTTCTAAATATTATGAACAAAGGGGGTGAAGATTTAGATGATGTTGCTTCTCAAATTCAAGGTGGTATCGATTATTATCAAGGAAGATTAGATTCTCATCTTAATTTAGAATTAGAAGGAAGAAAAACAGGAGACAACCCAGATGATCTTACCGATACTAATTATGGTAACAATGATGTAGACGGTCCAGATCCTAAAAAAGCAGATGCAAAACATGGTACACACGTTGCCGGGATTATTGCAGCAGAACGCAACAACGGTATCGGGATGAATGGTGTTGCTAGAAACATAAAAATTATGGCAGTTCGTGCGGTACCCGATGGTGATGAGTACGATAAAGACATCGCTTTAGGTATTCGCTATGCAGTAGATAACGGAGCAAAAGTAATTAATACGAGCTTTGGTAAATATTATTCTACACATCCAGAATGGGTGATCGATGCCATTAAATATGCCGCTAAAAAAGATGTTTTAATCGTAAATGCAGCCGGTAACGATGCCTTAGATATGGATGATACGCGTATTTATCCTAACGATCAAACACCAGAAAATAATGAAGAAATTGCAGATAACTTCTTAACGGTTGGTGCTTCTAATTTCGATTATGGTTCAGATCTAGTAGCGAGATTTTCTAACTACGGGCAAACCAACGTAGATGTTTTTGCACCGGGTACTAAAATTTGGTCAACTACGCCAAACGACGAATACGAATTTTTACAAGGAACATCAATGGCTTCTCCGGCAGTTGCAGGAGTTGCAGCTATGATTCGTTCGTTATATCCAAAACTAAGTGCTGCAGAAGTAAAAGAAATATTAATGAAGAGTGGTTTAGCTTCACCACAAGAAGTAATGGTGGGTGGTAACTCAGACGATATTCGACCATTTGCAGAACTTTCTGTTTCAGGAAGAATGGTAAATATGTATAACGCCTTAATTATGGCGAGCAAAATGTAATCCTTTTTAGGATGAATTTTTTAATATCAATTTTTCTTTGAGATGTTAAATTGGATTTATTTTAAATTTTTTCAGTTTTTAGGCAAAAAACGCAGCTATAGCATTAGCTACAGCGAGGCTTTTTAACGCAGAAAATGGGAAAATTTATATAATTATAGATAACATCTTAAGGTGAAATTGGTATAAGGGCGTGAACTGGCTTATCTTAGCAAAGTGAACGCCCTTTATTTTTAACTTAAAATTTAAAATTCTATGAAATTTAAACTTCAAAGTTTATTGTTTTCTCTTTTAGTGACGGGAGCAATTACCGCACAACAACGATCTGGCTATTGGCAACAAAAGGTAGATTATAAGATGGAGGTAGAAATGAATGTAAAAAACTACCAATACGATGGGGAACAAGAACTTACTTATACCAATAATTCTCCAGATACCTTAACCAAAGTATTTTATCATATGTTTTTTAATGCTTTTCAGCCGGGAAGTCAAATGGACGCTCGTTTACAAAGCATACAAGATCCCGATGGCAGAATGGTGAATAATTTAGGAACACGTGAAAATCCTGAATTTGAAAGTAGAATTAGCAAGCTTAATGAAGATGAAATTGGCTATCTAAAGGTAAAATCTTTAGAACAAGATGGTAATAAATTAAAGTATGAAACCGTAGGAACGATTTTAGAGGTTGAATTACACGAAGCTTTACTTCCGGGAAAATCTACCACTTTCGAAATGGAGTTTGAAGGTCAAGTACCGGTACAAATAAGACGTTCTGGTAGAAACAATGCGGAAGGCGTAGCACTTTCCATGACGCAATGGTACCCAAAATTAGCGGAATACGATTTTGAAGGTTGGCACGCGGATCCTTACATTGGTCGTGAATTTCATGGCGTTTGGGGAGATTTTGATGTGAAAATTACCATCGATAAAGATTATATTCTTGGCGGAACCGGTTACTTACAAAATCCGCAAGAAATTGGTTACGGTTACGAAGTAGAAGGTCAAAAAGTAAAACGTAAAGGCAAAAAGATTACTTGGCATTTTAATGCACCAAACGTACACGATTTTACGTGGGCTGCCGATCCAGACTTTATTCACGATAAATTAAAGGCAGAAGACGGTACAATGCTTCATTTCTTATATAAAGATAATGATGAAATTAAAGAGAACTGGAAGAAACTTCAGCCAAAAACTGCTGAGTTATTAGCGTATTACAATGAGCATATCGGCCCATATCCTTATGATCAATACTCTGTGATCCAAGGTGGTGACGGTGGTATGGAATATGGAATGTGTACGTTAATTACCGGTGAAAGAAGCTACGAAAGTTTAGTAGGCGTTACCGCTCACGAATTTGCACATTCTTGGTTCCAGTTTATTTTGGCGACCAACGAATCTCAACACGAATGGATGGATGAAGGTTTTACCACCTACATTTCTAGTTTAGCTGAAAATGAAATTTTAAACAAAAACAACGATAACCCGTTAAGTGGTTCCTACCGTGGTTATAATTATTTAGCCAACTCTGGGCAAGAACAACCGCTTTCTACACACGCCGATCGTTACCAAACCAATATGGGTTACGGGATCGGTGCTTATAGCAAAGGTTCAGTTTTCTTAGCGCAATTAGGTTATGTGATTGGTGAAGAAAACCTGGCAAAAACCTTAAAGCGTTATTACCAAGAGTGGAAATTTAAACACCCAACGCCAAACGATTTTATTCGCGTAGCTGAAAAAGTAAGCGGAGCAGAATTAAGCTGGTACCTAAATGATTGGACGAGAACAACCAACACGGTAGATTACAGCATTAAATCTGTTGAAGCAGCCGAAAATGGATCAGAAATAGTTTTAGAAAGAATCGGACAAATGCCGATGCCCATTGAAGTGGAAGTAACTTTTGACGATGATTCTACGCAAAACTATTACATTCCGTTAGCGCTAATGCGTTGGGAGCAAAAAAATAACGGCAACCAATTGGAAGATTGGGATTGGGGACACCCAACCTATTCTTTTGAAATTGAAAAAACCGGAATTAAAAAAATAGAGATCGATGCGAGTCAGCATATGGCAGATGTTGATCGTAGCAATAATGTTTGGGAAAAGTAATTTTGTGTTAGGGATAGCAGTGAAAATCCCGCAATGGAGCAAAGCGAAATGAGGAATTGTAACGAATAGCCCGACCCGAAGGGAAACACCCAAAAAACATGACAAAAACCTTTCAATTGTAAGTTGAAAGGTTTTTTTTTGATTAATAATTAATCAGGAATATTTTTTGCAAGCATTTTGCTGAAGTTGATTCAGCATCACATGAAGTGCTAGAATCGAATAGTAAACAATGAAGCAAACCTTAGGAAAAACCGAAAAACTCAAAAGCAAAATCGTTATTTCGACCTTGTTTGAAGAGGGCAGAAGCGTAAAAAGTTTTCCGTTTAAATTGGTGTATTTACGCTTAACCAATAATGCTACGCAACATCAAGCGGCATTTTCGGTACCTAAACGCAGCTTTAAATTAGCGGTAGATCGCAATCGTTTAAAGCGATTAATGCGCGAGGCTTACCGAAAAAATAAAACGATCTTGGCCGAAGAAGAACATCGCTATGCGCTGATGTTTATTTACTTAGGTCGAAAGAAATTCAGTTTACCGGAGTTAGAAAAATCCATTCAAAAAATATTGACTAAATTTAGGGAGCAAGAACAAACCGAATGAAGATGAAGAAACGTATTATATTACCGATCACTGCCGTGGTTATTTTTTTAACGACCACTTCTTATAAATCAGATTTTTTTGAGATCGCGAAGCAAATTGAAATTTTCACGACGCTTTTCAAAGAAATCAATATGAATTATGTCGATGAAACCAATCCGGCAGATTTAATGGATACGGCGATCACGGCGATGTTGGCAGACCTAGATCCTTACACGGTTTATTGGAACGAGCAGGAAGTGGAGCAAGCGAGAATTCAGAATTCGGGAGAATACACCGGTATTGGTGCATCGGTACAAACCAAAGACCATAAAATTACCATTATCGAGCCTTACAAAGGTTATCCGGCCGATAAAGCCGGTTTAAAAGCCGGAGATGAAATTATAAAAATTGGCGATGTAGATTTATCACAATTTGAAAATGATGCGGGAGAATTGCTAAAAGGTTCTGCAGGAACTTCTGTTCAACTTACCTTTAAACGTCAAGGCAAAACTAAAACCACACAACTAAAAAGAGAATCGGTAGAGTTGCACGCCGTTCCTTATTCAAAATTAATCGATGGTGATATTGGGTACATCGTGCTTTCTAAATTCAACAGAAAAGCTTCTTCAGAAGTTGCTACTGCTTTAAAAGAGTTGAAAGAACAAGGCGCTAAAAAAATTATTTTAGACCTGCGTGGTAATCCCGGTGGTTTATTAACCGAAGCCGTAAATACCACCAATATTTTTGTCGATAAAGATGAGGTGATCACCACTACAAAATCGGTCATTGACAAGTATAATAAAACGTATAAAACTCAGCGTGACCCGATGGATAAAGAAATTCCGTTAGCGGTGTTGATCAATGGTAGAAGTGCTTCTGCCAGCGAGATTGTTTCGGGTGGTTTACAAGATCTAGATCGCGGTGTGGTGATCGGTGCCAGAAGTTTTGGAAAAGGTTTGGTACAACGCCCAAAAAAACTCACCTACAATACACAAATGAAGGTGACCATTTCTCGTTATTACACGCCTAGCGGAAGATGTATACAAGCCTTAGATTATTGGAATCGTGATGAAGAAGGTAAAGCGGTAAGAACGAAAGCTGAAGATTATAACGAATTTACCACGCGTAACGGAAGAAAAGTGTACGACGGCGGCGGAATTTTACCTGATGTGCAACTAGAAACTTCTAAATACAGCGGTGTTACGCAAGCTTTAATGGAGAAAAATGCCATTTTCGATTATGCGACCAACTATTACTACAACCATCAATTAACACAACCGGAAGCCTTTGAGTTTACCGATGCCGATTACGAAGATTTTAAAAAATACTTGAGTTCTTCAGATTTTGATTATACCACCAAAACTGAAAAAGAACTAAAAGAGACGTTTAAAATAGCTAAAGAAGAAGGTTTTAATGATGAAATTAAAAGTCAATACGAGCGATTGCTTAAAGAGATCGAAAAAGCAAAAACGCAAGATCTAGACGAAAAAAAACCGGAAATCGTGAGTTTATTAACCGATGAAATTATCAAGCGTTATTTCTACCAAGAAGGCTTATACGATTACTATATTGAAGAAAATCCGGAGATCATTAAAGCGAAAGAAATTTTAAATAACTCGAACGAATACAATAAGATTTTAGGGAGATCTTAATTTGAAACTTATCGTCATGCTGAAATGTCACATTGAGCCGAGTCGAAGTGTTGTTTCAGCATCACATTATTTATATAGCACGTTAATTACCAAACAAGATGAGATTCCGTGTTAAGCACGGAATGACGACGACTATAGAATGTCACTTCGAGCGGATTCGAAAAGCCTTCTCAAACCACAAAAAACTTAAAATTCTATTTCATCACTCCAACTTCAATACCAAGGTTTTTTAAACACTTTTCCGCTTTGGGAAGGAAAAGACCTATTCGATTTAAAGCAATTTAAAATTCCTAAAACTTCAACCACTTTACTTCAAAACGAATTGGAAATCTCACCCAATTTAGTATTGGGCAAGCGTGCGGAAGTTTTTTTTGCGGAAGCGATTCAACAATCTTCTCAGTATGAAATCGTCGCTCAAAATTTGCAACTCATTCACGAAAAGCAAACTTTGGGGGAATTTGATTTTTTTCTGAAAGAAAACACAACGCAACAACTTATTCATACAGAATTAGTCTATAAATTTTACGTCTACGATCCTAGTTTTGATAGTGAACTCGACCGATGGATCGGTCCCAACCGTAAAGACACGTTGCTCAAAAAAGTTGAACATCTAAAATCGCATCAATTTCCGTTATTGTTTCGAGAAGAAAGCACAACATTACTTCAACAACAAAAAATTGAATTAGAAAAAATTGAGCAGCAAGTCTATTTTTTAGCGAATTTATTTGTGCCAAAATCTTTGCTTCAACATCAATTTGAGTTTATCAATAATGATTGCATTTTAGGTTATTGGTTACACGAACACGATTTTACTGAAACCGAATATGGCGAATTTCAATTTTACTCTCCTAAAAAGCCCGATTGGCCGGTAGAACCTCAACATCACCAAGATTGGAAATCGTTTCACGAGATTTTAAAAGAGGTGAAGTATTTGCTTCAGCATCAAAAAGCAGCTTTGATCTGGATGAAAAAAGATGAACATACTTTTGAACGCTTTTTTGTAGTTTGGTGGTAAAAAACCAAGCCGACAATTTTTCGTATATTTTAGAAAAAATTAAAATGAAAACTTCAATCCAAATTCAAAGAAAATTACTGTTCTTGCTTGTGCTAAGTATTTCAATAAGCTTTTCGGCTTGTGCGAATGAGAAAAAAACAACTTCAAATCTAAGTTCTTCTATTGAAAAAGTAGATTTATTTCAACTCTCAAAAGACTTTTATGAAGCCGTAAAACAAGGAAATTCAGCAGAAAAATATATCGATCAGCTTGCAACTATTTCTAAAGAAACTTTAGAAAAACAACTAACCAACGATACCAAAAAGAAAGCTTTTTGGTTGAATATTTACAATACTTACGTTCAATATTTATTGAAGAAAAATCCTAATCTATACGACGATCGTTCTAACTTTTTTTAAAGAAGAACGTTTCACGATCGCCGGAGAAGAAATGAGTTTAGATGATGTGGAACAC
>JYMV01025802.1_pt1 | contig 11561 bp, 11 predicted proteins | sample 338911 | NCBI WGS metagenome assembly JYMV01 (sample SAMN03354496, study PRJNA234377) | hydrothermal vent metagenome | biome: Deep sea; feature: Hydrothermal plumes at the Eastern Lau Spreading Center, Western Pacific Ocean; material: Seawater | place: Tonga | collected 2009 | depth 2000 m m
CTGGCCGTCCCGTGTACGGAGCTTGAAGCCGACTACAGTCGCACGGCGCCTTTTCCGGACCCGGTTGGAAGATACCTCGACCGCTCCGGCTGGAAGGTTCAGCTGGACATTTCCTGGGTAGACGGTGGAAGCCAGAGTGTTCGGATTGTGGAGAACGTGGTCAACTTCAGCCCTGCCAACGACTTCAGCGTCCAAGTTCTTTTCAACGGCAATCCTGTGGATGAAACGAACACCATCAATGTGCCTAAAGGGGACACGAGAGACTTCTCCGTGCGGGCCCGCTCGGGAGGCCAGAATATTGAAGATATCCAGTTCACCTGGCATGTGAGAGCCTTAACCGGCTTCGGCTCCATCAAGACGGTCAGTCGCGACGGTCTCTACTGCCAATACGAAAATCGTTACCGCAACTTTAAGAATGAACCGAAGTACGCTCCCGGCAACTGCTTTCTCGTCGTTCAAGCCACCTATCAAGGTCGTGAAGCCGAGGGAAAGGTCATGATCGAGAATGCCAACTAAACGGACATCCGGTTTCACCCTCATGGAGGCCATGTTTGCCTTCATGCTGGTCTTCATGATCCTAGGGGCCCTCAATCAGACCCTGATCAATGCCGCCAAAGTTCGCCAAAACACCGCGGCCATGGATCAGGCCATTGAAGAATTTCACGCTCTCCTCACCATAAAGTCCGATATCGAAGCCGCCCTGACTCTGGCCAACCCTGCGGTCAATTCCACAGGCTCACGGCTGGTCCTTAACCGCGTCAACCCGGATCTACCTTTCACCGACAGGATCGACTCCGTTCTGGGGAGCGCCGATCCGTTTGAATCGGCCGAGCAACTTACCATCACCTACGAAATCCAGGACGGAGTTTTGAAGAGACTGGTCAAGCAGGGGACCTCCCCGGCCGTCGTGCAGCGCCTTATCCCCGCCCAAACCCTTCGCGTTGAGCGAACCGGCGGAGCTCGTGGGTTGGTCACCGTAAGCCTTTCCATTGAAGGCCCAAGGGTCACCAAAACCCGCGTTATTAAGGCGGCCGTCCGATGAGGGAAAATTTCAGACAAAAACGCGGGTTCTTGCTGATCTTTGCCCTGCTGCTCACGATTCTCATTACGCTTATCGCTCTGGGATTACTCGGATTAAGAGAGGGCAGCTACGCGAGTTCCAGAGCCGCCATCAACTCCATCCAAGCCCGCTCCCTGGCCCGCAGTGGGATGGGAGATATCTGGGTCAAATTGAGTAAGGACCCATTTTACCCAGGCGGCGTGGGAGACGATCAAACCCTTTTCAGCTTCCGGGAAGATGTGACGGACCAGGCTAATAATCCGGTCGGCTCCTATCAGGTCATCCTCGACCGTTCCCACCGCCTGACCCACAACGTTCTTCGCATGGAATGCACCGGCATTGCCGGTCAACTCGACGAAAAATCTTCTCATTTCACAATATATGCCGAACTTTCGACTTTGCCGGGGGACTTTCGATTCAAGGTTTGGCAAGAAGGGACCAGTCCAAAGCTTTGAGGTCTCTTTTCGGGAGTACCGACCCCGCCCACATCCGCTGCAAAACATCCACCCTGGCGCGATTCACCAAGCAACTCTCCGTACTCATCGGTTCCGGAGTGCCTCTGCATGAAGCTCTGGACTCGCTAACCAGACTTCAAACCGACGATCTTTCCATCTTTGTGATCCCCGAGGTCTCCTCCAAGGTGACTCGCGGCCATCGCCTATCGTCGGCTCTGGCTCAGTTTCCCAGGGTCTTTCCCAGCACTTACACCGCCCTGATCAGAGCAAGTGAGGAGACGGGTAGTCTGCAACCGGTATTGGATAAACTGGCGGAGTGGCTGGAGAAGCAAGACTCCATTGAGCGCCATGTCAAAAAGGCTCTCACCTACCCCGTCTTTGTCATTGTCCTGGCAGGCATCCTCACCCTGCTCCTTTTCAAGACCGTGGTGCCTCAAATTCTGGAAACCGTGGTCGCACTGGGGGCCGAACTTCCGCTCCCCACAAAAATTCTTATGTTCACCATCAGCGCCATCGAGAGTCCCCTCTTCTGGCTTCTGGTCGTTTGTATTGTCTCGCTGGTGGTCTATTATCTTCGAACTCCTAAAGGCTACTTACAAACCATAACCGTTCTGCACTTTAGCCCTGTTTTGGGAGAGATTCTGATGGCCTCGGGGAACTCACGCTATAGCAATACGCTCGCCATGCTTGTAGACTCAGGCGTCGACATCATTCGAAGTTGCCGTATCGCCGCAGAAGCCAGCGGAAACCCCCTCATCGTCAACGACGCCATTCGTGTCGTTAAAGAACTCAGGGAGGGACGCTATTTTCGAGAAGCACTGGAATCGCGGCCCTTTTATCCCCTGATGATGATCAATATGGTGGGAGTGGGCGATGAGACCGGACGAATGGCCGAACTTCTTCGACGCTCAGGACTTCTCTTGGAAGAGGAAACGATGTACAGGCTCGACTCCTTTGTCAATCTTCTAGAACCCATTATCCTGGCCGGGGTCTCTTTGATTGTGGGTTCGGTTCTGGTGGCCATTATGTTGCCCATGGCCAATCTGGTTTCTGCGCTCTAGCAAGGGATGGAGGCATGGAGTCACGACCCTGCGAACCGTTTCTTTAGTGGCCAAGCTCTCCTTGAAAAACGTCTTGACGGGTCTTTTCGCCACCTTTTTCTGTGGACTTATGATCTGGGCCTACACCGCTCCGGCACCGAGAGCAGCTTCGGAAATAGCTCGCGGCGATGTCCGACTTATCCAAAACAGGTTCCAAGAAGCGCGAGATCACTATCTCAAAGCCCAATCTCTTACCCCCGAGAATTTTCGCGTCTATCAACGCCTGGGCCGTGCCAATCAAGGTCTCGGACAAGCCAAAAAGGCCCAGGATTTTTTCCGACAAGCTCTGGCGCTTTCTCCGACCGACCTGGAAACTCAACTGCTCCTGGGGCAAAGCCTTCTTCTCAGTGGTCAGGGGCGAGAGGCCGAACGACTGCTCAAACAGACTCTGGCCTCCAACCCTGGATGTCTGGAGGCTCTGATCCAGATGGGGTGGGCACGCGAGTTGCAGAATGACACCGAGGGGTCTGAAGTCTGGTATCGGAAAGCTTTGGAGATTCATCCTCATTACGTCGAAGCGGAATACCAACTCGGCCTCATCGACCTCCGGGCGGAAAGATTTGAGGAGGCGCTGGAACACTTCCGGTACACCTTTGGCCTGGCCCCAGGTTGGGATGAATTGGCACTGGAAAGCAGCCTGTCTATCTATCTCAAGCTAAACAGACCTCAAGAAGCGGAAGCTCGCCTCCAGGATCTCAAGAATAAGGGCGGACATCCCCTGCCAAGTCTCGCGAAAACCCACTTTAATCTGGGTATTTACTACGCCGTTCACGGAGACAACGCCCGAGCTCGAGAACACCTTGAAACAAGCCTTCGCTATGAAGACCGGGGAGACATCGCCCAGCGCGCCCGTGAAGTCTTGGGAAAACTCTCGCAGTGAGCGAAAAGGTCTGGAAATACGCCCCCTGGTTGTTGCTGGGAATCGCGGTGCTTATCCGGTGGCGAAATTGGATTGTCTTCCCCCACGCCGTTGGTCTCGACGGCTACGGCCATGGCAACTACCTAGACCTCATACTGGAGCGTCACCGTCTACCGGTTCCCATGGACGGTTGGCAGACATACCACCCTCCCGGCTACTATCAGATGAGCGCTTGGATGGCTCAGCTTTTGGGCTGGGAGCAAGCTCCCGACCGTTATCAAGCGGGGAAATTGGTATCGGCACTGGCAGGCTTTCTGACGCTCTTCGCTCTTTATCAAGTGAGTAAGCGCCTTCTCCCAGAATACCGTTGCTGGCCTATTCTGTTTATGGCGGTGCTACCGGCGTCCGTGACGGTCTCGGCCATGGTCTACAACCTGTCTGCGGCTCTGGCCCTGGCCACCTGCTTCATCGTACTGGTCGTCCTTTTTTGGGATTCGCGCCCGACCTTTCTCTCAGAGGTCAGCCTGGGTCTTTGTTTGGGCGCAGCAGTCCTGGTTCGAACCGACGCGGCCCCTCTCGGTTTATTGTTAATTCTCAGAGCTTTCCACCTGGCCACACAGAAGCAGGTGAGAAGCGTTGGACCGGTTCCGTGGCTGGTTCAAGTAGGGGCAGGACTGGGTCTATCCCTGGCTGTCTTGGGTTCGGTGACAAGCTGGTTTTTTCTGAGGAATCTGTCGTTACACGGACATTTTTTGGTAGCCAATCTCGACCCCGACGTGTACCCGTACTCCCACACTTCAGCTCTCGGTTTGCCGGGATTTTTCAGCGCCCGTTTTCTGGTGGACAGCGGAGGAATGACATTATGGTCAACCCCCTTACAACCGGAAGGAATATCTTCTCTGACGGGCAGCCTCTACGCTTCTTTTTGGACCGACCACACAGGAACCTGGCTCTCCCTTCGCAGCCTAGCTCCGTGGCGACTGTTAGCCGGCGTTCCGCCGAGTCTACTCTGCCTCGTGGGGCTCAAGGCCGTCTGGAAGCAGCCCCGCTGGAAGCCTGTTCTCCTGGTTTTCTCAGTCAACCTTATGACCGGTCTCTGGCTTATCAACAAAGTCTCCACCTACACGGGCTATAAAGCAATCTACCTGTATGCCTCTTTCCCGGTCTGGGCTCTGCTCTCCGCAGCCGGACTTCGCCATCTTTCAGAGAAGCGTCCGACCTGGGCAAGAAGCCTCCAACTGGGGCTTCTTGTGTGCTATGCTTTTCTCGCCGCCAGCCTGGTCTGGATGCGCTCTTGAGTGAAGGAGATTAAGCCTTTTCAAGCAAGGCGAAAGTTATGACCCGAAGCCTTATTGTCCTAACGCTCAACGAGCGAGACGGCGTTGAACACTATCGTGATTTTTTGTCCAATCCCCCTGCCGACGAAGTCCTGGTGGTCGATGGTGGTTCCACCGACGGAACAGTGGAACTGCTGCAAGAAATGGGGATCCGTGTGGTGACCCAGCAAAGAAAGGGGCGGGGGGAGGCGTTTCGCTGCGGCGCAGCCGCTTCCAGCGGAGATTATCTGGTTTTCTATAGCCCCGACGGGAATGAGGACCCCCAGGATGTGGAGCGTCTCTTTACCGGTCTTGAAGCCGGTGCAGATATGATTATCGCCTCCCGATTCTTGCCCGATTCGGTCAACGAAGAAGACGGCGAGCTCCTTCCTCTTCGTAAATGGGTCAACCAGATCTTTACCTTTATGGCCAACACTCTTTGGAATAGAGGGCGGCCTTATGTGAGCGACACCATCAACGGGTTCCGGGGACTGAGCCGCCACGCGTTTGAGACTATCTCTCCCAAATCTTATCGTTTTACCATTGAGTATGAACTGAGTATCGAAGCGATGCGGCGCGGAATGAAGATCCGAGAGATCGCAACTCATGAAGGTCAGCGGGAAGGCGGAGAGAGCAAAGCCATCTCGCTTCCGGTTGGAATCGACTTTGTGAAGTTTTTCCTCTCTAAAGTCTTGGAAGACCTTCGTTCCGGCGGTCGCGGGTTGCGCAGGAGGCGAAGCTGATATGACACTGTTCGATTCGGGAGTAAAGAGAGTGCTTGTCACCGGCGGTGCGGGCTATATCGGTGCCTCCATGACGTCGCGACTGCTGAATGAAGGAGTGAACGTTCGGGTACTCGACTCCTTGCTCCACGGCGGTGACGCCATCTTGGGATTTTTACACCAGTCCAACTACGAATTTCGTCATGGCGACGTACGCGACCAAGAGAAGCTGAGAAAGTGCCTTCAGGAGGTCGATGCTGTTCTCCACCTTGCCGCCCTTGTGGGGTTTCCGGTCTGCAAGAAGGCCGGACGGGAAGAGGTTTGGGCGGTCAATGTGGAGGCAACCCGCTCCCTTTACAGGTTGGCCGAAGCCGCCGGAGTCAAACGCTTTATCTTCGCTTCAAGCTACAGCAACTATGGATTGGCGGAGGGCAAAGTCACTGAAAAATCCCCCCTCAACCCCCAGTCCCTCTACGCAGAATCGAAGGTGGCCGGAGAAGAGTTTCTGTTGCAACAAACAGGCGAGCCCTGGGTGACCTGCGTTCGCTTATCCACTCTTTTCGGTGCCGCCCCAAGAACGAGGTTCGACTTAATGGTCAACGAATTTGCCCTCACAGCTCACCTGGGCCGCAAGCTTGTGATCTATCAAAAAGACTTTAACAGAGCATTCGTCCATGTGCAGGACGTTGCCGAAGCTCTCTGTCGAATTTTCTCCTCTTCTCCCGAAGTCGTTGCGGGGCAGGTTTTTAATATCGGAGGAGACGAACTCAACTCCAGCAAGGGTCAACTGGTGAAACTGATCCGCAAGCACTGGCCGGATCTTGAGGTGGAAGAACGAGCGCTGGAGTTCGGCGGCGACATGAGAAGTCTTCATGTCTCTTTTGAAAAAGTCAGATCGATTCTAGGATTTGTGCCGGACTGGACTTTAGACGACGGAATTAAGGAGTTACACCAGATGCTCACTCAAGGATTCATCAGCGACCCAGAAAGCTCACGTTTCCGGAACCATCAAGCATTGGTATCATGACATCATGAAACGCTCAACTCACCCCGTGATAGGTGTCGGCACTCTGAACCTCGACGCCAGAGCCCGAGAATTGGTCAACGAGGTTCTACTGAATAATCGACTGAGCTACGGCCCTATGAGTCGGAAACTTGAGGCCGACTTTGCCAAAGTTCACGGATGCCGTTTTGCCGTTTTGTCCAACAGTGGAACGAGCGCTCTACAGATAGCTCTTCAAACCCTGAAAGAACTCCACGGCTGGAACGACGGTGACGAAGTGTTGGTTCCGGCTGTCACTTTCGTGGCTACGGCCAACATCGTTCTCCACAACAATCTGACGCCTGTCTTCGTGGATGTGGAATCGGATATGTATGGGATTGACCCTGACCTCATGGAGAGAGCGATCACCCCCAAAACGAGAGCGGTCATACCCGTTCACCTCTTCGGAATGCCGTGTGATATGGAGCGCATCCAGGAAATAGCCAGGGCCCACGACCTGAAAATTGTGGAGGACTCGGCCGAAACTATGTTCGCGTCCCATAAAGGTCGTCCCGTAGGGTCTCTGGGTGATATCGGTTGCTTCTCCACCTACGTCGCCCACATTCTGGTCACCGGCGTGGGAGGCTTGAGTACCACGAACAATCCCGACTACGCCGTTTGCATGCGCTCGCTTCTCAATCACGGTCGTGACTCGATCTACCTGAGTATCGACGACGATGCCGACCTGGAATCGGAAGAGTTGAAGATGGTGGTCGCTCGACGTTTTCGTTTCATCAGAAGGGGCCATAGTTTCAGGGTGACGGAGATGGAGGCCGCTCTTGGGGTGGCTGCCCTCGAGAGTGCGGACAACATGATTTCTCGCCGTCGCTTCAATGCAGGCTATCTCACCCGAGAGCTCTCCAGATTCGAAGACCGGCTCCAGCTTCCCACCATTCGGCCGGGTTGTGAGCATTCATTCATGATGTACCCCATCGTGGTGAGAGACGAGGCCAAGCACGACTTGGTTAACTTTCTGGAACAGCGCGGAGTGGAAACAAGGGATATGCTCCCTCTCGTCAATCAACCGGTCTATGCCGATATGGTGAAAGAAGACGACTTCCCTGTGGCCAAATGGATCAACAATAACGGGTTCTACGTCGGCTGCCATCAGGACCTCAGCACAGTCGATCTCAGCTATATGGTAGGACTTTTTGAGCGCTACTACCGGTCTTCGAAGTCGGGAACCTCACCACAGAAGCAGAGCTCGGCTCTCGTTTTGATGGTTGGTGAAAGCGACGTCGACATCGAGGATCTGACGGAGAACCTCCCAAAAGAGCTGTTTGATAAAATCGTGGCTTTTGATATGTCGGGGCAGTCAAAGGCGGCCCACGCTCTGAAAAGTGCAGGGGTAGAAGTTCTGGAATCCGGCTCCGAATCTCCACTGGAAGTTTTGGCCGGCGACACGCTGGATCTCCCTTACGAGAATCTTGTCTTCTTCCCGGTCACAGGGCAATTCGATCAGTTTGATATCTCCAGAGTCTTGCTAACCTTAGAGCGGGGCTACGACATGGTGATCGCCAGCCGATTCATCATGAGCGGTCGACGTGAGGGGAAAAAACCTGGTCGCTATCGGAGTGTGGGGAACCGATTCTTCAATTTCCTGGCCAGTGTGATTTTTGAGGGAAACATCACCGACGGCTTGAGTCCTTTTCGGGCCATCAAGAAGTCTCGCCTGAAAGACATTCACCTCAAGAACAGCGATCTGCCGGGGCTCTACCAACTCTCTATTCAAGCTCTGAAACGGGATTGGCGAGTGGCCGAGATACCTACCAGGGAACTGGTGGAAATGGACTGGGCTCAATACGCCCGCGCCTTTGCCAGTTTACCGGGAGTGTTTGGAGTTCTGCTCTCTGAAGTCGCTCGAGGTGGGAAATGAGCAACTGGCCTTCTCGGGAGAAATTCTGGGAAAACAAACGGGTTTTGCTGACCGGCGGAGCGGGCTTTTTAGGTTCGCAGGTTGTTAAAAAGCTTCAAGCGTTCGAGCCTGCGGAGGTCGTTGTCCCTCGATCTTCGGAGTATGACCTTCGCTGCCCCAACGTGGTTCGAGACCTCTTGGCCCAGGTGAAGCCTCACATCGTCCTCCACCTGGCCGCTCGTGTGGGCGGAATAGCTGCCAATAAAGCGGCTCCGGCCAATCTCTTCTACGACAACCTTATGCTCGGGGTTCCTCTGCTCCATGAGAGCTGGGAAGCGGGAGTTGAAAAGTTTGTGGGAGTCGGTTCTGTTTGCTCTTATCCTGATGAGTGTCCGCTACCGTTCTCGGAAGAAAATCTTTGGAACGGTTATCCGGAAGAAACCAACGCCCCCTACGGCTTGGCAAAGCGGATGCTTATTGCCGGGGCCAAAGCTTATCGCTCTCAGTACGGCTTCAACGCCGTCACGGTGATGCCCGTCAACATGTACGGTCCAGGCGACCACATCGATCTTGCCACATCTCATGTCTTGCCGGCGTTGACCCGAAAATGCCTGGAAGCTCGTCGACGAAACGACGACGAGGTCGTGGTGTGGGGAACCGGGGTGGCGACTCGAGAGTTCCTGTATGTGGAGGATGCCGCCGAAGCGATCTTGCTGGCAGCCGAACGCTATAATTCCTCGGAGCCCGTCAATCTTGGTTCAGGCAGAGAGGTTTCCATCCGTGAACTGATTGAGAAACTGGTCGAACTCACCAACTTTCGGGGAAAGGTTGTCTGGGACGACAGCAAGCCCGATGGTCAGCTTCGCCGCTGCCTGGACACAAGCAGAGCCTACGAGGCCTTCGGGTTCAAAGCGCGCACAAGCTTTGAGGAAGGTCTAGCCAAAACCGTGGAGTGGATGGATTCCGAGGGGCTGCCGCTCTAGCAGGCTAGAGCAGCATGTCCAGAAGCCTGACCAGAGCCAGGCGATGTCGCTCCTTCAAGTTGGAAAAGCTCAGCCCGTAACGAAACGGATCGCTTGGCCAAGCTCGAACGAGTTCACACGGTAACTGTCCGATTCTGACCGGCTTGTCCACGGTGAGAATCACGGAAGACCCCTCCTGAAGAGACTCTTCCATTTCAATAAGAGCCCCTCCGCCACCGAGGTCCAGCACCCTTGCCTGAAAATCACTGCCCTTATGAGAAAGGGTCGCCGGGAGCAGACACTCTAGTCTCACCTGCCGTCGCCGCTCTAAAACCTCTCCATTGGTGGGACGGGCACCTGCCAACAAGTCGGCCGCCCAGGAATGCCAAAACTTGGCCACGGAGGCGGGAAAGACAAGACCAAGATCCGTTCCGCCCCCGGACTCTTCGGCCCAAGACACCTGATACTGGAGGGCTTCTTCGCCCTGCGGATAGACCTCCACCAGTTCTCCTACGGTGAAATCCTTCTTGGGGATTCGGGCCCTCAGACCACCGATCCCGATGTTTCGAATCTCTCCCACGGACTTCAGGGTCGAAGTCTCGAAAACGACCATAAGATTGACGTCATGACGAGAAAAGGCGCGGCGATTGTCCATGCCTTAAAGTTGGGGAATCTTCCGCTAAGCCCTGCTCTTGCGAGTGCGGGAACAAGATCGCTTAGCGGTTCATCATAAAAGTGGCGACCTGTTCAAAGTAGTTCAACATGATCTGCTTCGCCTCTTCAGGTGCTTCCGTTTCAGCCAGACTCCGGCTCATGTGTTTCATCCAGGCATCCCGTGCATCCTGACCTATGGGAAACGGCATATGTCGCGCCCGAAGCCTGGGATGGCCTCGCTCCTCACTGTAAGTTCCCGGCCCTCCCCAATACTGCATCAAAAAGAGATGAAGACGCCGACGAGCCCCCTCCATATCGTCCTCCGGGTACATGGGTTTGAGAAGAGGGTCTTCCTCCACACCTTGATAGAACCGGTCCACAAGAGCAACGAAAAACGGCTCACCACCAACTTGTTCGTAAACTGTCATGAAGGCGTTTACAACCCCTCGGCACTGCTGACCTGTCCCAAAAAAAGAAGGAATTCTCCACTCAATATTTTTTCAATACATACTCTTTGTTACAGTTACAAATCTACAAAGTCGCGGAAACCGCGATGAGATCTAGGCTGCGGTGTCGTGGTGTTGTTCCAAGCTACACACTCTGTCCACACTCTCCTCAGTCACTCCCTACTTTCTTTCTAGTCTGGCCCTACTGACGCACACGTCGGGAAGGAGTTCATTCACATGAGTTTGTCGTCAAAAAGACGCCGTATTTCTTTGCTTAAAGCCTTCACAGCCGGCCTTCTGCTCTCTTTTTCCGTTGGCTGTGGAAGCAATAGCGGTAACGATTCCCTCACGGGTTCGGCCGCCTCAAGCGAACTTATCGCCTCGGATTCGGTACTGGCACAGGAGGCAGAATCCACCACAGAAACAGAAGAGGAGGATATCCTCGCTCGAGGAGTGAGAAACAGGCAACCGATGCGACCGTTCCTCCTCACCGACTATCGCACCGTCGATGGAACCAACAACAACCAGACCGACACCAACCTGGGGGCCTCCGAAACCGTCTTTTTCGAAGATACCAGTCGCGCTTACGAAGACGGAATAGGCTCTCCTTCGGGTTCAGCCAGACCCAACCCACGACAAGTGAGCAATGCCGTCGTCGCCCAATCGGAAGACACGCCCGACCCCGGCGGCCGAACAGCCTACTTGTGGCTTTGGGGTCAATTTCTAGATCACGACATCACTCTCACCCACGAAAACGGCCTCAACGACTTCCCTATATCGATTCCCACCGGAGATCTCTACTTCGACCCCTACGGTACCGGAACCCAGACACTCCCCTTCTCCCGTTCTACTTTTCAAGAGGGGACGGGAGTCACAGCGGAGAGCCCTCGGGCCCAGGTCAATTCCATCACCACTTTCATCGACGCCTCCAATGTCTACGGCTCCGACAGCGAGCGGGCCACCGCATTGAGAACCTTTGAAGACGGTCTCCTGGCCACCTCGGATGGAGACCTCTTGCCTTATAACACCGAAGGCCTGGATAACGCAGGAGGCACCGGCGACAGTCTGTTCTTGGCCGGTGATATTCGAG
>JYMV01018015.1_pt1 | contig 11559 bp, 11 predicted proteins | sample 338911 | NCBI WGS metagenome assembly JYMV01 (sample SAMN03354496, study PRJNA234377) | hydrothermal vent metagenome | biome: Deep sea; feature: Hydrothermal plumes at the Eastern Lau Spreading Center, Western Pacific Ocean; material: Seawater | place: Tonga | collected 2009 | depth 2000 m m
CAGTAATGTCAAAAAGATCATACATCTTCTTAAACGAGGACTTAACACCTTCGAGGCTTAAATACACCTGTTCGGCGATGTCTTTATTGGCAATGGTTGGTTGCCTGCATAATTCGGTCAAAATTTTCAAGTCTGATTCATTGAGCTTGTTTTCAGCCGCCGAATTAACTTTCTCCCGATCCAGCTCAAATTCTGACTGAAGGGCAGGGTTTGTGATCCTGCGCAAAGCGTTATCGGCTTTTAACAACTTCAATTGGGACAGTAATTTTTCTGTCTCCTCCAATTGTTGTTTTTTGAAGTTGCGATGGTTCAGTATCAGGATGAACATCAGAATTATTATCAACAACGATATTGTTAACAACCCATAACGCATCATCTTCTCTTGCTTGAGCTTAGCTTGTTGTACAGCCAATTGCGCATCTTTAATTTTTTGCATCTCCGCATTTTTTATGCTGTCTGCTGCAACTTTGTTCTCATATTCATATTTGTATTGAAGCTGAAGGATGGCCTTGGTATTTTCTTCATTTGTTATGCTGTCTTTTGCATCTATATATAATTCATGCATTTTAAGGGCATTGCTCATATCTCCATTATGCTTATAGATATCATACAGCCTCTTACTGGCATCTCGTGTCAATCCAGGGCTGCCCATTTCTTGCGCAATCTCCAGGCCCTTAGTGGCATAGTCTAGCGCTTTGTAGTATTGTCCTTCGTCTATATAAGCATCGCTAATAATTACACAGGCCTCACTCACTTTATTTCGACTGCCTATTTCTTTATATATTTTCAAGCCGTTTTCGAAGTATTCCATTGCCTTGGAAAAATCGCCTTGACGTCTGGAAACCTCTCCAATATTGATAAGAGAGGTTGCAATTCCTATCTTATGCCCTACTTCTTGCTTTACCTTAAGGCTTCTTGTAAAATACTTCATCGCCTTTTCTAGTTCACCCTTGTCCACATAGATAGTTCCTACATTAATGAGTGCAGCGCCTAAACCTGATTTATGTCCTAAATCTTCAAAGAGTTTCAGGCTCTTAACATAATACTCAAGTGCTTTTTCCTTATCATCTTGCTGTCTGTAAATATTCCCCATATTCAGAATGGCAGTTGCTACGCCTCCTTTATTGCCTAGTTCTTCAAATATCTTTACGCTCTGAGAATAGCAATTGATAGCTTTAGGATGAATACCCCTGATTGCAAAGGAAATTCCCTGCATATTGAGGGCATTGGCCATATATTTTTTTTGCCCCTTAACTTCCGCCAGCTCATATTGCATCTGCGCATAATAAATGGCAGAATCAGGTTTAGAGAAGATGTAACTATCTCCGATCATCCACTGCATGGCTTTTAAGCGGCTGGTATCAGGCTGGGTTGTGTCGTTCCATACACCCATGACCGAGTCGAGAACGGAAGCAGGTGCTATGGACAACCAGCAGCACAGTGGCAGCAATAAAAGAAGACGCTTCATTATTCTAAGTTATGAAAAATTGGCAAAGCGCTTACTTGCAAGCCCTTGATTGCATGATATAACAAAGCCCGTCATATTCAGGTGCATATCACACTCCTTGGATCTCAAAGTCCACAGAAGTTATATCACAAGAAAATCTATAGGATCGGGAGCCTACATACTCTCACTTTGCTGCATGCATCTTTTTCAGGATAGCCCTGGCGGCATCCTTGTGAACGGTGAAGGTCATTATTTTGAGCTTGACGTAATCTTCGTGGTAGAAGTAGTAGCCCTTATTCTCGCCGTTTCTAGAACCACTACCCGAGTCTTTTATCAAATACCAGGTATCATCACCTTTTTTCGTATGGCCAATAATATGAATCGCGTGATCATCTGTGGTTGAACCGTTTGTAAATCTTAACTGTCTGGCATATTCATCAATATACTCAGATGGAATGTCGTATGACGGAACCATGGCAACTTCCATTTCAGAACTGTACCCGCTTTCCGATACGTCACCCCCAATTGCAATACTGTATCCGCCTTCAATTGATGAATTGATCAGGCCCATGAATTTATCAAGGGGTATGTTGTTGTAATCATCACTTTTCCACCAATTATCAGGCACCTTATATTCAGCATTCTCGTAATAGGGAAGTGCAACCAAGGACATGAAGTTTACATAATCACCTGGCTTGATCTTGGCAATGTTACTCATAAACTGCAGGGGTGTGATAGAATTTCCTTTCCAGTTAATCCTGGCGGGTGGCTCACCGATATAATAATTCAGAATAGACTTGATCGTCGCAATGCCTTCTGCCTCATTCCATGCATTATCCCTTTTCAATGTTTTTAGATAATGATGCATTTCGCCATACATGCCACTGTGATCGTGGAACTTTTGCCCTTTTTTCATTCCGGTATACTCACTTGCCGGAACGATGCCATACTTCTTCATCATCCGTGCAACGGCATTTGTTTCTGACCCTTCTCCAAAGAATGATTTCCCTCTGGTTCGGATATATTCTGTGGCCTTCTCGACGTACTCGTAATATACAGTGTACAGTTCGGATAACTTAATTTCCTGTTTCGTCAACCTGAAAACTTCTGCCTCGTAAAAAGAAGATGTAGCAAAGCACCAGCAAGTACCCGTATTTCCCTGTGACAAAGGGGCATTGCACCAGACTGTCTCAAACTCATCTATAGACTTAGGCAAGTCCTTACCCGTGTAATCCATCTTAAAGGCGGTTCTGGGCTTCTTCTCTTTTTTGCTAAATTCTTTGATACCATCCTTTATCTCCCCGTAGAACTTGTTTTCATAAGGTACAAATGCGGCTTTGTCTCTTATCTCTTGACTAAACACAGAACCCGCATACGCTATCAGGATCAGGAATACTGTAACACTTTTCATAGTTGACTTTTTAAAGATTTTAAGGACGCTAAAGTTAGGAATTTATTCTTTTCGCCGCTCAACACAGAACACTGACGAATATCAACTACCTCCTTTGGGAGGGCGTTGATAAATATTCACAATCAAACTGAATCTTGTATTAAAGAAACTTTAATTTTGATCTACGCCTATTTCAATGCACAATCCAATGAAGAACAATAAACTTTCTGCACTGTGTTTCGTGCTTACGGCGTTCTTTATGTTCGCAGCCTGCAGTCCTGTCAGGATCGCTAAGGTGGAAAAGAGAAGATACCAGCGGGGTTATTATGTGCAGATGAACCATCAGGCGCCTAAAAAGAAAGCTGCAAAAGTTGAGACTGAATCCAGTGGAGTGACTAATGAGTTTGCTAAAGTTGAACAACGAAGAATGGCTTCAGAAAACAGGATGCATGTCAGGAAAGAAATCAAGAATGTAAAGGCCGCCATTAAGAAGTTTAAAAAAGAAGAAAACCTAAAGCAGTTTATGGCAACTGCTAATGAGCTCGCAATAATCGATACAAGAAAAAATCTATCGAGCGTACCATCAGTCAGAGTGCAGACATCCAGAGCAGCCTCGCTCCACCCAAACGGGTCAAGCATACTGGGTACGGGTGTATCTGCCGTGGTATTACTCGTGATTTTCTTAGTGGTGTTTTTGATACTTATCGACCCGATTATTGCCATTCTCATGGCAGTTCTCCTGGCTTTACTTATCATCTGGATTTTAAGGGCATTGGATGTGATAGATTAATGAGGTTAAGCCTGAGGTTGATTTGATAAAGGTAAAAGACATCAATCCATTGAGCATGCCGTACAACCAATACGTTTTCCAAAGGTCGCATACTTATGCTGCCTATCCGAAGATGAGAGAGACGAGCCCCTCAAGACAGAACATGAAGAAGTTTTCAAATCAGATATGGCGTACTGAGAAGAGGCGCTGAACAATCAAATGAAAACTTCAGATAAACTAAGAAAATGAAGGACTGTTGCCACATACCAATCGTGTTAGTATTTCTTGTGCTCTCAGGGCACGCTGGCTATGGCCAGAATAAGGAGAAAGGGAAAGAGCTCACTATACATGTTAAAGACACAGTTGATGGATGGGACAAAGGATGTATTGTTACCAGCAACCTCTCTCAAACATCCTTATGGAACTGGGCAGCAGGTGGCCAAAGTTCAGTTGCCATTACGGGACTTCTCAGCGCTTATGCAACCGAAACTACTGGAGGAGGGCTGTGGGAAAACAATTTTGACCTCGCTTATGGCGTCCTCAAGCAGGGAAATACCAAAGCCTGGTGGAAGACAGATGATAAAATTGATTTAACCTCAAAGTACGGAAAGAAAGCTTCCGGGAAATGGTACTATGCAGCGCTGCTTAACTTCAAAACGCAATTGGCTCCAGGGTATAATTACCCAGACGATTCCACAAAGATCTCTGATCTATTGGCACCGGGTTATGTAATTGTGGCTCTTGGCGTAGAAAACAAACCAGAGAAGGAATTCGGGTTGTACGTTGCACCGTTAACGCTGAAGTTGTCAATGGTCAATGATCAGGAATTAGCAGATGCAGGAGCTTTCGGCGTTGAAAAAGCCATATATGATGAAACAACAGGCGCAAAGATATCAGGCGGAAAAAAGACCAGGAGTGAACTCGGTTGTTATGCAAGGGTCTTTTATGCAAGGGACGTGATGGAGAATGTCACTTTGAAGACCGAATTAGACCTGTTCTCTAATTATGTGGATGAGCCCGAAAACATAGATGTAAATTGGGAAGTGCTCTTGAACATGAAGGTCAACAAGTACATTACTGCCAGTATATCTACGCAGTTAGTGTATGACAACGATATAGAAATTGGAATTGACAGTACAGGAGATGGCGTTATTGATTCTTCAGGGCCACGAACGCAGTTTAAAGAAGTGATCGCTGTAGGCGTGTCCTATAAATTATAGGGGAAAAGGCTAACGTGCTTCAAAGTCACCTCGAGTCCCAACGCTGGCAGGTTCTCTAATTCTCTTTACCTTTCGGCTGTTTGATTCCTCTTTTTAGAATCTTCTTGGGCATCGTACCGGACTTCAAATACCAATCGGTACTAAAGTCATATTCCTTGCGTGGAATGACCCAGGGCGTGAGTGCTGCAAGGCCACAGATACCAGTGATGGAATATGTGGCAACCTGCCTTCCAATTGGGGTGGAACTGCCTTCCTTGAACCCAACAGAATACATTACTATGCCAAATGGAACAAAGAATATTGGAGCAGCAATTCTTGCAACCACATGCATCTCCGTAATTTGCCTTAGATGAGTGATCTCTTCAAATAAGATCACATGCATGTGACATGACAATCGAGCTGTCGTTGACCCCCTTTATGAACCAGGAGTGAAACCTATTGCCTCCTTTTAGTTTTATCACCACCCAGCGGTTCATCCTGATATGCCTGAACTGCTTGGTTCTGCTATTGGCCAGTACCAATGCATTGTCCTGGGCGTGCACCTCTGTGCCCTCAGTGGCACATAGTACAACCAGGATCAATACTATTCCAGTAAATCCTTTCCTCATTTGGTAGTAGCTCGTCTTTGCCTGTCTGAAAGTAGCATACCCTCCAGAATATTGGCTACTTCAATTCATGCCTTATCATCCACGAGCTTACTCCCTTGTCCTTGAGGGCCTGTAAAGCGGCCTTGGCATCCGCTTCGTTTTTGAAGGACTGGTAGGAAACCTTGTAGTAGTCCCCTATTCTGCCTAAATAAACAGACTCATACCCTTGCGACTTTAGCTGGTCATGTAGGTCACGGGCATTCTGTTCTAAAGTAAAGCTGCCGGCAGCTAAATGATACTTCAAGTTCTTTCCCGCCGCTGGACTGGCCGTCGCAACAGGCTTGGGAGTTGGCTTGGACTCTGACTCCTCTGGAGCTTCCTCCTTCGCTGGAGCTTCGGAGGACATGTCGGAGGACAGGTCCGGCTCAACCTCGACTTCGCCCTGCTCAAGTTCCTCTTCTTCAATAGCTTCTTCAACTACCAATTCTGACGCTGCTAATTCCACAGCTGATTCCTCTGGTTCTTTTTCCACTACCGGTGCAATAACTGCAACACTGCCAGATTTATCAGATGCGTCATCCTTGGCTTGCGTGCTGTCGCTAAAAAACGGGAAGCTAAAACCGAACTTGTAATAATATCCCCCAACTCCTGCGCTGAGCACAAGCACTACCGCAACGATAATGAATAGAGGTGCCAGGCTCTTCTTTTTTTGGCCTTTAGGTTTTGCTTTTGCCGATTTCTGAGTAGTGGTAGCCGCAACAACTACAGCCGCTTTTCGTTTTTGTTCATCGGCGCCACTAGCGTTAGGAATCTGTTGCCTGGCCTCCTGCTCTTTTACTGGTAGCTCTTCAGCTGCTTTGCGATCTGTTTCACCCTTTGCCCTCTTTTGGGCCAGTTTTTCATGCTCCTCCTCATAATTTCTGGAGTCAATAACAACGCTTTGAGGAGATGCACTATTATCAGATGAAACAGTTGGTTCAGCGCCTGGAGGTACACCAGGTGGTTCTGCTGCCTCAGGTCCCGGTGAGGCTTCAGGGTGAGGTAGTGAATCCGAAGCCAAAGCATTCAGCGAATCGCTTGAGACTGGCGCACCAGCCTTGGTTGTAATGGTCAATGCCTCTTTGGGAATACTTGGTGGAGGCGTTGCCGCAGGCGCAGGTGGTGGAGACGGAGTGCTGGTGGCAGGTGTCGTTGGCGGCATCGGAGCAGCAGAAGCCGATGGGGTCCCGATATTTATAGGGGGCGTTTTGGTAACCTCTTCTTTCATTCCCTCATATTTCGCCTTGATTTGCTGAATGAGTTTATCTTCCCGTCCCTTGTACTTTATCAGGAGTTGATCAACATCATTCACCTTGCCGGGATTGTATTTAGTGTACAAACTAACCAGCTCGCTCCTCTTTGGGTGATACTTCGCCTCTAATGTCGCCAGCAAAGTCGCCTCGTTGCCCTTGTACTTCCTGGCCAGCTCGTCTGCCTTGGCTATCCTCGAGGGGTTGTGCCTTCTATAAAACTCAGTCAATTTGGACTTAAAAGAATCCTGCGATGCATTAGATGATGTGGCCCTGGGCTTATACTTGGCACTGACAGCCCTTACCAGGTCACCTTCCCTCCCTTTATACTTTTCGAGCAAGTTATCTATCTCTGCAACCTTCTCAGGATTATGTATTCGGTATATGTCCGTTAGTTTGGACTTAGGTGATGCCGCGGCAGGAATAGCCCCGATAGGTATTGGAGCATCGTGAAACTCATATTTGTTCACGATCTCGGTGATGAGTTTGTCGGGGATGTCTTGGTACTTTGACACCAATCCAGGAACCTGCTGGCTCTTGCCAGGTACATAGTGAGCATAGAGGCGCTTAATCGCTTCTTCAAAGGGGGTTCCTGATCCGTCTCCTTGTTCGTCAGCTAATAAGTACTTGATGTAAATCTCGGACAACAATGCTGATTCACTGCCCTTGTATTTCTTCAAGAGCTTATCTGCATCCACCTGGCTATTGGGCGCAAATTTTCTGTAAAACCTCTGTATTTGTTCTTTGTGCCCTGGCATAATCTGCGCGGATCAGCCTACAGATCGCTGGAGTCGATATTGCCTCCACCTCTTTCCGATTTCTGAACCCAAAGTGGAAAGGCAAACCTTGGGAAGAACTTCACCAAATTAGTTATGAGAAGAACAACGTAATTGTATACTTCCAACATAACATAGGTGCCGAGCAATACGACAAAGGACAAGAGTACTGACCCCAGGATTCCACCGAGGCTCATACCCAGAATTTGTATATATGACCCGAAATCACTGGCCATTCCGCCTCCCGTCATCATTCCAATCATATTACCCATCCCGACCATCGCGAAGAGTCCTCCACTTATCTCACCAAGCGCAGAATGTCCATAGGTTGCAAATAATGCCGAAAAGAAAGCCGTCAGCGCCAACATAATGGGCACTACCGCCATCACTTCTCCATAAATCTGGATCATGGTTGGAAAGAGTTCTTTGTGCAGATAATGCAAGAGTCCCGAATAAGGCTTGGCATTCAGGTCATTGGCCCGTTTTAATATTATCAGTGCCATGACAACAAACGTTAGGATTGAAAGAATTATGGTAATAAGCGAAGCCACAATGCCTCGTGCTATTTGAAATCCAGAGGCATTAAAAAGTTGTTTGAGATATCCATACTCCCCGAAGAGTCCTGAAAAAGTAGCATACAATCCTCCCAAAACCGTCAAGCCAGCTACCAGCAGGAGAGCGTAGTAGATTCCTTTTTTGAAAAGGCCACCCCCTTCAAGGGTGTTTAATGGTGCGTCGATAAATTTTGCGTATAGTTCTTTCATAATACAAGTGGTTGGTGATTAATATGTTGCGATTATCAAATATAGCAATATCTGCTTATGTCTTTGAGAAGATTACTTATCCTAAAAATATATTCGGTCTTGAAAACCAAAAAACAATACTTTTGCGCCGGAGAGTTGGCAGAGTGGTCGAATGCGGCGGTCTTGAAAACCGTTGTGCCGTAAGGTACCAGGGGTTCGAATCCCTTACTCTCCGCCAAAGAAAAAACCCTTCCATCCGGAAGGGTTTTGTTATTTTAACGAGGGCGCTGAACGCTTGCGTTCAGAAGCCTGAGGAGAAATAACAAGGAACCACGAAGTGGGTTTTTTCTTTGAAGCTACCCCTCCCGGGATCACCGACCCAAAGGGGAGGTAATCCCTTCACATTCACAATTGCCAAAAAGCGCTGAACGCTTGCGTTCAGAAGCCTGAGGAGAAATAACAAGGAACCACGAAGTGGGTTTTTTCTTTGAAGCTACCCTCCCGGGATCACCGACCCGAAGGGGAGTACAGCTATTCTTTAATAACTTTCTGTGTATGCACCCTCCCTTGCTCATCTGTTGCTTTGAGCAAGTAGATGCCATTGGCAGTTTCTGAAATATCCATAGTCTTGGTTTGTGTTGTCTTTACCAGTCTGCCATAGAGATCATATAGCGCTATTTCCCCCTCTACTCCGTCTATAGTCAGATTACTTTTAGTGGGGATGGGGTATAGGGTAATTGCAGGGTTGTGTTCTTCGATCCCCGTAGGCGAACAGGTTGCGTGAAGTTGCTGAAATTCATTCAGGCTAAGAGAGGTTATCCCGTTATCAATGGCTCCCAAGACCTGTCCATTTTCGTAATCAAGCGAATAAATACCGCAAACAGAAATTTGATAATGTTCCGGCTCTTCCAGGGTACCTCCCATCCAATTTCCCGATAGATCACATTGGTGCAGAGCAAGAACCACTGTGTCACCCATGCCGAAAGCCGCGCAAGACATCCTGCACAACAACCCATTATCACCCCATACGGTAAGTGTATCACGGTTCTCGATCCCATCTATTACCTGGACTACCTTGATGCCCATCCCGTGGTAGTTGTCTGTGAATTTATATCCTAAAACTACCAGGTCTGCAGCCTCAAGCTGCATGGATTCACAATAGGTGAAAGGGTGCTGACAGATACAGGTAATTCCTTGTTTTGCCAGGATTAAACAGAAAAATAGCAGGTATAGTTTCTTCATAACGGTTCCGGTTATAATTTCGTTGTTAGCCAGGGTTACGGCGCGAATCAGAAATGCAACGCATTTTAGCGCAAGTAAACTTGTAACGGATCTTCGCCTTGCCTTTTATGTGTTTGTTGTATTTGTCTTGTTTATTGCATTACTAAACTACAACAATGAATTATAGCCGTTGTTAGGGCTCGTTTATAATCTTATCGACTGAGTCAAGATCAGCGAGTGCACTTGTGGTGTCTCCTATAGCATAGTAGTAACTAGCCCTAAGCTGGTAGAGTTCTGTGTTATCTGGTTGAGTTTCAATCAATTTGTCTATTAGATTTTTTGCGTCAGTGCAGTCTTCCTTTTCCTTTTGGCATATGTAAGTGTATGCAATCGCTAGTCTATGCTTGGCTTCAAAGCTGTCCGGAAAAAGTTCCGAAGCCAAATTGTAAAAGTGAATAGCGTCGTGCCATTTGTTTAGTCCGAGCCAATCATCACCCTTATCTATGAAGAAGGTGAATTGTTTCTCTTTAGCTTTTAGTTCTATCTCTTGTTGTAACAGTAACGCTTGCCTGGCTTTTTCTTCGATAATCTTGTCTTCCTGACGTATGGAAATCGTCATCTTAACAAAAACTGTCAGCGCAATTGCACCTACAATAAGCAGTATAATCACAGTCCTGGTTGTCTCTGCCTTCCTCTGATTAGTTACCTTTTTACGTATTTCTGCAAGTTGTTCTTTTGTTGCTGTCTTAAAATTGAGTTGCCCATCAGCAGCTTTGAGGTATTGCTGTTTGTTTTTGAAATACGTGTACTCTTTCTTAAAAAAGGACTTTTTACGCAACAAAGCAGTGTTGTTACGTAATGTGATAATCATGTGTAAGACACTACCTCCCCAACCCATGGTAATTTCAACATTTGGTTAAATGAACCCTAACGGTCCGGGTTAACGTAGTGGCGCCTCACGTGCAAACCCATACCTACCGTACTAAAGATACAAAACGCAGTAAACTGAGATTCCGCGCCATTACGTTTAACCCATTGTTATGCCCCGTTACCAGTGTCAAAATCGAATGGGCTGGTTAAACCGTATTCGAATTGGCTTACCCTTGTGAGAACCTGGTATCCACTTTGGCATATCTTGGATTATTTTAACACACGCCTCATCACATTTAGCTCCAATGCCTCTAAGTAATTTAGCCTGCGCAATACTTCCATCTTCCATTACGACAAAGGTGACAACCACGATCCCACTGAGGCCTCGCCTCGGAACAGATTGAGGGTCCGCTATTGCGCTTGATAAATATTTCCTCAAACCCTCAAGCCCCCCAACGAACACTGGGGGCATGTCTGCTCCATTAAACACATTGTCTAGCAATTTGTTTCCATCCTCATCCCAATTTTGATTCGCTGTTTCTTCATTTTCTGAGTATATAGCGTTCTGTTTGAGTGCACCGCTTGGGAAATATGATTTATGTAGACCTACTCTATGAAGGGGGAATATAGATTTAGAATATCCTTCTTGCTCCAAGGTACCTTCTGGAGAATAATCCATTATGTAAAGGCCATTAGGCGAAGTGTTAACTGTCCGTTTAACTTGAACCGTTGATTTTTTATTCTTTACGGAATATATCCAATGGATGGAATCGTTTTCCTTGACAAGCTCCTTGTGGCTACTAGGTTCACTCCATTCGCCATAGGATTTTTGATAGGTCCAAAGTTTTAAGATCGGTTCATTACTTTTCTTGTTCGTACTGGATTTCACCCTTACATAAGTGTCGGCATACTTTTTCTGCGAAATAGCTCCATTAGGTCCGTAGTAGATAAGAGAGTCAATTTGCGCCTGACAGCCCACAGCGATAAAGAATGCGATCAGAGACAGTCCAAGTGATTTATTCATACAGATAATCTAATGGGGCATAACGGCTCGGCTTACGGCCGAGGCGGCGCCCCAATATAAACCCGCACTTACCGTTCACTTAAATTACGAAACTTCATAGACTCAGGTTCCCGCCTTTGCCGGTAAGCCATTGTTATGCGCATACAACTCATAGCAGCTTTGACGTGTTCCTTTCATTATATTTTATCATGTATGTAAGCAGTACTTTTTTAGGTTTTTTCTC
>JYMV01011265.1_pt1 | contig 11558 bp, 8 predicted proteins | sample 338911 | NCBI WGS metagenome assembly JYMV01 (sample SAMN03354496, study PRJNA234377) | hydrothermal vent metagenome | biome: Deep sea; feature: Hydrothermal plumes at the Eastern Lau Spreading Center, Western Pacific Ocean; material: Seawater | place: Tonga | collected 2009 | depth 2000 m m
ATAATACTTCTCTTTACAGAAGACTTTGCAAGGAAAAAAAAATAACCATTAAATTAACTTTTGAAACCGATGTTGAGAAGGTGATTAAAGTAACCAAGGATTACCCTGTATTGATTTTAAATAGCGAGGCACTTCATACAAAGCAAGAAATTGAGTCAGGCATGAGCTTCACAAATCAATCTAACGAAGCATTGGCCTATCCTATTGATCGTGAAACCGTGGCCAAAACCATTAACCAAATAACCCTTGAGAATAAAGTTTCCCCGGCTCAATCATCTGGAGACCAAAACTCTTGCGTTAATTTTTTACCGGGGAAAAACAGCTCATATATAAGCAAACCTGAGGATTTTCTTATTCAACAGAAAAACCTCATACAAAGTAGTGGACTGGGTAATGATAGCTTTATGGATAAAACCATCACTCGCTTTTTTTCCCGTCAGCTTACAAGGCTATTTTTAAAAACTCCTCTCAGCCCCAATATGATCACTATTTTGAGTCTTTTTATCGGCTTAATTTCAGCAATATTTTTTATTCAAGGCACTCACCAAAATAACATGATAGGCGCTGGACTCCTTTTGCTCTCTGCGTGGGTTGACTGCACAGATGGAGAAGTAGCCCGGCTAAAATTTTTGGAATCAAAAATTGGCGGAATATTGGATATTATTTGCGATAATCTGGTTCATTTTGCAGTATTTTTCGCAATTGGAATGGGGCTTTATCAATCCACCGGGAATAATATTTTTGTATTGCTGGGTGCGCTTGCTGTATTTGGAAGTTTGATTTCCTTCCTTCTTCTTAGTTCATCAATTATTGATAAAAAAGAAATGGCTTCTGCGAACACAGCCGATCCAAAAAAGAAAAATACGCTAACGGATACCCTGGCGAATAGGGACTTTATCTATTTTCTTTTTTTTATGTCATTAATTGGAAGGGTTGATGTTTTTATATATATTACTGCTTTTGGCTCAAATATTTTTGCAGCCTACCTTACTTACTCTAAAATCAAATCTACCTTGCGTGTAAGTTGACACTTGCTTAATTTAATTCGATTTTTTAATTTTTTACCGGAGCTTTCGTTTCCAATTTAAAAAACTCTTTCACCTGATTTAAATCTTCCACTACCTTGCAAGAAGGTAGCGAATCTAAAAACTGTTTACCATAACCTCGATGGATCATTCTTGAGTCTAAGATAGAAACAACCCCTGTGTCTGATTGTTTTCGTATCAACCTACCAAACCCCTGTTTCGTTTGAATGATGGCGCGTGGTATCTGGTAATGTAAAAACGGATCAATTGACCGTCTTCGCAAATCTTCTATGCGTGCCTCGGTAAGAGGTTCGCTTGGCACGTCAAATGGAAGTTTTGTAATAATGACACTCTTTAGGGCATCTCCTGGAATATCTACTCCCTGCCAAAAGGAGTTGGTTCCAAAAATTACAGCTGGAGTTTCCTTGAAACGACGTATCATTTGACCCGTAGGGATTTCTCCTTGCTTAAGAAGAGAAAATTTGCCGGAGAAGTATTGCAGTCGATCAAACACCTGATCCATCAATGCATAACTAGTAAATAGTATGAATGTTCTTCCTTGAGATATTTCCACTAATTCTCCGCAACGTCTTGCCATTGCAGATGCATATTTTTCAATTTCTTCAGAAGGTTCAGGCAAATCCCCTGAAATATAAATAAGTGCCTGATTAGAGTAATCAAACGGGGAGTCTAAAATACTTTGTTCTTGCGGCTCAAACCCAATCCTTTCCTGGATAAACTCAAAACCTTTATGCGTCGTCAACGTAGCTGACGTCAATACAACTCGATCTATTTTTGAAAATACTTGTTCTTGCAGTTCTTCCGCTGCATTAACTGGAACTCCTTGAAGGACTACTCGATTAAACCGCTTTTTCTCAGTAATTTCCAACCAGTAAACATATCCATCAAGATGTTGATTAATAAAAGCGGGGATGGAATTGTTAAATTCCATGCAACGGTTTGCTGCGGCTGTGATTTCTATACGATCTTCTTCTGATTGCACCATTTCTTCAAAACTTTTCAAATTCTCATGTAATTCCTTCATAGGAAAATAGATCGAGTTGTCAATAGTAATGGGCTTATAAAGACGAAGAACTCGGTCTTTCTGCCCGTATTCCTCTAGAATACGAGCAAAAAACGTCTCCACTGCTTTTCGGACTATTCCAACCTGATTACGTAAATGAATTACATAATCGTGCTCAATGCGGGAAAGCAAACCCTTTCGAGTGCGTGAATGATAAAGTCTATCTAAAAAATAATATAAGTAGGAATTAGATATTTCCAGCCCGAGGAATGATGTAGCGGCCTCTTCTATATTCTGCGCTTCATCAAAAATAACGGCATCAAATCTTGGCAGTACTACCCCATTACTGGCGACGTTGGCAAAAAAAAGATGGTGATTAACTATTAGTAAATGCGCTCCAAACCACCGTTTTCTCTCCTTAAAATAATAGCAGGTGTTGTATGTTTCGCAGTTTTTACCAAGGCACAGGTCTTTTTGTCTACCAACATCCTCCCATACCGAAGGAAGTGGTTCAAAGGGTAAATCTCCCTTCGTACCATTTGGTGTTTCGCTTACCCAGTCAAAGATGGCTGCCATTTGCTCATCCTCCTCTACCATGGTAAAAAGACCCTTTTGACTTGCACGTTTAAGCCTTCTTAGAGAAAGATAGTTTTCATGTCCCAAACAAAGCGCGTATCGAAATGGGATTTTAAATTTTTCATGAAGGAGTGGAATGTCATGATAAAGAAGTTGTTCCTGTAAAGTTTTTGTATAAGTTGAGACTACAACTTTTTTGTTATGCTTTACCGCCCATAAAATTGCTGGGATCAGGTAAGCCAAGCTTTTGCCTGTGCCAGTTCCCGCCTCCACAATCAAATGGTGTTTATCATCAAAAGCTCTCCCCACAGCTTCTGCCATAGCAATTTGTTGAGGCCTGCGCTCAAACTCTTCTATGGCGTCAGACAAAAAACCACCGTAATCAAGGTATTTCCTTACTTCTTTCTCAATCATAGTCAAGCATGTTATGTGGACAAAGTCCGCTGGTAAAGTAATTTCTTAACTTACAACTAATTCGTTAGGTTGACCTTGAGCATTAAATTTTCTATTCTAAGACAGCATTTTTCATTTCTTAATTTTTATTGGGTTTACACTTCATTTCTATATCCGCAGCTCTTAGATCGAGTCAACAAAGCATACAGCAAGTTTTACATTTGGAGAGTTTTTATGAAGAAAATGGTCTTGATTCTATTACTTCTTTCTTTTTGTTCTATAACTGCTCAAGCCGAAGAGGATAACGAGCAGACCCTCAAAGATTCATTGGCTGTAATAGATGAAATAATGAATTCCCCCGACCAAGAAATACCAAGGGAGTTAATTTCTCAGGCAAAAGCTATACTTGTTTTCCCAACTTTGATCAAAGCGGGGTTTCTCGTTGGGGGTAGGTACGGTGAAGGAGTCGCTTCAATGCGAGCCAAGAAAACCGGTAAATTTGGACCTCCAACATTTCTCACCCAAGGCGGATTGAGCTTCGGATTTCAAATCGGAGCCGAAGCAATAGATCTTGTTCTACTGGTTATGACGCAACGAGGGTTGGAAAGTTTACTTAAAGACAAATTAACCTTAGGAGCTGATGTGGCCGTTTCTGTGGGGCCTGTTGGTCGCCATGTCGAAGCAGCAACCGACATAGGGATGCGCGGTGAAATATATTCTTACTCAAGAAGCAAGGGCGCTTTTGCCGGTGTCTCCTTAAAGGGGACCGTAATTAGCACCGATGAAAAAGCCAATTTTGATTACTACGGCCGTTTTTTTAAAGCCAAAGACATACTGATAAGAGGTAAGGTTAAAAAGATTCCCGCGTCAGGCCAACAGTTTATCGAAGGGTTAAATTTTTTAGCTCCGCCGAAAAAATAAAATTACCTAAATTTATTGACGAGTTTTAGTTTTATTTTAGTCAAGCAGCGATTCCCCCTCGTAGTTTAGCGCTAACCATATCCAGAATGGTGACCACTACGGCAATTGCGAGAAGAGCTGTTCCTGCCTGGTTATACTGTAAAAGATTGATCCACTGTTGAAGTAAAAATCCGATTCCTCCACCACCCACAAACCCGATTATTGTCGACATACGCACATTTATATCCCAACGATAAAAACTTAACGCCAAGAATTGAGAAAATACCTGTGGCACCACGGCAAACAAAACTACTTGCATCGGTGTTGCCCCTGTTGCAGTAATAGCCTCTACAGGACCAAAGTCGATACTCTCTACTTGCTCTGAAAATAATTTTCCTAACGCGGCAATAGAGTGAACCGTTAACGCTAATACACCCGCAAAGGGACCTATCCCTACCCACACTGCGAACAAAATGGCCATGATTAAAGGCTCGACTGATCGTAATACATTAAATATAGTACGAACCGAATAATAAATGACAGCAGTCGTCGGGTGAGAAATCATTATATTACGTGCTCCTAAAAAACTCATCGGGACGGCAATAAGAACAGCAAAAGTCGTTGCCATTAATGCAAGGAAAATCGTTTCGATCATCTTTGCCATTGTTAACCTTAAGGTGTCACTAAACCACCACTCTCCTGTTCTCCATTCTAAAATAGTTCGAATTTTTTGCACATCTCCTCGTGCGATTGGAGGAACAACAATGTCGCTATGGAAATTACCTCCTGCATCTGTTTCGAATAAACCCAGAGGGTATTCTTGCTCTATTGAATTGATCCACACGATTCTTCCGGAATCATTGGGCCTAAAACCTTTTCCTGACACCTCTATAGTATTTCCTATTTGCCCTGAATCACTTGATAAAGTAAGAACAGGCCCTTGGACATCTTTCTCAATTTGACCAAGCGGCAATTGCTGGCCTGACAAAACAAAATAGGCATCGGCTGATTCTGTTTCCGTTTCAAACGTAAAAAGATCGGGATGCAAAAGGTCTCGAATCAGGGGCTTGACCAAGTGGGCATCTCGAACCAATTCCCCTAATTCAATCTCTGTAACACGCCAACCATAGCTATAAATAGAAATTAGCAGAAGAGCAAAAAACAAAAAACGCGTTCTAGCGTAAAAGGGACGCCGGTAGGAAATATCAATTGATGGCTTAAAATCTACCATGGGAACATGAGACCTAATTATTCCAATAAGATCAAAGCTTCAATCCTATAGCACTAAACCATAAGAGTCCAAGGCCTGACAATAATACAATTCCATTTAACTTAACCGCCAAAGAATGAACTTTTTGAAATTTTACCTCGTATAACTCTTTTTCTTCTGCGGAACTGGCTGACTGTCTAAGAGCTTTCAAATTTCTTGACTTAGGACTCACAACCAAACCGGCGTAAAACCATCCGACTATCATAATGAACAGAAGTATTTGCTTGGGACCAAAGAGTTCTTGAGTGCTAACCAGCAGGGAAAGCAAAGTCATCACAGCACACACATAACCCAAAAAATAATACCTAGGGAAAATGACACCCACCACTTCCCCGGCCTTTTCACGGTCCAATAGCTTGAAAATTACCGGTGCAGTAAAAAATGAAAAAAAAACAATACTACCAACCCAACCCACCAAACTAAGAATATAAACAAAATGAATAAAATTCATCAACATGTTACAAACCTATATTTTTACAAAATTAATTTTGAGTTAGTTCTAAATTCTTAACAAAAATACTACTCTAAGCACTAAGAGCTGATTCGATTTCCTCAACAATCTTCAATGCAGCTCTATTAGGATCCTTAGCATCACGAATAGGTCGGCCTACAACTATAAGGTCAGCGCCGTTAGAGATTGCATCTTTAGGTGTAACGATGCGGCTTTGATCATCCTTTTTGACGTCTGCCCATAACGGGCGGATTCCAGGAACCGCTACCTTGAAGTGATTACCGCATGCGCGCTTGATTAAAGCGACTTCTTCACCAGAACAAACAACTCCAGCGCATCCTGATTCTTTAGCTACATTAGCTCGATCTAGTACCAATTGTCTCAAGCTAAGGTTTTCTTTATAACCCAAATCCCCAAGCTCTGATTCTGAAACGTTGGTAAGAACGGTAACAGCTAAAACTTCCAGCCCCAAATCTTTAACCTCGGTCGCTGTTTGTAAGATTGAGCTGCCATCCGACCCATGAACGGTAATGAATCGAACTCCATGCGTGGCGGCCGACCTCAGTGCCGAGCGAACTGTAGCTGGGATATCATGTAACTTAAGATCTAAAAAAATGGATGCGGAACTGTTTTGCTTTACTGTTTTGAGAACATCAGGCCCTTCCTTAATAAATAACTCAAGCCCAACTTTAAAACAACCGACTGTATCGCCGAGTGCACGAACATAGCTTTCGGCCTCTTTTCGGTTCGGAACATCCAGCGCGAAAATCAGCCTATTCTTTGCAGATATGGATAGATTCACGTGAGATTCAAGATAAAAACAACGCTCTAAGCAGGGACCTTATAGCGACATTTTGTCTATTTTTTATACGCCACATTTTTAGATATTAGAGTTTTTAAGTAGGTTTGTCTAGTTAGAGAAAATGTGATTTCAAGAATCAAATATCGCATCATGAAAACGAGACATTGTAGATCCATCCATCACGAAATGAGATTTCGTTTCAACCGATTCTCCTACGAGTTCTTGAAGCATCATTTCAGGAATATTTGCCCCCGCATGAATGGTATGTAAAACACCACTACCAAAACGCAGATTAACATCAGTAAATAAAAATTCTCCCGATTCCTCTAAAAATCCTTGGAAATTAGCAGGACCACGCAGCTGAAGTCGAGTACCTAGTCTTTTAGAGGATTCAATAATATCAGGAATCAATTCAATCCGACTTACCATCACTTCGCCCGCTCGCGCTACCAACCTTTCTCGAGGGACAACCACAACGGGAAGACCCTTTTTATTTGAAAACCAGTCAATACTAAATTCTCTACCTTGAACAAATCGCTGAAAAATATGATTTGGTAATTTTTTTGAATAAAAATCAAACTCGGTCTGATCTTCTATTTTGAAACAATTCTTCCCCCCTTCCCCGTAAGGATCCTTGGCAATCAAAGGGAACCTGGGAAATGGCTTCTTAGGGTCAATCAAATCTGGTGAAGTAAAATCCTCCTGTGCAAAAAATTCTGCCAGCCTACGCTTATCATTACTAGTTTGAATTCGATTATGATCTGCCAGATAAAGCAATAGGTCACCGCCATCAAACCCGGCGCGGTTTTTATCCATAAAGTCAATGGCTTTGTTGGTCATAGGAAGAATGGCATGAATATTTTCCTTGGCACAAATAGCTTGTATTTTTTCGACGCATGTTGGTTCCGAAAATTCAGGGATCACGTAGCTTTTATCCACAACGTTTAATGCTGCAGAATAAGAGTCGCTATCCGCTCCAACCATAAAAATTGTTATAGCTGTTGATTTTTTAAACGAACGGAGCAGTGAAACTCTCCAATTGGGCGCTAGAAAAAGAATACGAATATCTTTCATTCAGTCAGACCTCTATCACCAAAGCTATCAAATGGAACGAAGGCATTCTATTTCCCGTAGAATCTTTGCCGAAGCTCCCCAAACACAGTTGGTACCATGCCAATAAACATACTTACCTTCTCTTGCCTTGCCGGAAAGATTTCTTTGTTTAGTGGAAAGTAGCTCGAGCAGCGGTATCTCAAATACACTCTCAACCTCATCGCTCAATTCACCAATCCTTGGAAGCGTCTGCAAAATAGCAACATAAGGAGTTACTTCGTATCCTGTAAGGGTTGTCACAACAGGAAGGGTGGCGTTTATCAAAACATCATCCAACTCCAATCCAATCTCCTCCTTCGTCTCTCTGAGCGCAGTCGACAATAAGTCGCCATCCTCATCTTCGTACCTTCCTCCTGGAAACGACATTTCTCCAGGATGGATTTTTAAGTGTTTAGAGCGGAGAGTCATCAAAACAAAAATCTTATCATCACTAAGATACAATACCACCATGACCGATGCTATCTGCGGACTCCATGCCACTGGTCCTCGAACAACGGGATGATGGTTTTCCATCTTAGTTTTTAAAGAGATTAAGTCCACGGCAAACCATTCACAGTTTATTCTTTAATAAAAACAGTTTTACTCTTTTAAGACCAAACCTCTTTATACTCAATTTCATCAAAGCCTACAGTTATTCGATTGCCATCAACTACAATTGGACGCTTAACTAATCTGCCATTACTGGAAAGTAGCTCTATTGCTTGAACTTCCGTCATATCCCCTATTTTGTCTTTAATTCGTAGTTTTTTATATTGCTCTCCACTAGTATTGAACAGCTTTTTCATCCCCTTCAACTTGATCGCTTTTTTTAAAACGGATTTTGGAGGCGGGGTTTCTGTGATATCTATTTCATCATAGGAAACTTTGTATGCATCAAGAATTTTTTTTGCTTTGCGACAAGTCCCGCATTTATTGTAGGAAAAAAACTTCATCTGTGGTCGACTTCTAGAATTACGTTAAGTGGCATTTAATTTCAACCCATTGTATCTCAATTGTGTAAAACACTAGCCAAAATCCAGCTTTTAAGCCCTACAGCCCTTAAATAAACTTATCGGAACAACCACAATATATGGTGGTTATTAAAAATTATACCCCTAGAAGTGGTGTAATTTTCCCTTTACAACCCCCTTTGAATGGGCTAATCTTATATTCACAAGAGGGTTTAAAAACCCTTGAAACCATTGAGGATACGGGGTTCACATGCTATTAAAAAGTCTGGAATTAGACGGCTTTAAGTCATTTGTCGACGGAACTCACATCGATTTCACCTCCGGGCTTACGGCTATCGTGGGCCCAAACGGATGCGGAAAAAGTAATGTTTCCGATGCCATCCGGTGGGTAATCGGAGAACAAAGTTCTAAATCGCTACGTGGAACAAAATCCGAAGACCTTATTTTTAACGGTAGCTCCACCAGAAAGCCTGTTAACAGAGCCGAAATCTCATTAACTCTCAGTCGTGTCCCACAAGGAATACGAATTGCGAACGTACCCAACGTTGCAGATGAGGTTAAGGTCACCCGTTGCTATCATCGTTCCGGCGAAAGTGAATTTTATATCAACCAAGTGCCGTGTCGGCTGAAAGATATTACTGACTTTTTGCTGGATGTGGGTATCAGCCCAAAAGTCTTATCTGTAATCGAGCAGGGACATATTCAAGATATAATCGCCTCGAAACCGGAAAACCGACGCATCTTAATAGAAGAAGCTGCTGGTATTTTAAAATTTAAACATCGCAAAAACGAAGCCTTGCGCAAACTGGATGCTTCAACACAAAACCTTGAACGCATTACTGATATCGTACAGGAGTTGGGTCGTCAGGCAGAATCCTTGAAACGCCAAGCAGCAAAGGCTGAACGCTATAAAAAATTCCAAGGGGAAATCAAAGAACTCTCCCTAAAATTATTTGCCAAAAAAATCCGACAATATACGGCTGATCTAAAAGTAATAGGAGAAGAGTTCTCGGCCCAAACTGAAAATAAAACCGCGAAAAATACTCGGGCTTCTTTTTTGGACAATCAAATCACTCAATTGAATATTGAAATTGAAGAAACTCTTGGATTACTGAATGAAAAAAAAGAAGGCGTGTACCAATTGACGAATAAAATAAGTAAAAACGAACATACTATTGAACTAAAAAAATCACAGATTAATCAGGCGGAAACAGATATTCGATCTGCAAAAAATGATGTTACGCAGTTGCAGAAAGAAATTGTTGACCAATCGAATGAAGCTCAAAATCAACGCGCTCAACTAGGAACTTTATCCGAAGAAATAAGCACCGAAGAACATAAACTAACGGAAGAAAGTCGAATACTTGAGGAAAAAAAAGAGTACCTGAATGCTATAGAAAATGAAGTTAAGGAAGGAAGTGCCCAGTCGCTCGAACTACTACACGATATTTCGAAAAAGAAAAGTGATCTAGCGGCTTTGGAAAGCCAAAGTGACTCACTGCGGCATCGAGATCAAAAGCTAAGCACGGATTATGAAGAAACGAGCTCTCTTAGAGAGGAGTTCTTGGTTTCTTTAAATCAGTCTAACGCCATAGTTCAAGAAAAATCAGAGCACCTAGAGGAATTGAAAAACAACCGCCAATTGTTGTATCAAAAAACCGAGCAAAAACGTCAACAATTAACATCCGAAACAAACCTCTTGGATACACTTAAGGAAGATTATCTAACTCAATCTTCTTTACTGACATCGCTTAAAGAGTTGCGAAATAAATTTGAAGGATTTGAAGATGGTGTTCGATCCTTAATGAACCATAACGAAAACGGTGGCCGTTTAAAGGGACTCAGGAGGGTCTTGGCAGATGTCTTAAAAACACCAGTAAAATATGAAGCGGCTATCACAGCGGCGCTTGGAGAAAAACTTCAAGGCGTAATCGTTAATTCTTATGACGATTCTGTTGAAGCTATAACTTATTTAAAGGAAAACTCCTCGGGTCGGAGTTCTTTTATTCCTTTAAATATGAAGGAAAATCAAGACCCACCAGTCTATTTAAATGGCAATCCAGGCATACTCGGAAAAGCCTTAAATTTTATAGAATGCGAAGAGGAGTACCAACAAGTCATTGAAATGTTACTCCGCAACGTAGTGCTTGTCACCGACCTCTCAACAGCAGTGCAAGTTTTTCAGAACCCAGAGTTTAATGGGACAGTAGTCACCCAAAACGGTGAAATGATTGACTCTCAAGGGATGGTTTTTGGTGGTTCAGTTGATGAAAAAAGTACCTCTAATCTGCTTTCGCAGAATCGTGAGATGGAAGAACTTGCAACCAAGACGAACCAACTCAATGAAAATTATAAAACTGCCCTGAAAATTTCAGATGAAAATAAAAATTCTCTAGAGAAAATGGAGTTAAAACTAGCAGAAGAAAACCAAGCAATTCATCAGGTCGAATTAGCCTTAAATGATAGTCGCAATGAACTAGAGCAACACCGTAAAGAAATAGAACGACTTGAAAGCAAACTCTCGTTAATCAAACAAGAACAGAGTGACGGGAAAAAGGGAATGTCTGAATTGAATTTGCGCAAAGAGTCACTTGTTTCGGAAATAGAAAATTCAGACCTTAAAAGAAATCAACTGGAAGAAGCACTAAACCTTCTTCAGCAAAAACTTAATTCTTGCAAAGTTGCACTAGAAGAAAAATCTGATGGAATAGGGAATATTAAAGTCCAAATAGCTTCTCTGAAGGGGAAAAAAGAGAATACTTTAACCGAAATCAACCGACTGGAGCTCCAACAAGATAACCATCGACATCAGATCAGAAAACGAGAAAATGACACGAAAGAAAGTCAGCAAAAAATAGATGAAACTCAACAAACAATAAAAATTGTTGAAAAGGGTATTCTTCATGATGTGCGAGAAAAAGACCGACTTGAAGAAGAGGTGATAACCGATGAAGAGAATCTTAGAGAAAAAGAAGAATCTGTTAAAGAAATGGAGAAAGAATCGAAAGATCTTTCAAGAAACATTCAAGAGCTCACTGAAACAATATCAAAAAT
>JYMV01042354.1_pt1 | contig 11558 bp, 10 predicted proteins | sample 338911 | NCBI WGS metagenome assembly JYMV01 (sample SAMN03354496, study PRJNA234377) | hydrothermal vent metagenome | biome: Deep sea; feature: Hydrothermal plumes at the Eastern Lau Spreading Center, Western Pacific Ocean; material: Seawater | place: Tonga | collected 2009 | depth 2000 m m
TCAGCTTTATGATGACCCAAGTACGATGGGGCCTCTTGATATAATCAATCAAGATGATGGTGGATATTTAATATTTTGCTATTCAGACCCACCACCTTATGCAACCTTAATCAAAACAGATAGCTTAGGCAATGAACTATGGCGAAAAAAATATGACGACTATATTGGCGGCGGCCAGGGCTGGATCCATCGGACGGACGATGGCGGTTATTTTATGGCGTCCGGTTATGCCGTAACAAAATTAAATATGCAGGGTTATGTACAATGGAGTGCAGCCGCACCAACAGGGTTCCTAAAGAATTTTAATGGCGGTAGTGTTTGCGGTATCAACCATGATATGAAGAGGATAGATGGCGGAGCGGTCATGGTCGGGTACGGATCAGCGGATTGGGAATGATCCGATCGCAATGCATATTATCTTATTCCTGATAGGTACGGCGATCCTCTTTGGCAATGATCCTCAAAACTTGGACCCGTCCTTTGAGTTCAATTATACCGATACGGAAATAAATGTGGACCCTGATTCAGTAGGGTCATTTAGCGGTACGATCCACAATATATCATCAGGAACAATCACCATTGCCGTCGTACGCCGGGTCAATTCACTCCCTGAAGGATGGACATCCTCCGTTTGTCTGGGGTCAATCTGCTATATTGAAACAGTAGACAGTGCTGCTGTCCAATTGGATGCAGGCGATTCAACCGCATGCGGAATTCTGGTCTGGACGAACGGTGTTGGAACAGGAACGGTCCAGCTTGACCTGTTTGACCTTGATAATATTGATGAACATATCCTTATCGATCTAATTATTTATGCAGGTATAACGGTCGGACCGATCACAACAAGAGCCCTTCCTGAACACTTCGAATTATATGATTGTTTTCCTAATCCATTCAACCCAATCACAACACTCCGCTATGAACTGCCAGAAGATGCACTGGTGAACATCACCATCTATGATATGATGGGTAGACAGGTTAAAACACTGATAAACGACCAACAGACCGCTGGTTACAGATCTACCCAATGGAATGCCACTAATAACGCTGGTTCACCCGTATCAGCAGGTATTTACCTGTACATGATACAGGCAGGGGATTTCAGGCAGACCAGGAAAATGGTACTATTAAAATAGATTTACCTTTTTCACAATATCAAGCCCCGCCAAGTAGCGGGGGTTTTTGTTTATAGACATTTAGGACTGGCGGAGTGTAATATTGGTTATATGAAGCGATTCCAACTGCTGTTTTTCAACCTAATTTCTAACCGCCAACCTGATAAAGATGGGGGTAGGGTAATTGATATTAGGTGGACACACATTGTTGAGTAATTTTTTATAAATTCAAGAAAACAATAAGGAATGAAAAATGGGAAAANAAAGCAATTAAAAAAGCACCTGCTAAAACTGCAAAAGAAAAAAAAGCAGAAAAGAGACTTAAAAAAGCTAATCGATAATTATGCACAAGGAAGCGGTAGTGGCGGTTCGATTAATGAGTTGATTCTTCACAAAAAGAAGTGATACAAAGACATATTAAATGAAACGCCTCTGGCTCAAACAGCCCCGCCCAGTAGCGGGGTTTTTTGTTTATGGGATGATGAATAGATTATTCTATGCTTGATAAAAATAAAATCCAGATATTCACAGATGGAGCATGTAAAGGTAATCCTGGTATAGGTGGGTGGGGTGTTTTAATAAAATATTCCAAAATTTCAAATGAATTAAAAGGATTTCAATCGAAAACAACAAACAATAGGATGGAATTAATTGCTGTGATAGAAGGGCTTAAATCGGTAGAAGAAGATGCAAAAATTGAAATTATTACCGATTCAAAGTATGTTAAGAATGGAATTAATCAATGGATTGTTAATTGGAAAAATAATGGATGGAAGACTGCCGCTAAAAAGCCAGTAAAAAATAAAGATTTATGGCAAGAATTAGATGAATTAGTTCAAAATTATAGTATTGAGTGGAAATGGGTAAGAGGTCATTCTGGTCACCCAGGGAACGAAAAGGCTGACCAATTGGCAAACGAAGCTATTATAGAATTCTATGATAGAAACAGCTAATTGATAAATTAGAAGATATTAAAATGAGCCCCGCCAGTAGCGGGGTTTTTTGTTTATAGACATTTAGGACAGGTGGGGTGTAAGATTGGTTTCATATGAATCGCATTAAAACATTAATTATCCTATACTTATTATCATCAGGTTTCCCAAATGCTCAGGATACACTAAATAATGCTAAGATAAATGGTTTTGGAGGTGGATTAGGGCTTGGTTTTGGGAAAGAAACAGCTTCAAGATTTTCTATATTAATTTTTCGTAAGACTGACGTGTTTGACTTTTTTGTTCATTTTTCACGAAATATTAGTTCTATCAGTCCTAATATTTATAAGGATTATAGTACTTCTGCACCAGATGATTGGCACCACTCTCACGAAGGTTCCAAATACCCAATTTTTATTATTGGTTTTGGACCAATAATAAATTATAAAAATATGGAATTACTGCCTTCAATTGGTTTTTCATATAATACATTGTTACACAGATATTTTGATCCAACAGAAACACTGGGCTATAAAGGATATTATTATGTATATGGGGATGATGAAAAATATTTTCCGGTTTTAGGTATTGGATTACTTTCTAGAAAATCGAAAGATCTATCATTTTATGGAAATTGTCATATTGGTAAAATTATCAGTATCTCCATAGGAGTAGCTTATGATATGGAGGTCAATTATTATTGAACAATAGTGTGGCTTGAAATACTCCACGTAATTCATTTATAACTATTTAACATATGATTTAATCATGAAGGATTTATTGAAAATAATTGTTTTGTCCAATGCCGTAATATCAATTGGGTTTGGTGTTTGTGATAGTGATGAAGTTGAACTATGGGATGAGTGTTATTCCATAACCAATACTACTTCTTTGGTTAGGATAAATGAGGAACTTACTGGAGAAATACCATCCGAGATAGGGCAGCTTACAAACCTTGTTACCCTAAAATTACAATACAATGAGCTAACAGGATCAATTCCTCCAGAAATTGGCAATCTTACAAGTTTAGTTAAATTAGATATTCGCTATAATAATCTATCCGGATCCATTCCTACCGAAGTTTGGTCTTTAATTAGCCTGAAGGAATTAAGAATTCAGAAAAATCAATTCTCCGGTACAATACCGTCTGCGATTGGGAATCTGACAGAATTAACCCATTTGTATTTATACGGCAATCAATTCAGCGGTACAATTCCATCTGAAATTGGGAATCTGTTAAATGTAGCTAGAATCCACTTAAATAATAATCAATTTACTGGATTTATACCGGAGAGTATTTGTGATATAGATTTTGATTTTTATAATCCTTATCAATTTGATATTTCTGGTAATTTTCTTATCCCCCCATATCCTGATTGTGTTGCTGAATTTGTTGGTTATCAGTATTCTGAAGATTGCGAAAGTAATTATCTGTTCAATGGGATTTGTACAGAACAAGCTGATCTGGATGTTCTCCAGCTATTTATTGATAATAGCTCAGAAACTATAAACATGGAAATGGATGATAACAATAATGGACTTATTGAACCCATTGAGTTAGGTACACAACAATGGTCAAATGGCAGATTAACCGAATTAAACTGTAATTATGACTTGGTTAATGAATTCACTTTAAATGATCTAGGGTTATCAGGGGCTATCCCATCGGATGTAGGGAATTTAGATAGTCTTACAATACTCTGGTTGGAGAATAACCAACTTACAGGGCCTATTCCTTCTGAGATTGGGGGTCTCGAGAAATTAATCTATTTAATTTTACATCAAAATCAGCTTTCAGGTTCTATTCCATCGGAAATCGGAAATCTGTCCAATTTAGAAATATTAAAATTGGATAATAACCAGCTCACAGGATATATACCGGAAAGTATCTGTGATCTAAATATAGTTTTTAACTGGCAAAATAATCTTTTCGGTGAAAATTTTGCAGTATATAACAATCAAATCTGTCCCCCATACCCGGATTGTGTCGATGCTTATGTTGGTTTGCAAAACACAACCAATTGTGATCAAGCTTCAGTTGGTTTTGAGCCAATCCCTTTTGACTATAAAATCCGTGATCCATATCCAAACCCATTTAATACACAAACAACAATACAAATTACTTTGCCAATAAAGGATATTATGATTGTTAAAGTATATGACATCAATGGTAGTGAGTTAAAAACACTCGTCCATAGTATTTTCGATAGCGGAACGCATACAATTAAATGGGATGCCGGAAATTTACCTTCAGGTATTTATTTTATTAGTATACAGAGCAGACATTTTGTGGATACAAAAAAGGTTAGCCTCATCAAGTAATGTTAAGGATTATCACAAGAATATTTATTATCCTTTGTTCTATTGTCAGTGCTCGTGACTTGTATGTTTCAAAAAGTGCACTAGAACAATATGAAACGGATGATTACCTCTTGTTTGATGCATTCAACGATACCCTTGAAGCATTACATAGTTCACATCCTGATTATTCACCTGCTATTGATGCCATTGATTTAGGGAAAGAGGGACCTATAGTAGGCGAAAAGTTCACGTTGGAAGCAAGAATCTATCAAGACGGAAGACCTCCGGATCCTTCATGGGGGCATATTATGGGCTATCAACCTATTGATTATGAAGGATTAGACGAAAATCATGAATCACCATTCATATGGGTGTATAATGGTGTCGATATAAAATATGGATTTGGGTCTGGTGACCAGAGACATTACTCAATTGTGGACAGCGTAATTTTGAATAGAAAAACATGGTACCATATAGCGACCACTTTTGATGGGACAAATTACAGGTTATTTGTTAATGGAGAAGAAATTTACAATACTACGAACTTTGCCGGTAAAACACCTTATCCTACACCAGTGAGATTTATTGGAGGAGCGCATGTTGGTCAAGGTAGGTTTTTTGGCAAGATTGATGAGGTCCGGATGTGGAGTGTTGCCAAAACTCAGGTAGAAATCCAGGAAAAAATGAATGACCAATTAACGGGTAATGAGTCTGGCCTAGTGGCCTATTATCCAATGGATATAGATAATCAGTATGTACTTGATCGGAGTGGAAATGATTATCATGGAATAATGATTGGTCCAGTGGTAAAGTCACGATATTTTTCCGATGAATGCCCCGAACCTGATGGTACTATGGATTGTCCTTATCCGACCATCGCAAGTGCTCTGGAAGATGTACGAGCATGGGATCGTATTATTATTCGTGAAGGTCGCTATACCGAGTTTATTATGAAAGATGGGATCAATATTGAAGGGACTGATTATAATTGGTCCCCATTAGATCCTGATTATGGTGGTCCTCCGACAAACACAATTACTATTGAACCTTATCCTAATGAAACAGTTGTTATTGATGGTTCCATTTCAATTAATGTTGATTGGGAACCATATTATCATAATGGCCATGGTTTTTTTCGGGCAATCCTTGATTCTGCTGCTATTGCTAATGAGATCCAGAGACCTTTTAGGGATGTTTACGGGGTATGGATTAATGACAGGTATCAGATACCTGCAGTTTCCCCGAATATTAAAAATCCAACAGACCCTTCCTATGGCGGTCCAAATGATCATGTACCTGGGACATTTTGGGAAGTTGATGTTGTACAGTCAGATCTTCAAGATTGGAACATTGATCGTGAGTTTGGATTAGCAAGGCTCGATCTGCTGGATACATTAGAAGAATGGGCATTTGATCCGCAAACTGAGATGCTATACATTTGTGCGGATGAGCGGTTTATGCCATCATCTACAAATGTAAGAATAAGAGTTCTGCACAGGATGATCAATATCCAATATGTAGCAAATGTGGAATTTAGGAATATCAAATTTTTCGGCGGATCTATGGATGTTAAGGGTCTGAATATATTATTTGAAGATTGCAAATTTGAACACCTTCATGATATTACTTTGCCTGCTTATCGCAATCATGGACCACTTTGTGCCGGGCTATTCAGCAATAATGCTGACTTTATAAACTGCATATTCAGCCGCATCCCTTATGTTTATTCTTTGAAAATAGGAGGATTACAAAGCCTGGTTGAGAATTGCCTGTTTACCAATATGGACTGGTGGGCAAATCCTGGAGGTGGTGGCCCTAGCCTGGGATATGTATGTCGGTTCGTGACTATTGAGAATAGTAAGATCGGTGGTGTAGGCGGATCATCCCTAATGGAGTACTGTCGGATCGAAGATTATATTGATCCTTGTGACTGCAGCGGTATTAATCGCGGTGCTCATGGGGCTCCAAGATCAATGACCAGATATAACTGGATCATAAATGGACCAGGTACTAATGGTATCAGATTTGATGGTGGAGCTACTGGTGCAGGCAATAGGAGGGGTGATATACATCATAATGTTACCATAGGTAACCATCGTGGTATGCGACTCAAAGGTGACTATCACGAAGTGTATCATATCACGTCATATGATAATTGGATGTGGGATATCGATTTGTTTACAGGTAAATATGCTGAGCCAGATAATGGTTTTACATTGGGAAACCAGCATTCACTACTTAAAAATAGTTTGGTAGAAAGTTCATTGGGATGTTCTACTTCTGACTGTTGGCCATATCCACCATCTGAATATGGAGGAACTAATCCTACTGATGCTAATCACCTTCTAGAAAGTGGTATATGGTTTGGCAGATCCTTGGGTTATACACTTCCACATAGAGAATTAGCAGATCCTTGGTATCAAACCCTTATATTGTCTGATTCCGATTCAGTATTTACTGATGGCTACTATCGTCCTGATGATCGTACGCAGGATTATGATTTTCGGCCTCGAAAGGGATCTAGCTTAATTGATGCCGGTGTAGTCATACCGGGGATCAATGATGGTCAGGATTTACAGTATAACTGGCCACCATCCTACCTGGGACAAAATCGCAGGTTTGTTGGTGATGCCCCTGATATTGGTGCCTATGAGTATGGTGATTCAGTTTATTGGATACCGGGTTATCGATATCCGCATCCTAGTTTTCCTATACCGCGCGATAATGCACGGGATGTGATACCAGATTATAGTGTGGTATGGAACTATCCATATAAAAAAGATTATTCAGGTACCTTGGCTCATGTCACTATTAACGGCCCTGGGGTCAATCGGTCGGGAATGTTTCGGTATCCTAATAATGTTATGTTCCAAGAGTTTCAGCCAGGTGGTTTTTATACCTGGGCTGTGACAGTGGATGGTATGAGCGGAGGTACGTGGTCATTCCAGGTGGATAATGATATCTTCCCTCTTAATGATCGATCCATCGATACTACAAAGCATGAAATCATTTTACCCACTAATCAGAAATCCCTAGAAGTGTTTAATAATAACATTGCTTTTTTCCGTTTTGATGTCCCATCAACTATTGATGAGAGTTGGGATATTGATTTTAATCTTTTTGTTAAAGAGATTGAAAACCTAACTGGGGGTATTGTGGTTTATAAATTTGATCAACTTGATTGGGGCGAAAAAAATGATCAACGGAATATTGGCGTTATTGATCACACCCTTAGTACAGCAATAGATACACTGCATTCATTGGTTCCAGAATCACCTGTTTCCCTTAATGTGAGCAGTATAATCAATGAGCCAGGAGAATATTCTTTCGCCTTAGCAGGCTTGGATTCAAATGATCATGTTACTTTTCATAGTAATGAAGCAATGTATAGGTATGATAGAATATATCCATATACTCCCTATCCTGCTTATTGGCCTAGTCTTTCGTTCACCCCAAGCCTGGACTCTGTTAACATTGTACTTACAATGCCACAGAATGACAGCACTATAGTCCTTAGGGGTACGCCTGGTGATAGTATTCTGTTTCAATGGCGCCTGACTCATGAAATGGATTATAATGTCAATTCCTATATTCTACAAATCGGACTTCCATACGCAAGTAATGGTGGTAGATCAGTAGATACTCTTTATATTGAGACCGAGGTCAATAATAATAGCGTTAACATTAGTAAAGATGAAATATTGGATATGCTGGTCGAGGCTAAAGTATTACAGGGAGAATTTGAATGGAATGTCACTGGAATATTATCTACTGGCGAAATGGTTTCAGTTATGTCAAATAGTTTCAGTACAGTCATTGATGATAAAAATTATGAATTAACTTTTCCTGATGAATATCGACTCTATAATAATTATCCTAATCCATTTAACCCTGTAACGACTATTGCATATGATCTTAAAGCATGGTCAATAGTGAATCTGCAAATATTTGATATTATGGGGCGAAAGCTTATGACTTTGGAAAGTAGCGTCAAAGCACCTGGACATCATTATACGATGTGGAATGGTAAGAATAGTAAGGGTTTCCAGATGGCAAGTGGTGTCTATTTTTACCGCTTAACTGTAGAAAATGCTATTACTGGTAAGAATGCCTATACAAAGGTAGAAAAAATGATGATTATAAAATGAACTTGACAAAAGATAGTGCTGTTGAAATAGATTCTTTAATTATTAATACATCAAGCCCCGCTCAGCAGCGGGTTTTTTTGTTTCCACACATTGTAACGCTATTTTTTGATATTTAGGCTTGTTACACATAAATTACTAGATGACCGAAATTCACTCCTAGATGATTCGCGATAAAACTTCTAATAAATGGAACACTTGGCTGGCCTACCAGAAAAGAAACAAAACTTATGATAAATTTCGTCCTTTGGTGCTATATCGGATTTTAGCCAATTATTTTTCACAGTACATTAATCCCATTATCAGCAAAGCATCGGTTGTCCTGGATGCAGGTTGTGGTACAGGCAACAGTACATATTTTCTTGACTGTATGGTACTTGACTGTAAATTAATTGGATGTGATATTTCAAAGAATATGCTTGAAGTGGCAAACACCAAATCTTTTCGGAATGAGGTGGAGTTTATAAATGTAGACCTTGATAATCTACAGTTCAATCATCAGTTTGACGCGATTCAATTCTTTATGGTAATGCACCATTTCCCGAAATTAGACGGATTGCTTGATAAAGTTCATCGATTGCTTAAACAGAACGGATCATTGATTATTCTTGGTGTTTACCCCACCAATCCTTTAGCAAGTTTCATTGATGTGATATACACCAATTGGCTTGGACAAGGTGTTTATTACAGACGGACAAGGAAAAAAATGATAGAAATATTAAAGCGAAATAATTTCTCAATAGATGTGGTCAAAAAACATCCGATCCTCAGAAATTATACTATGATGCTATTAAAAAGTGTTGGTTCTTCTGTTGGCGAATAGGGTTTCAATATGATGATTAATTGGTTGCGCATTATCCTGATCAGATTCCAATCCAGTGGATAGGATTCAATGAACAAGACTTATATGATATATTTTATTCCAATAATTATTCTGATTATTATAGCATGGTATCTTACACAAAAGATAGAACTACGTTCAGAGAGAAAATATTCTTCTACCACGCTTGATCGACCATTTCTCTACGGGTTGATCTCTATTTTTATTTGGCCTACATACTTTATAAGTTTTTTTCTCTCAGCGGCCGTAGTCATACCGTTACTAATGGTTATTCCACCGAAGAAAATGCTACCAATTGCGCGGTTTTTCTCCTATTTCATTTTATTCTCATCAGGAGTGCGTTTACTCACCATTGGTCGTGAGAAAGTAGACCCATATGAAACGTATCTATGGATATTTAATCACCAATCATATCTTGATACTTTCATTTTCATTGCAGTGGCCAATCAATTTGTCGTTACTACGGGGGCAGCGTATCAATTCAAGCTTCCCATTTGGGGTTTGATCATGAGACGATGGGGCGCAATTCCCATCGAAAGAAGTAATATTCGCCAAGCCTATCGGAGTTTGCAAACGGCAAAGGATGTATTATTAAATGGGTCCTCCGTTCAGATATTACCTGAAGGAAAACGCACGTTGGATGGGAAGCTGGGAAAGTTTAAAAATGGGCCCTTCCATTTAGCCATTGACGCAAAAGTCCCGATCATTCCTATAGGAATCAAAGGTGCTTATGAGATCAAAAAAAGAACCGACTGGAGATTTCGGCCCGGTCGCGTGACGGCGACCATTGGTGATCCAATTCATCCGCAGGAATACGCGGATATGTCCGCCAAAGAATTGAGTTTATATGCGAGAGATATTATCCAAAAAATGATTAAATAGTATTTTTTCGGATTATGATGAAAAAGATAAAGTATGGACACGGCCACTTTATTCTGTAAAAATACTGGATCCAGTTGTTCAAAATGATTATCCTGGTGTAGATGCAGATGTCAGTAATGATGAGTAAGACGATGCTACAATATTTATGTAAAATTTTAGAGTCAGCTATACATTTTTATTATAGTAATTATTGGAACTAATGATGATTACAAATTTTTGGATTTTTCTCCTCAATAGTTCTCCAAAAGTTAAAAGAGTTATTTGGAAGTGGTGGTACCAAAAGCTCGCACATTATGGTGTAAATTTAAATTGGACTTTTATGAATTATGGATATGCATACCTGAATGGTGAACAGGTACCGGAACTAGAAGAGGGTGACGAAGAACTTCGTTTTTTTATACAACTTTATCATTTCACAGTTTATCATTTAGCGCTTAAGAATAAACGTGTACTAGAAATTGGTTCAGGACGTGGTGGTGGTGGTGCATTCGTTGCCCGTTATCATCAGCCGCAGGAATACATTGGAGTAGATTTTTCACAAAAAGCAGTACAACTGGCAAACAAACTACATGACCATATTCCTAATTTGAAATTTGTTTGCGGTGATGCTGAAAATCTACCGTTTGATGATAATAGTTTTGATGCTGTGATTAATGTAGAATCATCCCACTGTTATGGTAATATGGACGCGTTTTTACAAGAAGTAACACGTGTGCTTAAAAGTGGTGGAAGATTTAGTTGGACTGATTTCCGCACTAAAAGGAAGTTGTCTTATTTAAATAATTCATTTGGGCAATCAAGTTTGACGCTGGTTCGAGGAGAAACGATCACGGAAAACGTCATTAAGGCTTTGGATGAAATCCACGATAAAAAAATGGCTGTAATTGATGATTATGTTCCTAGGATTCTTAAATCTATCTTCAGGCAGTTTGCAGGTGTTAAATATTCCAAGGTCTACAATGCTTTCGTTAATGGAGATACCATATATTTAGGTAAGGTTTTTGAGGCACCTTAAATCACTCAATGCAAAATCTTCGGATATTTATGTATACATGTTTGAATTATGTCAGCCTCATAACCCGATGGGTGGATTATTGCCCAGTAGCGGGGCTTTTTGTTTATAGACATTTAGGTACACCAAGCACACCCTAAATAAAGTATTAATATCCTGTGTAAATTTTTGCCTGTAAAAAGGTATTATCGAAATAACAGAGGAGGTCGTTATGAAAGATTTATTTCCAATATCTCTCATCACAATTATAGTTCTTTTCAGCATTTACCAAAATTTTAGAATATGGGATAAGGTATCAGATGATAATCAATTTACACATCAGGTGATTAT
>JYMV01028857.1_pt1 | contig 11557 bp, 7 predicted proteins | sample 338911 | NCBI WGS metagenome assembly JYMV01 (sample SAMN03354496, study PRJNA234377) | hydrothermal vent metagenome | biome: Deep sea; feature: Hydrothermal plumes at the Eastern Lau Spreading Center, Western Pacific Ocean; material: Seawater | place: Tonga | collected 2009 | depth 2000 m m
GAGAGTAGCTGATGAAGGTTATTCCAGAAATGCGTCGTGTGCACAAAAGTAGATATCTAGGTTTTTATTACTTTCTGTAAAGTGCTTATTTTTCTGAGAAATACGTGATCAAGACGTGTTATTAGAACTGAATAGGGTTATGGATGCATCGCGCACAACAACATTAAACTATTGGTAGTTCAAATAGTAAACCATTATCGCAAGGAAGAAGAGTTTGAAGATACCAAAGGGTTAATCAGAATCCGTATATCGAAGAAGAGCAGACAACACAATGGTCAAAAGAATAAGTACAAAAGGACAAACAACGATCTACAAAACATACACATAAAACTAAAGATCGAATAACACGAACTCCACTAAAAATTAGGGGTGAACTAGGGTAAGCAGTTCCTGCTCCACTAGTGGCACCCATCGTGTTAATCTATTTACAAACCAGGTTCTGTGTGCACAAAGTGTCCGTATAAAATTTATATTAGACTTCAAATTATAGCCGTTGGTTTGATGTTATGAGACAATGGATGACAATTTGAGAAAAAACGATGTTATCACTAAAGATGAATTCAAAGGTTTTTGAAACTATATTATGGTGACATGTGGCTTTGATTTAGTGTTTTCTGATAATAATAGAAGTTGCTGTATCATTCATGAATTAACGACTATACAAGACAGTAATTAATTATGCTTTAAGATATTTCACTTAATTTTATTTCATTTTCAACTTAGAACACGTCGGTGATATTAAGGTTAGTATGATCTCCTCGTGTGCGGTTGATTGTGAGTTCATTCCAAAGTCGGGTCAAACTAAAAAACAATTTCATTGGAGTTCGTCGTGGTCGTGATCGTATGAAAGTTGGATTTACAACTACATGTGCAATCGGTGCCTATCACCACTAATGTTGTGAGTTCGAATCCCGCTCATGGCGAGGTGTACAACATTAAAGTTTGTCAGTGACTTGCGGCAGGTCGGTGGTTTTCTCCGGGCATCCCATTATCCTCCAACAATAAAACTGACCGCCACGATATAACTAAAATATTGTTGAAAATGGCTTTAAACATGAAAAAAACAAAAACTATGAAATTTGTATTTGTTGCATTAAGGAGTAAAACCAAAGATTGGTTAGGTTGGAATCAGGATAATGTGTTCGAGTGGAGCTACATGTCTATCCGTGGTCTGTTGCTTCAGTGAGGTAGAACTATAAAACTCCAACTAAGAATGTCGGTCTAGTACTAAGCAAACATTATCGTCATCATCATCAGTTCATCAAATATAACTTGTTCTCGCCATGATATGGCTCATTTGTCGTCACTCACTTTTTTCCAAGTTTTCTAGACGGTAGATTTGACTAATAATGTGATTATTATTGGTAAATATGATTATATTTCTACTTCATGGGGTCTATATGATTTCCTGTAGGTATTCTACTTCTACTTCTACCACATACAAGTTGAAGATTATGTCAGAGGTTGCTCATGACGATTGTAAAATGTTAAAACTACTAACAGGCATGAAATACAGCTTCCCAATTCTATTTCCGTTTAAACGCAAGAAAAAAAATCGAATGAAAATATTGCAAAATTTCAAAAAATTTCATTCGACTCCCGACAATTTAAAGCATTCTATGTCGGTCCCATTATTGGAATTTTTTAAACTTATCATTTAATCCAGTTACTCTTTCTTCATTGTTGTAACCAATTTTCATTTCAAAATAAAATTCGAATCGCAAATGCATATTATAATCTTTTTACACAGAAAAGTTTACATTTACAGCTTTGATAAAATCGAATGAACGCTGATAAAATTTTACAGCTGTGATTAAACCGAGTGAACGCACAGTAAATTTTACATTTACAGCTTTGATAAAATCGAATGAACGCTGATGAAATTTTACAGCTGTGATTAAACCGAGTGAACGCACAGTAAATTTTACATTTACAGCTTTGATAAAACCGAATGAACGCTGATAAAATTTTACAGCCGTGATTAAAACGAGTGAACGCACAGTAAATTTTACATTTATACATTTGATGAAATTAAGTGAACGCGTTTTCAAAAATGTACATATTACATTTACAACTTTTAACAAAAACCGAGTGAACCCACATTGCAGCTTTGTTCAAACTCAGTGCATGCACATTAAATTTAATTAATAGATACATGTTTTTGTACATTAATGTATGTGTATAAGAATATTAATCAGATATGTCCGAAGAGATTTTCGACCGAGGAACGAGCCGGATAAAAAATGAAATAACAAAACCTCCCATAACACGAACTCCTACAAAAATGTTGATACCACTTTGTTCAAGAGCATTAAATACGAGTATGTATGTATATTTTCAGGGTATGAAATGGTTTATTTAAACTCTTCAGTTTTTCGTGCAATTAGAATGCAGGCTCATTGTAAAAATAAACAATTTAAGACTGTAAAACAACTGTAAAATTGTGTTTATATCCCAGATGATGTTCGACTTTTCTAAAGGTGGACAAGCACTTAAATTAAGTACATTAATATGATGTTTAGGCCTAAGGGTGGAGGTGACATTAAAGTATAAGAATCAGTTATATATTTACTATATCATTTTCAGTTGTTTATTTCCACAAATACTATTGTCCTACAAGCGAACATTTCACATTCTTTCACTCGACCAATATCTCCTAAAAGTTCTATCAGATGTATAATAAGAAAGGAGATCAAGTAAGCTTTCGTTTTTCAATAAATACACAAATACTGTTTATAATTTATTGTTTAGTTTACACCTTTTATCAGGTAAATATCCGTACCAATCATGACAACAGAGGCAGCGTGTGATGTTTTCTCCCAGTAATGTTAATCCACATATTAACAAGTTGCCGTCTCACTGTCTATATCAATCCAAATATTCTCTCAGTCTTCCGAGTTTTTAATCAATGAGCTGTCTATATAAAGTGTTAAACATGGCATTTTATCAAAATGAAACGATTCATTTGTAGTCATACTCTCTCATTACGATTTCTTTGAACTTTTTCTTAGGCCTTTAATACGTTTATAAGGTGCCATAATCAAAAAAAGAAAATTTCTCACAAATTTGCTATGATGTTTATAAGTAATTTCTTGACGTGTGAATTTATATATATATATTGGCACCAGGAAAAAAACAAAACAAATAAACATCAAATAGTCACCTTTAATATAACATTACCAGGTAAATTGTAGGTCTACCTAACCATGCAAATAGACTTCGTTACTTCATTATTATTAAATAACAAATAAAATATATTGTAAAGGTAATCAATTGTTACGGAACACGTGCGTCAAAATAGTAATAAATTAAAATATTATTTTTTTTCAATCGGGCACTTTGCATGAGCAGTGCTAATTGACAGCTTGAAATAGATTCTAGATGATGATTTGGATTTATCTCAATACCAGTCTATTTAATTAGTAACTAATGACTGATTTTATATAATAACGACCCAATTGTTTTCAATGAGTCAGCATTTTGACACTTTTTTTTTTTAAACACTGTTCAATTCAAATTGAAATAAAAAGAATAAGAAAGAAAAAAAAAAAAAAAACAATCACACGACAAGAATTAACAACGTTTACTTGAGAAACGAATTATCACAAGAAATAGTAAACAATCTCATTTATGGATATTTTATAAATAAGTTATTACCCGTTTTTTTTTAAACTTCTGAATACACAGAATATAACTAGCATGAACATCCACACTGTGTAATAATAGGATATTGTATTTCTATCCATTTACATTGTCTGTCTTTATTCCAGTCTTTACAATGCCATCTTAATAATGTTATAGGCTTTGAATTTTTTGTCTTGCACATCATCCCCGGCGGAACTGAACAGCTTCGTCCTTTATAACAAGCGCCTTCTTTTATCCACTGAGGCCAAAACCGGATGCCTAAATTCTTCCACCTATAAATAATGGGACAATGTGTATAATTCCACAAATATTTTTGCATAATTTTCTTAGTTCTCTTGTCAACACCTAATTTTTTAACAATGTTTTCACCAAATGATATTTTAGAACCAAAGTCTTTTATGAATCCAGGCCGCCGGCCTTTCGGTCTTCCTTTTCGGAATCTTATATTTAAAGTTCCATTCGGATGAAAAATGTGTTCTAAAGGTTTCACAACTTGCATAAAGTTTCTATCAAATTTTCCCCCTATCATTCTTCTCAATGTTTTATAATCTAAATCTTCTGTACTAGGATCAAATGCACGATCTGGATTTTCATGGAGCGGAGGAATGGGAAGTTGATCTGATGGCGAAGGGCGAGATCCCGTGTGAAACGTGATTTTGTTGATATCGTCGTCGTGATGGTGAGCTTCCACTTCTCTTAATCTATCTAAGTATTGTTTATTAGACGACGATGCCGATGCAACTTTAATTATCATCCAGATTACCATGCAGTAGTTTAGAAAAGTCAATTGTAATAACATTGAAAGATTCATTACTTGATGTTTTATCTGAAAAAAAAGAAAGAAATAAGACTTTAAAATAAGATGATTGATTGGTACTTAACGCAATCTTTAGCAATATATCGGCTATATCGTGGCGAAAATAAGATAATGAAATATGAAAAAATACATCTACAAAGAAAACAGTACAAGGACGGGTGTCACTAGTGGAGCAGAAACTGCTTCCCCATTCCGGAGTACCTAAGTTTACTCTCGATCTTTGGTGGGGTTCGTGATGCTCATTCTTTAATTTTCTGTGTTGTGTTTTGTAGATCGTTGTTTGTTCTTTTGTTCTTTTGACTATTGTATTTTTTGTCCTTTGATATATGGTCTGTGATTACCCCCATGGAATCTTCGATATATGGTCTGTGATTACCCCCATGGAATCTTCAAGCTTGTTTTACTATTGTGAAAAGATTTTAAAATTTATATACGTCAACTAAAGAGATGCCTTCAAGAAAACGAAATTAAATTTAGTCAGTGAATCCCTCTACATTGAAAAATACCCAAATATGTCTACAGCCTGTCCAAAGCAAGGACTTCGATTTCATGTTATAGTCTTGCAATGACAGGAAGAGGGAGGAAGGAGCCCCCCATTGATAGAAACACGTGCCTGTGTGTCCAACGATGGAATTTTTAGGCGAACACATTATTATTGATAATACATATTGGTACAATAAAAAATAATTAATAGTGACAATAATATAAGAAATAACAAGGACAAACCCTGTAAAGATAATCTTTACATGTATCAATTCTTATGATTCAGACATCAATTATAATATTGTTATTGATTACTCTCTATATTTATTTATAGAACATTTACTAAATAGCATCATATATCTTGTTCTATCAATAACAAAATTAATCATTTCGATTTCACGTCCAAGTAGTAATAATAATTTAGCTCACGTTTAGAAACTGAGAGCGATGTACGAGATTTTTCACAAGAGCTTTGTGGAATGGTTTTCAATATCTCGAACTATTTTGTTTGTATTGCTAGATATTTCTAAACAAAAAATTTATGTATGTGATTAAAATATGCACACTGACATTTAATTGATATGTATTTATTGCCGAGTCCTTCACCTAGAGAATATACAAGTAAACACTCCATTTAACTTGCACTATTTGGAGAATAGCATGAAAAATAACTAGTACAAATGTATCATTGAGAAAACAAAATATATTTCCCTCCAACGAAAACTAGCTTACATTCGGTGAATATATATCATAATAATATACTACTGGAAGCTTTTATAATAGCGAACATTCGGTGAAAATATAATATACGATTTTTGGAAAAGAAAAAAAAGTATTTCTTTAATTGCAATTTTCTAAAAAAAAAAAAAAAAGAAGTTTATCTTGTGGAAACTTACCATCTGTCGTTAATTGACATCAACATACTCTCCAAATTGGTAAAATCCATAAAAATAGTAAATATTTATCAAGAAATCACATACAAGGTATTCCTATACACTAAAGCGTCTCTGATCACTATAAAATACCTCACCTATAAAATGTATTTAAAGATAACATATTGTTTTTGATATAGGTAAAGTTAGATAAAAAAAACGACAACGGTGTGTTTCCCTCGAATTATTTCGGTAAGCATAACAACATTTGTACTTTTTTTTTTCACCACAGATCCCGCTTTGAAAGAATAAGAAGTAAACGCATGTTGAATACTGCGCCAAACGAACAATGTTAGTCTAGACTTAATGGCCCCTGCATTTCTCCCACCACAGTTATTTCGTCAAAGGTGTAGAATTATAGTATACGATATTCGTATATTTTACATCCAATATAATAGATATAAGTCGCTGTATATATAAACAGATTTGATATTAGCTTGTACGAAGTGTAATCACATCTATAGTGAAATTTCTTATCTGCTTTCTCGTATATATGTCAGGTAACTCACGGACAACGGTCAACATGTAAATGGGATACGTGGAGCCAAAATTTCAACAATATAATGAGAAAGAAAAAAAAGTCTGGAGTTTTAACATCCAGTATAATATTGATATTATAAGTATAAATTCACATAAAATGCTTCGCGCACTTGTCAAAGAAGTAGGCGGAGTCAGTGAAATGGGCCAATACAAAAACTTGTTAGATCTAATAATAAAAACATTGAGCTTGAATAGCTCTATAGGTACTCAATTAAAAACAAACGAAGCGCGTTAACGCGAAACGAATATGACGGTGTGTCGTCAATATAGGATGTATTATTAGTTAACAAGATTAATCTATAGCGAACAAACCATGTCGGATCAGAAAATGAAATCAAATAACCATGTGTATTTCAACTAATTGGTATGCAATAAATAAAATCTAAATTGCGCTTAAGAGGCGCCTTTCTTGATCTGTGCATGGTATTGTAATGTTAATGTTTGCTTTCAAGCAAAGTGTCTGTGGGAAATATAAGTCCATTTACAAATCGTAATCTTCCGAATTTTCAAATAAACACGACAGACGAAGTGAACATTGAGTTAATAATCCAGTGTCTACAAATTGATATATTTATGACACTGTTTAAGTGAGGTAGATATATACTATTATACATTAATGTTAACCTGGAGACGGAAATCTGTGTATTTCTCCTTGCTAGTTTAGTAGATTAGCATAAGCAGTTATATCTCTGTACGTTCCATACCTAGATTAAATTTCTTATATATGGGACAGGCTACTTATCTAAAGCTATAGTATATAAAACTACGATTTTTTTCCTGATATATTATATATATATGGCATATATCCAGTCTCACTAATTATCTAATATATACTATGCGTAGTTTTTTTTAATTGTTTGTTTATATTTGTATTGTCGTAGGATATCCAATTATCAGAGGGGATTGGGTAGGATCCCATTAATCGGTGTAACCCCGCCACAATTTTGCGCCTGTTTCAAACCAGGACACGGATCTCCAACGCTATATGTCGTGGTGTTTTTTGGTGTTGTGTGACTTGAGGTGAGATGTGGTTCGCTTGTTGATATTAGTAGAATTGTTGACTATCACTACTTAAACTTTTTGTTTATTCCGTGAGGAAAGGTAATGAATTATGTAAGAATGAACAAATCATAAAAGATTGGAAGATATTATCGGTTTTAGTACCGTTTTTTCCCTTAAATATTTGAAACTATTTGGAAAGTGACCGATTTCTGAAAATAGGTTACAAATATATTTGAAAGCTATTATTTTTAAGATAGACCCTTTGTCTGAAGTTTTAATCTTTATAAACACCATGACAATATTTGAAAGAAATGTCACACAGCAGAACCTTTTATTTACACCAACAGACTCGGTTGGCCCATCGAAGGTACACACGTTTTTCCTCGGTTAATATCTCGATCGGTCCTCTCGAAAAAATGAACTAGCTATTTTCAATTTCAAAGACAAAAAAAAAAAAATGATATATAATATTTGTTTAAGAAATATACAAGAAAAACGCTGTAAAAGTACAAAAAACAAATATTTGTCCATGTACAAGTAAAAGTTTATATACACTATTTTTTTTAAAGGGAAGTTGTATCAGAAACGGGACACTGTGACCTATCATGATGACCTCCAATCTAATCAAAAATGAGTAAATATTACTGACTATTGAACTCGGTTACACCCTTTGAGGTTGATCCGTCTATGATTATATATTTATTTACACCAGGTACGTTATAAATGCTAATGATACTTTTATAACAAGACACTGGCACCAGTCAATCACGTAAGAATAACGGCAACCTCTGTTATATTAACATACTTACGTGTTTCACAAATAACACGCTCTCTAAGTAATTGTTGTCTGGGAAGATGTAAACTACATCAGTTATGACATATATTATTTGTAGGTATTAGCAGAATTAAGTTTTTCCCATTTATTATTGGCTTATATAAATATTAAACAAATTGAAGTTCAATTTTTCAATTTGTAAAAATTATGTTACCTACTGTTTCATGTTGGGAAAAAACAATGTCATAATTTCTAAATACCCCTAAAGGTTCAAACATGATCTGCAAAAGAAAAAAAAATGTGAAAATAATTTCATTTTCTATAACATTCTTGCGAACAGTTGCCAAAAGTTTTCAAATTATGTTTACAAATACTAGTAGTCGGGGGGTAATTTTCAGATAGACAAAGCAAATTCAATAAATATATACGATAGTGAAACTAGGCTGCCTGGGTGGGTTGAAAACGAGGTAAGACCCTGCCTCTCCGTGCATGTAGCGTTAACTCGTCATAAAGTCATCATTATTACAACAAAACGACACGAAATGGAATTATCTATGCTAGAAAAATTAATAAAAGTACGAATTTAAGCGTAGCAAAACGCTTGGATATGCGGTCAGGTTTGATTGGTTTATTTGTGTGCATGCGAACGACGACACTAGTAGAGTTAGGGTTATAACCCTTATCAGGTACGCTCAAAACCAAAATAATTGACAGCCAAATAAATTAAAAGTCTTTGGGAGCAGCAAAACCAAAGGGACTCAACAGGATAACAAAAGTATTAGATGTGCGAGTCAGGTCCGTCTTAACAGCATTATAGGCCCTCGGGCAAACCAGTACCTTGGGGCCTATATCTACACAACCACTCCCAGGAATAAAACTGTAAAGGTCGATAAAATTAAACATATATTTATTAAATGTTACTAGTATATATTTATTATATTGGTACTTCCAACAAAATGAGTGCTTAAACATTAAAAAAAAACATGCCGAACACAACATACAGAGATTAGCATGGGGCCCCTGTGTTCGATGGGCGCCCCCGGGCAAGTGCCCAGCGTGACCATGCGTTAAAACGGTACTAGTGCGAGTTGCTACGAGAAAATAGCTGCAAGTTTTATCGAGGCATTCTTGGCACGTCCATGCTAGCACAGAGCATATCGCATTAGAAGAACAAGCAAGAATAGCATATAACTCACATCATTGGTACAATTGAACTAGCACACGAAGAAGGATATACAATTCGTACGATTTGGACTGCCACACAACAAGTCTCATTATAACAGGTATATCACATTACGTATGCCATGGGTACGATCGGACTAGCAGACAAGTCGTATTAAAATGAAGATGTAACATTGATGCTATCGGGTTTGCACATAAGTCTCCTTAGAGTGACAATGATAGCGCATAACTTATATTATTGGTATGATCCGGCTAGCACATTAATCTCATTAGAACAAGAAGGATAATACATATCTTGTACCACTGATACGATCAGACAAGCACATAATACCACTTAGAGCGACAAGGACAGTACAGCTTATAGGAGTGGGCAAGCACACAAGTCAGTCCCCTTACAGTGACAAGTATAACACAGTTTATACCATTGGTACGATCGAACAAGCACACAAGTCACCTGAACGCCACAATGATAACACAGCTAATACTATTGGTACGATCTTGTTAGCACACAAGCCACCTGAGAGCGACAAGGATAACACACAGCTGATACCATTGGTGTGATCGAACAAGCACACAGGTCCCACCGAGCGACAAGGATAACACAGCTAATACCATTGGTACGAGTGGCCAAGCACACATGTCCCCTAGAGCGACAAAGATAGCACAGAGCTGATACAATTGATACGATCGTTTTAGCACACAAGCTCTCTTAGAGCGACAAGGATAACACATAGCTGATACCATTGGTACGATCGACCAAGCACACATGTCTTCTTACAGCGACAATGATAGCACATAGCTGATACCATTGTTACAATCGTGTTAGCACACAAGTCCCCTTACAGCGACAAGGATAACACATAGCTGATACCATTGGTACGATCGTGTTAGCACACAAGTCCCCTTACAGCGACAAGGATAGCACATAGCTGATACCTTTGGTACGATCGACCAAGCACACAGGTCTTCTTACATCGACAATGATAGCACATAGCTGATACCATTGTTACAATCGTGTTAGCACACAACACCCCTTACAGCGACAAGGATAGCACATAGCTGATACCATTGGTACGAGTGGCCAAGCACACATGTCCCCTAGAGCGACAATGATAGCACATAGCTGATACCATTGGTACGATCGGACAAGCACACAACACCCCTTAGAGCGACAAGGATAACACATAGCTGATACCATTGGTACGATCGTGTTAGCACACAAGTCCCCTTACAGCGACAATGATAGCACATAGCTGATACCATTAGTACGATCGTATTAGCAGACAAGTCCCCTTACAGCTACAAGGATAGCACATAGTCGATACCATTGGTACGATCGTGTTAGCACGCAAGTCCCCTAACAGCGACAAGGATAACACATAGCTGATACCATTGCTACGATCGTGTTAGCACACAAGTCCCCTTACAGCGACAATAATAACACATAGTTGATACCATTGGTACGATCGTGTTAGCACACAGGCCCCCTTAGAGCGACAAGGATAACACATAGCTGATACCATTGGCGCGATCGTGTTAGAACACACGTCCCCTTACAGCGACACAGATAGCACATAGCTGATACCATTGGTACGATCGTGTTAGCACACGAATCCCCTTACAGCGACAAGGATAGCACATAGCTGATACCATTGTTACGATCGTGTTAGCACACAAGTCCCCTTACAGCGACAAGGATAGTACATAACTTGATACCATTGTTACGATCGTGTTAGCACACAGGCCCCCTTACAGCGACAAGGATAGCACATACATGTAGCTGATACCATTGTTACGATCAACTCACAAGTCTAATTAGAATAACAGTGATACATATAGTACATACCGGTAGCTTATACTATTGGTACGCCAGGGCTAGCACACATCAAGCCTTATTAGAATGACTGGAATATCACATAGCTTATATCAATGGTATGATTCGGATCCCACACAACAAGTCTCATAAGTTTTGTGCTTTTTGTTTATTTTTGCATATTTTTGTTATAAACTAGTCGCTCTAAGGGGATTTGTGTGCTTACCCGCTCGTACTAATGTTGTAAGTAAGATACGTGTTGTCTCTGTCGTTCTTCTGAGACTTGCGTGCTAACCAGATCGTACCAATGGTGTATTGTTCTTCTAATGAGACTTGTTGTGTGGGATCCGAATCATACCATTGATATA
>JYMV01031831.1_pt1 | contig 11555 bp, 13 predicted proteins | sample 338911 | NCBI WGS metagenome assembly JYMV01 (sample SAMN03354496, study PRJNA234377) | hydrothermal vent metagenome | biome: Deep sea; feature: Hydrothermal plumes at the Eastern Lau Spreading Center, Western Pacific Ocean; material: Seawater | place: Tonga | collected 2009 | depth 2000 m m
GCGCCGGTTACCATTAATTCCGAGGCTTGCATCGCCGACAAGGGTTGTACCGTTTGTGTTGATGTCTGCCCGTTAGACCTGTTGGTCATTGATATGGCCAATGGTACTGCGGTCATGAAGTACGACGAATGCTGGTACTGTCTACCGTGCGAATTGGACTGTCCCACCGATGCAGTCAGCGTCGAAATTCCCTACCTATTGAAATAAGCAGGAGTATTCCATGGCGATTAGTTTTGATGAAGGCTTAGACCTGGATGAGGTTTTGGAAAACCTCAGTGATGCCGATGCTGGCGTGCGCAGAGTCGCAGTGATGGAGCTTCGCGAGTTGGATGAGGACGATGCCATTCCACTGGCAGTCAAGGCCTTGTCCGACAGCGATGCCAATGTGCGCAAAGAGGCGGCGCAGGTGATGGATGAGTTTGAAGGTGCCGAGACCATTCAGGCGTTGGTGGGTGCATTGGCCGATAGCGATGAGGGTGTGCGTACCACGGCCGCTGCAGTGCTGGCCGAGACCCAGGATCCGACCGCGGGGCCAATTTTGATGCAGGGAGTGGGCAGCACCAATATCTTCGTCAAGGCTGCTAGCCTGCATGGCTTGCGGGGGTTGCGACTGGCTGAATCCGAACCCCTTGCGTTGGAGAATTTAGAGCACGCCGAACCGACGGTGCGGCGCGAGTCCGTTGGGGTACTGGCCTATCTTAAGAGTGTGTCGATACTGCCGGTCTTGATGAACACGGCGGCCAACGACAGCGATGAAAACGTCCGACGCGCGGCGATCGGCTCACTGGTTTATTGTCCGGATGATCAAGTCACCGAAACGCTGACTAAGGGTTTGAGTGATGACAATTGGCTGGTGCGTGAAGAGTCCGCTTTTGTGCTGGGTAAGATTGCACCGACCTCGGCGGTCAACGCACTCATCGATGCCATGAGTGATGAGTATTGGCAGGTTCGGGTGAAGACGGCAGCCGCGTTGGGCAAGCTCAAAGATCCGGCTGCGGTCGATGTGCTGGGTCAGGCATTGTCATACAACATCAGCAACCTACGCAAAGAATCTGCGGCGGCGCTTGGCGAGATCAAGTCACCCAACGCATTACCGTTCCTGCAGGTTGCTACTGAAGATGTGGATCCCGATGTGCGTAAGATCGCGCAATGGGCCATTGACCAGATTAATAAAGGAGACTAGCTGTGGCGTTTATCGTTGGTGATGGCTGCATACGTTGTAAATACACCGATTGTGTTGATGTCTGTCCGGTGGAAGATTGTTTCCGGGTAGGTCCAAACTTTCTGGTGATCGATCCGGTCACCTGTATCGATTGCACGCTCTGTGTGCCGGAGTGTCCTGCCGAGGCTATCTTTGCAGAGAAGGATGTGCCGGAGGATCAGCAGGAATTCATCGCATTGAATGCGGAGCTGGCCAAGGTATGGCCCGGTATCAATGACCCGATTGACCCCTTGGAAGATGCCGATGACTGGGTCGACGAAAAAGCTAAGCTCCAGTATCTGGAACGTTAGGCTTCTATCGGGTTTTGAGATTGCGTTATGGGTGAGTACCTGACACTGCTGTTTGCCACTATTTTTGTTAACAATATGGTGTTGTCCCGGTTTCTGGGGCTGTGCCCCTTTATGGGTGTGTCGAAGAAACTGGAGCCCGCCATCGGCATGGGTTTAGCCACTGCGTTCGTGTTGACACTGGCCTCCGTGTGTAGCTATCTGGCCAATGAATATCTGTTGCAGCCGTTCGGACTCGAGTATCTGAAGACCGTCACCTTTATTTTGGTCATCGCGGTCATTGTTCAGGGCACTGAGATGGTGTTGCGCAAGACCAGCCCGCTATTGCACAGCGTATTGGGTATCTATCTACCCTTGATCACCACCAACTGTGCGGTATTGGGCATCGCACTGCTGAATGTCCAGGAAGACAACAATTTTGTTCGTTCGGCGTTGTATGGTTTTGGTGGTGCAACAGGTTTTACATTGGTGATGGTGTTGTTTGCATCCATTCGTGAGCGTCTGGAACTGGCAGATGTCCCTGAATCTTTTCGCGGTGCGCCGATTGCCTTGATGACGGCCGGATTGATGTCGGTAGCCTTCATGGGCTTTGCCGGCATGGCCTAGGGAGTAGCCGCGTGTCAGTGTTATTGCTTACCGCCCTTGCTTTGGCTTTTGGAGTTTTCCTTGGCTTTGTCGCGATCAAATTCCGCGTGGAAGGTGATCCCATTGTCGAAAAAATCGATACCCTGTTACCCCAAACCCAATGTGGTCAGTGTGGTTATCCGGGCTGTCGTCCCTATGCCGAGGCCATTGCCAGCGAAGAGGCCGAAATCAATCAATGCCCACCCGGTGGTGAGGCCGGTGTTCAGGCGCTGGCCGAACTGCTAGGTAAAGAGCCGATGCCGCTGAACCCGGACAACGGGGTTGCCGAAGAGGGTCCGGCAATGCTGGCGCTGATCGATGAAGAGACCTGCATCGGTTGCACCAAGTGTGTGCAGATTTGTCCAGTCGACGCGATTTCTGGCGCCCCAGGTTTTATGCATACGGTACTGGATGTTTATTGCACCGGTTGCGAGCTGTGTCTGCCACCCCTATGTCCTGTTGACGACTGCATCATTATGGTTCCGGTGGAGGCCAACATCAGGACTTGGAAATGGTCAAACCCTGAGGCCGTGGGTGCGGTTCTGTGAACAAGCTGTGGCGATTCAATGGTGGGGTTAAACTCAGTGGTTTCAAGTCGTTGTCTAATGCCGCTGGGGTAAAGCGTCCGCCGCTGCCTAAACGGCTATATTTACCGCTGCAACAGCATATCGGCGCACCGGCAGAAGCCCTGGTGGAGGTAGGTGATAAAGTTTACAAAGGGCAGTTGATCGCGGCGTCGAGTTCGTTTATCAGTGCGCCCGTACATGCGTCCTCTTCAGGCACGGTTGTCGAACTCAAAAAACATATCATCGCGCACCCCTCCGGTATTGCGGAAGACTGCATTGTCATTGAGACCGATGGCAAAGATGAATGGCACTCCTCTATCAGTGCATTATCGAATCCCGATGCACTGGATCTTGATGAACTCAGAAGCCGTATCAGTGAGGCCGGAGTCGTTGGTCTGGGCGGCGCGGTGTTTCCCTCTGGCGCCAAGCTAAAACCTACTCGGAGCATCGATACACTGGTTATCAACGGTGCGGAGTGTGAGCCCTATATAACGTGCGATGATCGTCTTATGCGCACGCGTCCTCGAGAGATTATTCGAGGGCTGTTGCTGCTCAGGCGTCTGGTCAACCCCACCGAATGCATCATCGCGGTGGAAGACAATAAACCCGAAGCGGTCCAGCATTTACGACGGGCCATTGATGAATTGAAGTCAGAAGGCATTGGCAGTGTTAGCACGGTGCGGGTGGTGGCTGTGCCTACCCTGTTTCCTGCGGGCGGTGAGAAACAACTCATCAAGGTGCTGACCGGAAAGGCAGTCCCTCAGCGAGGGTTACCCTATGAGGTTGGGGTGGTGTGTCTCAACGTGGGCACCACCGCTGCAGTCTATGATGCCATCTATGAGGGCAAACCGCTGATATCGCGGTTAGTCACCATCACCGGCCCCAATGTAAAGCATGCCGCCAACTACGAAGTGCCCATCGGGACGCCGGTGCAGCACATGCTGGATATTGCCGGCGCTGATGATACGGGGGGTGGCGAACAGAATCGACTGATCATGGGTGGCCCGATGATGGGGCACGTTCTGCCGAATGCGCAAGTGCCAGTGGTCAAGGCGACCAATTGTATCCTGGTGGAACCTAAGGCCGATGTCGTTCCGACCACTGCCATGCCGTGTATCCGCTGTGGCAGCTGCGCCGACGTCTGCCCCATGCATCTGTTACCGCAACAACTCTATTGGCACGCACGCGGCAAGGCATTTGATAAGCTGGATCATCATAATTTGGCCGATTGTATCGAGTGTGGTTGTTGTGCGGTCGCGTGCCCGTCGAAAATTCCATTGGTGCACTATTTCCGTTTTGCTAAAACTGAAAAGAAAGAGTTTGATGCCAAGGCGATTTTTGCTGACCAGTCCCGCGTGCGCATGCAAATTCGCGAGGCTCGTATCGCACAGCGCGAGCGCGAACTGGAAGAACGCAAGGCGAAACGTAAGGCAGATCGTTTGAAAAAGAAAAAGGCGAAAGCCGCCGCTGCTGCCGCCAGCGCAAACGCTTCGGTCGATGATCAAGATCAGGCCTCTAACGGAGTATCGGTCTGATGTCTGATAACGCCTCAACGTCTCAAGCGACCTCACCCTTTGTACCGTCGAGTACCTCAGTGGGCGCAGTCATGCGCAAGGTTATCTATGCGCTGATCCCTGGGGTGGTTCTCTATATGATTTTGTTTGGTTGGGGCATCGTCATTAACATTATATTGGCCAGTGTTAGCGCATTGCTGTTTGAAGCCATCATGTTGATGGTGCGTGGCCGCCCGTTGCGCATGTTTCTGTTCGACGGGAGTGCTGTGGTGACCGCTATACTCCTGACGCTGGCACTGCCGCCGATGCTGTCGTGGTGGATTCCGGTACTCGGCAGCTTCTTTGCCATTGTGGTAGCGAAACATCTTTACGGTGGTTTGGGTTATAACCCCTTTAATCCGGCCATGATGGCCTATGCGATTTTGTTGGTGTCCTTTCCATTACAACTTAGCCTATGGGCCGGGCCATTGGACCTCATTGCACAGCCGCTGACCTTTGTCGAAACGTTGAATTACTCGTTGTTTCATCAGTTACCGGGTGCAATGGCTTTTGATAGTCTTACCGCTGCTACGCCACTGGATTATCTACGCACTCAGGTAGGTCTCGGTCAAACAGTAGAAGCGATCACGCGTGCGCCGATATTTGGTTTGCTGGGTGGGCAGGGTATGGAGTGGGTCAATAGCGCATTTCTGCTGGGTGGTCTCTGGTTGTTGTATATGCGCATCATAAGTTGGCATATACCGGTGGCGGTGCTGGCATCCATCGGTTCGATCTCTGGTCTCGCCTATTTTCTCGACCCTGCGGTCTTCGCGAATCCATCGGTTCATCTGTGGGGCGGAGCGAGTATCCTTTGCGCATTTTTCATCGCCACCGATCCGATTACTGCATCGACGACCCCTTTAGGGCGGATTATTTACGGCCTAGGTATCGGTGGTCTGACCTTCGCTATTCGGACATGGGGCGGTTATCCCGATGGGGTTGCGTTCGCGGTGTTGCTAATGGGCCTAGTCGTTCCCTTGCTTGATCATTACACGGTGCCCAAGGTATTTGGTGCAAGGACTGACCGTGGCAATCAGTAGCGAGCACAAAGGTATGGTTGTTGCCGGCTGGCTACTGGCCGTCTCGGCGTTATTGGGAACGGGTCTATTGGCGGTCGTCAATCAGCACTCCGAACCTTATATCGCAGAAAATGAACGCATAATGCTACTTCGCAGCTTGAACGAAGTGGTGCCCATAGAAAGCTATGACAATGAGATCTTGGAGGACCAAATGATGGTCCTGGCCCCCGAGTATCTGGGTAGCAAGAAAGCCTCAATCGTCTACCGCGCAAGAAAGGCGGGCAAGCCGGTCGCAGTGGTACTGACCGTGGTCGCACCGAATGGTTACAGTGGCCCCATCGTGTTATTGGTCGGCATAGATTATAGCGGCGATATCACCGGAGTGCGGGTGGTTAAACATCGCGAAACGCCGGGTCTTGGCGACGCCATCGAGATTGAACGCAGTGACTGGATAGAAAGGTTCACTGGAAAATCGCGCCGTAACCCGGGCAGAGCAGGTTGGAAGGTGAAGCGAGACGGCGGTGAATTCGATCAACTGACCGGTGCAACGATTACGCCGAGGGCTGTGGTCGCTGCGGTTTCTGGTGCGCTCGAGTATTTTGAACACAATAGAGACAATCTGTTTATCTCGAACGCTGAAATTCAGGCGCGAGACGAAGAAGCAAAGGGCCTACAACAATAGGTCATGGAGAATTTAGCATGAGTGACAATGTATACGGCGACATCGTAACAAATGGTCTGTGGACCAATAACCAAGCCTTGGTGGCGTTACTCGGTCTTTGTCCGTTGCTGGCAGTATCGTCAACCGCCATCAACGGTCTGGGTTTGGGCGTTGCGACCATGGCGACCCTGACACTGACCAACCTGATTGTGGCGTCCATCCGGCGATGGATTTTGCAGGAGATTCGCATCCCTATGTTTGTGATCATCATTGCCTGCGTGGTGACCGCTATCGAATTATTAATGAACGCCCATCTGCACGACCTCTATCGTGTATTGGGAATATTCGTGCCGTTGATCGTCACTAACTGCGCGATCATTGGCCGTGCCGAAGCCTTTGCATCGAAAAATAATGTCGTCCGCTCAACGCTGGATGGATTGGTTATGGGCCTGGGTTTTGCACTGGTGCTGGTATTTCTGGGGATCATCCGCGAGATACTCGGCTATGGCACTATTTTTCGCGGTGCAGAGCTGATGCTCGGTCCTTGGGCATCGGATCTGACGATAACCCTCGCCAGTAACTACGACGGTTTGTTGCTTGCCATATTACCGCCCGGTGCGTTTATGGCGCTGGCCGTGATTATCGCACTGAAGAACAAGATTGATCGTGTGCAGCAGAGACGTAGTGCAAACGCAGTTTCTGTAGCGGTACCCCTGCAGTCATCGCGGGCCTAGTCATGATCGAAGAACAGGCATTGGTCATCGCGGTGGAGAAGGGTGCGGTTGTTGTCCAGACCCAGCGGGCATCAACCTGTGGCAGTTGTGCGACAAAACAGGGTTGTGGCACATCGGCGCTGGCTAAGGGAATGGGCAAGGGATACACGGAGTTACGGGTTGTGTCAGATTTGGATGTTAATGTCGGTGATACAGTGATTCTGGCGATCGATGAATCGTCGTTGCTTAAAGGTGCTGTGTTTGTCTACTTGTTGCCGTTGATCGCCATGATCCTGGGGGGTATCACGGGCGACTATTGTGCAAATCTGTTCGCCTTGAATAGCGAATGGCTCAGCATTGTTTTCGGTGTTGCAGGGCTCGTCGGCAGCTTGTTGTTGATACGTCTAAATCCGTATGCGCATCGATTTCAACAACAAATTCAACCAAGGATGGTGTGCAGGAAGTATTAATCCAGTCGTAGTAATCGGCTTGGGGACGGTACCGCGTACTCTCGAAAAGACCGCTATCATGAATTTCAGGGATTCTATGGGTAACGACATCCCAAATGATCTCGGTATCGAGTGCAAAATAATGATGCGCATTGATATCACGGAATTTTGCGGCCTCAGACCATTCAATCTCTGGCATACCAGAAAGCAAATCGGGTGGTAGCTTGTTGGCGGCTTCACCAATGACTTGAAGGTTGAACAGAACCGCGTCCAGAAGAACTTCATTGTCGCAGAATGCTTAAAACGATAACTGACTAACAGTGCGTTGGATCCTCTCTGCCGCTTTAACAATATCGTCCAGATACAGCAGCGGGTCACGTGACACGAATCAGATCCTTCTCCACAGCTGGGCGAGCACGAGGTTTCATCCCGGATTCGGTTACCAGATCAACCACATTTCCTAAAAGCTACTCGAGAAAACGATTCGGTTTTATGTCAGCATCGAAAGTAGCTGGGCCATCGAACTCGACAAGGACATCGACGTCGACGTCGCTATCGTTGCGTGCATCGTCACGCGCGGTCGAACCGAACAGCCCTAGATGTCTGACGGAATAGTTATTGATGATTTCATCCTGATGTGATGTCAGGATTTCCAGATCCTGTTCTCGAAGCGCAGTGGGGAATGGGGGAGGTCGTTGTATGTTTCGGGCGGCTGGGCAGAAATCGCATTGATCGGGGCTGGTTGGTCTGATCGTATTTACAAAAGCCATTGAACGATGGCGTAACGGCTGCGGCCATTGCTCGGTGTGATCGAGTGATAGGCGGGATCGCGCACGAAGTCGGTCACCACTAATCGATTGTATTCCGGTGTGATCTGATCAAGCAAAAATAGTTCCGCCGGCTTAACGCCCCCCTGTTTGACCAGATGGGTCGTCAATGTGCGGTGTTCGTTGAGAAAGTCCAGACGTTCATCTTTGTAGTCTTTCCAGCGAAACTCGACCGCATCAGCGGAAAGAGGTTCTGTGCGCGCCACCTCTGCCCAGAGTTGCAGGATTGCCCCATCGCTTTCCTTCCAGTCTTTGTTTAAGTAGGTTAACGCAGCAAGGACTACAGATTTACGATTGGTTCGATCGGTGTGAATCCAGAACCCCTTGCTGTCGGGATCGTGCGCACGCAGTTTGACGCTGGTTTCACCATTTCCGACGACCAATTTAGTATCCGTATACTCAGCTAGCAAGCGGTGCCATGAAGGATGGTAAAACAGTTCGCCCCCCAGAGATCCGCGCCGAGCCGGGGCCCATTTTGAGTCATAAGGGAGCCCCTTGTCATCCGGGGAAAATTCTAAATGACAATGTTGCTCAATATACTCATCAAGAATCGCTTCGTTAAAGAAGTTATCCAGACATGCGTATTTGGCAAAGGGTTTTGCCTGACTTGATGCTTTTATCTCCTGAATAGTATCGGGTTCTAGGTAATAGGGGGTCACCCATTTCTTTAAGATGGGGTCTTGGTCGTATCGCTCCGCCGCTTTTACCGGTGATACCGCCGCACTGATAGAGTGGGAATGGTCCAGCTGTGGATCAATCGAATCGATGGCAGTTTGGATGGCGTTATCTGATGGCCATGGTCGGTCTTCAAAGATGGAAGGTCGTTGACCAAATACAAAGGCAATAATGGACTCCACCTGTGTCTTAGGGTCATCCGTCAGTTCATCAAAATCGATCTTCAGAAGATCCGGAGAATGGGTGTCAATGAACTCATCGATTTGACGCAAAAGCCATTCAAAATGCGTTCGGGTTTTGTTCTCATCGCTGCCGGGCCATTTGCGTTTAAAGCTCCGCAGGCATGCCGATGGAGCTCGCACGCACTGGATGACCTTGTAATGGTAACCTTCTAGTGCGGGCGCAAAATCGAGTATCGCTTCAAGGGTTTCAGGCTCCTTTATCCCCCATAGCGGGTAGTGGATAAACCGATTGATAATGAACTGTTCGATGTGAGTCAGGACAGAACGATCATTGCGATACTGATACAGCAGTCGGCGAAATTGTGCGTCCTCAAAGTGTCCTTTCGGATTCGCCTCAGTCGCGGGCACAAGTTTCTCGCCCATCATGACACCTAGGTGGTGAAGGATTCCGGCGACGGCGCTGGAACCACTACCGTAGGTTCCTAGCACAATTATTCCCAGAGAGTTTGAAGCATCAACGTGTGACATGGGGTAATTTTGCCGGTTGGTTTCGGCAATATCAAATTTATGTACTTAAGTGGAAAAAAGTTCGTGTGATGATTGATTAACATGTGGGAGTTTATACAAAGGCAACTTTAGGAAAATAAGGATGCGGTTGTAGTCATCCTGCATAGCTTCGGAGTATAGGAAATATTAACGCCCTTTTCCATCGGCAATGTTCTAATGGTGGCGGGCGTGATGGAAAAGGGCGTTAATATTTCCTATACTCCCAGAGGGATCATACCGCGTGACCCTGACGTAGCCGATGAGGATTTCCCCCATGCCTATTTTGAAGAGGGTCACGTACAACACCACCCAGAGCCAGCCCCAGTCGCGGTTGGCACGGATCCGCCGCGTCCAACGGAAGGATCAGTGGTGTTTCAGGAAGGTCATCATCTCTCCGCTCGTTATTCTACTAATTCCGGGCAGAGGGAGTCTTCGTCGGCACTCTTTTCCGACTCCGGATTCCATTGGCCTTCAGTGGAAAAACTGCTTCTATGCTATCTGGGACAACTGGAGGAGATTAAAATGTATGGAATGGTAAATCAGGCAGTACGTGGGCTGGTTCTGGAACAGTTTGGGAAAGAGGCCTGGACAAAAATCCATGAAAAGGCGGAATCTCCCGAGAACTTCGATGCCTTCAAACAATACGACGATACAGTTACTTACGGGCTTGTGGGTGCCGCGACAGAAGTCCTGGAACTTCCCGCCGAAAAAATCCTTTACGCGTTCGGAGAATACTGGGTATTGAAAGTCGCCGCCCAGTCCTATGCGGACCTCATGGACAAGACGGGAACCGACTTCCTTGCCTTCGTCAAGGGTCTCGACCATATGCACAGCCGGATCAAGGGTACATTTCCCAACTACACTCCACCCTCCTTCCGCGTGGAGGTGCTGGCGGAAGACCGGTTCCAACTCGACTATTACTCCGATCGGGAAGGTCTTCTTCCTTTCGTGGAAGGGTTGATGCACGGCCTGGCCATCCATTTTGAACAGGAGATCCAGATCCGGCAGATCCCGGATGACCAGCATTCCATGCCGTGCAAGCGGATGGAGGTCTCCTATCGATCCGGTGCGAACGGGTAATCTCGGGTGCAACGGTTGCCCTGGACCCTGCTTGAGCGACTGACGCCCTACCATGCGGCGTGGGATTCCGATGGTGTTCTTGCCCACGTATCGGCACCTTTGCGGAAATTCTGGCAAACGAAAGAGCCTCTTCCGAAGTTGCAGGAGCAGATGAAACTTCTGCGGCCCTTCAGTGGGATTATCAAGTCGGAATGGCTGCCCGACCTGACCGACCTGAATTTGCAGGTGACCCATGCGGCGAAACCGGATCTCGTTATCCGGGGGCAGATGGTCCGGTACGAGGAAATCTGGATTCTGGTGGGATCCCCCAACGTCCACTCGGTGGCGGAACTGACAAAGATGGGCCTTCAATTGTCGGATCTACCCATCCACGACGGCACGGGTGACCTTCTGATTGCCGTTGAGACCAGCCTGGCGGCGCACCGTGAAACTCAGGAACGTTCCGAACAACTCGCGAACGCGAATGAAGAACTGCATACCGTCAATCTGGCGCTGTCCGGTTTCGTCACGCCCGACGTGCGCAAAACCCTGGGGTTGGCGGAGGATCCCCAAGACGATGCCGGTACACGTGCCGAAGCAGTGGGGCGTTTTATCGAACACCTGCAGGCCGCGATCGAGTTTCGGGAAAGTTTCCTGGCAAACATGAGCCATGAACTGCGTACCCCTCTCAATGCCATCCTGGGTGTCACCGAGGTGCTCCAGGAAGGGGTCTACGGGACGCTTACCGAAAAGCAGTTGGAAGTGATTCAGACGGTACAGGACAGCGGCGACCACCTGCTTTCCCTGATCAACGACGTGCTGGACCTCAGCAAGATCGAATCCGGAGAAACGACCCTGCGTGTGGGGGAATGCAAGCTCGAATCTCTCTGTAACTCCACCCTCCGACTTCTCCGGCAGCAGATCGAAGGAAAGGGTCTTGAACTGCGATTCGAGAATCTGAGCAAGAGGAAAAGTATTCAGGCCGAGGGACGTCGGATCCGACAGGTACTTCTGAACCTGTTGAGCAATGCCGCCAAGTTTACCAACCAGGGTCATGTTTCGCTGCGGATTGATGATCTTTCCGGGGAGGATTTCCTCCGGATCCGCGTGGAAGACACCGGAATCGGGGTCTCCACGGAAGACCAGAAAAAACTTTTCCAGCCCTTCTTCCA